>Ga0114930_10000880_pt1 | contig 30548 bp, 31 predicted proteins | sample AnhtaG_FD_87300 | JGI IMG/M metagenome (GOLD analysis project Ga0114930, IMG submission 87300) | Deep subsurface microbial communities from Anholt, Denmark to uncover new lineages of life (NeLLi) - Anholt_01485 metaG | ecosystem: Environmental > Aquatic > Marine > Oceanic > Sediment | place... | reverse complement strand
TCACCGCAATGTTTTGGAAGTTTTGCGTCAGCCCATTGAGGATGGTGTGGTGACTATTGTCCGCGTAAGCACAGCTTTAACTTATCCTGCCAAGTTTATGCTGGCTGCAGCTATGAACCCCTGTCCCTGCGAAACACTATTACAAACTACCCGAAGTTTACCTGCTTGAAAAAACCCTTCACAAAGTTGAGCTAGAACCCACATATCCCAAGAATCCCAAAACTATTGGCGAGATAATAAGAAAGGCAAGAATGGATAAAGACTTGCAGATAAAGCAAGTTGCACAAGCCTTAAGAGTAAGCCCTGACAGCGTCATAAATTGGGAATTAAGAGGCAGAAAACCCCGTTACAGGCATATTGCCATGCTGAAGAGGATTTTAGGCATAAATCTGCCTGTTTCCCTGCTTTACAAAGGCTATCCTGAGAATGCTGTAACAATTAGCCAAAAAATCAAACAGAAGAGGCTTGAACTGAACCTTTCACAGAAAGAATTAGCCAGAATGCTTGAAGTTAATAAAGACACTATTAAAGATTGGGAGGATGGCAAGGGCATGAAAAAGCCCGTTTCGAGCAGTTTGAAGAAGATAAGGCGGTTTCTTGGCGTCAACAGATAACATCGATAAGGTGCTTGACATCATAGAGTTAAATCTGTTATATTGAAATCAATATTTCTTACATATTAAATGGATAAGGGGTCAATTAATGGAAGTTACTGAACTGCCAGAATACCTGAAGGTCAACAAGCAGACCATATACAATTGGGTAAACAAAAAGGAAATTCCGTTCACAAAAATAGGCGATTTACTGCGATTTGATAAAGACGAGATAGATAGATGGCTTAGGAACAAGACCTTTCGACCGGATATAATTGAATACAACGGATATGAAATCCAGGCTTCACCGTATCAGCTTGCTGAATCGAAAAACTGGACTATAAACATTTATATAATTAAACACAGAGGCTCTCTTGTAGCGTCGAAGAATTTTAGTTCAGCAAATTCATTCCCCACAAGAGGGGAGACGGTTAAATATTGCTTTGATCTCGGAATGAAAATAATAGATGGCAAGATAAAGAATTTTTCAGTAGAGGAACTGTAGATAAGCGGGTGGTAGATTGAGTCAGAGCATTCAAAGAAGTTATAACTTGGAACGATATTCTAAAAATGATTAGAGTCTTTAAAACAAAATCAATTTTATTGATATGGGCTTTGCTTTTGCCAGGATTTCTTTCGTTTGTATCAAGTACCTTAATCATGTATTCCTTTCCGCAAACAACAGAAATTTTATCTTTAATCGGCCTTTTGATTACGTTCATCGGTGCTGTTTTTATTGCCTTTGCTGTTTTTTCTCCTTACAACGACCTTCGCGGTGTTATTGACAGGTCATCCGAAAAGAAAATATTCCCAGGAGCTTTAATTAACCTAAAACGGGCAGATGAAGGGATAAAAATAGCTTTCTTTGGCTTTGGCATACAGTTGGCTCATCAGTTGATAAAAATTATTATTCCATAAGGGTATTGACCAAAAACAAAAATAATTTGTCTTAAAAATATTCTTATCATTTAAGCGAGGTTCTCTAAAAAGTGAAGGTTGCCTCGCTTTTTGTTCGTAAAATCTCGTCCAATCGGATGTAGTGACAGTTTTCACAAGGTGAAGAGGATAAAAAAAGGTTCGAAGCCAAAAAGTAATTTTAGAGAAACAGAAAAATTTTATTTTACTAATGGATATTAAAAAGCAAATAATAGAAAGATTTAAAAAAGATTTTACCAATTCTGACACCATATATAGTATAACCGAAGGCATTTTTGACCAAGGTTGGAGAAGCAAAAAGGATTCTATTTATGAATATGTTATAGGTCTTCTATTCGGCAAAGCATTAAAAACATATAAGAGCATAAATATCCTTTGCAAAGAAGGATATGGACAGGACGCAGGAATTTTGCTTAGAAGCTTGTTTGAAATTTATGTTAGTATTGCTTATATATCAAAAGATGAACCAGAAAAAAGGGCTAAAAGATATTATGATTATAGTTATATAGAAAGGAAACATTTAGTTGAACTCTTTGATAGGTACGAGCTTAAAGAAAAAGGGTTTAAAGATGCGGGAGAGGCTATCCAAAGAAACAGAGAAGAAATTTGCAGATTGTATTACGAGGTGAAAAACAATTACAAAAATGAAAAGGGAAAAATAGATGAATTTCGCTGGTCTGGAAAAAGCATTAAAAAAATGGCAATTGACTGCGGATTGGAAACCGACTACGCCGTCGTATTTTTTATTTTCTCACAATTGGTGCACTCAAGTTCCATGACGGAACGCTTATATGTGCATGCTAATATTGCGGAGCGCCGAATATCATTGGATGCTGGCCCAAGCGAAGAATATATTGAAATAGTTTTACCTCATAGCAGCACAATTTTCGTGAGAATTCTCGAAAAGTTCAACTCGGTTTTCAATTTAGGTAAAGAAAGAAAAATAGAAGAAGTGAAAAATAGCATTGGCATAAAATGAACATATTGGGAACATATACCTAAATTTAAAAGGATGTGAAAAGAATGGTTAAAAAAGTCAAAGAAACAAAAGCTCATAGAATCTATGGTCCTTATGTTGACGAAAAGAGTGGAAATGTTGCGTGGTGGGTTATTTCTGCTCACGGTGAAAGGAAAGTATTTACCAGTAAGACGGAAATGCTTAAGTTTGTGGATGCTATTACTGTAAGCACTACGAAAAAATTAAGAAAGTGAAGAACCAAATGAAGGCAAGAATGCTTACTTTTAAAACCGCTAACATGACACGCGAGGCGGTTTTTTTATTGGTTTTTCCGGCCGTTTTTTGCTATATTGGGGCAAAGAGAAGTACAAAACCATACTAAGGATGCGGCATGAAAAAGATACCAAATTATTATGCGTTTATTCTGACGTTATTGATAGGAATTGCGGGTTGTGCCACGATTCCCAAAGAATCGGTAAAGCTTAGCGAGAACCTATCCGGAATGATAGAGAGCGCGAAAGCGAGCCATGTAAACCTGGTGAACAAGTATTTTGAGGAGAAGAAAAACGAAGTCAAGCGATTCGTGATGGAGGAGTACAAGCCTGTTTTCATAAAAAACGTCGGAGAAAGGCTTAAAACCCAGGACAGAGAGTTTACCTTTGAATTGTATGATAGAGCTATGGAGAGAATTTTGAAGAAGATGGACCAATGGGTGGGAGAAGTTGAAGAAATGAGAATCGAAGTATTAAATGAATTGGACGAGCATTATTATCTAATGAGCCAAACGAACGAAGCCATCACTGGCCTTCTTCGTTCCGCCTCAAAGGTGGAGGAATCGAGAAAGGAATTAATAGAACGCTCTCGAATAGAGGCCGAGAAGGTCATAGACTTTGGCAAATTAGAAGAAAGGATTCAAGGGATTATGAATAAGATTAGCGAAGCGAAAAAGATTGGAGGAAAGGAGGAATAGATGTCAGATAGTGAGGAATTTGATTTTGATAGTGTGCTAGACGAAGCAGAAGCTGCTACCGATGCTGAATTGGCTTCAAAGATTTCAAGCCTTACAAGAATGACAGACGCAGAAATCAAGGAGCTTTGCCCTGAAAAAGCCGACAAAAAGAAGCTTTTCCAACTGATGAGCATTGTTAAGAGTAGCGCAAGTATGAATGAAAGAAGGAATAAATTAATAAAAAACATAGGCAAGTTTGCCGACACGGTGATAACTGTTCTGAAGAAGCTTACTTGACGCTTTTTGAGGGAGGTTCCCGAACTAAAGTAAATCTAAGTGACCTTTTGACGAAGGAGTAGGCAAGGTCAGGTTTAAATATTCCACCATCTCAAGGAAAATCATGAAACGGAAGCATCTAACCATAATTTTAATAGTAACTCTAATTTTTATAGCTGGTTGTGGTATTGTTGAGAATGATACTCACAACTCAGGCGAAATTAAAAAAGATTATATAACAGTGGCTTCTTTCAACATCCAGATTTTTGGACAGACCAAGATAAGCAAACCAGAAGTCATGGACATAATCTCCAAAATAATCAAAAAGTATGACGTGGTGGCAATACAAGAAGTTAGAAGTAAGGAACAGAACGTAATCCCAACATTATTGAGTTATGTCAATGATGCAAATACGAATTATGACTACATAATAAGCCAAAGACTGGGCAGAACAGGAAGCAAGGAGCAGTATGCTTTTGTTTATAATGCGAAAACAGTTGATTTGATCTCTGAGAGCAGTTATGTGGTTGCTGACCCTAACGACGTTTTTGAGCGAGAGCCTTTTGTTGCTTTCTTCCGAAGTGGAAATTTTGACTTTAAGCTTGTTAACAATCACATCAAACCAGAGGATGTTTCAGCAGAACTCAGCCAGTTAGCAGCCGTAATAAATGAGATTTATAATAGTTCTTCCGAGAAAGACGTAATAGTTCTTGGAGACATGAATGCCGATGGTTCTTACTTCAACGAGGATAATCTAGTTGTAATATTCCCGTTGTGGATACAGTTGATTGGTAATGATGAGGATACTACAGTCGCAATTTCTGATAATACCTACGACCGCATGATGACGCGCGACGCAACTGCCAATGTGGAATATACAGGCAAATCCGGCGTGTTTAGGTGGGATGCTGAATATGGGGTAACAGATAACAGTTTCGTCAAGAAAGTGTCAGACCATTATCCTGTGTATGCGGAATTCAGGACAGATTTGCCGGATGACGATTGATAAAAAACGTATGCAAAACCATAAGTCTGGAGAAATTTGTAGAGGCAAAAACTAATAGGTTAGAGGAGGTATGCAATGTCCTCATATGTGATGGTTACTGCGGATTTCCCAAACGTTGACGCTGGTGAAAGGACAAAGATCTATGAATGTCTTGAAAAGAAAGATTGGACCAAAGTGAGTGATATAGGACGTGATATTTCTACCGTATGGTATGCTTCTTTTAAGGAAGGTATCTCTTATGAGAAGGCGATAAGTATTACCAAGAATGATTTTATGGATTGTGCTGGGCCATATACAACACCAAAATTGGCTATTCATGCCGGTCCAAATAAACCAAGTATATATTGAGAACGAAACATATTGTCAAATTTTGTCAAGAATCTGTCAGAAAGGAGGTAACGAGAAATCCCTAAGAGATACAAACCCGGAGAAAAAGTACCTGTTTCAGGTCAGTACAAGCGCTCCCGCACAAACAAAGAAGTTACATCCGTTAAGGGAGAACCTTTCCCACCAACGCGGAAAAAGGGAGAAACATATAGACTCGTAGACAGGACAAAACACAAAAAGTGATATCAATATAATGAAAACACTGCTTATCTTTTTATCTTTCATTCTTGGTTTTTGCCATGCAACTCATAGTGCAGATTTGACTTTGCCCCTTGACTGGAATGACCCTGATTTGATTGGTGAGATTCTTGCGACTGATCCAGATGAAATATCTCCGGATTTGTTTTATGAATGCAAAGACGCAATAATCGCCGGTTATTCTGGCACTGGAGGATTTGCTCTTGGTGAGTCAGAAATTCAATGGCTTAGAAAAGCAGAAGAATCTTTCAAAAAAAGAAATATAGAGATAAAAGGCCATTGGGACAGACATTTCATTTTTGGCTGTTCATATCTCAACTGGCATAAATACGAAAAAGCATTGCAAGAATTTAAACTGATAAACTATCAGGATGGCATAGAAAGAGCAGAATGGTTTATCAATAATGCAGGCATTACTTCAGGATGTGTAAAAATTCATGAATATCCCGGAAGAATATCTTATACGGCTTCTGAAAATGACAGGGCTGGAAATAAGCATTATCTTTTTGTTGCTTATTTTAGAGGGGGTATTTACAGATACGACAGACAAAAAGATACGCATGCTATGATTTACATTCCTCAAGATTCCTATAACTGGTGTGAAGATTTAAAATTTGATGGCAGATACCTTACTATAAAACGAAGGAATGACCTGACTTTTATATTTGATAACGTTGATGAAACAATTCGGATTTGTAAACAAAAATAGTGTTTGAGTTTTTACGTATGCGGAGCCAAACTGGAAAAGTGAATTAAGCACGAGGATTTGGAAAAATTTATTAAGAGCAGGAATAATATAAAACCATGAAAGTTTTCATAAGCCATAGCACGAAAGACATGGATGTGGTTTACCAACTTAGAGATATTCTAAAAAATAATCAAATTGGTTGCTATTTGGCAGAAGAAGATTTACAACCTGGAACATCATTGTGGAATAAACTTGAAACAGGTATAAGAAATAATGATTGTGTTTTAGCCATCTTAACTATTAACGGTACTCGTTCAGATTTGGTAAATCAGGAAATAGCCACTGCCTATAATCTTAATAAACCAATAATCCCTTTAGTAGAAAAAGGTGTTATATTGAAAGGTGTTTTAGAAGGGAAGGAATATATAGAGTTTGATAGAGAAAACCCCTCAAAAGCCTTAGAAAATGCTACTAATTTTTTACGACAATTCAAGATAAAATTAAAAAATCAGCAATTTTTTGTTGGGTTGCTTCTCACAGGATTGGCTTTATGGGCCTTAAGTGAAAAGAAATAGCGGTTTGGAAAAATTTATTAAGAGAAGAGCAGGTTTTAGGGCGGGAATAAGATGATAATTCCTCAGATTTCTGATAAAATGAGAAAAAGAATAAAAAAGATAGTAACATTTCATTATGGTTTCAAGCCCCAGGATAGAGATATTGACTGGATAGACGATGTGTTAAGAAATAATTACTCTGCTCTTCATGACCAGAGAATTATTCGGAATCTTGTAACTATGGAGATTGATAAAATTTTATTAAAACACAGAGATAAAAATGGAAGCATGAAGTTTGGAAAGATATTACGCCATAAACGGATCTTTCATTATCTAACTTTAGCAAGTATAAGTTATAAAGCAGGCATTCCTTTTGCTACAATAAGTATTTGCAGGACCGCGATTGAGGCTGGATTAAGAGAAAGAGTCGCAGAGGAATTGGCTAAAAAAGAGGTTGGTAAAAATGAAAAATTTCCAAAAAAAGTCTTGGAGAAAATGGAAACATTGAAAGATATATCATTGGGAACTGTAAAAACAAAAAAGGGAGAAACTAAAGGGCTGATAAAATTAGCGGAGGAGAACAACATAATTTCAGATAAAGTGATAGAGAAAATATTCAAGAAACTTAAATTTAGATACCAAAACAGTAGAAGGATTTTAGATAAATTTATTCATGGAGATCTTATTTGGACCGTAAACTTTTTTAAAGAAAAAGATAAAAATTGTAAAGTAATAGGCGCGGAGAACGTATTAGAAGAATGTAAAATAATTGCTGATTTTAAGATCGATAATGTAGCAGTTGAGGTTTTGAAAGGAACTACCAAAATTGCAGAGGTTCTTTATTTTAATAATAATTGAAGCAAAAAGAAGCGAAATTTAAGAGAATTCGGAAAAATTTATTAAGGCAAGAAGTAATATTAAAAAGATATAATGTAGAAAGGAGTAGGAGAAATGAATAAAGAAAAAAAATACCCTGTAACCATGGTCGACCCAAAAGAAATCGCTATAAACCCGGAAAATGTAAGAGGAGAAAACGAAGAACAGATAGAAGCAGATGAAGACTTTTTGAGATTAAAAGAATCTGTCCATGAATATGGAGTCTTAGTGCCAGTTGTTGTAAAGGAACAAAGAAAAAAAGATAAAAAATATGTCTTAATTGATGGCGAACGAAGGTTAAGAGCTGCATTGGCAACTAATCAAAAAAGAATTCCTGTTCACAGAGCTCCAACGGAGAAAATTAAGGATGAAATGTTACTTTCTTTTCAGATACATATGTTAAGGAAAGAATGGTCTAGAACAGCACAAGCAAGAGCTCTCTCAAAAATAATTAAAAAAGTAGAGGAGGAATTTGGCAAAAAGAAAGAAAGAGAATTATTTAATATTGTTCAAGAGAAAACAGCTTATAGTGATACTAGGCTAAAAGACTTATTTCGTGTTTTAAGATATGCAAAAGATAATGAGGAAATATTAGATGAAATAGACGAAGTAAGAAGTAAAATTAAGTTTAGCCATCTTGTACAATTAGAAGCTAGTTTCGTAGAACAGGTAGAGAGAACATTCCCAGAGATAATAAAAGAATATGGAATAAAGACTATCAGAGAAAAGCTTTTAGAAAAAGTGAGGGCAAATATAATAGGTAGTACAAGAGAGCCAATCGACAAATTGTTACCTTTGTTCATTCACGCGAAAACCTCACAACAATTAGAGTATCTTAAAAAACTTATAAAGGATTTTATTAGCAAAAAAAATAAGACCCCAGAGGAAATATTTCGAAGCTTTGAGTTAAAATTTCCAACAGCAAAAGAAGATTTAATAAAATTAGTTGAAGAAGCAAACAAAAAAATGGAAGAATTAGAATCGATAATGGACAATTTAAAATTCACACAATTTAGCATCTATCAGGATTTAAAGAAAAAGTTAATAAAGAAAATTGATTCACTTATTGATATTCTTAAAGATACGAGGAGAAAGATAAAGTAAGGGAGTTTCTTCTATGGACATCAATGATATCGCCACTCTTATTAAAAAGGAACTTGGATGGAAACTGCTATCAGCTACTCCGAAGTTTTTAAAGAAATATAGGTGGAAGCCAAAATTTATCTTTTTTGAGCAAGGAACTAAAAACTATATTGCCGTAGACCTTATTTTTAACCAACAATTATCAAAAAAAATTTATGAAAAAGAGGTTTTACCGGCTTTAAGTGAAAATAAGAATTTAAAAGTTTGTTTGCTTAGTCCTTCCGAACACGAACATAGTTCCCTTAAAAGGTTTTGTAAGAAGGAACGAATTGGTTTAAAAATATACAGTACGTATGATATCAATACCATAGTGCCTCTTTCGTTTGAAAAGGTAGGGAAAGTAATTGCAAGGAGAATCAAAAAAGAAGGATGGTTTCCAAGGGTTATTCTTGACGAAGTCAAAAAAATCAAGAAGGTCAGTTTTGCAGATTTACTCAAAGATTTAGCTAATAAATTAGCAAAGAACACTTCAAAAGATAAGCAATTTTCTTTGATTCGTAAGTATATCAATAAAATATTACAATCCCATTCTGATTTTATAGGCGACACTTATCCTTTTATGAAACTTTCAAATTTTGAGAGTCTGTTAAAACTTTCGAATATAAATAATAGGGAACATGTTTTCCATTCTGTTAGAGTTTTTATTATTGGTTGTATAATTATAGATAGATTTTATGACGATTTTATGTGCTACTATAAAGAAATTTTCCCTGGCACTAAAAAAATTAATTTAGAGTACATGTGGTTGATGACATCTCTTTTTCATGATATTGGTAGAATCAAACAAAAGGCATACCTTATTTATATGCATAATGAGAAAGAAGAAAATGAAACTTTAATGGAGGTGCTCGATGAACAAATGAGCAAGGCGTGGAAAGATAGAGAATATTATTTGGCACTTGGTAATGTGGTTGAGCTAATTAATCATTGTTGCATGAAAAAAGAAGATAGGCAGCCTTTTACTGGTTTTGCAATCGAGGGCAAAATTGACCCAAGACTTAGCGGCATTCTAACAGAAAGTTATAATAAACGTATAAGCCATGGAGTGATTAGCTGTTTTGATTTGGCAGCGGATTTATTAAGAAAAATAGGGGCTTCGAAAAAAACTAGAAATAAAACTTTTCTTCTCTACCATATTTTTCCAGCAATTGTAGCTATAGCGTTACATGATTGGCGTATATGGGAGGAGCTGAAACCGCTAAAAGTATTTCCAATGGGTTTAGAGAAATTTCCTTTGGCTGCTTTATTAATCTATATAGATACTTGGGATGATTTTAAGAGAGATGAAGAAGTGAAGATGTCCATAGATAAAATCGAGTTTAACCAGAACCAAGTTACTATTTACATAACTTGGTATAAAAAAAGAGATTATTTAGAGGAAAAAGCAAAATATAAATCTTTTGAGAAGAATATTTGTTTTTCAAAGATAAAATTTAAAATCAAAATATCTAACGAAGAATAAAATATGAGAGTACTATTAGTAGAACCTAATTTCCCAATACCACCTAAAAGCAAGAATCATCGCGATTTTTTGCCAATAGGGTTATTAAAACTGGCAAGCTACCATAGAAAAAGAGGCGACGAGGTTAAGTTGGTTAGAGGCAATCAGTATTTTTCAGAGTTTTATCCCAAACAAATCAAAATAACTTCTTTATTTACTTATTGGGCGAGTTATGTTTGGGAAAGTGTAAGATTCTATAAAGAGAATTATCCTAAAGCCAAGGTTATAGTTGGTGGTATATATGCTTCTTTAATGCCTGAACACTGCAAAAAATCAGGTTGTGATGAGGTATTTATTGGAGTACATAAAGGTGCTGAGAAATGCGAACCTGCTTACAACTTAGTAGATGTAGATTATCAGATAGTGCATACAAGTAGAGGTTGCACTAGAAGATGTAAGTTCTGCGGCACATGGAAAATAGAACCAAAATTTACTTACAAGAAAAGCATTAAGGAAGAAATTTGCAGCAACAGAATAATATTCTATGATAACAACCTTTTAGCTAATCCCTATATTAAAGATATTTTTAAGGAGTTAATGAATGCCAAACGTAACGGTAGGGTTGTTTATTCCGAGAGCCAATGTGGCATAGATGGAAGGTTGCTTACACCAGAATTGGCAAAATTGTTAAAAAAAGCCAGATTTCTTAACCCAAGAATTGCATGGGATCATGGATATAATCAATGCAAGATGATTAAAAAACAAATTGATATGCTAGTCGATGCTGGCTATCCTGCCAAAGATATTTATGTTTTTATGATTTATAACTATAAGCCAGATTATTATGAGATGTTGAAGAAGCTTAGACAATGCAAAAAATGGGGTGTTCAAATTGCTGATTGCAGATACCGGCCTTTGGACCAGACCTTTGATAATTATAACCCACGAAAAAGGCAAACAAACGAAGAGTATTATATCTATCCCAAATGGACTGACAGGCAGATAAAATTATTTAGAAGGAAAGTTAGACAGCAAAATATCATGATACGGCACGGATTTGATTTTTATAACAGAGAACTAGAAAAATTAGGTGCGAGGAAAAGGGAATTGAAAGCATTAAGCAAAGAAGTAACTAATAATTGTATCTCGGGATATATTAGTAAATAGATTCTGGCATCCCACAAAGATATAGAAAAATTATTAAATCATTGTTACTAAGAGAATTATCATGGAGCAGAAGGAAGACGTCCAGCTTAATCAACCTGTTAGAAACTATTTTGAACGGAAGTTGAAATGTAATGTCTCGAGGGTTGGATTCAGTTTTTCAGCTGGCAGGTTAGATGTACTATCTTATGATAGAAGGAACAAATGTTTTCATGTATGCGAAGGCAAACGCGCTTCCAATATAGCATCTGTAGGTCACGCGATAGGACAGTTAATAGCATATATTTCAATGATTCAGGAGAACGGTTATGATTTTCTGAATCGTGTTTCAAAAGAAGAAAGGCTTGAACTTACAGATTTTTCCACATTTTTCGAGAAAAAGACTATAAAGGTTCGTTTTTATGTTATTCTTCCTAAAAATAAGAGAGACAAACTGTTGATGCCGGCAAAACTAATGCTTAACAATATGGAGGATTTTGGTAATTCTATAGGAATATTTTTCGCCTCCAAGAAGACATGCAAATTGGAAATACCAGCTAAGCCTTTGAACATCAAAATTAGGCGCATATATAACAGAGATGAGTTCTTAAAAGAAATTCTTGAAAAAGTTTTTGACACCCCTGAGTCAAAAAGCCTAATAATTCAACAGACAAATTACGCCCACATGGTACAAATTAAAGAAAAAGGCGGTAATCCAAATTTGCACTTTGAGGTTTGGTTTAAGAAGAAAGGCAAATCTGAAACAAAAAGAAAAATTGAGGTGGCTTTTCATTTGGAATTTGCAAAGGCACATCTGAAGGATATTACAGGCCGTAAGCGAAAAATCAAACTTCAGAAAGTATTATCGAGAGCTAAAAAGGAACTTAAAAAGTCTGATGTGGATTTTATATATGAGTCTAGATGGGGAAAAAATTGGTCTAGACTTTATAATACTTATGAAACCACAAGCTTGGCACTAGATGATGAGTTACTGAACGAAACGTTACGTCGCTTGAAGTTATTAGTTACTTATTTAAAACCAAAACTTGATAATATTAATTGGGGCAGGAAAAGAGGAAAAGAAGTTGAAGAGACATAGAAAAATTATTAAGCTAAAATATATAATAATAAAAGAGGATTAAGTTAATATGTCTAGTTTAGAAGCAAAAAACAAAGAGCTACTTGAAGAAATTGAAAAGCTGAAAAATAAGATCAAGAGATTAAAGGAAAGAAAAAAATATGGGCTTGTCTGGGAAAAAGAAAAAGAACCAGAACAGATTGTTTTAGACTGCCAATTCAAAATACCTATTCTGAAAGAAGTTAAAACTAAAAAAATCATTAAGGATAAAGAAAAACCAAGGAATATCCTAATTGAAGGAGATAATTATCATGCTTTATCTGTTCTAAATTACACTCATAAGAAAAAAATTGATGTAATCTATATTGACCCACCTTATAACACAGGGGCGAAAGATTGGAAGTATAACAATAATTATGTTGATATAAACGATTTGTACCGCCATAGTAAATGGTTGAGCATGATGTCAAAAAGATTATGGCTCGCAAAAAATCTTCTAAAAGAAGATGGTGTTCTTGTTTGTACCATAGATGAAAATGAAGTTAGTCATTTGGGCGTTTTATTAGAAGAAATTTTTAAAGGCTATGAAATTCATTGTATTACAATAGTCCATAATCCGCGTGGTGTTCAAGGCAAAAACTTTTCATATACTAATGAGTTTGCATACTTTATTTTTAGAAGTGGCTTAAAAGTAATTGGTTCAAGAAAGATTGATAAAGAAGATGTTGACTGGAGAGGCTTAAGAGATAGCGGTAAAGAGTCTTTACGAACAGATGCGCGTAATTGTTTTTATCCAATTATAGTCCAAAATGAAAAAATAATCGGTTTTGGAGAAGTTTTAAAGAATGGTAGCCACCCTAAAAAACAGACAGAAGAAAAAAGGGGAAAATATTATGTTTGGCCTATTGATGTGAAAGGTATTGAAAAAAAATGGAGATATGCGAGGCAAAGCGTAGAATCTATAAAGAATATATTGAAGGTTAAAAAAACAAAGCAAGGATATGATATAGAAATCGGGAAAGATTTTGGTATTGTTAGAACAGTATGGCAGGATAGTAAATATGATGCTTCAGAATATGGAACAAAATTAGTACAAGATTTAGTTCCATCAACCCCTTTTGATTTTCCGAAATCAGTATATAATGTTTATGATTGTTTATCATGCATAATTGTGCAACGAAAAAACGCAATTGTTTTAGATTATTTCGCTGGCTCTGGAACGACAGGCCACGCAGTAATGATTCTAAATAAAGAGGATAGCGGAAATAGGAAGTTTATATTATGCACAAATAACGAAAATAATATAGCCGTAGAAGTTTGTTATCCGAGAATTAAAAAAGTCATCGAAGGTCATAAAGATTGGCCGGATATAACCAAAATCCCTGCCAATTTAAGATACTTCAAAACCGAGCTTTTGGATGTCGATCATATTTCTCATGTTTCTGATGAACAGAAAATCAAGCTTACTTACCAAGCAGGGGAAATGATCGCCTTGCGAGAAGGCACTTTTGAAGAAGTAGAAAAAAATAAGTGGTGGCAGATTTTCAAAGACGGAACAAAATATACTGCAATTTATTTTAAAGAAGATAAGAAAAAATTAAATGGATTGATTAAGAAATTATCCAAGATGAAAGAAAAAGTTATCCTCTATATCTTTAGCTGGGGCAAAAATGAATATAAAAATGAATTTACAGAATACAGAAACATAAAAATTGAAGACATTCCAGAGCCAATTGTTGATGTTTATAAAGAAGTAAATCGTTTGAGCTGATAATATGGCAAAAGTACAAAACTTAAAAACATTTCAGGAAGAAGCAATCAGACAATTAAGAAAACAGTTTTTAGAATTGTGGAAAACCACAAACAGAAAATTACCTTTAATATTCAAAGCTCCGACAGGAAGCGGTAAAACCGTAATGGTTGCCCAATTCCTAAAAGATATGAGCGATGATCCCCAGTTTAATGTGGATAAATCTTATTTATGGTTCAGTTTCAGTGAGGAATCTTACATACAAAGCAAGGATAAGCTGTTTGATTATTATGGCGGGGCGAATGAATTAAACTTACTTGATTTGAACGATTTAAGCAAGGGAAAACTTGAGAAAAACAATGTTTTCTTTATCAATTGGCAAAAGATAAAATCCTCAACAAAAGAAGGAAGAAAACTAAGAAACCCAACAGAATACACTTATGGTGATGAAGGTATTTTTGATGAATTCATAAAAAGAACGCAGGAAGATAATAGAGAATTGATTTTAATTATAGATGAAGCCCATAGAGACACAGATACAGAACTTGCAGATGACTTAATTGAATTGATAAATCCGAGAATAATTCTCAAAATAACTGCAACACCGAAAACAGAGCCGAGTGCATCAGATGTTTTGCAGAAAAGAGCAGGTTTTGTTGAAGTTTTAAGGGAAGATGTTATTGATGCAGGTTTAATCAAGGAAAAGATAATAACCCAAACAAAAGAGGATTTAGACAAACTCACAAAAAAAGAAATAGATCAAGATTTGATATTATTGGAATTGGCTTTTAATAAAAGACTGGAGTTGCAGAAAGAATACAAAGAATTAGGTTTAGAGATTAATCCTCTCGTTCTTGTTCAGTTGCCAAATGACGACCATGCAAGAAAGGAAACATTAGACAAATCAAAGCTGGAAATAGTTAAAGACTTTTTAAGGGATAAAAGCATTGACGAAAAAGACATAGCAATATGGTTATCTGATAAAAAAGAAAACCTTGAGGAAATTGAGCAAAACGATTCTTTAGTTTCGTTTTTAATCTTTAAGCAAGCCGCCGCAACTGGTTGGGACTGCCCAAGGGCATCTATATTGGTAATGTTTAGGGAAATTAAAAGCCCTGTTTTTCATACTCAAACTCTGGGCAGAATTTTGAGAATGCCCGAAGCAATCCATTATCCAAAACCGGACTTAAATATTGGTTATCTTTATACAAACTACGAAAGAAACCAAATACAGCTACCAGATAATAAACAGGGCAAAAACAAGCCATTCATCCTTGAAAGCGAAAGGAAAGAGTGGATAAAACCAGTAATTCTTCAATCTACATTCATGGGAAGAACAGATTACAACGATTTAGGGGATTCTTTTCAAATTACTTTTAAAGAGGTCACCGATACATATTTTGATGTTGGAAAGAAGGAGTTTATTGAGAATATAAAAAAGAAACTTATTGTTAAAGGATTGAAATTATATGATGTGAAAGTCCCGATTAAATTAATTGTTGATGCCGAAATTGAAGATTATGATAATTTTGTTAAACAAATTAAGGAAAGAGGGAGTGATTTAATTGGAGACACCTCAAAAAATGATATAGAAAGAATGTATAATCTTCTGTGTTTTAACATCATTGCCAAGCAAGAGGAAGAAGATAAGAAATTTGCCCCTGAAAGGTCTTGGGGAAAGCTGAAAACCGCCCTTAATGTTTGGTTTGCTGAGAAGATACAAGAAAAAAGGAGTGCCTATTACACCATTATTGTAAATGATTTGTTAAAACCTGACAGCATATTAAGAAAAGTAATCGCTAAATCTTTAGAAAAATATAGACCGATAAGACAAGAAGAAGTCAAGAAAAAGGAATCAAGAGCAAGAAGAACCGAAGATTTGGAAATCCCAAGACCTTTTTTATCCCATACAGAAGATTATGAAGAAATCAAAGATTTAGGCAAAAATTCAATGACTCCATTTTATATTGGCAAAAATTATAACGGAAAGAAAAACGAAACAGAATTTATAAAATATATTGAATCAAAAAATGTTGATTGGTGGTATAAAAATGGAAATTCTGGAAGCGAACATTTCTCACTACCTTTTTATGATGATGTAGAGAGAAAAGAAAAACTATTTTATCCCGATTGGATAATCAAAATCAAAGATACAATTATTATTTTAGACACAAAACAAGGTTTAAGCGGAACTGTTGGTTCTGCTGACACTAAAAGAAAAGCAGAAGCATTACAAAGATGGATTAAAGAGCAGAATAAAAACAGGAAAAAATTCAAAGGCGGAATTATCTCTAATGTTGCTGGAATTTGGAAAATAAACAATAATGATGAATACAAAGCAGACGCAAACTATACCGAATGGAAAAATTTAAGCAAAATACTTTAAGACAAGCACAATTATATACTTAACAAAAGTTTTCTTTATGCTATGGTAAAAAAGTGATTAAGTAAATGAGAGATTGGAGGTGATGGCAAGTGGCAAAAGCAAAGAAAAAAGTGGCAAAGAAAAGAGCTAAGAAGAAGAAAAGATAATTCTTTAGTATAGTTTAGTCCTGATTGCGAGGATAGATGCATTATTGCGTTTATTTATAGTTATACGAAAGCCACTTTTATTATAAGGTTGTTACAAGATGCGAGACGATGAATATTACAAGGCGATAGCGAAAGTCGCAGAGGATTGGCGTAGACAGAATGCCTTTACACTGCAGAAAATAGCCCGTATGGCCAAGACTATCCAGCCCGCTTACATCCGCATGGTGAAGGACCTAGAAAGTAGCGTGGTTGGTTTTAGAACCATGCAGGAGCAGATCCGCGCTCTTAGCGATTCAATTCGTCCTATCAAATCTGCACTTGAACAAAACATTCTTAAAGCTAACCTTCAAATGAGCGCAGTACTAGTATCGCTTAAGCCGTACCAAGATATTGCCAAGCAGCTTCAAGAAGATCAACATAGATGGGCTGAGTCTCTCAGAGCTTGTATTGGAGCATTATCTCAACCGGCGGATATCGCGATGGCACTTAGACAGGACTTTTCTCTGATGATGAGTTCTACTCTCTTTGCTCAACAGTCAGTTGCATGTATCAATTTTCGGGCGATCGGGGAAACAATCAATATTGCGCATCATTTACGGGCGGCTTTATATCAGCCACTCATAGAGATGGCTAATTCGTATCGACATCTCTGGGATACATTTCGCATCAATTTCCAAAGAGTTTTCTCCGTTCCCTTGGTGGTAACCAAAGCCCCGAGTAGTGAAATGTACCTTGCTGCTCATCAAGCAGTAGTGTCAACTAAGGAGGCTGAGGTTTCGCCTGGAGAGGAAGAGTTTCTCGCTGAAATCGAACCGAGCAAGCAGTACATACGCGAGCTCTTTGCGTCCATTGATGTAAAGCTACTTCCCTTGTATGAAGGAGCAATCGATGCCATTGCATCTAATAATGTGGACAAAGTGCGTCACGTTACTATTTCGCTGCGAGAGTTGTTCACGCACATACTCCATAAACTTGCACCAAATGAAGCTTTCTTCGAGTGGAATGAGGACGAGTCGAACTTATCAAATGGTCGCCCTACACGCAAGGGACGGATAATCTATATTTGCAGAAATATCAACTATGATGCATTCACCACCTTCATTGAGCGGGACATCTCGGCGGCTATTGCGTTTCTCGATTTATTGGCAAAAGGTACCCATGCGATCGAGAAACCATACGACGACAGGCAGTTGAAAGCATTACTTATTAGAATGGAGTGTCTGCTTGATTTAATTATAAGAATTTCACGGGGTGTCTAACCATAAACATTTCGGAGGCCTTCACATAACATTTCCTAAGAGGTTGTCAAGCCTTTTTAACCCGTACCCAACTTTTGTGAATAGGGGATATCTCCCCAGTGAGCTTCGATGATAGCCTTGGCCTCACGGCTTTGTGGTTCACTACCCTTGCACAAATTGCCCTCGGCACTTCACAAAACTCAAATAAGTTATACTCAAGATGAAACTAACAACAATTTTAATTCAATATTTCAGTTGAAAAAAAGATTTTTCGTACGGGAGCTAAAAGAAAGTGAATGTTGGAAATGTTTTTGATTTAGTTCATCATTTTGGGAACGAAGAAGACCTGTCCTCTTGGACGCTACTAAGAGAAGTCTCACTTAGTTTTTCGCCGAAAAATTTGGTAAATTTTTGGTAATAATTCCGCTTAGAAGCTAACTTTTGGTAGAATCAGTAACCTATGAGGTTAAGGAAGATAGTATACAAACCAGCTTTGGATTCCCGGGAGAGATATGACAGACTTTTAGATATTATAGGAGGGCTGTTAGAGATGGAGAAGAAGAGGTTTTTGTCAGTGAAGGAACTGGCAGAGTATTTAGGGATAAAGCACCACACTATTTATTCCTGGGTGAGTATGAAGAGAATCCCTTATGTTAAAATGGGCGGTAGGGTTATGTTCGATTTGCGAGACATTGAAAAATGGATACAAGATAGGAAAGTAGAAGTCCATAAAATCTGGAGATAGAGATGGAGACAAGATATTTGAACTTAAAACAGTTGTGTGAATATGTAAGCCTTACGCCCGCTAGCGTTTACTGGTTAGTATTCAGGAGACAATAAAATAATTAGATGGGTCGAAAAGAGAATTGAAAAAGCACTCATCTTACCATTAAATGAAGTAAAGAAAAGATTTGACACTGAACCAGATGACCACCCTATTAAGCAGATAGGTCTACCTGTAAGCACGATAATTCTCTGTGCTATTGAGTCTTTCGGTCGCTTTCTTAAAGGAAAAGGAAATAAAAAGAGAGTGGCTGGAAAATGTTTTAAGGCATTTATTAGTAATTATATGAAGGAATTCGAGAAATTCAAACGTGAACTGTGGGATGGATACAGAAACTGTTTAGCACACGGATTTCGGATAACTGAAGGTCGAGTCCGGTTTTTAGACAAATGTTGTTATTCACCAGAAGATTCTGAGAGTGGGGTTTTAGAGATAGATTTATGGAAATTTTTTGACAAATTCAAGGAAGCAGTAATCAAATATTTTGGTGATGTAAAGAATAAGTCAGACTCTAAATTAAAAACAAAATTTGTTAGTTCTTTCAAATCGTTGTATGAGTTTTGGATTAGATACTGGCAAAAGAAAAGTTTAAGACATTAAAGAGAAAAATGCTGGATGGCCTATTGAGAAGGAAGAGTGTCGTAATGTAGCACGAGAGTTACACCTTATAAAAAGGATTCCGCATATCAGTTCGTCTTACATGGTAGCCTCGTAGCTTAGTTGGTAGAGCTAGTAATATGTCCGAACTTGGTTCGGATATACTATCAAAGTGGAAGGATATCGGAATCCAGTTCTGATATGAATAAGTTAGCTGCCATCTCTCACAGGATTAGGAGGAATGATTATGAGCGTCCGGAGACGAAAAGTAGGTCAAAAGAGAACAGCTCTCTATTATCCGACTATCAACGTTCCGAACGGACCTTGGTTAAGGCAGGCTTTACTTTATTGGGACGAAATTGCTTCCATCGTTCCCCACAACACTGTGTTAATTCCCTACAGCCCGGACATCGAGTACCTACAGAGCGAGGGAGAGTTTAGGCCAATTCGTCCTGAAACACTAATCGAGCAACGACCCTTCTCGGAGGTTCGGGAACTCGAGAACGAATTTCGTGATATAGTTGAGTCTGAAGGATATCAATTCCATTTAGGACCAAAGAAGGATTGGACCATCGATTCAAGGGTTCATACGGACAAAGTGTCCAAGGGGTTATTCGACTACCTAACTGAGAAGGGTCTGGCGAAGTCCAGTAGAAAGCGAAAAGAGTCCTTAGATTGGTATCTTTTTGAACGCAAAACTGCCCTACTTTATATGTCACTCCTTGCCAAATACTTAGCAGATATTGACCCACAATTAACTATTCCCTCAACTGATAGGGAGGACTACAGGGATCTTGTCTATTTAGCAAAGGCAAATACTCCAGGTTTTGCCTGCGCTGATATTCTTTGTAAGAATATTCTACCTGTCCCACAGGAAGGAGTATCTTTAACGGATATTCTTGATTTCAAGCATCGTCGACGCACAGAGTTACTGCGATTCCGTGCACTAGTTGACCAATTCGAAAGGGATTTGACATCAGCCAACAGTATAGCAGAAGTACGTGACGTGGGGGTACGTTTTACTGAATCGGTAGAACGGGGCGTGGCTGAACTTACTGATGTCCTCAACGATGCTCGCATTTCAACTACTGTTGGCTCTCTTAGGTCGTTAGTGAGCATAAAGTCGCCTACATTCTGGTCTACAGTTAGCGTTTTGGCGGGAAAAGCGACAAAAATTGCTGACTTTCCTATAGGATATAGCATTGTTGGATTGGGAATTATTGGCTTTATTGAGATTGGATGTCACCTTGTTGACAGGAAGAATGAGCAACGAGCGAAATTGAGGGAATCTGCATTTTCCTATTTGTACTATGCTAAACTACTGACATGAAATCCCTACTGCTTAAGACGGCAGCTAACATGGCAGGGTTCTCTAAAAAGTGGAGGTCGCCCCGCTTTTTTGTCGAATCCCTTCCAGTTGGACAGAGTGGCGGTTTCCTAAGTGAAAAAGGGTAAGAAGAAAAATAAGAAAGACAGGGAAAGTCCCAAATCTGCTTGATAAATTAAGGCGATTTGGGATTTTTTGTTTTACGGGTATTTCTAAAAACCTTGTCCATAAAACCCCAAGGAAATCCTTCGTATTAGCTTGATTTCACCAAGGGAAAATTTCCAAATTTGACCGTCCTTAAATCTACGCATTAAAGGACAGGAACCCTTGATTTTTCACTTGAGTAAATGAACTTAATTTGCTACCATTTGTTAATATAAAACGAAGGGAGTCCTTTCCCGAAGAATGGGAATAGACACTTTTTAATAAGGAGAAGTAATGACCTCAACGGTAATAACTAAATACGAATTATTCAAAGCGGGGTTCTCTAACCGTTGAGGTCGCCCTGCTTTTTTGTTTAGGAGAGCAACAAGAGTAATGGACAAACGTAACATTGAAATTAAAGCCAAAAAATTAAGAGAAAAACTTATATTGACAGCTTTAGAGACCCCTGAGTTCAAATATATGCTAAAAGGGACAGTTAAAGAGATCAGGAATCAAGCAAAGAGGGCACAAAATGAAGCTACAATAGAGAGTTGCTTTGAACATGAATTGTATGGTCTTTTGAAGTTGATAAATTTCAAGTTTTTGCCGGAAAAAGAGGTTGCAATTGACACGAGACGTCATGTCAGAAAAGGAAGGATGGATAGCAAAATAGGTGGAGTTGTTATAGAATATAAACATCGTAAAAAGTTTAGAACTAAAAAAGATACGAGTAAATCAAAGGACCAGTTGGTAGATTACCTCTCTGGACTATCAGAGGAAAAACCTTCATTCTATTATGGTTTTCTTACAGATGGTTTACACTGTAAAGAAATCATATTTGAAGAGAAACAGTTATTGAGCGAAAGCTCTCTAGTTAAATTTACCGAGGCCGAAGCACTCAGATTAGTCAGAAATATAGTTTTGCTAGAAAAAACTGCACTAACTGCTGAGAATCTGATAAAGGACTTTTGTTATCCTGCGGATGATAGTTTGGTTTATAAAATGACCAGAATCATTTTTTCAATATTAAAAACTAATGCGACCGAAAAAACAAATATGCTCAAAGCGCACTGGGAACAATTGTTTAGATTAAGCCATACCGATAGGTCTCAACAAAAGATGATTCAAGAACGAGAGCAAGTCTTGCAGGAAATAATTGGAAGGAAATTTGAAAAGTATGAACAATACACTGCCTTATTTGCGCTTCAAACTACCTATGCAATTATAATAAAACTAATTTCATATCGTATCATATCTGAATTAAGATTTAAGAAGACATTGAAAAGTTATCATTCTTGGATAAGAGCCGACCAAAAAACTTTACGGATTTTTTGTGAAAAAATGGAGGATGGTGACATTTTTAGAGATTTAGGGATTGTGAATTTATTAGAGGGAGATTTTTTTTCATGGTATGTTGATTCTGGACAATGGAATTCGCAAATAGCAGATTACATAAGAAGAATATTGGAGATATTATCAAGATATGAAAATGCCAGTGCAATATTCAAAACTAGAAGGCCTGTGGATTTATTTAAAGGTCTATATGAAAGCATAGTGCCACAAGTTGTTCGTTCAAGTCTAGGAGAATTTTATACCCCTACTTGGCTAGCTGAACATGTTTTTAGAAGTGTCAAACCCAAAGGAAATTGGCGAGGACTAGACCCCTGTGCGGGTTCTGGGACTTTCGTTTTAGTTATGATAGATGAAGTTTTAAAAGAAATTGGTCATAAACCAAAAGAATTTCAATTGAAAGAAATATTACAAAGAGTTCAAGCTATTGACTTTAATCCATTAGCCGTACTAACAGCAAGGGTAAACTATTTTATTCGAATTAGTCATTTAATTCCTGAGAGACCTTCTCATTTGCAAATCCCTGTTTATCTTGGTGATGCCTGCTATGTTCCAGAAAAAAGGGATATCGATGGAGTGGAATGCTTAAAATATACAATCCGAACTATTGAAAAACCAATAAATATTACAATACCCAAAAGCTTAACAGAAAATAGCCAAAAATTCTCAGCAGTCATGACTGAATATGAAAAAGGAATTAGGAAACGTGATGTCAAAGGAGCGCTTGGATTATTTACAGATAATTTGAGGATTAAAGAACAAATACCTGAAGTCATAAATGAACTAGAGAACTTAACTAAACAATTAGTCGATTTAGAAAGGAAGGAATGGAATAGTATCTGGGCTCGTATCATAACCAATTTTCTAATAACTGCGAATTTAGGGCAATTTGATATCATCGTCGGAAATCCACCCTGGATTGATTGGAAGAACTTGCCTTCAGGTTATAGAGGCCGAATTAAATCACTTTGTATTGACAGGAATTTATTTTCTGGAGATGGCAGAACGGGTGGAATTAACTTAAATGTCTGTGCGCTAATAGCTAGTGTTTCTATTGAAAATTGGTTGGTTGAGAGAGGAAGGTTAGCTTTTCTTATGCCAAAAGTTATAGCTTTCCAGCAGTCATACGATGGTTTCCGAAAATTTAGATTTCATAAAGTAGAAAGAGATTTTATCGCTTTCTATGATTGGTCTAAAGCAGGCCATCCATTTTATCCTATAACTGAAAGATTTATGACATTTGTTATAGGTCCTAAAACGGAACGTGGACGATTCATAACATGTAAGAAGTACTCAAAAAAGCGTGACAAAAAAATAGCAGGAGAATATCACATTACTCTGCAAGAGGCTATGAATAGATTAAATGAGAAAGATTGCGTTGCACGTCAAATAATGCCTCATAATACAGCTTATACTATTACAGATAATAATTACAATTTAAGGCGCTTTGAAAAAATTGCGGGAGAACCAGATTATGTAGCTAGAGAAGGAATAGAGTTTTATCCACAAGAATTATTTTTGTATAGAATCGTTAGAAATCCACCAACGAAAGCAAAAAAAGGATATGTATTTGTAACAAATGTTCAGTTTGAAAAATCAAAATATAAAATACCAGAGGATATGATAGAACTTGAAGCAAAGTATTTTTTTCCACTTGTAAAGGGGGTTGAAATTCATAAGTTTAAGCATAATTATTCAAGTATAATTGTGCCCTTCCCATATGAAGAATCGGACCCTAAAAGACCTCTCAGTCAGGAAAAATTGACAAAATATTCACCAAATTTACTAGATCATTTTCTTAGGTATAAAGATATAATCGATGAACAAACTGATTATAGTGATAAGATTAGAGGCCCGGGTTCTGGTGAATACTATGGTTTAGCAAGAGTTGGTCCTTATAGTTTTGCAAATCATTATGTGGCATTTAGAGATAATACCAAATGGTGTGCTGTTGTGATTTCACCAATTGACACATTTTGGGGTGGCAAGAAAAGATTTGTATTTCAAAACCATGCAGTATCAATTTGTGAAGACATAAATAATCGTCTTATTACAGAAAATGAGGCTCATTATATATGTGCTATATTAAATGCTCCTATAGTGGAGAAATATATTCTCGAATCTTCAGACTCACGTTCTTTCAAAATAAGGTTGCCAGTTAGAATTCCCAAATATAGTAAAAATGACAGAATACATAGACAACTCTCCCTACTTTCTAAACAAGCACATTTAAACCCAAAGGCAATAGATAGAATCTTAGAAAGAATAGACCGTTTATACATTAAAATGTTTGATTGAGACCATACAACAGAGACAAAGAATATGGAAGAGAAAATATTACACAAGGCAGTTTATACTCGTGCCAGCACAAAGAAACAAACGAGAGTTATTCGGAATGCGCCAGGTCTCTCGCATTTTCCTAATTTAGGGTATCAGTACGCGAATTGACGCGGTCTGCGAATAATATTGCCCGAAAGATATAGAATTGGAAGGAGGGGCGTAATGAAAGGCTGGCTCACAATAACACTTCAAGGAAAAGTAATTAGTTCACAGGTTCAAATTGTAGAGGGAGAGCCAAGAATCGTACAAACATGGATAGAGATAAGGGATATTGTCTTGGAAGACTTGGCGGGAGGCTTGAAGGTTGGGTTTTCAAATATTTTTTCTTCCGCTGAAAAAATGCAAGAAAAATTCAAGGAAGTATTTAACCGCCATAATGAACCTAAGATACATTATACTTTATTTATTAGAGGAGAGCTTCCTATGCAGATAGAAATGGGAGACATTATTGCTCTCACATTTGATAAAGAAGTCATAAGCGGCATAATGCACAGAATATTCAAAGATGACTCGCCCTTTTTTTTGACACCTGTGCTATTTCCGTATAGAATTGCTAAAATAAGAAATGGTAAAGAAGTTGCTTCTGTGAATATTGACGAGAAAGAAAGATACCACCACAACTGGATTAAAAAGCAGGGAGAGGGGTATCCTTTTCAAAAATCTTTCCAATAACCTCCTTGACAAATTTAGCTTTTTATGGCATTATTTAAAAAAGGATTAACAGACAAAGGTTTAAGATATAGTCAAGAAGTGTAGACATTAATTGAAAACTGAATAAGGCCTTTCCGCAAAGAGGATAGCTCTCTGACGCGTTACTGCGGAGTAGGCTGTCGCTATGCCCGAAAGGGCAAGGGGTGGCAGTCAGACCCGGACTTCGTAACGCGTCGTCGGGAATGATGTTTGCGCCCCTTTTTTATTTGTGGAAAAGGCTGAGCATTTGAAGAGTTGACTTCAATATTATGTAGGAGGAAAAGATGAAAAATCTTTTCAATAATAACAATGAATTTCTGACAGCAAAAGAGGCAGCAAAACTCCTCAAAGTTAGTGTGGGGACAATTAAGAATTACATTTACAGAAAAAAGTTGAAGTCTTTTAAAACCCCTGGAGGTCAGCATTGAATCTTAAAATTAGATCTGTTTGGGGTAATGGGTCATGGAGGAGAATCACAATTTAAGAAAACAACAGATAATGAAGAGATTATCAGACAATTAGTAAACTACTTACATTTTAAGAGAATGAAAAAGTATGAGCTGGCAAAAGAGATAGGAACGGGTGGGGATAATCTCTCTAGATGGTTAAACCGGAAGAATAAAGTCAGTAAAGCTTGGCTAGAGGTAATGAAAGTAAAAGGAATTATTAAAGAAGTATGAAAAGAGAAGATAATTTATATAAAAAAACAAGCAGTAAAGTTAAGGCTACGAGCATTATCACAGCAAGTTATCTTCCAGAAAAAATAATAACAAATCAAGACATTATTGATGCTGGTCTTAAAGCAACACCAATAGCCATAGAGCGTGGTCTTGGGGTAAGGGAACGGCGAGCTGCAGCTCCGGATGAAACTGGAGCGGATATGATGGCAAAAGTGGCAGAGAAGATTTTAAAGAAAGCCGGGTGTTCACCACAAGAGCTTGATTATGTTATTTGTAGTGCCGACCCAGGAGATGCTGCTGCACCAGATACTGCGACTGCAGTTCAGGATAAGATTGGTGCTTCTTGTCCTGCGTATGGGGTTTCTATGTCGTGCACAGGATGGATTGCTGGTATTGATATTGCCTTAAATTACCTTGCAACTGGAAAGAAAAGGATACTTATATTAGCAAGTTCTCTTGTAGGCTCTCGACTTCTCTATCATAATCTAATGCATCGAGCAATATTTGGTGACGGAGCTGGAGGGATTCTTCTTGAGTCACACCATCTAGACCGATTTTTAGCAATAGGTCTTTGGACCCAAGGACAATACTATTCCAAGATATTCGTTCCCTATCCATGGTCAAAAATTCCCGAAGATATTCCTCCAGAATATGATGCTTCATTTTATATGTCGGATGATCAGAAAATATTTTTTAATGAAATGAATTTTAGTCTCGTCCCTTTTACTAAACGTCTTCTGAGTAAAGCAGAGGTTAGCATAAAAGATATTGATATTTTTTTACTTCATTATCCCAGCAAGCCGCTCTTTGAGTATTCTCTTAAACTCTTAGGAATTCCCAAAATAAAAACATTTACTAATTTCGATCGTTACGGCAATCTCGTTGCTGCTGAAATGCCCATTTTACTTGACGAAGCTATTTGTGCAGGTCGAATTAAAAAAGGTGGTCTTATCTACATTTTAGTTTATGGTGCAGGGTTTACTGGCGGCGGTTTGATTATGCGATATTAGTTTGGAGTAAGTATGAGTGTATATGCTATTTCACCTCTTGTGTGTGCAATTATAGCTTTGGTATTGGGCGTATTTGTCTTTTTGAAGAATCTCAGATCACCTATCAACCGAGCTTTCGCTTTGCTTTGTTTTGAGACATTTTGGTGGCAAGCTTGCTGGTTTGCCACTTATTTTCTTAGAACAGCTACGCAATTGGATGTTTGTGCGAAAATCGCCTATTCACTAATTCTCTTTCTTCCCTTTACTTATTACCATTTTGCAGCTCAATTTCTTGATCTCAAAAGAGAAATGGTATGGGTCCGACGTTTTTATTTTGTTGGTTTCTTTTGGTTGATTCTCCTTTGGTCTACTGATTTGTTTGTTGCTGGGTACCATCATTTTGACTGGGGACATTATGCCCGAGCTCGCTTGCTTCATCCGATCTATTTGATATTTGTGGCTGTAGTAATTGTGCGTACAATGGTCTTTCTAAAAAAGTCAACTGCAGACCCTATCCATTCAGCCATTATTCGAAACCAAAATAAATTTGTTTTCTTAGCAGCTTGTCTCTACTGTGCTGCATCTATTGAATACCCCATTAATTACGGCATTGGTTTTTATCCCATCGGTGTATTTTTTATTCTAGGTTCATTCTCTGTAATCGCTTATGCAATCGTTGCGTTGCACCTTATGGACATTACTTTTGTAATAAGAGACACCACTGTTCGCCTGGTTTCTTCCTGCATCCCTGCTGCTATTTTTATAACTATAGGAATAGTGTTCTTTTCGCTTCCGGTTATGATAGTCATGGTTGTGCTGACTGCTGTTGCTTCCCCTCTTCTTTACAGACCTTTAAGAAGAGTCTTCCTGCCAGTTATACTAGGCAGTAAATATGAATATCAGCAAAAGCTTCGCAGGATAAGTGATAAATGGTTTTCTATTTTCAGTCTCGACAGACTATCAGAGAGTCTTGTAAAAGATGTTGCTATTACGATAGGCACGAAGTATTGTAATTTTATGATTTATGATGAAGATAATAAATCTTACTTTGTTAAAACACATATAGGTTTCGAAGAAGGACAGGGAATAGAAGAGATTGTCTTTGAAGAAAAAGGCCCTTTGGTTTCATGCCTTAAAAAGGAAAAGAATATTGTGATAAAAGAAGTGTTAAAAATGCAATCATCTCTTTCCGAACACGAGCCTGTGGTCAAGGAAATGGATAAGGTAAAAGCAGCTATCAGCATTCCGCTGTACATAGACAATGAGTTGAAAGGTATATTGAATCTTGGTGATAAAGTTTCAGGAGAAATATATAACAGACAGGATTTAAAAATACTCTCGCAAATAGCTATAGATGCTGAGATAATGTTTCGTTATTCCTTCTTCAATTATGAGCAGTCTCTATTAGTTTATAGATACAGCCATGACTTACGCACTCCTCTTGATCCTGTTCAGACTTATCTATATCTCATGCTTGGGGGTAAATTGAGTGAAGAGGAAAAACAGAAATATCTAAAAATTGTTAAGAAAAATATTGATTTTGTTGCACAGGGATTAAGTGATATGTATCAATTGAGCCAGATGGCATACGACCATATAAGGAAAAAATTTGTCTTTAAGCATTTTGACATAATAGAAATGGTAAAAAGAATTGTCGAAGACTTCAAGCCAGAGGCAGAAAAGAGAGACATATATTTGGGGTTTAACAGAAAAGTTGAAACGCCATTGGCCTATGGTCATGAACAAAGTATAGAACGTTTGATTAGAAACCTAATACAAAATGGAATAAAATTTACTGATAAAGGAAGAGTAGAAATAAGTATATCTTCTGAAAGGCAGGACATTAAAATAGAAGTGAGTGACACAGGGCATGGCATACCAAGAAGAGATTTACCTAAAATATTTAATCCCTTCTTCAAGACAAAAGGCCGAAACCAAATAGTAGAAGGATCTGGTTTAGGATTAACTATTGTTAGAGAAATAGTTGCTCTACATGCAGGAGAAATCAAAGTGGAAAGTGATGTTGGTAAAAGCACAACATTTGTTGTTTTACTGCCTTTTTTTAAGAAGAGGAAAATCTGACTGGAAGTGAGGGGGGTAATTGATGGCGCCACACATCCTTATAATTGATGATGAAAAGCAAACTATTGAATCAACTCAGCTTCTTTTAGAAAAGAATGGATATGAAGTTTCCAGTATTGATGATCCTGAAAAGGCTGTTATGATTTTGAGAAAAATGACTGTAGGAAAATTAAATCCGGTTGATGTGATTATTCTCGATTTGGATATGCCTGGAATCACAGGAGGACAGCTATTCAGACAGCTCAGAGACTGGTGTCTCGCAAAAGAAGTTCCTGTAGTAGTTTACACAGCAGCTCATACTCGAGGCAAGAACGAGCTTATAAAGGATGCATTCTCAAGAGGATTGTTTGCAGTAGTCCCAAAAGCCTGCCCAGAATATTTATTAATGAGAATAAAAGTAGCCTTAAAATCAAAAAGTGGATTCCTGGGACTTCAACTCTCGATTGAAAAGCAGCAATTGGAAGAAAAATATCTACTTGAAAAAGGTTGTCTTGACGACCCTGATTATTTGAGGTATATGGAGCTTTGTTTTATGGAACAAGGAGAAGAAATTCTGGCAGCCGCGTATAGGGAAAAGAGAATGCGACTTGAGAGCGAAAAATAGAAAGGAGGTAAACATGAAAATTGGAAAGAAAATGTGGAGAAGTATTTTTGTGTGTTTCGTGTCAATCACGTTGTTGACAAGCTTAGTTTATGGTGAGTCTGATAGAGATTTATTTTTGTATCTTGCAAATAAGAAAAGTTTAGGAGGGATTTTCTTACTAAACCTTGTGTGTCCTAATTTAGGAACCCTTTTTCTTGGCAATCCAGAATCGTATGGCATTGATAAGCCATCTGGCTTTAACTTTTACAGGAACCTGGGTTATCTCTCTTTAGTCTTCTACGGTTTGGGGATTGGAGCTTCCCTTTCAAGAGAACAAGATGCAGAAGATACAGCAGCCCTTGGTTTAGGGGTAGGTGGTGTTTGTCACTTTTTCCATCTGATGGGTACTATTCCTATTGTTAGAGAATTTAATGATTCGTTGCAGAAAAAATATGGTATTTCTCAATCACAGATGACTAAAAGCTCAAGGCTGGCACTAAAAATTAAGATTATAGAAATAAAGTTTTAATATCTTTCCAGAGTTTAGGTAATTTAAGTTTATTGCTGGTCTGGACCTTAGCGTGAAATTCTGATTTTATGAAAAAAATATTAATAGTAAACGATAATAAAGCGATGGGAAAGTTATGTCAAAAGATATTGCTCTATTGGAAGAAGCAATTTATTGTAAAGGCTGTTCAGAGTGCAGAAGAAGCATTAAAAATATTAGATAATAGTTTCAGCCTTGTAATTACTGATTTGAACATGCCTGGCTTTGATGGACTGTGGCTGGCGAAGAAGATAAAGCATAAATTCAATGAGAAAATTCCTGTAATTATTATGACTAGGTTTATTAGCAAGGAAAAGATAGCTAAAGCAAATCATGCAGGAGTCTCTGTTTTTTTATCGAAACCGTTTGTTGCAGGTGACTTTCTTCTCGTAGTATCTCGCCATTTGTATTGACAGAAATTTTCGATATGAAACTTGATAAAAGATAACACAAAAATCCATTGAAAGGAGAGACAGAAATGAAAACGACCTTTAGAAACTCGAAAAGAAAGGCTTCTGAGTTTTTTTAGAGTTGAAATCACAAAATTTTATTTTTTGTTGTTAATTCTTTTATAACATCACAACATTCCACTCCTCTAAGAAAATATTCAATTGGTAAACTTTATAAGACTTTCGCGTTTTCTTCTTAGAATGAAAATAAAAGTACCTAAAAAAATAGTAAGAAAGTAT
>Ga0114930_10000874_pt1 | contig 30694 bp, 17 predicted proteins | sample AnhtaG_FD_87300 | JGI IMG/M metagenome (GOLD analysis project Ga0114930, IMG submission 87300) | Deep subsurface microbial communities from Anholt, Denmark to uncover new lineages of life (NeLLi) - Anholt_01485 metaG | ecosystem: Environmental > Aquatic > Marine > Oceanic > Sediment | place... | reverse complement strand
TTCCGGTCAATCCGGGTTACCTGCTTGGAAGAGCCGGATGCGGGAAATCCGCACGTCCGGTTCTGTGAGGGTGAAATCCAGTAATGGATGAACTACTCGACTAGGTGTAAAATACTATTCTTTTTTTAAATTTAATATTGTCTATGTGATAAAAAAACTATGATATAGATATTGCAAATTTAAATAGTTCAAGAAGCACATCACACCAAACTTGCCACTGCGTCGGCTGCTTTTTCTATCTCTTCCATAGTATTGTATATATGCGGTGTGAGCCGGATTCCCGGAAAATTTCCGCCATGTACCGAGCAAACGAGACCATACGTATTATAGAGTATTGAGCCGGCATCGCTCAAATCGCTTTCCGGCAGCATAAACTTTACAATACCACCGCTCAATTCCTGGTTCTGAGGATTATAGAATTCAACGCCGGGTATTCTTTTGTTAATTTCATCTCTTAATGCTGCAGCTAACGAAAGAACTCGTTTTTCAATTCTATCCTTCCCGATAGCGTTGAGGAATTCAACCGTTTTACCGAAAGCGGCAATTCTCGAATTAGCCTGTTGTCCTAATGTTTCAAATTTTCCGGCAGTTCCGCTTTCGAGTGCGCCGCCCCAGCCGACACCGACAATCGAGGGCAACAAGTCTGCGACACACTCTTTACGAACATACAAAACTCCCGCCTCTCGCGGTCCGACCATCCATTTGTGGGAACTAAATGTGTAGAAATCGCATCCTATATCGTGCATGTTCAAGTTTCGCACTCCAATTGACTGGGCGCCGTCAACAACAGTAAGTATACCGGCATTGCGCGCCATAGCACATAGTTCATTTTCCGGCAGACGAACACCGGTTATGTTTGAAATATCAGAAAATGCCAGCACTTTCGTCCGATTTGTCAAAGCCTCACGAAATGGTTTGATAAGGTTTTCAGCAGTCTGCGGGGCAGGAGGAGTTCCCACCTTTTTCACCGTAAAACCATACCGCTCAGCACGTACGTCCCATGCGACGTTAAGAGTAGGATGATTCTGGTCCCAGATTACCACTTCGTCACCTTTATTTAACAACAGACCATTAATGACCATATTGTTGCCTTCAGTTGTATTTCGAACAATGGCAACCTCCTCCGGGCGTGCGCCGATGTACGCTGCAACAGCCTCCCGCGTCTGCTGGCGCAATGTGCTGAATTTGGACCGGTTCTGTGAAGATACATCTCTATCCACACCGCGAGTCAATTCAAAAAGAGTCTCCATAACCGGTATCGGTGACGGCGCAAGATTGGCGGCGTTCATTACGATTAACTTTTTATCAATAATAAACTGCTTTTTCACTTCTCTCCAGAATGCCTCATCGCCGATACTGCCTGCACTGAGACTGCTTGCAGCGTCTTTAAGAGCCTCGAATGAGTTCTTTGCCTTACCGCAGAGTATATATGGCGCTGCCGCAAAAACAGCGGTACCGCCCACCAAGCGTTTGATAAACGTGCGGCGTGAGCGAATGCGAGACCTTTCGGGCTCTTTTTGAAGAATTGTGTTACATGTCGATTGTTCAGTCATAATTTTTCCACCTTACTTTTATAATACATAAGCTCATAATAAATATGTTAAAATGGAATGAATGAATTTTCGGAGTTAACTTTTATGTTTACATAAGAATTAATTTTTCATATCAAGCAATGCCAATTCCATCGGAATATTAACATTATATTAAGTTTAAGTCTATTTTACAACAAAAATATTTTCCTATTTCAAAAATCTCTGATTGCTGAACAAACTTACTAATCGGTTAATACTTATAATGCTAACATGCATATAACCGTAGAGACGCATCGCCATGCGTCTCTATATTTGTGTTTTAATTATTGACCATGATTATTTAACAATACCGCACTGCGCCGCTTTTATTTTTTCTCCCTCCAAGGTAATAAAATTCCTCAACAAATTTGCAGCCAGGCAAGAATGAACCGGCAGGACTATGAGAATGTCGCCGACTTGAATCCTGTTAAAGGTATTGCTGTCCGTTTTAATTATCCCGTGCTCCTGAGATAAAGATTTCACATAGGTATTTCTGATAAAGCTGCCCCAGCCGTTTTTCTCTAAAAACGCTGCTCTTCCGAAGAGTTTTCTTCCCTTTTTATCCACGATAAAATCTTTTGAGAGATGCACAGCCCCGCCGTAGATAACAACTTCATTCCGCTCTTCATGCTTAGCAACTACCGGACAGGCTGCGGCAAGCGCAATATCCTGTTCCGTGCATGACCCAATCTCAAGCTGCATAATGTCATAAAAGACGAAATTGCCCGGTCTGATTTCATCTACACCTGTGAACTCATCGACAACGCTGCAGCACGGAGTATCACCGATTGATATTTCAATATCCTGAAAATTGTGTGACCGCAGCCGCTCCCGTATTTCATTCAGCTTCCCGACTGTTTCCCGGTAGATTTTATTTATGCCATGCTTTGAACGCTGGTTGTACGAATGCCCTGCATGGGTGAGAATACCGCTTAGAATGAGATTTGGGGCTTTTTCGATGTGCTGCGCTACATCCAGTATTTTTTCAAAATTCTCACAATTAATTCCCGTTCTATGATATCCAACATCAATTTTAATCCAGATGCGTACATTACTCTCAACGTTCTTGTGTAAAAACTTAACCGCTTCCGGCGATTCAACAAGCAGGTTTAATGAAACATCATGCGCCAGGTTATTGATCGTTCGTATCTGAAGGAAATTTACCGAAAATGTAATGGAAATATCCTTCCATCCGTGCTCTGCGAAATAGGCTGCCATATCAACAGATGAAACGGAAATTGAATCGACGCCAAATTCTTTAAACCAGCCACCTATTTCTGCCGACTGATGGGTTTTAAAATGGGGTCTGAACCTTACGCCGCTCTTTCGGGCTTTATCCGCCATCTTTTTTATGTTATTACGCGCCCGTTCTTTATTTACAATAAGCGTCGGTTTTTCAATGCACAAAGCAAGATTAGCCGGTTTCAAATTATTCATTCGCTTCTCCCGAATATGTAATAATTACTCCAACTACTGCTATATTTAATATACCAACAAACATGATTAATAGCCAACATTTCTGCGGAATTTAAATAAATAAGACGCTGATTTACGCTGATTTGATATGATAGACCCTGATTATGTTTTTATATTGTGTTTAAATCCTGTTATAAAAAATCATAGTAAATCTGTGTAAATCTGCGTCAATCTGCGTCAAAATTTTTTACGAAATTTAAATAATATTCCTAACCTGGATAATTCATCCCGAGTATTCGGGATAAAAAGTAAGCAGTATATTAAATAATAACGATTATTTATTTTTTCTTTGCCCCGAGTACTCGGGGCGAGAGAATTTTTCAGGCTAATGAACTAAAAATAATAATATTTTCTTGATTTCTTAATTGCATTTAACTATCTTCATTTTTCATAAGACTAATATAATAATGGAGGGATTGTCCAATGAAGAAGCTTTTTTCAAAAACGCTGATAACGGGATCACTAACCGTGGCTGGAAAATGCTTACTATTTTTGATTGCATTCATTTTCGTGGTCTTCATTTCGCTTTCAACTGTCGAAGCACAGAACTTAGAAGAAACACTGAATAACCTTTCTGAAGCCGCCGGCAGAAGTTACGTAGCGCCGCTTGTTACAGGATTTGGTTCGAACTTAAACGGAGGGTGGTTTCACAGAGCGCCTGCACCAAAGATTTTCGGACTTGATTTTGAGCTTGGAATTGTGGCAATGGGTACTTTCTTATCGGACGAGGACAGGACATTTTCCACTTCAGGTCTCTTTCGATTTAACAGAGACCAAGCAACAATTTTAGCGGCTGGTGTACCTGAGCTAGCAAGGGCTGATGTCATCAACGCAATCATCCAACAAGACTTTGAAGTAGGCATTTCAGGACCTACAGCTATTGGTGCAGAGGATGAAAATGTGGAAATTGCATTTGGCGGGGCATTTATATTGGGATATAATATTCCCGCAGAGGTTATAGAACTTACCGAAGTGACCGGACTTATGGAAGACCTCGATATTCTTCCTCTTGCCGCTCCGCAAGCAAGCATAGGCACACTCTTCGGGACACAGCTTACATTCAGGTATTTACCAGGTATCGAAATTAACGAAGAAATCGGAGAAATTAATTATTTTGGATATGGCGTGCAGCACAATCCGGAAATATGGCTCGGTAACCTGCTGCCATTCAATATCGCTGCCGGGTTTTTTACTCAAACGCTTGAAATCGGCGAATATGTAAAAGCAACAACCACGTCTTTCGGTATAAATGCAAGCAAACAACTCGGACCCGGATTCCTGAATTTAACACCATACGCCGGATATATGTTCGAAAGTTCAAACTTGGAGTTCACATACGACTATAATATCGACACCCCGGCAGGTCCTTCAACCCAAAGCATACACTTCGATATGGATGGCGAAAATAAAAACAGAGTAACGCTCGGCTTGAGTTTAAAACTCGGTCTATTCAATATTAACGCCGACTATAACACCGGAAAAGTAAATTCAGTCACTGCGGGATTGATGATGGGATTTTAGAATAGACCTTTCATTAATAGAAAAGAGCTGGTCAGTAATTGGTCAGCCTTTTTTATTGAGATGAGAACAATAAGTTCTTAATTGTATCAAACGTGTATTTTTATATTTACATCCCCCTAAATCCCCCTTCAAAGGGGGACTTTTTTATAATTCTATACTCGACATTCGCACTTCGCGCTTTGATATACAAATTTTCTTTGCGTTTAGTTTAATAATAGACCTACTGCAAAATAGCAATTTCTTATTAGCCTGAATTATTCATAAAATTTAGAAGTATGTGAAATTGTCATTTCGACCGGAGTTCTGAATTATAATAAAAATATACATATACAACAAACCACTATTCGGAACGGAGTGGAGAAATCTCTTAGAAAGAGATGTCTTCCCGAGTACTCGGGACTCGACATGACATATTATAATATGTTTTATTGTTATTTTGCAGTAGGTCTAATGTTTTTCACGTTCAATTTACTGATCATTGCTGGAATAGAAAAGTATGTCACAAAGTGAACACTTAGTGGTTGGTGATCCCGCTTAGCGTAACCAACACACAGCAAGATGAGCATGTTATTTACGAAACATAACATTATAATCATCAAGATAAAAATTTACATATCAACTACCGGCAAGCGTTATAAGGGCGCGCATGAGTTTGAAAACGGTAATATAGTCATCGTGGGTATACGTAATTTTTCTGGCTGAAATTCGCTTGACACCGGGAATTAAAATCAGGTTATCGGTCATATCGGAGCGTAAAAATTCCATCTCAAGTGTTACAGGGGAGTCTAATTTATAAACCGGCATTCTCTGACGGTTCTCAATGCCGCGGCGAACGCCTTCTCTGATCATTTTGTGTGCTCTTTCGAGCGAGACATTTCGAGCAGCCTGCCTGCCAACACCCTCTTTCACAGCGGCGACTTCTATATTTTTTCCGATGAGTTCATGCACCTGTTCTGTTACAGCCTTATCCCCTGCAACGAAAACAACCGGAACGCCGTAATAACCTGCAATAGCGGCGTTCATACTTGCCTCGTTCATAATCTTACCGTTCATAAACACATTGTAAATGCGCGAACTCGACATTGTATGGTCGAGTACGGCATTCATGGTGCCCATTCGTGCATGATAACCGATGAAGATTACCGCATCATAGGTTTCATCGATTCCTTCCATCATACTCAACGCTTTCGGAGAGCCGGAGATAAGGTCAGCCGCGGGGTGCAGCTTTTCGATTAAAATGTTTCGCATTCCTCCGTGGGAATCGTTGACAACAATTTCCGTTGCACCGGCATCAAGCGCTCCCAGTATTGCGGCGTTTGCTTCCTCAGTCATCCACTCTCGTGCTCGCCCGTAGTCGCTTCCGGTTGTCGATACATGGTCGCTGTTCACAACACCGCAGATTCCCTCCATATCCACAGAGATAAAGACTTTAAAATTCTGCTGTGCATTAAGCATACCTGCCCCGGCAAACAGCAGCGCAATACACAAAAAAACAGTTATACGTTTCATAAAAGCCTCCCGAAAATGTTTTGTTTGCATTTATTTTTTAAAGTGCCAAATAATCTCTCGCTTTGTAGCTTTCAGCTTTCAGCGGTCAGCTTTCAGCAGTAGGAATTCAGCTAAAAAAGTATAGATGTTTGTTTTTGGCTGATAGCCGAAAGCTGATTGCTGATAGCTTTTCGGTGAACAAACTTATTAACCGGTAAAACGTTTATATTAGATTGGATTGTACAAGTATTGAAGGTAAAAATCAACGAATATTTTTAATTTTGTCAATCTCATCGTTGATTATTGCCAGTTGGACAAGCAGGACTTCAAGCTGTGCGTAGTACCCTTCTTCCGTAAATTGATTTTTCTTGCTTTTTAGAGCGGAAATTTCCTGTTCAAGGCGTTCCAGTTCCAGCAAAAACTTCACAATCATGCTGTCTTTTGCTGATGACATTGTTGCGGCAAGGACTGCTGCCCTGCGTTTCAGGTAGGTGGTTTCGGAGAAGTTTCCTTCGGCATTTGCTTCCAGTTCCTCGATTCGAAACGCCATTTTATCGCCAGTATCCTCTAACAGGGAATGTTCGGTGGGGACATGATTCTCAGCCTCAAACCACCTGGCTGTCTTATCAGCAGCATATTTGAAGACCTCCAACAGGGAGAGATTCCCGTTTTTATCAAGGTCTGACTCCGGACTCTGCAAAGCTTCTACAAAATATTCCGGAAAGCGGGTTTCAAATCTTTGCGCGTTGCTTCTTGTAGCGGTAATAATTATCCTGTTTTCAGCGCTCAGTGCCTCTATAAAAGGAAAGCTCAACTGCGTGGTGTTTACAAAAACTACACGATTCGCATTGAGCGTTCCGACAAATTCAGCAAAATCGGTATCTTTTAAATCCAGACCGGGGATATTGAACTTGGCATTTCTCCCGTCATAGGTACCATGCCCGAAAAGAATGATATACACATGGTCATTTTCAGTTACTCTCTTCGACAGGGCGGCGAATTGTGCACGGATATTTTCCGCCCGGGAAATACCGGTAACAAAATCTTCTTCTTCAGAACGTGACTCTGCAAGCACGATTACGTTTGATTCAGGAAATTGAAAATTCTCAATCAGGGCTTTTCTGCTTTCGAGCAGGAATCGCTGGTATTTAGTTGAATATTCCTTACTCCCTCCAGAGCCGCCGATAAGCAGAGCATAGCTCTGACCAATCTCCTGTGCCGGCGCCGGTCTGTTAACCGCAAGAAGACATAAGATCAAAACAACAGTAATAAGTATTTGTTTTAAAGATAAATTCATGAGTATTACGATATATATTTTTTATGGATAACCTTTCCGCCGCCGGTAAATCCATTCGGCGGACAATAAAATAAGCGCAAGCAAGAATAACATCGGAATATCCCAGAGATATTCTTCTCGAAAAACGGAAGTGCTTGTTCTTCTCGTTTTCAGGTTCTCCGGAATATTACCAAATTCTGTATGATCATAATAGATACCGCCGTTCGCTTCCACTAAATTATTAAGAAATTTCTTCTTGAGCGTAGCATTAAAGAACTCTTCTTTTGAAGGGCGGCTGAGAAAACTTTGATAATGTTTGCCGATAACTTCTCCGTCTTTCACTGCTTCTACATTGATTTTATACACCCCCGGGTCGCGTGATACAAATCCAGTTACATATTCCCCTTCTTCTCTTAAATCTGGATGGAAACTCAAAGGATGCACGCTGCCGAATGGGTCTGTGATTGTTCCCTGAACATCGACAAATTCGAGCGGTTCAAAATCATCATTGTATACATTGACCCGTACAGGTACTTCATCACCTGGTGCATAAAGATTTTCATCTAAAGTAATATTGACCTTATTCGGTGTTGCTGAGACGAGCCAGCGAACCAGCTGCCGCCAGAACCGTTCATGGCGAGTATCTTTTGAATCACGCTGTAACTGCCATCGCCAGGTACTTGCTGTTGCAAGAGCAGCGGTGCGCCCTTTCCCGTATCGCTGAATCAATAAAAATGGTTCACGAGGACCATGCTCGTCTTCGGGTTTTTCTGCCAGAACCGTCGCTCCCGGTTTTACCCCACCGAAAAGACTTATGTGGGTTAACTTCGGCATCTGGTCCCACATATCCCTGTTGGTTCCAATATCATTTGCCAGTTTTAAAATCGGATGCTCCAGACCGGCACGGGTTGGTAGAAATTTCATTCCCACTTCCTCAGGGTCGGGTGCGGGATTAAAGAAATCAGGCTGTATAATTTGTTTACGAGTCGGGTCAACCACTACCGGAAGAATATCGTCAATAGGGGTGTTCCAATAATCACCTTCAGCGAAGGAATTCCGTCCACCCAGCATCAAAAAACCGCCGCCTCTGTTCTTAACAAACCGTTCTATCATTTCAAGCTGTTCATAGGCGAAATACGCTCTTTCGATATCACCGAATATTATCGCTTTGAATCGAAACAATTCTTCCTGAAGCCTTGGAAAACCACCTTTTAGTTCATCCTCATATTTGACGTTCTGGCGGAAATATTTACTGCCGCCTGTACGTGTCAGCGAGGTGAATTCAAAAACCTGGTCATCTTCCAAGGCGCGTTTGATAAATTTAAAATCACTGCGGAGATGCCCTTCAAAAAATAAGACCCTTATCGTATCTTTTTGAGTATCGATAAGCAGATTCATGGAATTGTTATCGGTATTCACCTCGTTCGAAAGCTTCTCCAATTGTAATGTATATTCAACAGCGTCGTTCTCATCCGGTTCGAAGAAAAACGTGATATTATCGACTTTACCTTCTCCTTTCAGGTTCTTCAACTCAGTATGTTTTAATTCTTCGCCTTGATAGATACTGATTTTCACAGGTTCTTCCTCTTCAATCCAGCTTCTCATTTTCACCGATATTTCCGCACCGGCTCCTTCTTTCAAACCCTTACTATAAGTTACATCCAGCAGTTCTCTCTCCTGCTCAAACTCTTCACTGCCCAGACCGATAACATGCAGCGGGATTTCGAGACTGCGGAGTTCTTCAACCAGACTTTGCGGGTCATCCGTACTATTATCACCGCCGTCGGTCAAAAGAATTATCCCGGTAAGGGGGAGACCTTTTAAATCGGAGATAACACGCTGGAGACCATTTGAAATGTTTGTTTCTTTCCCTTCATTAGTAAGGTATTCAATGCTGTCGATCCGCGACACCACATCGCTGAAGGAATATAATCGGACTTTGAAATTCTCTTCCAGTTCCGGAATGATACCCTTTTTTTCATCCATTAAGATGTATTCGGCATCACCGTGACGCGTCTCCCCATAATAGCCATCGCTGATGGTCATACTTGCGGAGTCGTCAATCAAAACGGCAAGAAAATTCTCATTCGGAATAATATCCGGCATTATTAACATCGGCTCCAGGAGAGGCAGGCACAGTACCAAAAGGGCTAAAACTCTCAGAGTAATCGAGATTGCTTTGCTTCGCGTTGTTGTATAGATATTGGCTATGAAATAAATAACGGCGAAAGCAATCAACAGCAAAAATATGAGACCGAGAAACGGATAAAAAGCCCGACCCGCCTGAAGAACGATTTTGCCATCCGGAAAATAATTTGAGAATTTAAATTTAAACAGCCATTCGAAGATTGATTCCCACATAATATCTCTGCAACTACTTGTCCTTAATTATTCTTTTTTACTTTTTTAGTTTTAGAAAGAGATTCAAAAAACTTTTCAACTAATTTTTTATATTCGGGCGGCACATCAGCATTCCGCGCTTCATAAAGTTTCTGCTCGAGTTCGAGCTTCTCTAACTTTTTCATGAGGCCCATTTCAATCTGGGACATCGATTCCCTGACGGCATTCTTGAAATATTCCTCGCTTGCTTCATCCAGCAGCACACCGGTTTCGTGCATTTTGCCTAAAGAAGTCTGTGCTGCACGGAGAGACCTGTTTATCTGTGTATCATTTCCGAAATCACGCTGCAGCCTGTTAAGAATCTCATCGGTGCGCTGCATTTCTCTTTGAAACCGCAGAGCATTGGCTCGTGATTGTTGATTCGGGTCCATTTGTCCCTGTGTCTGGGTTCCTTCTCTCGCCATCTGTTGGGGATCTTGTCCCTGCTGTCCTCTTTGCATTTGCTGAGCCTGCCTTTGCCCCTGTTGCTGCTGCTGCCCTTGTTGATTCTGCTGCTGTTGCTGACCTTGCCGCTGTTGTCCCTGTTGTTGCTGCTGACCTTGCTGCTGTTGTGCCTGCTGCTGTTGACCTTGCTGCTGTTCCTCGGCTTCTCTCTGTATAGCTTCCTGGTTTCTCCGTTCCTGCGCAAATATATCATCGAACCTGTTCAATTGCTCACGCAGTTCCTGTACTCCCCGGTTGAGCTGTTCTGTTTCTGTCAAGGGAATTTCGCTTTCAAGGGTTCTCGCCTGTGTTGCGAGCCGCTCCATTGCTAACTGTATTTCTTCTTCGATCCATCGCGCCATTTGTAAGAAACCTTGGTCGATCGCTTCTTGGGAAAGCTCCATATTTCCTTCCAGGTCTTCCCGCTGTATTGTCTGTTGAAAATTTCTCATCTCGGCAGCAATCTCCGGGTTGGCTTCTTCGGTTTTTTCCTGGATTGCTTGTGCAAGATTTTTTATACTCTGTGTATTATCAATCATGTCTTCGCGCTTATCCGAGAGTCTTCTTACATCTTCTCTTGCCGGTCTTCTATTCCTGAGCTGCTGTGTTTCATTGTAGGTATTCTCGATGTCGCGGGCAAGCTGGTTTTCCTGTTCTCTAAACTCTTCGAATCTATTCATGAAATTTTCTGCCATATCGCGCGTATTTTCAGCGCGCGCCATCTGGAGTTCCTGCTCAACGCGGTCGAGTTCATTAATTGCCTGCCTCTGCTGTGACATAGCCTGCTGCATATTATTTCTGCTCATTTGCTGCGCTGCCTGGCGCATATTCTGCTGTGCCTGCTGCATTTGCTCCTGCATCTCCCGGTTGATTTGCTGATTGTCTCTCGACATCTGCTGCATTTGCTGGGCAAGGTCTTCTGCTTCCTGCTGTAATTGTTCCTGTTCGCGCCGCAACTGGTCGGCTAACCGCTTATTCTCTTCTTCCTGCTGGGCTTGTCTGGTCTGTTCCTGAAGTTTCTTTTGTTTTCGTGCAAGTTCTCTTATTTTTTCCAGCGCATCATCCACTTCTTGGTCTTGCTGTTCCTGCTGGCGCTGCTGCTGCATCTCATATCTGTCTCTATCGGTTTCAAGTTCAAGGTCCTGCAGCTCCGTCATAAAATCTGTCTGGTTTTGCTGCCCACTCTGCTGCCCACTCTGCTGGCTTCGCTGAATACGTTTTTCTCTATTCAGGGCATCTGCTTTGAGCAAATTATTAAGCGCTTTCTGCTCCGGACTGAGCGCCTCGCGGAGTTTAGCCTCCTTCAGTTCATCAACAGCGTCGCCCATATCTTTCACGGCAGCCCGCAAATATTCTGCAATTTGTTGATTAGTTTCATCATCGATCATTTCCAATGAAAAAGCGGTGGAATTTACGCGCTCCTCGATATTATCTTTCAAATTCGACTGCGCCTGCACAAGCGCATCTACCGATTCATTGAATTCGTCCGGTTCCATCTCATCCCGTAATCTGTACAGTTTCCATGTAGCGGCAATAATTTGCTGCTGATTGAGAACAACCTGGCTCTCCCGCTGCCCTCCTTCCGGCGGCTGCTGCTGCTCAGACGACTCGTTGAACACCTGAGTATACAGCATATCAAACGGAACTACCTCCATAAAATACATATCTGTAGCCTCAGGATTGTCAATATGATAATTATCCTCTGCTTCAAGGTAGTAGGAAATAAGATCGCCCGGTTCAAGGGAAAAATCCTCCAACATGAATAAATAAGAACTGGAAACACTCTCTTCCCCTTTTGAGGATTCATTTATCATACCTATTGCTTGTTCTGCCTCACCGTTAATAGAATATTTCATCTGCACGTCATTGACGCCATAGTCATCCGTTACGGACACCGCAACGAGTACTTCTTCTATGGGGCTGACTCGAATATCTCTCTGAGGGTCGGTAATGGTGATAATAGGCTTTTCATCCTCTACCGGTACAATCCGGTATTCTATGGGAAACTTATTATTTTTATTTTGCTCATCGGTTAATTTCATGTGGTATAAATCCGCTTCATCTAATATGAGTTGTCCACGAAAACGCCCTTTACCCAATGACTGAAGCGGAATATTCTCACCGCTGTCAAGAACCATTTCACCGGCTTCTGTTGAACCCGATGTTTCAATCGTAACGGAGACTTTAGACCCTTTTAATCCACGGATATTGCCCGTATTTTCTTCCGTTCTGTCGGGTATGTTCGTATAGGCGGGATATTCATACGTCAGGTCAATTTTGGTAACCTTTGGAAATTCATACAACGATATTTCAAACGTGGATGAACGTTCCTGGTTAAGCTCGACATTGTATTGAATCGGTTCCTGAATATTGAGGAATTGATACATGTATACCGGGTCATCTATACCTTTCTCCATTGTCCGCTCTCTCCAGATGTCCTCACCCGATTTATAATGCAGTACCACATCATCATACGTATCTTGTTTTAATTCTGCAATGATTGCCTGCGATTGACCCTTTTCAATTTCGATGTCTCCCGGCGAAATGTTAACAAAAGCTTGCTTATCTTCTACCATTCCTGCGAGGGAAACTTCCAATCCAGAAGCGACTTCGCGAATTTCATCCCAAAATGCGGTTACACCGAGGCTGAAGAGGATTAACAATGCAAGAGCGCTATACGACATGATGCGTTCTTTTTGCCGGTCGACTATTGTTGTAATCTGGATCGATTTACTCTTTTCAGTGGCGTCATCTATTAATTTATCAATTATAATATTCCGTTCACGTTTTGCAGAAGCAGCATCAAGTTCAACGGCGCTGTTGATTCGGTCCTCCATTTCCGGGATTTTCTCCTCAACGAATAACGCAATCCGTTGTTCTGTAATACGCCTGAAAACCGGACGTATGACAAACTGTATTATCACCGCCAATAGAAAAAGAGAGCCGGCGCCAATGCTGATGGTCTGATAAAACGGAGGAATTTCGAACCGGTATCTCAATAATAAAAAAACGGTGGCGAAAAAGATGCCTGTAAAAATACTTAGTGCAAGACCCTGTTTGAGCGCCCTTGTTCTCCAGCGTCTTTTAATGTCTTTGATTAGATTATTGACTTTTTCTGTTGAAGTATACATAATATCACCTCGTGTTATAGATTGATGAGATCCATTATTAGAGCAAGGATTCTACTTTTTGAATAAAATTATTCAATAGTGTCATGTTGACAATTAATCATTTGGATATAAATATAATAAAGAAAAAGATATAAACCTTGATAAAAATTTTCAGACTTATTTAGCGTTCTACATTAGACTTATTACTGAGAGCATTAATCCCCCGAATACTCGGGGGAACATTTTATTAAATAACCGACTATAGTTGCTTGGCGATACCGGAATTTCGGGATTCACCTCGCCGGCTTTGAAGTCGAAGGTGAATCCCGAGTACTCGGGAGACAGCGAAGTGAAAATTATGTAAAATGCAAACAATTTAATGACCCGAGTAGTATATTGGTTTAGAATATTATTCTTTCTTTTTTTGTCATTCCCTTTTTTGTCATTCCTCTTTCTTTTTTTGTCATTGTTCTGTCTTTTTTGTCATTGTTCTGTCTTTTTTGTCATTGTTCTGTCTTTTTTTGTCATTCCTGCGAAAGCAGGAATCCATGTTTTTAAATTTGCCTGTCTTTAATATCTGCTATGATAGGTTCTGTTAATATTGAATATAGCGGCAAAAATCGTCCCAAATACCCCGCCGCTGGATTCCTGCTTTCGCAGGAATGACAATATGAAAATTAACCGGACAGTACTGAAAATCATTCAATTATCTTAATATTTAATTGCCTGTTTGCGTAAAAAGTCTCAAAAAGCAGCAATAAAAGCACGAACAGGATTACCCACCGCCAGAATTTTTGCCGTTTTTCTTCCAATTCGAGTTCTGCAAGCGCAGCCCTTTTTAATTCCTGCTCGACATCTTCAGAAGGCTGGGCAACAGCAGCGTACGCTTCCTCAGCGTCCCGCATAATTAATTCAGATTCACGCATGTCAACATTCACCGAAAAACAGTACCGCTCGTTACTGTATGCGGCAATATAGTTTCCCGGTTCCCCCGTTTCACGAAAGTACCCCGTTCCCGTTTCATCCATGGTTACTTTAAAAATCTTATCACCCGGGGCGCTCACCTCCCATTCCTCTCCCGATTTTCCTTTTAACGTAACGGGTTCGCCGACAAAAAATTCCGCTTTTCTTTGCGTTGTGCTTACCGCATACTTTACCATCTGATATACTAACGGTATGTAGATTTCAGTCAGTGGCAAATCGGTCCAGCTTTTATCAAACGTAGAGGGATATACCAAGATTTTACCGCCGCCCAGTTTCCGTTCAATAAGCAGCGGGTCGCCCGTATCAAGTGTTGCAAGCACGTTTGCGCTTGTATCGGGATTAATCTTTACGTATTTATTAAATTTTGGACGGAATAAGTCGCCAGCCCCGGTCTTTGCAAAAACGGAAAATATCGGATGATGTTGGTCATATTCTCCCATAATTGCAATTTCACGCAGACTCAGCATCTCAATAATTTCATCTGCGCTGCCTATTCCAAGTTCCTCGAGATAATTTGAAAACCGCCGAACGTTAATCCTGCCTCCCGATGAAACAATTAACGTGCCTCCGTCTTCCACGTACCGCTTGAGATTAGTGAGCTGCTGATTCGTTAATGAACCAATATTTGTGAGGAAAACCACATCATGATCCATAAGCTGCACACGGGTTAAAAGCGATTTATTACTCGCTGTAAAACTGTAATCGGATTTATCTCCCATTTCAAAAGCGCTGCTGAGAAAAAAGACGTCGTTCTCGGCAGATGTGGGAGATTCATCAACACAGAGAATAGAAGGACGGTCTTTAATCTCGTAACTGAAATAATACCTATTATCAACGTTTAATTTGTCGTCTTCCAATGCTACATATCCCTGGTATGTTCCCCGATCCAAGTCGAGCTGTTGAAAAATAACCTGGTCAGACTGTGTAGTCTCTATCTTTTTCTTTTCGACCTCTTTTCCATTAACCCACAGGCTTATTTCATAATCACGGTTTGGGTCTTTGCCCTGAAATGCAACTTGAATATCATACTCTCCTGCAACTTTATCCCCGCTTCGGGCGATCTTTCGATTGAATTGTGCTACATAAGAATTAACCGGTATATCTACGGAAATTTGCTCGGGAATAAACGTTATGTCTTTATCTAAATTCCAATTGTCGAATCTGCTGCTCCAGGCATAATTTTGAAAATCGGAAATCAACACAATCTCACGTTTTTGATGCTTTGCATCCTTAAGAATTTCTTCAGCCAGCGTTATCGGTTTATAAAAATCGGTGGGACGGTTGCTTACGTTTACCATACTGCGTAATATATTCCGGTGCGACCCCATATTGCTACTCAGCGCGGTTAACTGCTCGGTTTCGTCTGAAAACACGATAATTGACAATTCGTCAACGAGCCCGGCATTATCTATTAACTTTTCCGCTTCGTCCATCGCCTCCTCAAATAAATCGTCATACTGCATACTGTACGAATTATCGATGAGTATAACAACCGATTTATCCTCTATTTGCGGAACAAAGGGAATACTTTCTTTTGGTATAAAGGGACGCGCAAACGCAAACGCAAAAAAACCAAGGATACAGGATCGAACAATTAACAATATTAAATCACGAAGACGGCGCTTCTTGATAAGCTCCTTGGGCGTTGCCTTGAGAAAGATAAGAGAACTGAATTTTACCTTCTTAGCGCGCAACTTCCGAATCAGATGATAAAGAATCGGCAGCAGCGCCGTGCTTATCGCAATTAAAAAGAGTGGATTTATGAAAGACAATTACTATTCCCCTGTATAATAAAACTCAAAACTCAAAACTTAAAATGTAAATTTCTTTGTTGCAAAATTTTGCTGTGTGTTGGTCCCGATTAGCGGGATTACCAACACACTTTTTTATCTCTGTTTCTCTGTTGGTGATAACACCAACAGAGAGCTTAATGCTCTCCATAATAATTATTCATTCTGCATTTTGCATTATTCATTTACATATTCTCTTGCTTCTGCCGGCTAAATAATGAAATAATGCAAAATCCAGCGGTTGATCGGTAGTTATAATATTATAATCTATACTTAGTAATCCGCAGTTTTTCTTGATTATGGAGCGAAACCGTTCCAGATTATACAGGTAGACCTCTTTGGCAGCCTCCGGCATAAGAATCATCTTCTCGCCTGTTTCCATGTCTTCAAGTTCTACGATGTCTTTGAACTTATAGGCTGTTTCATACGGGTCTATGATATGGAAAATAATAACATCGTTCCCGTCGAAACGGAAGTGTTTGAGCCCGCTTATAATTTCTTCCGGGGCATCCAACAGGTCGGAAATAATAACCACTATCCCTCGTTTTTTTATTGACTCGGCAATCTCGTGAAACGGTTTGCTCATCGCTGTTTTCAAACCTAACTGAGCCATTTCAAGTTTGCCTAATATTGTGTGAAGATGACCGGACGTGCTTTTCGGAGGAATTCTATCCACAATTTTATCATCAAAAAAGTACATCCCGACGCTGTCCCGCTGCCGAACTACAAAATAGGCGAGTGATGCCGCTAAGTAGAAGCTGTATTCAAGTTTTGTTAGTTTTGTGGTCGTATATCCCATGGAATTGCTGATATCGACCAACAGATGACAATTGGTATTTGTTTCTTCTTCGAATTCTTTGACATAGTAACGGTCGGTACGGGCATAGAGCTTCCAGTCGATTCGCTTGAGGTCATCCCCCTGAATATAGGGGCGGTATTCCATGAATTCCACACTGAATCCCTTGTAGGGGCTTTTGTGGAGACCGGAAATAAAACCCTCTACAACTTTACGCGCAAGAAGCTCAAGATTCGAAATACGTAAAAGGATTTCCGGGTCTATAAACCGCCGTGGAGCTTGTGGTGTTGCCGTTCCCGCCATGTTTAATCTTTAAAATATTAGCTGTTTAATATTAGACGATTGATAAAAGATTTATATAACTTTAATAAAAATTACCTTTTTTAGCTGAGAAGTAGATAGTCCAAGATTTTCACGCAGAGATTGCCACGTCTCCCCCGAAGCTTCGGGATCCTCGCAATGACAAATAAAGGCTCAATTGTCATTTCGAGCGAAGCCGAGAAATCTCTTTTTTGTAATTCTACACAGAAATATCTCCATTACTAAACAAATTATTCTATTAGTGCAATTACCTACCCAATTGTCGTGGAGAAAATCTCATAACTTCGAGATTTCTCGACTTCGCTCGAAATGACACATGGAATTTATTTGACTCTTTCGTTTAAACAAAATGTTAGATGAACCATATTTCCAACATTTAATCTTTTTTCAAATAAATTTCCGGAAGAACATTAAGTTTTGAGCTATAGATTTAAGGCTATAATCTTTCGGTTCACTGTCTTCGGTTTTCGGAAATAACGTATATAACATTGTTACAATTCAATTATATACTACATTAACCCCGAAACAGCTTCTGTTACTGTTTCTAACAGCATTTCTATTATCTTATCCGAATTAACATTTTCGGATTCTGCATAAAAATTTGTCAGAACACGGTGCCGCAGTACGGGATATGCCAGAGACCTGATATCCTCGATCGAGACGTTGTACCGTCCATAAAACACGGCGCGTACTTTTCCGCCGAGCAGCAGGTACTGAGCGGCACGTAAACCTGCGCCCCAGCTCACCCATTTTTTAATAAAATCCGGAGCGCTTTCTTCATTAGGACGAGTGCTTCTGACAAGGTTTACAGCGTACTCTCCAACATTTATAGGTACAAAAACCTTTTTTACTAATTTATGGAATTCAACAATATCTTGTCCGGTCATGATAGTTTTCAAGTCGACCATTTCCTGTGAGGTTGTGGTCATTGCTACTTCCAGCTCATCTTCTGCGGAAAGATAATCGATTACAACATTGAACATGAACCGGTCGAGCTGTGCTTCCGGCAGTGGATACGTACCTTCGAGTTCTATTGGGTTTTGCGTTGCCATCACGAAAAAGGGTTTTTCCAATATAAATTTTTGACCTCCGGCAGTTACCTGGTACTCCTGCATTGCCTCCAACAGCGCAGCCTGCGTTTTCGGGGGAGTCCTGTTGATTTCATCTGCAAGGATGATATTTGCAAAAATCGGTCCTTTAACGAAATGAATAGACCGTTTACCCGAAGCACGGTCTTCTTCGATAATGTCTATACCTGTTATATCCGCCGGCATCAAGTCAGGCGTAAATTGAATTCGCTTGTACGACAGGTCAAGAATTTCACCGAGTGATTTAATCAAAAGCGTCTTTGCCAGCCCGGGCACACCTGTAATAAGGCAGTGACCACCCGCAAAAAGAGCAATGAGAACCTCTTCAACAACCTGTTCCTGACCAATAATACGGCGTCTCAATTCATTATTAATCTCTTCTTTACCTTTTTGCAGCTTGTTGAGAATTTCTTCTGAAATAGAGGTATCTTCCACCGTTTCGGCTTTAGCAGCCGGTTTCTTTTTTGCTGCGCGTGCGGCAGGCTTCTTTTTCGCCATCGTGTCGGCGGGTTCAGGCTCAGGCTCAGGTTTAGCCGACGGTTCCACAACAGGTTCGGCAACAGCAGCGGAACTGTCTTCTACAGGTGCGGAGGCTTCATCAATCTCGGCATCTCCAAGATCACCAAGGTCATCAAGCTCGTCAATGTTCTCTAATTCCTTATCTTTCACGTATAATCTCCTTTTTTAATGATTCTTTAATGTACAGACTTTACTGCCGGATATGAGTTTTGCAACAGTCAAATGCAAACGTATCATAATGTACATCAATGCGTTAATGCATATATAATAAAATTTATTCCCATCTGGAACGGTAGTGTATTAGACTGGTCCAGCCTTCGATTTGGCCATTCCCATCCGTCCCCGACATCCTGATTAAAACAGACAATACACATCATCCGTCCGTCATCGTCATAATAAGTGTAATATTTATCATCGTATTTACCGTAGCCTCCACTCACCCAGGAAGGCGCTTCCCACGGGTCTATTTCGTAATAGATAGACCATATATCGTGATCATTCGGAATTTCTACCGGCTCTTTATCAGGAAACACCAGTTTCATGTTATAATAAAAATTCGCCCATTCACGGGTGCCCCTGAAATCGTCAAACATAATAAATCCGCCCCGTGCAAAATATTCCCTGAGATTTTCCACTTCTGCCTGGTTAATAACCCAGCGACCGGGTTCGCTTAAATACAGAAATGGATACTCAAAAATCCGTTCATCTCTGAAGGTCAGTATCAGGTATTGACCTGCAAGCTTTATTTCTGTGGTTTTGTCTAATGCTTCGTATAAATTATCTTCAGATGTAGGATAGTCATGTATCCAACCGGGTTCGCCCCCACCGCGACCCCAGCCCCCGCGTCGAGACCTGCCACCGTAATAACTACTGGTTTGCGTGTCATCAACCTGAATTCTTATGAACCGAAAACCGTGGTCATTCTGGGCTTTAATTACTTCTGGCGCACTTAGAAATAGAGCGCTCATTAAGCAAGCAATTAATAATAATCGCTTAATCCAATTCTTTTTCATATCATTACTCTAATATTTAAAAATCCTACAATTATATATTTATATATTTACATTTTAAAAGTTATAATCATTCAATTTGGCAATTTAATGCACTCTAAAAGCAATTTTTGGGCGTCTCTGAATCCGGGGGCAATCTCAAGAGATTTCAGTACTTCCATTTTAGCTTCCTGTTTCTCCCCGTTATTATAAAGGCTTAATGCAAGATTGTAGTAAGCTTTCGACTTATCAAGCGGGTCTAATGCAACAATAATTCGCCGTTGTTCTATTTCCTCCGGGAAAAGCTCCCGGCTCTGGTATATCCCGGCAAGATTTGCGTACGTACCGATTGAGTACGGCTGAACCTGAAGAGACCGCTTATAATAATATTCAGCCTCCTGCAGCATACCATCTTCCCTGAGCATACCAGCCAATTCCCGCGCCTCCTCTTCCGCATGCTCTGCAATGCTTAAATATCGTTTCAGGATTTGCTGCAGTTTAGCTCTCTGCCCTTGTGCGCGGTATACCTGAGCGAGTCCCTGATATGGATTCCCCGGTTCGATAAAGTTCGGAAAAAGCTCGATTGCGTCGAGAAATTGTCGCTCAGCTTCGTCATATTTCTGAGTTTGTATCAGCTCGTATCCCTCTTTTATTTTCTCAAAAAACGGATTTTTTGTGCCTCCTGTTAATTTTTCCAATAACGAAACCTCTTTCTCCTCTGTTCCAAATAAATCCGGCAAACCGACCAGTACGTTTTCGTACGCCTGCATTTCAGAACGGAGTTCATTGAAAAATTCCCGTTCGACGTTTTCGGGACTGTCCTGAATAACTGTCATAAAACTTGTTTCAAGGTCATTTCCCTTGCCAAACTCAGTCAGCAGACCGGCAATGACTTCAAATCCGTATTTATCGATAATGAATTCGATCAACCGTGCAGCCTGATAATATGTAAGATATAATTGACCGGGAAACTCAGGACGTGTAAATCCTTTGTTTATTTCTTCTAATGTAAGCAGTATATCCTGGTCAAGGGCGGCATAGAACTCGAGTTCCAAATCTCTTGCCCATTCGGGACGGGCGCGCTTTTCTTCATACACAGACAACCCTTCCGTAAACCATCTCGGAACACGATGGTCGGAAATACCGAGCGCCATAACATGTGCAAGTTCGTGCCAGAAGGTTCGTGACCAATTATACCCACTTTCTGCCAGCCCCATCTGGTCTGCATAGTCTGACCGGGCTTTCGGCGTATCAAATGCTATAACGTCGCCAAAACAGACACCAAGCAATCCAAGTTCAGGCAGCCCGCTGATCCTTACGGCGAAATCATCATGGTTATTATATGCCTCGATCTTAATTTTGCCCTCGGGTTGATAGGGATAACGCACAGAGAGCGAATCGAAATTCTCCTCAGCAAGATCAAGTATCGCCTTGCCGAGAACACCGCTCTCGGATTTATGAATCAACAAAGAGAAATGCTCGCTTTCAAGCGTGTCAAAATCTTTATAAGAGTCAAGCAGATTCAGGGTATTTGACGCAAATAAGTTAAACGGGTCACGGTTATATGCTGTCTGCAAATATCGATATGCTTCCTGAGTTTCACCAATCCGATGGAGATTTATCCCGACCAAAGCATAGGCTTTCCAGTGCTGAGGATTGCGCGCTATTGCATGGTAGCCGAATGTAACGGCATCTTTATACCTGAAACGACGAACGCAGTTACCACCAATTATGAAATAGAATTGACCCGAATTCGGATTAATATTCCTTACCCGGCTCTCCACCTCGATAAATTTTTCTGTTTCATCGCGCAAGTGATGAATTGTTGCAAGATAGGCTAACGCCTCTATTGAAGAGGGATTGATTTCAAGGGCTCGGTTTATTTTCTCTTCCGCTTCTTCATACCGGCTGTCTAAAATAAGGATTTCTGCCAAAATGTTATGCGCTTCTACACAGTTGGGATTCTTTTCCAACGCAAAAAGCGCCACCTCCTCCATAGCGCCAAAATTCTCAAGAGCCCGGGCATAACCCGAATAGAGGTCTGCTTTACTTGGATTTATTTCAAGAGCTTCTTCATAATTTGCCCGTGCCTGGTCAGTGGCGAACTCATCCAAAAACAACTCCGCCCACCATTGCAGTATATGTACGTTATCAGGCTCAGTCCTGTTAGCGGTATTAAGTGCGCTGTTAGCTTCATGAATCTGACCGAGCGCCGCCATCGCCTTAGCGGCATATCCGACTTCTAAGGCTGTCTTAAAATTACCACGGTTGTATTGAGACATCAACTCGTTATATAAGCCGTTTGCCTCGTATCTGCGTCCAACTTTTGCATAATATTCCGCCAAGTCATATAAATTTCTCCAGTAATCAAATTTAAACATGCGGGATCTTATAAATGTCTGCTCGGCTTCATCATATTTGCCCGTCAAGATAAGCAGCCGCCCTTTCATATTTAACAGGTAAGGATCGTCGGGGATTTTTTCCAAATATTTCTCAACCTCTTCCAAACCTGCGGTATATTCCCCGACTTCAAGAAATGTTTCAAAATACCCCATGACCTTTTCGCGGTCGTCCCCGGTATCGAGTTCTAACAGCGGTCGGAATAATTTCCGAGCTTCTTTGTAATCTCCGATTTTTAAAGCCAAAAGAGCCTCGTCCAATGCATCGGTATAATCCTGTGCAGCAACGAAATTTGGGGTGAAAAGCAGTATAATTACGCCAATTATACCGTATAAAGAGATATGAGTTTTCATAAGATATTAACTTTCATAACTTTTGATGAAACGGTAAAAAGTCTAAAATTGAAGGTTTTGAATTTCGTAACATATTGTTTTTATCAGATTGGATTTTTGAAAATACGATTTTTTACCGAACCTTCAACTTTTATAAAATTGCTTTTGTAGTATAAACAGAGTGTATGTAAAATTTTTGTGCATAGATTTCTCGTCCCGAAGCTTCGGGATCGAAATGACAGTTATTGTTCATGTTGTCATTGCCCCGAAGGGATGGCTTCGCCACGAGGATCCCTCCCGCTCAGCGGGAGGGAGACGTGGCAATCTCTCCAATACAATAACAATAACAAACAACTGAGGCGAAATGTTCAAAATAATTTTGGTTCCTGCTTTTCTTTGTCATTTATCAAATTTATAAAAATAAATCCAATAACTCAATAAAAAACTCATAAATTTAATGGCTCTCATCAGTTTAGTGTTGGTATACAAAGGTTCATTCACCCCCACCCTAACCCTCCCCCATAAAGGGGGAGGGAAATACCACTATATTAAATACTTCCGTAGAGACGCATGGCATGCTTCTCTTGAGAACATGTTTCTTGAATGATAATGAGAAGAAAGCGTAATATTTGAGACGTATGCCATGCGTCTCTACAGTAATTTTGGCATATTTCGTGGACACAATATATATTTCTTATCATAAATAGGTATTGTGTCCCCGAATTTATCTCATTTTGCAAAAGACGGTAGCCGATACGGTGCCCGAATGATTTATTCTTTAATTGAACTTGCATAATAAAACCTTTTTAAAATCTCACGTAAAGCCGCAAAGATTTTTAAGTTTTATTTTTTGGCAATGTACTTTTGTTTTTTCAATATCATTAATCAGTCGTAAAATTACAATAAGCCAAAAACTAATAACTGAAAACCGATAACTGAAAACTAATTATATCTTTGCGGCTTTGCCACATAGTGGTCACTGGCGAGATTTTTATAAATATAAATACGGGAAGAACGGTTAGAAAGTAAACCTAAAAAGCATTGAATAGGGAAAAAATAAATAGTATATTTATACTATGTGGTTATGTGTGTTTGTCGTCCCGAAGCTTCGGGATCAGACAAATAAATCAATGAACCTGTCCTGTGGATTTTTGTTTTGTTGAACGTTTAAAGAATGGTTGTAAGTATTAAACCTGATTTTACGTGGGTTTAGTTCCGTGTCTATGGCAGTAAATTTGAGATTACCTTTTGTTTTGCGCACTCGAATTCCGGTTTCCTCAATAATCCTGTTGCTGGATTTTCGGACAAACACTAAACTGCGCAAAAGGTTAATCCCTGTGCCAATTTGCGGCATTGTAAGCCTTCTTTTATAATTTCTTAAATATAAATTAATATTATATCATAGCCTTGTCAAGTAAAATATTAAAAATTATTATAATTCTGTTCTTGTAATAAATCACAAATTTTTTCCTGTGAGAATTACCGATGCCTGCTTCCGTTCCTCAAGAATATCTCCGTATCTACAGATTGTGGAAGAGCTTGCTTCTTCCTGAAAGAAAAGGGGTAAATGTACATGATGTGTTGCGTCATTTCATTGCAATTAATGCATCCAACATTGGAGACGCATACATTGCCCTTTACAATAGATTGCGTTATTTTACCAAGTACATGTTTGAAGAATACTTATATAAATCAGGAAATGCGGGCAGGTTTAGCGGCATGAGGAGAGAGTTTTATATTGTGCCTCGTGAGTTTTTTGAGCTGTTTTTTTCCGCCACGTTTCGTCAGAGAGAGTTCAAGATAAAAGAAAATCTAAAATTGTGGAAAATACCTGAATCTGAATATACGAATACCGCACGACAAATACTGAAAGCAATGGCACACAGCGAAAAGACACAATCCCAATTAGAAAAGGCAATAGCTCCACAGGATAAGAGAACAATAAAAATCAACTACGGCAAACGCCAAATCACCAGCACAAATTTTGAACTGGTTCTAAATGCGCTTTTGGACCGGTGGCAAATAATTCCGGGGGCTGAGACGTGGCACACGCAAAAAAAGCGGTATTGTTTATTTGACCGATTGCACTCACATCCCCGTTTTTCTATGGACTATGATGCTGCCGAAAGCGAACTGGTGCTTTACTATATAAAAAACTACGGTCCGGTTCAAGAAGAGGACATAGCATGGTGGTGCGATTTGACGATAAGCAGCGTCCAGCGAATTCTTGCATCTCTTACTGATGATATAAGAAGTATTGGAATCGCAAACAGTAAAAATGAATACTATATCCTGCAAACAGAGATTTCAGAATTTGCCTCTAAAAAAATAAAGTCAGGAGAAATCTGTCATCTTCTGGGGCGGAATGACCCGCTTTTAACAGGATACCGTTTGACAGATGTTCACATTAATCAAGAATACTATAATACTATTTTCTCGAGATTTGGCGAATCCAATCCTGCGGTCATGATCAATGGGAAAATCGTTGGAAATTGGAACTTTAAAGACAGCATATCATCCATTAATCTTACCGTTAATCTCTTTCAGAAAATTAATTCCGGAACGGAAGATAAATTATGCATGGCAATTGAACGAATCGGCGGTTTTATCGGTGGAGAAGATAAAACAAGCAATGTTGAAATAATTTATAGGTAATTCGGTTGTTTTTTTAGCTAAGCAAGAGTATTTTAAGTTCTATGAAGGTGTTACAATCAACACATAGCTGTCAGCGGTCAGCGGTCAGCTTTTAGCTCTTGGCAAAATGGCAGCAAACAGCTACTACTCGGATCATAAAATTGTTTGCATTGTTCTCTGTTGGTGTTATCACCAACAGAGAAGAGTGTCTACGCTGTTCACGCTTAGCAGGAGGAATTATTGTCTTTTTAAATGATTGATTTCATGAGGAAAATTGTGATTTAATTACAGAGGCAAAATATCAAATCCCCCTTAGTCCCCCTTTGAAAAAGGGGGAGACTTTAGTTCCCTTTCCCTTTTCCGCCGTAGGCGGATCCGCCTCTGGTCCCGCTTAGCGGGAGGAGAGGGATAGGGTGAGGGTGACAAATTAATCCCGAGTACTCGGGACTTTAAAATGGAATTTTATGAATTAATCAAGTTATAAAGTAATTGTGTAATTTGGAGTAATCGATGTCGAGTAAAGTTCGCTGTCCCGGATGCGGTAAGTTAATCCGCATACCACGCAATTATATTAGAGAAAGAGGGCGATGTCCCTCATGTAATGCGGTGCTGGACCTGACAGCCCTTAGCCAGGCACAATCCGAATCGAAAATACCGCAAAAAAATATGCTGGCTCGAAGAAAAACAATCGATTCTATCCCTGAGTCTCACCCTTTAATACAACTAACCGAAAAATATGCTGCGAATCTCAGAAAATACGGCATCGATCTGCAAAAAATTTACGCCTTAATACGTAAACAAATTATTCATAAAAAAGAATTTGAAAAACAGAAATCCTTATTACGAAATAAAATATTGACACCGATAATTGCGGAAATAATCCGGCTGCCGGATTTCTCTTTTTCTTTACAAGAGCGGATAGAATTGTGGTATATTATTTTTGATTTGCTGCCGTATACTTTTGAAGGCAGAGACACGGATGCGGTGTTTAATATTTATCCGCGTTACGAGTATGCCGGCATAGTGAGTGTTGGATATGTTCTGAGTGGATACGACAATGCAGAGGTAAAGCGGGAAATTCTCATGAAAACAATAAGGGGAAAACAGTCTACCCCAAAAATGAAGGAGCTATTTCAAGAAATCCTCAATTCCCCTTATAAAGATGAATTTATCAGGCGAACGCGTCAATTTCTTGAAGAAACCCGACAGATAAGCAAACGTGCACCCGAAGGAGAAGAACAGGCAGCACGCCAGATTGAAGAGGATTTCAATTTTGGATTTAGCTGGGTAGCGTTTCATCTGCCGTCCTAATCGAATTCATACTTTTTAGAAATTGGTTCTTAGTGAATTTTTTTAACACAGATTTATTATTATTGCTACTCAGGTCATAAAATTGTTTGCATTTTAGTTCTCTGTCCCGAGTACTCGGGACAGAGAAGTGTCTACGCTGTTCCCGCTTAGCGGGATGTTCTTCACCTTCGACTTCTCCAAAATGTTAACTATTTAATGCTCTCCGTTATAAAATATTAATTTTAATGCAACTTTTTAAAGTTTGATTCGTATATAATATAGATGGTGTATTTTTTAAACGTAGATAAGATTATCATGGATTTTCTCATGAAATGTATTTCAGTAAAATCCTTACTAAAAAAACTTCTAATTCTTTTCTGGTTATTCTGAGGTTCGTTATGCGCACTAAATTACTTATTTTTTCAATACTTTTTTTCATATTAAGCTGCGGCTCTGAAGAAGCTTTTCAGGTACCGGGTTATGAAAACGCACTGGAAAATGTGCTGACACTGGATTTGTCATTTGGATCGGATGAGGAAAATATTAAAGATGAGTTTTTATTAGCGAAGCCTGTACGCATTGGAGTCTCACCTTCGGGTGATATTGTTGTCAGTGATGAATACAGTTTAAAAGTTTTTGATGAAAATGGGAAAGAAAAAATGATTGTTGGCAGAATGGGACAGGGGCCGGGGGAATTCGGCAGAGAGCCAACCATTTGGATTAGCAATACCGGTTATTTAATAGCTGATGAATCTTCATTAGGAGGTCATTTATATAGCATATTTTCCCCGGAATATAAGTTTATAGAAAAAAGAAATATTAGGCATGATCCAATATTGCGACAATTTGCGAATGAGAAGAATGTGATAATTCCTTCGGTACTATACAAAATAATTTCTCTAAATGAACACGAAAAAATATTTCAATTTAGAGGACAAATGCAATCAATGAGGAATGAAGATGATAAGGAGTTACTATTAGATTATCTTATGTATAACAATGGAGATTCATTATTAGTATTGGCAGAGTACATTACTCGTGCATTTGTGTCTGGTGCATACACTAAAAAAGCAATACCTCTCACAGGAACCATTTTTTGGTCGGAATTGCCGGACAGGCGGGTTGTATTTTCCCACGCAGCACATGATTTTGTTGCTGAAGACGGGAATTACATGTATACCTTGAATATTACATCCTTATATGATTTTGAGTCGGAAAAGATTAAGCTGAGGTATTCGCTTGTAGTGATTCCTGAATCCATAAAAGAATCCCTTTATCATCCCGAGTATTTCGATTCCCCTCGAAGAAAAGCACAATTACGTGATATTAGCAGAAAACTGCGAAAAATTGGAAAAAATACCAAATATTACCCCTTTATTTTTGATATTAAAACTGATGGAAATTACATATTTGTTTTTACTTATAAGACGAATAATCTTGGTCACCGACTCGTTGAAGTCATTGATGCATCCACAAAACAGCGGATAAGCACGGCATACTTTCCTATTTACCCGTGGGATATTAGAAACGGATATGCTTATACAATAGCGAAAGATGAGGAAGGATTTCCGATCGTAGAAAAATACAAGATCGACCCGGCGGTTTATGGGAAATAAATGTGAACATTTATAAAATTATATGAATAATTTAGGTAATAAATGCAACTTTTAGCTTATTTAAACGTATTAATAAACAGGGTCAAACATTTTAAAGCAGTAATAGAGATTGTTGCATAATTGAATTTATCTTAAAATATAAGACGAGAGATTGCTTAGCTTTGCTCGCAAAGACGAGTTTTTTTGCTTGTCATTGCGAGGAGTCCCAATCCCGCTGAGCGGGACGGGACGACGAAGCAATCTCGCTTTTATATGCAGAGCTATCTAATAAAAAGTTAGCCGTTTCATCAATTGAAGTAGCTTCGCTAAAGGAGGAGAAGAATGGTTTCTCCCCGGTTTACAGTGATCTATATTTTACTTGCCTTACTCTTTCCTATTTCCCTCTATGCCCAGACTGCCCAGGATTATTTCAATCAGGGAATTGAACTAAAAGAACAAGGTAAAATAGATGAAGCGATAGAGGCATTCAAAAAAGCGACGTATAAAAACCGCAAGTTTGCCGAAGCGTACCATCAACTGGCGCTCTGCTATCTTATAAAACCCAATTCAAACATGGCACTTACACTTGCCATGGATGCAATTATCGAAGCGCGCCGGGCAGACTGGGATAACCGGGAATATATCTATACACTTATCGATATTTATTTTGCAAAAAATTTTTCGTTTGATGGAAAGTTTTGGCTCAATAGAATATTAAAGGAAGATCCAAACGACCTGCCCGCTCTCAAAAGGCTTGCAGAGTATAGTTTGAAAGAATATAAAATAGACAAATATTCAAAAGCCAGGGTAAATAGAATTTTTCACCATATCGATTCGTTATTAGCTCAGGTACATAGGTTATATGATAAGATACTTGAGTTGAACCCAAACGACAGTGAGACAATCTTTAACAAAGCACTGTTTTATTTTGATGACGGCGATATTGATACGTTTATAGAGTATTTAGAAAATATTCTATTAGCGAATGATTACGATAAAGACGCATACTTATATTTGGGGCTTGCATACAGTGAAAAAGGCGAACACGAAACAGCCTCCTATTATTATAATAAGGCTCTGTCACTGATGAGCCCGGAAGAGCGTTCCGTATTTGAAAATCCGGAGCAAATAGACGCAACAATAGATATTGACCAGTTTGGACACTATAAACTATTTCCCAATGCTGATACATTACGATTCTGGGATAAAAAGGACCCCTTTTATTTAACGGATATTAATGAACGGAGATTTGTACATTACGGAAGGGTTGCAGAAGCAAATTTGCGTTTTTCATCGCCCAGAAAGGGTCTTGAAGGATGGCAAACTACAAGGGGTCTAATCTGGATTAAATACGGGAAACCTCAAAGAATCAGTTTAAAATATATTCAATTTAGAGGGGGAAGCGGTCCACTTAATCCACCGATAATAGAAGATTGGTTATTAAGATGGATATATGGAGATTTTTACTTTATTTTTCGGGCGGGTCATTATTCTGTGAGGGATAATAATTATGTATTTGAAGTAATACGGGAAGTTCAACCGTTTGGATATATTAAAAGGCAAATCGAGCGTCAGCCAGAGTTTTATCAATACAACCCGCCGGGTGAGCTTTTTGATTTTCCTGTAGATGTGGTAAATTTTAGGGGAAAAGACAATAAAACAAAGGTCGAGATTTTCTTCGGCGTACCTATCAACAGAGTCGGCTGGGAGTCGGACGAATACGGATATTACGGCGATCTTCAACACGGCATTTTTGTGCATGATAATGAATGGAACAGGGTCGTTGAAAATGTAAATACAGTTTTTCCCGAATTCGACAAGACTGAAATTGACACGGCTTCTTCTAAATTGTTAATCGGTTCTTATAGGTTTGAGATTGAACCCGGCAGTTACAGTTTAAGCGTCGAAGTGTCAACGCATAATTCCGGTAATGCCTGTGTTACCCGGGATTCGCTTTTTGTTGAGAAATTCGGATACTATTCACTCCAGATGAGCGACATTCTCGTTGCGTCTTTAATTACGTTAACCGATGTACAAAAACCCCCGTCAAGAGACAATATTACAATTATCGGTGAACCACGGCATGCTTTCTTAAAGAATGAGCCGTTTTACATTTATTACGAAGTGTACAACCTTTTTATTATCGATGAACAGCAGGGAAACAGGTATAAAGTTGAATATGGTTTCAGGAAGATCGATCCGGAATCATTAAGAGAGATTGAATCGAAAAATTTGATTAGAAACGTACCTTTAAAGCCGCTTCAAGCAGACCAGGTCTGGGTGTCTTCGGAAATTAGAGGAATTGGAAAAACGGACTTCAACATTCTTAAAATTGACCATAGAATTTCTGACCCGGGCGTTTATGAATTTATATTAACGATTACGGACATACACAGCAGAATGACAACAACAAAAGCTACCCCAATACTGATTTATTAGTACGTATAATCTTATTGAGAGTTTTTCTTTGTCAATCATAATTCTGCTTAGCTTTACTGCGCTAATCTGCGTAAAATAAAAGAGAATTAGACGCTGAAGGACGCAGATTGCTATGATTTATTATGATAATAGAACTTTGGCAAAATACAAGCGCACACTAAAGTGTGCGGCTACCACGGGGTGATAATACGAAAATATAATCGGTAGCCGCAGGCTTTAGCCTGCGAACATCCTTAACAAGGAAAAGCCATA
>Ga0114930_10000873_pt1 | contig 30735 bp, 26 predicted proteins | sample AnhtaG_FD_87300 | JGI IMG/M metagenome (GOLD analysis project Ga0114930, IMG submission 87300) | Deep subsurface microbial communities from Anholt, Denmark to uncover new lineages of life (NeLLi) - Anholt_01485 metaG | ecosystem: Environmental > Aquatic > Marine > Oceanic > Sediment | place... | reverse complement strand
TTTCATATGGTAATTCCCAGTATAGTTTTTCTGTCATAATACTTTTTATTCGTGAAAGAATCCTTTCACGATCGAATATGTATATCTTAATATTATCTTAGAGGATATTTGATAATATGTTTGTAAATCCTTAATTTCTTAATATTTTTTTGAAGGTTTGATTATATACAGATCTCAAGGAGTTAATAGAAAAGAATGAGTTTCGAAAGTTTATGATCATAACCTTTAGAAGAGCTATGGAAAATTAATAAAACTCCAAAATATTTTTTTTCAATATATTCTAATTCGGTTTTCGTTTCCAAATTTTCATCGATTCAAAAATAAATACAGAAGTGCAATAAATTATAAAAAACAGAAAAAGTAGGCTAGCTGGATTGGTAATAAATGCATCACCATAAATGATCGCAAGATATACATATCCTATAACACCTAGAATATTAATAACTAAGTATAAAGAATATCGGGGAATCATAAGATGTCCTAAGCGAAAATAAAACCCTAGTACACCCTTTTTGACACCTTCCTTCACATAATATTTACCATCTTCTTCATTTTTTGAAATAATCCCTGCCTTCACTAATTTATTTATTTGATAGGATGCAGTTCCAGGAGAAACCATTTTTAAGGCTTTTTGAATTTCCCTTACTCCCGCGCGATGATGAGTCAAAATATACCAATATACTTGGAGAGACTTACCTTGCAATACTGTTTCTCGATTATCCTTTTTCTTTTGTGCTTTTACATCAGGATCTGTCATTACAAGTAAGGTTTCATTTTTTGATTTCGATGATACAGATGATATTGCAAGTCCTTCCTTTTTATACTTTCTTCTTCCAGGTGTCATAAGAACTCCAAGTCCTTCTGGGGTCTTTTAAACCTTTTACGATTTTGATATATGATAAAAACAGAAATTCCAACGATTGTGATACTTATAATGAGAATACTTGGCAAGTAATTTAATGATGGCGTAAGTGTACAATCATTATCTTTAAATATATTTCCTTGGCAACCTGCTTCAAAGATGCATTCATCATTTCCTATTAAAGAATTTCCCGAAATGGTGTTATAACTGCTAATGTAAAGAAATATCCCATATTCATTATTATTTGCGGTGTTTCCCGTAATCGTGTTATTATTACTATAGTGTAACCCTATCCCATAATCATTATTGTTATTTGCGGTGTTTCCCGTAATCGTGTTATTATTACTATTACCTAAAAATATCCCACATTCGGTATTATAAAATGCGGTGTTTCCCGAGATGGTGTTATAATTACTATCAAATAGGCATATCCCACTCCAATTATTGTTATTTACTGTGTTTCTTAAGAAAGTGTTATTATAACTATATGCTATCCACATCCCATGCATGTTATTATCATTCATAATGTTTCCCGAAATGATGCTATTATTCCCAGCTAAATGTAAACCATTCATATTATTATCATTCATAGTGTTTCCCGAAATGACAGTGTAATTACAGGCTAATATATATATCCCACACCATGTGTTGTTATTTGCAGTGTTTCCCGAGACTGTATTATTAAAACTATCAGATAAAAGTATCCCACCACGGTTGTTATTTACGATATTTCCAGATAATGTGTTGTTATAACAACTCCCACCACCCCAACCATCGCCAAATACTATCCCCAACTGACTATATGAACAATTATTACCAATCAATTGGGAGTTATTAACATTCAATAATCCGATTCCAGCTTCTGATCCCCATTCCGCATTATAGAGGGTACAATTTACGATTTTAAAATACACATTGGAATTTTCAATTAAAATAGAATTTCCCGAGCCTTCACCATCTATTACTAAATCTTCTATAACATATGGCTCTGAATAAGTGCCATTCCCCGTGCAAATTCCCGCACTCCAGGCATCAGTCCAATTATTGTCAATATGGATTTTTCCCGATGTTGCTGAAATTTTTAGATTTTCCTTATCAAAATTAATTACATCGCTGTTGGCTGTAATAAAACTTGGATTAATGGTAATCATTGGTGCTAAAGCGAAAAGGATTCCTAAAGTGATTAAAATTATAATTTTTGATCTTGTATTTGATTTCATATTGGTTTCTCCAAAATTTGATTTGTGAGACATTTTTGTTAAATAATTAATTATTTTACTATCTTAAAAAAGTATTTTTTGAACACTCTGTTCAGAGATTTGAACAATTCAAAAATATTTTATATTTTTTTATAAAGAGTGGTGTTTTTCAGTAGAGAAAGTTGAATTCCTTTTATACCGCTAAATCTATAATATATTTTTATGTAGGATTTTTGTTTTAGAGTAATAACAGTGTAGAGAATAGATAAATTACTTATGCAAAGACAGGAGAAGGAGTTATAGAGGCATTTAACGCAATAATTAAAAACTTGTGTTATAAATATAAGAAGTTTTTTAGCCCAGAGTAGATTGATTTGAAGGTAATAAATTTATTTGTTCATTAATCTCTGCAAGAAAAAGGTCTACAATTGCTAGCCATTTATTTTTTGATTCTAAATCACTTATAATTTTATTTGTTAGTTCTTTTCCTATCTTAAGATTTTGAATTGCTAGATCAAAATTTTCGAGTGCTGTATAACAAATTCCAATTTTAATATAAGTCTGATAGATAAACCAATCATTAGAATCAATTTCTATTGCTTTATGGAATTCTTTTATGGCTTTTTCATATTCTTTAAATTGTATTAAGATTTCTCCGTATGTATCGTGATAGATTCCTTTTTCTGGTTCTTTTTTTACGAGTTCGCGAAGAATTTCCAATGCTTCTTGTTTTTTATCCAGATAAGACAACCAATACGCTTTATAATTACGAAGAGAATTGTCTTTTGGATATTTTTTGATTAATTCTTCAATAATTTCTAATCCTCTTTCTACATTTTTGTCTTTTTTTAGAGTTAACGCCTTTTTTATCATGATATCGATTTCTTTCTCTGGAAATAGCTTCATCATGTTCTCTAATTCCATTATCGTATCCTTGTATTGGTTAAAATAGAGTAATATTCGAATTTTTGAATTATATAAATCGTAATTCTTTGGAGTTAAGGATATTTCATTTTCAATCTCTTTAATTTTTTCTTTGTATTGAGATTCTAATGCTTCAGAATTCTGCGATTGCATAATAATTGTCATATTCTGCCAAATTATTCCTTCTAGTTTATCAGATACCTCTTTTAATTCTTTTTTTACCTCAATTTTGTACGCCAAATAATTAATGTAAATGGGTAAAAAAGCTCTGAGTGATTCCTTGAAATGTTCGTTAAATATAATTCCGCAAATTTCTTCAAGAATATCGTTAATAATAGAATTCAAGCCTTCTAACTCCACGAATTTTTCCAAGTATTTGTTTGCCGCTATATGTTCTTCAGTAATAGCTCGAAGTATCTTTTCTAATTTTTCATCAAAATGGAAATAATAATATTTATCTTTAGAAATTTCTAATTTAAAAAACTTTAGGTTGTATAAATCGGTTTCTACAATCTCATTCACCCAAAAATCAAGAACTCTCTTTTTTATTTCATAAAATCTCGAAAATTCCTCAAGAGATAAGTAGTCAGGATAAAAATTGGGATGATTTATTGAAATGAAGAGCAAAATTTTGTAAAAATCCTCTTCGTCTTTTAAGATTGCGTTCACTTTTAAATAATCTAGTTTTAAAACTTTATTGAGAAATCTAAATTTAACACGATCATCCGTTATATTAAAATTAGTAAAAAACTGTGATGTTTTTGTAGTAATATCATCAATTCGCTTTCTCTCCTCTTCTAAAATTGTTTGTCTGTCCAAATCGTAATTTTGCAGAATTCTCGAATATTCTGATTTACCTGATTGAGTTATTAAATATCTTTTATTTTCTTTGATGATAAATCCCTTTTGAATTAAGGAACTAAGACTCTTTGATAAAGAGGATTGATTTATAGCGAACGGTTCTTCAAGAAAATCAGATCTTTTGCAAAAGCCATTATTGTACACCATCCAAATAATCCAATGGGAATAATTACTCCCACTTTTTAATATTAGCTCAGGCGGAAAACTTAATTTTCGTTCCTTGCTTCTTTCTCTTGATAGTTCTTGAAATTTCTTTTTCCCTTCTGGAGTTATTTTATATTGTCCTCTATTAAACTTCTCAATATATCCTTTGAGGATTAGTTTTGTTAAGTGACGTGATATTGTCGAGATAGGGATTTCGATAGGTTTTTGTTCAAAATTCGACCATTCACAACTTTCATTATTGGCTAGCATCCAAAGAATTATGTGGTCATAATTCTTTCTTTTAAGTTTTGAAGGATTAATTATTTCTTCAGAGGGATAATTTACTTTTTCCATGATTAATGAAAGCTAAATAAAATGTTTATTAGGTATAAATTGGGAACATTTCTATTTATATCTATTTTTTGGAACTTCCACTTTTTTTCAGAATTTCCGTGGAATTGTCGGAAGCTCAACTATAAATGGATGGATATTAACATTTTTCATTGATCATCATTTTGATGATAAAATTAAAACAAAAAATAAATTTAGTTGATAAGAAAAATGACCGAAATTAAAAAACTTACAAAAATCGTACTTGTAGGGTATGCTATTATTTGGTTCATATTTGGGACACTCCTTACATTTCTATATGATATGGCATTGAATCCTGAAGGTTGGACAAATCCCTATTTAAGAATGTTTGGGGGAGTTAATTACATAAGTGCTATTTTCGCAATTTTAATGCTTCGCAAAAAGGAATGGGAAGAAATTAAATTGACATTTGCGTATTTGTTAGGGATTCTTATATCGACATTAATCATTGAAGTTGCTGTATTAGCTGTATTAGGCTCCACTTTTGGAGCTTCGCAGATTCAACTAGGTTCGAGTACTATAATCTTAGAGTCTGTTCTTTTAACGCTTGGAATTGTCACTTATATCAAACAGAGAAGCTAAACGCAACATATGAAACATTATCTAATTAATTTTTTTTTCTTTTTTTTTTTCTTATTCAGAGAATATTTACATTAGATTTAAAACAATAATTAGCTTAGATATTCATAAGAGTATAATCCAAAAAAATGAGTATATGTCCCATCCTGCGCTGAATCAATTAACAAGAGCAGAAGAACTTTTTGATGCTGGTAAGCTTGATGAAGCTCTTGAAATATTGAACGATCAAAGTCAATATGAGGGGCTTATTCTTCAGCAAAAAAGTTATTTTCAGTTTCTTAAGGGATTAATTCTCTTTTATTTGAATAAAGGGGAAGATCTCATTAGTTTAGGCGAGATAATTTATAAAGAAGGTCAAAAATTTAATGATAATCTCCAATCTTGTGATGGATTATTTTTTATTATTACTGGATTAGCTATAGCTGGTAAATTTGAGGAAGCGTTCAAACTTTTTGAAAAAGCTGAGTTAGCATTAAAGCATATTTCGAATGTATCTAAAGAAATTATAATTCAAAGAAAAGTTCGTCTAAGTGTAGCAAAAGCCTTTGTTGGATTGCATGGTGGTAAAGTAGATTTGGTTGAGAAATCTTTAGAGTGGATCTTAGATTCACAAGAAAAATTCGATAAATCATTCGAAATCGTCTGGGCTAATCTTTTAATGGCAAGTTATTTATTACGAGTAAAAAGCAAGTTTGATCGTTGTAGGGAGCACATCAAAAAAGCATTATCTCTTGCAAAGGATATTAAATTTAATCACTTCTGGATTGCTCTGTGTCAACTCTATTTTGGAGGATATTATATGTCTATTGGCGAAATGGATAAAAGCTTGAAATATAACATAATGGCTTTAGAATTATTTAAAAATATAAAGAATAGTTTTAATATTGCACTTGTATTAAATAATATGGGGGGTTTATATGGTGAAATGGGTGAATATGAACTTGCTTTGGAACATTTAGAGGAAAGTATAAATCTTTTAGAGCAGATTCCTCAAGGTTTTTTTTCTATTGAAGACACTATTGAAAGTTTAATAACCTTAACCGTTGAACATGGAGATAACGAACGTGCTCAAAAATACTTTCACCGCTTGGAAAATATATATAAACAGAAAAAAAATGAAAGAATTGGATTTCTTTACAAATTTGATAAAGCCCTAATTTTAAAAACAAGTTCTCGAATCCGAGATAAAGCAAAAGCAGAAGAATTATTCAAAGAAATTGTAGAAACTAAAACTATATCTTTTGATCTTATTATAAAAGCTCATATCCATCTTTGTGACATACTTCTCACAGAATATCGTATAGAGAATAATATTGAGGTATTTAATGAACTTAATTATTATATTTCCAGCCTATTGGATATTGCTGAAAAGCAACATTCATATCTAGTTTTTTGTGAGGTGTTCATATTACGAGCCAAATTAGCTTTAGTTAATTTCAATATGAAAACAGCAAGGCGTTATTTAACTCAAGCTCAAAAAATCGCGGAATCTTATGGTATAAAACGATTAGCAATGAAAATCTCATATGAACATGATGAATTACTTAAACAATTAAAGATCTGGGAGATTTTAAAAGAATCAGAAGCACCCTTATCTGAGCGTTGGAAAGTCGCCGGTTTAAATGAGCAAATGCGGCATATGGTAGAAAAGCGAATGATTGAAGTTCCAGAAATATCAAAAGAAGACCCTATTATGCTATTAATTTTGACGGAGGGTGGCAATCTTTTATTTTCTAAAAAATTTGAAGGAGATTTTTCTTTTGAAGATGACATTTTAGGAGGGTTCCTAACCACTGTAAATTATATTATTAGTGAAGTATTTTCTGAAGGTCTTGATAGGGCAGTTTTTGGTCAATATACTCTTCTTATGATGCCCGTTCAACCATTTTTAGTATGTTATATCTTTAAAGGACATTCGTATTTTGCTTTTAAAAAGATTAAACAATTTCTTGATTCCATACAGAATAATAGTGTCATTTGGCAATCTTTACAGAAATTCTTCCAAAAGAGTAAATCAGTTCAATTAAACGATATCCCTTCGCTTGAGTCTATGGTAATGGAGATTTTTGTAGAGAAAAAAAATTGATAGAAGTTTACAATTCAATTATTCCAATTCACCAAAATTTTATATTAACCTAAACCTAATCTTCATTAAAAATAGATTGTTTTTTCATTAAGTCATAGAAATCTAATGAAGAATTCTGAGGAATTTCGATTTAAAATAGTAGTTGTTGGAGATGGAGCAGTAGGTAAAACATCTTTAATTAAGAAATTCACTAAAGGAACATTTGAAATGGATTATATAAAAACAATCGGAGCTCAGTTTTCCAAATATAACAAAGAAATTAATGAAGACATGATTAGATTAATATTCTGGGATATAGCTGGTCAAGAAGATTTCAATTTTCTACATCATTTGTTTTATAAAGAGACTAAAGCAGTAATTATTGTAGTTAGTCTTGAAGAGAATGATCTAGGTAATAACAGCTTTACACATATAGAAAATTGGAATGATGAATTAAAAAAATATTGTGACGACATTCCTGTTGTCTTATTCGCTAATAAAGTTGACTTGATAGAGAAAATCAACATCGATATTAGTAGGATCGAAGAATTAGTCAAAAATTATAATTTTCTCAATTATTACATTACTTCCGCAATGACAGGAGAAGGAGTAATCGAAGCATTTAATGTTATTATTGAAAAATTATATTTGAAATATAAAAAATTCTTGGAATAATTTAGATTATTTAAGAGTGGGGTTTTTTTTAAGATATTAAAATTAATTAATATCTACGATTAGTAGCTGCTACTACATAAATAATTTAAAAAAAATGGTGAGAATTATGGTACAAGACGAATTAGATATTAAACATAGTAAAATTAAGCGGAAAACTTTTTATCAACTATCTCAATAAATTTAAGTGAAACATCGAGAAAATCGCGTAAAACCTTACGATTTATGTTTTCTGGAGCGTCGTTAACAGAATGCCAGTTAACTGCTCTGTTTTTTATGTGTTCCATTCCCATTAAAGCTGCTGCTTTGAATCCTTCGTGAATATATCGGCAAGCATCACACGATCCAATTTTAAGACTTCCAGTGCGTATATTTAATAAGTCAGGATTTTCTTTTTTTGCCTCTGTATGGGCTTGTAATAACATTCTATTTATTTCTGTATCATATGCTGCTCGGTGCATGTCTTTTTCAATTAAGAACATATCCTCTGCTGCTCCACAACATTCCAACACCACGGCATAAGAATTATCAAGAATTCCCATTTTGCCATACTTCTCAACGAATGCTTTAGCTCCTTTATCCCCAACTTCTTCGCTTCCCTGCGAACCTATCCATATTTCAACACTCTTAGGCCTATTTTCGCTTAGATACTTCCCTATTGCGACAGCAACGGCAGAGGCAGATAAGTTATCGTTTGCTCCTAACACCACCGTCTTTCCCAAGAAGCCTTTCAACAACAAGATGAAAAAGGGATAAATCATAACCAACGGGATAAAATAGATAAGATCTAACACCGTTATAGAGACGATTCCCCAATTCAATATTATGATAGACGATCCCGAAACTAATTGAGCGATAAACTTCCACAGCGAAAAAATAATTGTGTGAAACAAAAAGTAAAGTCCAACTCTCCCTATTATTTGGCGCGCCCGAAGCTTATAACTTGCGATATTCATTTCTTTTGCACTGTCGGTGTGTCCTTCGAAAATAATGCGAAACTTAACATCTCCGGTTGGTTTTATAATCCCAAACACATTAGTAGATTTTTTACTTTTAAAAAGGAACCCAATCCACTCTTTCATAAGAAATAGCTCGCTATAGAGCACAGTAATACCGAGTATTACAAGAATTAAAGATATTATCGGAAATGGAAATATTAAAGGCATAAATAAAGGAGAAATGCCTCCTAAGATTCCCGCTACCTTGATAAACCCTTGAGGATACAGAGCAGGTCGAGTTTCAAACTCGTCGATGAAGGTTTCGTCGCAAAACTTATCAAGTTCTTCCTTGATCCAAATATTTGCGTTCTTTTCAGCTTCGCTACAAGAATACCTTGGTCCAAACTTCTTACATATTGTGTCTATGAAATTAAACATATAATCAGAATAATTTTTATCTGTTTTCATAACCGCTTATCAACATAGAATTAGTAAAATTAGTTAAGAATAAAAATTAACCATAGATTTTATTTACATCACATTTTTTTGAGTATTTTTTCGTTAGAAAAAATTAGAACTTTAATTCATCCGTTAATAAAAACCAAACTCAGTTTTTTATTTCGAAATGTGCTAAATATATATGACCAGAATCTAATTAAAAAAAAAGAAATCTTTAAAGGTGTCTACATGTTTAAAATAAGTCGACTTTTGAAAAAGAAAACTGCTTACTTTATCATTGGAATAGGTATTGCATGTCTAGTACTAGGTCCTTTTTTTGGGATGTTACTAGATAAAATGACTCTTTACGAAGGAAAACCAGAGATTATACAAGAAGCTAGCAGCACAAGTATGACTAATGCGTTCGCTTACAAAGTAACTTTAAGTCAAGATCAGAAACTAATAGTAGAAATTTCTGAGTTTTATCCAAATTCATCGGTCACGATTAAAATCATAGCTAAAAGCGTGTACGACCGAGCCATTAGTTTAGATAGCAATCCTGGAGGAATTTCAGGCTTGCAGTTCGTATATTCTGAGTTTGGTTGGGGTTCTTCGCCGGCTGGAAGTACGGTTGGGGTTAGTTCGTTAAGTTTACCTAGCAGTGGAATCTATTTCTATATTGAATTTATGGGGGATAGAGTAGGTGATTCATTGATATCTTGGCCAGGTGACTATTTCGTAATAGTTTATGGCTCTAATTCCGGTCCTGTTTCCGATACAAACGTTACTTTCGATATCACTATAAAAGTAGATGGTCCAGGAGAAACTTTAAATAATCTTCTCATATTAGTAGGGGCGCTCATTATCGTAGCTTACGTAATGGCAGCATTAGTATCAGTTTTAAAAGCAAATTATTTAAGGTGATAAAAAATGGGGACGGAAGAGAAAGAGAGAAAAATAAGTTTGTATGAAATGTTGCCAATGATGGATAAACAAAGAGCTACTAAATTCTTAATTTATGGCCTATTAATTGCAATAATTTTTGGCACATTACTCATGATCAGTAAATCAATCGCAGATAACGCTTATACATGGTTTCTTCTAGAAAACCAGCAAAACGAGATGAGTTACATGGAAGGTTTGTATGGATATAACGATTACATTGTAAAGCTTGAAAGAGCTACTCTTATATATTATTGGATGGAATACCAAGTAGTCATAGTAGGAAATATTGCTCGGATTGGAGTCAATATAGGTATGTTCTTTATCGCTATAGGGTTTTTGAGTTTTGCTTTAAACGATAAATTTGACGAAAAATCTAGGCGTATCTACCTTATACTCGCGGGGCTTATCTTGTTTGTTATAATCGTTACAACGTTCTTCTCGCAAATATCGGTTCAAGTATCATAAATCTAAATATCTTTTTTTTTTTAATTTTTTAACAGCAGAGAGTTTAATATTAGACACATATTTTTTATAGTATACTTATTAAAAAATGAATAGATTACTCGTCGTGAAGATGAAAACGAAAAAAACTTCAAAGCTAATTGAAGTAATGATCTTTATACTTTTTGCGCTAGGTCCCCTTACAGGAAACGTTATTTTAGTTTTATTTAGTGTTCTTTCTATTGAATTTTCGGTATCTACAAACGCGTTATTGATTGCTATTCCATCGTTTATGTTCCCATTTGCCATAGTTCAACTATTCTCAGGAGCATTTTCAGATATTATAGGTCGTTTTCAAGTGATTCTTTTAGGTTTAATTGTTTTTGGAATAGGAATGATCGTAGCATCGTTATCCTTCCGGTTGACGGGTTTTGTTATTGCAAATGTTATAGCAGGATTTGGTTTCGGTTTTATTAATCCTGTTTTAATAGCTTTACTAACAGATATCACTCCCGGACCTAAAGTTTCCAAGAAAATAGGCTTATTAGGTGCGGTTGCTAATCTAGGCGTTGGTTTTGGACCATTACTTGCGGGTCTAATAATTAATATAGGTTGGAGATATTTGTACTTGATATTTTTGATTATTACAGTTTTAGGAATGGTAATAATTTTTATGTCAAGAAAAAATCAATCGATGACTAAAATTAATGTTGGTATCCGAACATATTTAGCCCATATAGCTCAAGAAATTCGTCGCTTACCAGTTATCTTATTGGTTATATCAGCTTTTTTACTTTCACATACATCTATTGCGACTATAATTTGGACTTCGCAATCATTTGCAGTAGTAGGTGTAATCCCCGAAACGATTTTAGGTGTAATTATTGCTTTATTTGGATTCATGGGCTTTATCGCGGGCATTCTAACGGGGCTCACTATTAAGAAAAAAGGCGTAAAACTTGCGTTAACAATGGGAATGCTTTCATTATTTATCGCTAATATAATTTTAGTATTATTCGGTAATACGAGTTTTGAAGCGCTTCCGTTCACCATCATAGGACTTCTCTTTATGGGTTTCGCCGGAGGGGTATTAACGACATTAGTCATGTTTTATAGCCAGACTTTATCAAAAGAAAGACGTGGTGCTCTCGCGGGTTTAACTACATCGTGTCAATTTATCGGAATTGCTATCGTTTCAATGACTTTTGAACCTTTTTTTAATTCTGGAGGAATTTCCTTAGTATATATGATAATTCTTATGGTTTCTACAACTCTTCTTGTCGTTTTAATATTGTTATATAAATATGCCAAGAAGGTATCCTAATCCTAATAGAATTCTGATATTTAAATAAGAAAAATTAAAATTAAGAAATAATATCTAATTTTTAAGAGGTCCTAACTCTTTTATTTGGTTTGTGAATTCGGTAATTAATTCTGCAAACCTTTTTCCTTCAGAAGCTGAAACCCACTCCAATCTAACGCGTTTCTCGTTTATGCCTAATTGCTTAATGATTATTTTATGCATTCTTTCAAATCTATCTTTCGCGTATTCATTGCCTGAAATATAGTGACAGTCACCGATGTGACATCCGCTAATTAACACTCCATCTGCGCCATCTTTAAGAGCTTTTAGAACAAAGGAAGGATCAACTCTCCCCGAACACATCACGCGAATAACTCTAATGTTAGGAGGATATTGAAATCTCGATACCCCTGCTAAGTCTGCACCCGCATAGCTACACCAGTTACAACAGAAGACTAATAGCCTTGGTTCAAAATCATTGGTCTTCTTAACTTTTTTTTTAGATTCGCTCATAATTAGGTGCTTCCTCCATTTTTTACTTTTTCTAAGAGATACGAATCAATCATTGCGCCAATTTGATCAAAATCGTAATGTTTGACGGATATCGCACCAACGGGACAAGTTGCCGCACAGGTACCGCACCCTTTACACAGAGCTGAGTTTATTGATGATTTCTTTATAATTATTGATACATCTTCGAATTCTTTCGTAGTTTCTACTAGTTCAATTGCTTTATAAGGACAGACTTCCTCACAATCTCCACAACCAATACATCTGCTTTGAGTAACTTCTGCGACCAAACCAGAAGTAGTTATTTCTCCTGCGCTTAGAAATCTACTTGCTCGACCAGCAGCCCCACTAGCTTGTGATATAGAGTCTTGTATGTTTTTAGGCCATTGAGCTACGCCACAAAGGAATATTCCATCCGTAGCAAAATCTAAAGGTCTCAGTTTAACATGGGCTTCTAGGAAGAACCCTGATCTATCTAAAGGTACTTTGAGCATCATTGCTAATTCTTTTAGATTGTCTGCAGGAACCATAGGCGTAGCTAAAACGATTAAATCGGTTTCAAAATCCAAATTATCTTGTAAATTAGTATCAAATACTTCTACTTTATATTTCTCAGGTGATTTACCTACTTTAGTCACTTTTGGAAGTTGTTCTAAATCGTATCGTAAAAACATTGCGTCTTTTCTTCGATTACGGTAATACTCTTCAAATTCTTTTTTAGCCATTTGAAAGTCTCTATATAACACAACAATTTCGAGGTTTGGATTTAATCCTTTGAGAATGTTTATGTTTTTTATTGATGTTCCACAGCACACATTAGAACAATAGGTTATACCTTCTTTTTGTCTAGCACCAGCGCATAAAATGAAAGTAACGCGTTTTAATTTTTCAAGCCACGCTTTATCCGAATCTTGTAATTTCTGCTCGAGTTCGAGTTGTGTCATTACTTGTTTTTTCTTACCGTCGTACTGAAATAATCCGTTAGGTTTGAATTCTTGACCGCCTGTAGCAACAATTATCGCTCCAGTTTTTAGCTCTAGTACTTCATCCTTAGAGTCATTGATAGAAACACTGTAATTTCCGATATAGCCCATAACATCGTTGATAGTTGACTCAAGATGAACTTCAATGTTGTTATGACTTTCAACTTTACCAACAATTTCGTTTAAAAAGATAGAAGCATCCTCTTGGATAGGATAAAGGATGTTTAAATTGTTTAAATTTCCCCCGAGCTTCTTTTCTTTTTCTACGACGTACGTTTTAAACCCTTGATTAGCTAATTCTAAGGAAGCAGTCATTCCTGAAACGCCTCCGCCTATTACTAGAGCTGTGGGAATAACTGCGATCTTCTCTTCTTTTTGAGGTTTAATTAAATTGGATTTTGCGATTGCCATCCGGATTAAATCCATAGATTTGTCAGTAGCCGCTTCTTTTTCAGTCATGTGAACCCAACTGCATTGATCTCTAATGTTAACCATTTCGAACAAGTATTTATTGAGTCCGGCTTCCTGACACGTTTCTTGGAATAGAGGTTCGTGAGTTCTTGGAGTACAAGAAGCTACGATGAATCTATTAAGATCATGTTCCTTTATTTTTTCTTTAATCAGTTCTTGGGAATCAGAACTGCATGAATATAAATTATCATCGCACCAAACTACATTTGGTAACGATTTTATATAATCTCTGACATTTGGAACATCGACGTACTTACCTATGTTGATTCCACAATGACACACAAGTACTCCTATTCTAATTTCATCTGTAGGACTCAATTCTTTTTCAGGTACGTCATATTCTTTTTCTCTAACTTTTGTAAATTTAGCGGAACTAAGTAAAGTAGCTACTTGAGACGCTACGCCACTGGCATCAGCGACAGTTTCTGGAATATCCATCGGTCCTTGACAGAAACCGCATAAGAAAACGCCTTCCCTCGAAGATAAGGACTTATTGAAATAGGATTTCTCTTTGAAGAATTCGTATTTATCCAGCTCAATATCTAAAATATTAGCTAGTTCACTTATGTCTTTTTTGGGAACCAGAGGCGTTGCTAAAACTACTAGATTTGCTCGAAAATCGTTAAACTTACCAGTTTTCAAATCCTCATAATGAATAATCAAATCGTTGGTTTCTGGATCTTCTTGGATGGTGCTTATTTTTGTTTGAAAATACTTGACTCCATATTCATCTTGAGCTCTTTGGGTAAATTCATAAAAGTTTTTACCATAGGCTCTGATGTCGTGTCTAAAAACAAAACATTTAGCATTTTCGGAGTGTTCGGCAGTTATTATAGCTTCCTTCGCAGTATACATACAGCACACACTTGAACAGTAAGGGACGTTTTCGTGTAAATCTCTCGATCCTGCACATTGAATAAACGCTATATTTTCAGGTTCTTTTTCATCGCTAAGTCTTAGAACATGACCTCCAAATGGACCCGATGCGCACAATATCCTTTCATATTCTAGTGCACTCACTACGTTTTGAAATCGATATCCCCATCTTGGAGATAATGCATCTGCAGGCATATCAAAACCAGTGGCTACTACAACAGCGCCTACTTTTATATTGATATCTTGCGGTTTTTGCTCAAAATCAATTGCCTTTGCTTCGCATACTTTTTGACAAACACCACATACTCCTTTGGTTAGCATTAAACACAACTCGGGATCGATTACATATATAGGCGGGACTGCTTGAGGAAATGGAATATATACTGATTTCCGTTTACCAAGATTCATGTCGAATAAATTAGGTACTTGTATTTTGGGGCATTTAGTTGCGCAATCTCCACACCCTTTACACTTCTCCTCATCGACGTACCTTGGTTTCTTCAAAATGGTGACATCAAAATTACCAGGTTTTCCGGATATGCCTGTAACTTCGTGATAAGTCATTAATTCGATGTTTGGATTTCTAAACACCTCGACCATCTTCGGTGCAAGGATACAGAGGCTACAATCGTTTGTTGGAAAAGTTTTATCAAGTTGGGCCATCCGTCCACCTATCGAAGGCGTTTTTTCTACGAGATACACTTTAAACCCAAGTTCGGTTAAATCTAAGGAAGTCTGGATGCCTGCTATACCCGCTCCAATGACCAATACGGCTCCTTCCATTATTTTTGTACCCCACTCTCTTTATTAGTTTCAATAACTTCAATATGATTTAGCAGAAACTCTGAGAAATCAGATATTTCGACTGAAGAAATATCCTCATAATCATCTTGTAAGCATGAGAGGTGAATTTTACATTTAGGACAAGCAGTTAACATAATACTTCCTGCAGATTTGGCTTCAAGCATTCTTTTGTACCTAAGAGCTTTTGATTTATCGTTGCAATTCATCCAAGAATTCACCCCACAACACAAGGAGTTTGATTTATTATGCTCCATTTCAGTAAAATTATATCCTAGTTTCTTAAATTCTTTAAAAATTTCGCGGGTATTATCTGTAATTTCGTTTTCTTCGGATAGGAATCTGCTTAACCTACAAGGATCGTGATATATGAAGGAGATTTCCTCCTCAGATTCATTTTTGCCTACAAATTCAATTTTACCTTCTTTCCAGCTATCATAAATGTAATCAATAATATGTTTTACTTCAAATTTCTGGTTAAAATCCTCAAATAACTTTGGATATTCAACCTTAAATGTACTATAGCATTCAGCACAAGCAGTAACAATAGTAGAGATTCCAGCCTTCTCAAACATTTTAATATTTTTCTTAGCTAACTCAATAAAAACTTCCAATTTTCCTTGTCCCCAGTAGACATCGTGACCGCAGCAAATTTCTTCTTTGAATACAACTACCGGTTCTTTTTCGATGTTGTTTATAATTTGTAAGGTACTTAATGCTATAGAATCAATTTTATCAAATTCGTAATTAAAATAAGGAATGCACCCAATGTAATATAAAACATTGCCTTTATCAGCAATTTTTATGTTTTTAGGAACCCATTCAAGAGATCTATCGGGATTGATATACGGTTGGCTCATTATTTCTGTTATCGTTGTGTAAACACCTTTATGTGCTATTGATTCATCCACATTCTTATTTGCTGATTGTCTCATTTTATAGCGAGCCATCCTCACTAATTCAGCAAAATTTATATTTTCTGGACAATCTTTAAGGCATTGATTGCAGGTTAGGCAATCCCAAAAGGTCTCGCTCTCCAGTACTTTTTCTTCAAAACCTTCTATAATTAGTTGGATAATTTTACTAGGTGTATACGTTTGGACTTTGCTTAATTGGCAAACCCCACTACAACGTCCGCATTGATAACATCTCCTTAAGATTCGTCTTAAATCAGGATCGTAAATTTTATCAAGATATTGTGATGTGTCATCTGCAATATCTTCTTTTTTAAGATCTTTCTTTGATTCTGTTATAATTTAATCCTCTCTAATCTAAATTCTTCATAAATTCTTCTTTTCTTTTTATTTTTGATTGAGAAAACTGGGAAATCAACTCAATCATAAATGTTTTCTTATTTGAATCTAAATCTACACACTTAATAATTCCAGCATCGAGCACTTGGGAAAATAGATTTTTTCCTTTTTCAGTTCGAGTAATAACAGTAGTATATTTATCAGACGATCCTAAACCCCCAAATGAAATATCCGCGTAGATGTTAGTAAAATCATTACAAGCGTTACAAGCTACACGCATATAATTTTTCAGATGATTAAATGGAATATGGATTATTTTTTCCCCAATTCCATTATCTCTTAATTTAAAAATAACGTCTTCTTTAATATTAATTTTTTTTATATCACTAAATTTGATGTTAAAATCCTTTTCAAACTTCTCTATCTGCGATTTTTCAAAAAAGAAATTCTCGTAACAAAATAATCCGAGAGTTATTTCAATATTCTCGGAAGGAGTCACTCCTAAATCTTGCATACACCGAATTGTATATACCTGACAAGGAGTAGCTACTACTGCTAGTTTTTTGAATTTAAAACGATTTAATTCTGGAATTGAATGAGTGTAAGTACTAAACTTCTGTATCTCGTCTAATTGAGGCGAAATATCCAATTTAGCTCCAGAAGATCTTATCAGATCAGGTTTATTATCTGCAAAAGTCGCTTCTCTGAAAAAAGGAGCGTCAGTTCTCGAAACAATTGCTCCGTCAACCTTTTTCTTTTCTATCAAATAATTTATTATTGAGTTCACTACACCACCATCAGTTCCACATTCTAGAAATTCCTTATCGGTAGCTTGGCAAGAATATATATCCTCATAGTATCCAATTAGCATAGAAGGGAAGTCAGAGAATCTATGTGTATTGTTGAGACTATCGTCTAAAATGTGCGTTTGTGGGCATATATAATAACATATTCCACATTCTAGGCATTTATCCTTGTTAATGTATTCTGGAGGAGAATATTGGTCTTTAAATCCAATAATATTATAATCTGCTGAGCTACAAAAGCTAACGCAGCCCCCACATTCCTGACAAATGCCTCGATCGTGTACTTCCTTTATTAAATCCTGAAACGATTTAGTGTCCATCTTGATTCTCTTTCAAATTTATTGATTTACATTTTTTTCTTTTAATTCCACCAATTTTTTCTACTAGAAATTGCCCGGGCTTTACATCCTTTAAACTCTTAGATTCGATTAATCCAGCTTTAACTATATCGTTATATAGTTTATCTGCCTCTTTCGATCTCGTTATTACAGAAGACCATCCATCTTGCGACCCAATCGATCCTACAGAAATATCGGCGTAATCTGACGTTAGATCTTCACAATAGTGACAGTTATCGCGCGCGTATTTTTGCACTTCTTTAAGGGGTACATCCATTTGCTCTCCAGACTTCAAATTTATTATAAATTTACCGCCTCCAATATTCATTTTGGTTAGTTCTTTTATGTCCTTGTTGAACTGTTCTGCAGCTAAATTAATTATTCTGTCATAAGGAAATGCTTCCATACAAAAAAGCCCGATCTTATATTTAATATTTTTAAAAAATGGCAACCCACTTGGAAACATTGCCCCCTTTTCTAATGCTTTCATCATACAAGGCACTCCTACGAAAGCTAGTTTCTCGTACTTCTTACATTGATCTATGATGGTTAAAGAGGGCGAGTTTGCATATTTAGTTCCACCCGTTTTATATAAATCTTTCACATTTTCTATTATTACAGGTTCTGGTCTCCATAATTCTTCAGAATGCTGCACAGCTACAATTGCATCAACAAGATTATTCTCTAAAAGATATTCCAAGATAGAAGTTACGATGCCACCATCTTGACGAACTTTCTTAATGTCATCCTTAGTCGTTGATGCTGAGTAAGCATTAATATAAGCTCCAGTTTTATCTGACCAATTTAAAGACTTATCTAATTTTTTAATACTTTTATATGCTTGATCAATAGTAAAGGATCTAGGACAAACTGAAAAGCACAGACCACATTTCATACAAGCGTCGTTGTCAATTTCAAGCGTATCTGCGGTTACTTCAATAGCATTTACGGGGCATATTGCTGAACACCATCCACATTGACAGCAAACACCAGCATTGAATACAATTGAAACTGGTTCAAAAAATTGTTCAATAGGTAATTCTTTTAGCTGATATCTATAAAAATATTCCTTAACTTCTACTTCTTTTTCTTCTCCCTTAATTTTTTTAATAACCATTTTAGTCTTGACTTCTACATGTTCCTGAACGAATCCTTGCTCTTTTAGATAGATTACATCTCTGATAACATTATCAGCAGGAAACTCTTTGATTTCCTTAACAATTTCTTCTAAGAATAATGGATTCTTATCCTTAAGTCGCTCTAATACTAGTTTTCGCTCTGTTTCAGCATCTACCATTGCGTCTAGGATTTTATAAAATTCGTTTTCTGAAAATTTACCAACTTTCAAAATTTCGTCTTTAGCTTCAAAAAATGCTCTAATTTGAAAGTTTCCTGAAGCTTGATACGTGGCTTCCATTAAATCCGTAGGAGAAATTCCTTTAAATGAATTACTATTTACAATTTGAACCATATTTCATTCATTTACCTTTTTATTTACAATAAATTTTATTAAACTCCTTTTCCTTCGCAAGGTAAGTCATCCTATAACTATAATTTCTTTATAGGAATCATCCTACAGGAGTAATTACTTTTTGCTTTGTTTTTTTAGCATCCATGAGTTTTATCGGACTGGGTCCAGAACGTTTTATCTTTTCGTAAGCATCTTCAACACTTTTAACTAGTTTACCCGCTTCTGCTCCGCTTAACCAATACATGTTAATTCTTTGGTTTCCATAACCTCTAGAGTCCAAAATCCTATTGGCTAAATCGACGTGTCTTTGAGCATTAAAATTACCCTGCTTGAACTCGCATTCATTAGGTCGTCATCCAACAACCATAACACCATCAGCTCCTGCTTTAATACCATATAAGATGTGCCTTACGTCAATTCTTCCCGTACACCTTACTTTTACGATTTTGACGGATGCTGTATATTTCATTCGAGAAACACCAGCTAAATCCGCAGCAGAATACCCTCATTTCAGACAAGCAAACATTAGAATTTTATAATCGTTCTCCATTTGGTTTAACCTCCTTCTAACATTCCGTCAATTTCAGTAAATAATTGATAATCTCTAAAGTATCTAATATCTATTGCGTTAGTTGGACAACATGTAGCGCAAATCCCGCAGCCATCACAGTTTATTTCGTCAACAATTGCCCCTTCTTCATCGACAACCGTTATTGCTTTCTTTGGGCAAGCTTTTTCTCATCTTCCACATGTAATGCAGAGATCCTTAAACACTTCTGCAATTATTAGTTCAATGTCTACTTCTCCTGGAGCAGTTAATTCAGCTACCTTACTCGCGGCAGCTCTAGCTTGAGAAACCGAATAAGCGATGTCTTTTGGACCTTGGGCGAAGCCTGCAATGAAAATGCCTTTTGTTTTAGTCTCCTGCGGATTTAGCCCAAAATGTTTTTCAGTTAAAAATCCATTTCGATCAGTGTCTAAGTTTAAGACTCTTGAAATCTGCTCTGTACCCTTTGAAGGTAACGCAGCTGTGGATAAAACTACTAAGTCCGCGCTAATTTTAATGATTTCGTCAGTTAACGACGAATACACTCGAATGTTTACATTCTTTGTCTCCGGATCTTCAGAAAATTCTCCTACTTTTCCCCGAATCATCCTTATATCAGATTGTTTAGCTCTCTGATAATATTCTTCGAAGCCTTTTTCGTTGGTTCTCATATCGATATAACAAATAGTAATGTTCGCGTCTGGAAATTCTTCTTTAAGTAGTTTTCCGTTTTTAAGAGCTAACATACAACAAACGCCGCTACAATAAGGTCTTTCCGTGTCACGACTCCCAACACATTGAATAAACACAATTTCTTCAGGTTCTTTAGCGTCTGAAATTCTGTGAACATTTCCTTCTAAAGGTCCATTTGGAGATAGGATTCTTTCAAGTTGGGGTTGAGTAATGACATTTTCAAACTTTCCATATCCGTATTCTCCGTATGGTTCGTAAATATCCCACCCCGTTGCTACAATAATCGTTCCTACCTTGAATGTGACTTCTTCAGGCACTTGACTGAAGTCTATCGCATCTAGCTCACAAGCTTCAACACAGCTGAAGCATTCTACGCACACATTTCGATCAATGTCGTACAAGAATGGAACGGCTTGTCCAAACGCAATGTCTATAGCTCTCCGGGGCCCTAAGTTTTCGTCGAAGTAATTGGAAGTAATAATTGGACAAACTTCGGTACACGCCCCACATCCATTGCAGTCATTGTTTACGTATCGAGGTTTCTTTTCCACAATCACTTCGTAATTTCCGACGTAACCGTCAACTCTTTTCACTTCACTATAGCTGAAAATTTCTATGTTTTCGTGTCGATTGACTTCGAGCATAACAGGCCCGCAGATTCATATAGAACAGTCGTCGGTAGGGAATGTTCTATCTAACTGACTCATTCTTCCGCCAATAGTAGTGTTTTTTTCAACAAGGAAAACTTTAATCCCTTCATTTGCTAGATCCAACGCAGCGTTCATTCCAACTATCCCCCCGCCCACAATTAGAGTGGCTTTTTCAACAGGGACCGTTCTCACTGGGATAGCTCTTAAGGTTTTTGCTCTATTTATTCCGCTATTTACAAGTGTTTTAGCTTTATTTAACGCCTCTTCTTTATCGTCAGTACACCAAGCACAGTGCTCTCTTACATTTACCATTTGAAAATGGTAAGGATTTAAGTCGGTTTTAGAAAGAGAACCCCTATAAATTGGTTCGTGAGTCCGAGGTGTTCAGGCAGACGCAACTACGCAATCAAGGTTTTTTTCATTAACGTCATTAATTATCTCTTGTTGTCCACTCTCTGTTCATAGAAAAGCATGAGTTTTAGATATTACTACATCATCTAAGCCTTTAGCAAAATCCACCAGTTTATCGCAGTCTACTTTTCTCTTTATATTTATTCCTCACTGACAAGCATAGAATCCAATCCGATGATTTTCAGATTTTTCCATTTTCTTTCTTACTCCACCTCAATTCTTATAATTATTTATACAATTTTCTTTAGTAAATTCTTTTTCGTACTTTATCCTTTTCCGACATTTTCGACCGGATTTATGTCAAAGAATTTACTTTTCTTACGAATTTTTATTTAAATTATTATTTAAGTTAGTTTTTACGTTATATATTATATTATTTTCTATTTAACGATATAAGATAGCTAATAATCCAGTTAATGTTATAATAAAAAATAACGGATTTTGCGATCTAAGGAGTCGCATTGCCTCTAAATAAGAAAGGAGCTAAATGAATAACTTTTAAATTTTTTATTGTGCTGATTGAACTTGATTTACAGATGAGGTTTCTTTTTCGCATTCGATATAGTTTGCAGTTAGGTCTTCTAACTTTTCTATTTTTTTTTCGAGAAGTTCTATCCGATTAAAATTCGCTGCTAAGATTTTTCTTATTAGTTTATTTTCTGAAATTGTAAACGCTCCAGCTTTTTTCTTGAAAAATTTATGCCTTCGATACGATTCTGATCTTTTTAAGAGATTTAATCGAATCATCCATTTAATAGCGGGCATAAAATGTTTTTTAGGACCAATCTTCTTTTTGACTTCTCTATAATAATCTTCAAGCGTATGCTTTTGGTATTTTAAGAGATTTTGAGATTTATTGGTATTCATGAAACCGCAGTGAAAGTCTGCAGAATTGAATCCTTCTTCGGGTAGGAAATTTCTACCTAACCCGAAAATCTCCATCATATCGTTTAAGTATTCTCTATACGTTATTCTGCATTGTTTTCCACCAGCTAAATTGAAAGTTTCACCCCATACTTCTTCACAATCAATTGCGTTAGCTAGAGCTAGTCCCACATCTTTTGTATCGCAGATTTCGATAGAAGTATCTAAAGGCATGTGAAACATTAGAGGGTCCATATTAAGTTTGTTAATCGAAGTTATGTACGTTAATCTAAATATTGCGAAATCTACACCCGATTCTCTTATCAACTTTTCAGCAGTAATTTTGGTTATTGCGTAGTAATCTCCTTTGCTGGGGGCGAGCGGATCGGTAACATCTATCATCGGATTGTCTCGTCGATCTCCATAAACAGCTACTGAGGATGTAAATATTAATTTTGGTTTCTGCTCCTGCTCCTTAATCGCATTAAGTATATTTTTAGTGCCTCCAACATTTACAGCTTCCGCTAAGCTGGGATCACTATCTGCCAATGGTGGAATAATCGCAGCTAGATGAATGATAACATCTTGATTTTGAACAATTTTATTCACTTCCTCCATATTTCTGAGATCGCCCCACATAACTTCAATTCTGTTTTTGAATTTTTTAGCGATCTTTCTGTTTTTTCTATTATAAACTTCAAAAACTCTGACATTGTAATCTTTATTAAGTAATTCCTTTAAAGTGCTTATACCTACATTGCCAAAAGCACCTGTTAATAAAACTTTCATACTTCTCTCCTCAACTAATTTATAGTATTGTTGATATTCTCTAAACTGAAAAAAAATCCCTATTATAAAAGAATTAATACTTACTAAATAGTTGAATGGTTGCGATCGCAACATATATTAGATTATATTTATTTAACAAATTTGATATTAATAATATAACTCCAGCTAAATTCTAATGAAGATTATTCGATTACAAATACCGGGCAATTTTTTAGTACATGTAGGGTTTGCGGATTTGTTTCAAAAACTTGAATTTATAGAAATTTTAAACGCTTTCCAATACGACCAAAATCACTTCTTTGCTCTTCAGAGGATAAAGTTCAAACCAAATTTGATTAAGGATTTGGATAAATACATTAAGAAAAAATTTAATCCTCAATCTTTCCAGTTATTAAATCAGACTAGGAACGAAATAATTTGCATTATGAATCAGAAGAAAACCTCTGGTTTCTTTCCGATCGTCGACTCAGGTCCATGGGCGTTTCTTTTTCCTATTCACGTCTCTCAAGAAGTTCTTTTAATTAATATAATCTCTCAAAATGAATATGTTAACAAGTTGTTCGACGTTATAAGTTCGTTTACAGAGAAATACGAAATCATAGGAATGACTGATTTAGATAAAATTGATGCGATTGATCAGACAATATGGAGATCGGCAATTCCATTTCCGAATTTTACGAAGAGACAGCAAGAATTAGCTGCCTATGCCGCAAAAAAAGGGTTTTTCAAAACTCCAAAAAAGGCAAGTGCAGCTCAAATTGCTAATCATTTTAGAATATCAGAATCAGCTGTTAATAAACTTTTAAAAACAGCCAAAAATTTAGCCATGGAATATTTTTTTGGAACCTTTTTGTAATCTACTGCTTGAAGAAGAGTAATAAGTAAGCAATTTTGATTTAAAACATAAGTTATATTGAAAATATTTTTATTAGTGGATGACCTAATTATTAAAATAATCAAAAATAATTTAATTCGCATTCAAAAAAGACTTTTTATTTTAGCATGTCAGATCCAAAACCTTCACCACAGGAAATATTTGATAGAAGGGAAGAATTTGGATTAGATAATTCCGTTGAAATGCTCGCAAATATTATTGAAACTGAAAAGAATAATAATAAAAGGAAAGAAGCGGTAAAATATTTAGGTGGCATTAGTAATTATATTCCCCAGTTAAAGGATGAATGCTTTGCGATTATAGAAAATGTTTTAATATCTGAAGATAAGATCGATGTAAAATGTGAAGCAGCAAAGGCTTTAGGCAAACTAAAAAATAATAAGGCTTTGAAGCCATTAAATTGGATATTAGAGCAAAATATTGATAGTGTGGATCTAAGATTAGCTACTCTAAAAGCAATAATGAATATCAAGTTCGATGGGCCTCAGATAAGTACTTTTATAAAAGAACTAGATTCAAAATATAATTCTGTCAAAGAGTTTGTAAGAAACCACCTAGTGGGAATTGAACCTGAACTTCTAATTGATTCTTTGTTGGGTAATTTAAAAAGTGAAAACATATCGAACGAACATAAATCTGAAATCATTAAACTAATAGGATACGAACTGTCTAGCATTAACGTAGCATTTCAGGACACGAATTATGTAAAAGTCAAGTATCCAGAACTCATTTCCAAATTACTTTCAGAAAAAGGTGTGTTATTAGACGAAATTACGAGAATACTAAGAAAGGAGGATTTGGAGTTACTAGATTCTACAGTTTCAATTTTAAAGCTAATAAGCCCTGAAATTAACCAGGATGTAATTAAATTGTTATTGAGTGACGATTTTATCGTTAAAAAAAATGCAATCACACTTACTGGGAAATTGAAGCTAAAAGACGCTGTAGACCCTCTAATTCCAGGACTAGATAATATTTATAGCGAAGTAAGCGTAGCTACAATTGAAGCACTAGGAGAAATTGGTGATCTATCAGCTGTCCCTGAGTTACTTGATGTATTAAACATAGAGGATATAAGTTTCGAGTACACTGATATCGATTTGAAATTTTATATCATGAATGCAGTTAAGAAGATTTATTCTACTAATAAAGACGCTGATTTTAAGATTTTATTCTCGCATTTAAATTCGGACAGTGAAACACTGAAAGAAAGTATTGCTTTCATTTTAGGCGAAATTGGAAACGAAGAGTTTGCCAAACCTTTACTCGATTTGCTAAAGATTAGAAATTTAGATGTAAAAAAAAATGCTATTATCGCCTTAGGAAAAATAGGAAGTATAGCGCCTATTCTCAATCTAATTGAAACACTAGAGAATCCGGATTCCTACTGGCTTATAAAAAAAGTAGCGATTGATGCTATATATAATATCTTTCAAAGAAATTGGTATCGCGTTAAAGGTGAAGATGTAGATTTAGAACGCACGTTAAATAAGCATCTAGCAACTTTAACAGATTATTTAAAACAAAGTGAAGCTGAAAATACTAAAGTTAAGGTAAGTTTAATCAAATTCTTGGAAATTTATGGAGGCGAGTTAGCTTTAAGTGCTTTACTTTCAAGAGTAAATGATGCCCCTAGAATCATAAGGATACACGCCAGCAATGCTATTAAGAAAATCGAAGATAAGATTGAAGAAAGCCTAGATCTCGATGACATTGACTAAAAAGTGGTAAACACGATCTTATGTTATTTTATTAGTAAATTTTAATATATGTAATCCATAATTTTACATAGATTTCAATTTATTATATTAAGCTAATATAAAGTTCTTAAGGATTTACTAAAAATGACTGAAAATCCAACTGAACCAGAGCCGGAAGCCACTCAATATGATTATTCTTTTGATTACATTCAAAAGAAACTTGAGGGGAAAAAGGATTCCTATGGAATGTTAATGAAGGAAATAATCCGGGCAGGTATCTGTACTGAGTGTGGAACATGTGCCGCAGTTTGTCCAGTGCTCGAATGGGACCATTTGGCAGGACAACCTAAATTAATAGGAAAATGCACTGGTTGTGGAATTTGTTACAATCAATGTCCCCGAACTATTACTGACCCTATTCAACTGATGGGAGAGTTTAAAACAGGTTATGTGTCGAATACAAATATTCCAGAAGTTGTTGGAGCTCAAGATGGAGGAACTGTGACTTCTTTACTAACTTATTTGTTCGACGAGCATTTAATTGATGCGGCAATTGTTGCAATGAAGGATCCTAAAAATCCATGGCATCCAGTATCAGAAATTATTACGACTAAAGAGGACGCTATTAAAGCAGCCGGTTCCATTTATTGCCATACTCAAACTGTCGAAGCTCTAATGGACGCAATACGACAAGGTTATCGATCGATTGCATTTGTAGGTACCCCTTGTAATATCGATGCCGTTGACAAGATGACGAGCTCTCCAGCAGGTATGTTGAAATATTTCATGCGAGCGCATATTCTTAAAATTGGTTTATTCTGTATGGATTCGTTTGCTCCTGAAGCGCTTTATCCATTTTTTGAAAATGATGGTATAGATTTAACCAAAGTAGTAAAAATGGATATTAATAAGGGAAAGTTTCATATATATTACGATCACGATGGAGAACCAGTAAAGTCATACACCATTAAGCAATTAGATAAATTCAAATCCTCAAGTTGTAATTTCTGTACAGATTTGACTGCCGAGAACGCGGACATTTCAATCGGTTCTGTAGGAAGCGGTGCTAAGAAAAATACTGCTTTTGCAAGAACGGGAATTGGAACAGAGATTATTGAAGACGCTGCTAAAAAAGGTTATTTAGAAATTGAACCCTATAACACCATAAACTTAAACGCGGTATTGTTTCTAGCTAAACTTAAAAAAGTTTCTCAATACAATATTCAAAAACGGAAAGTCTTTATTGTCAGAGAACCGAGTGAGGAAGTAAAACCGAAATTTGAAACGAAACCAGAGAGCGAAAAAGTAGTTGCAACTCCACTTGGATCCCGCAAATTTTTGAGTGTTTCAAAGAATATTAACGAAGAAGAAAAAGTGTTAAAAATCTCACTAACTAATTCAGTCGGTTATCTATTAGAAGACATTAAGATAAGGGTAGTTATAGTCGAAGAATTGTTTGAAAAGAAACCTTGGGTAACAACGATAAGAGAACTATTTCCGTATGAAACTATAGAAATTGGTTATCCTCTAGAAACTGTAGATAATGAAATAATCTACTCTAATGTATTAGTAGAAGCATCAACTGAAAAGTTTGGTAAGGTGTTCTCAAGAACATTTAAATTAGCCCCCAAAGAAAAATAATAAGTTTTGAATAAATAAAGTAATAAATTAGATAAAAAATTATAAAAAACATAATAGTTCAAGGTGAATAATCTTAAAAATTAGTTTAGTAGGTTTGGGAGGATGCGGCAAAACATCCTTATACTCCGTAGCTTTTGCTGAAAAAACTCCTGAAGACACCAAAAGATTAAGTCCAACTATTCTCTACGAAACAAGAAGACATCCGTTTCTTGGACTGCAGGTAGGAATATTTGATTTTGGTGGCCAAGAACAATACCGTAAAGAATACATGGAGAAACCTGAGATCTTCAGGGGCACAGACATACTAATTTGTATCGTCGATTTACACGATCCAGATTCATTTGATCAAGCAAAAGAATATTTTGAAGGTTTATTGGATCTACATAGGAAAAATAACGAGAAACCAAGAGTCCTATTATTTTTACATAAATATGATTCTGAGAATTACCCGAAGGAGCTTTTGGATACGAATGTTAAAAATTCTAAGGAGATCTTCTCAGATATGTTTAAAGATTATGATTTCGATATAAAATTGACGAGTATTTATCAACAAGACGAGTTAGCTAAAATTTTTCGGGATATATTAATTTCGTCTTACAAAGATTTAAAAGCATCTGTTGAAAAAGCTGAAAGCCAACTTGAAGAAATTAAAGCTAAAATAATAATTTCTGATGTTTCTGGAAATGTGTTGGTTCATAACGTTCAAGGCGTAAGCAGTGGTTTGACACTTAGAGGAGATTTGAGGGATTTCATCAACGCGGCAAACACGGTGAGAGAGAATATATTTATGTCCGATTCGTGCCGGTTCATGGGACAGAGTGAAGATGGGAAGGGGATTGAGCTCCATATCTTTAAATATATCATCTCTGTATTTGTTATGAAGTCCGGAGAATTAGATAGAGATTCCCAAGATAAATTGAACGTACTTCTTAACGATATGAAACTCTTTGCTGATTTAATCATTTCTGCTCATTCAGATTAATTTTTCTATAACTAAATTTTTACTTTTATCTCTTTTTAGGATTTAATTCTTTGAGTAATTATTTTCGAAAAATTTTTTGTATTTGCATTATTCTTTTTTAATAGATAAATGTCAGAAAAAGTAGAAGATCGAATTAAAGAATTAGAAGATCGATTGGCTTCCACAAAGGTTAATAAGGCTACCCAAAAATCAATTAATTTCATTAAAGCACAACTGGCCAAACTCCGAGAAGATTTGATTCGCATTTCCAGTTCTAAAAAAGGTGGTGGGGGTGGTTTTGGTATCAAAAGAACAGGAGATGCTCAAGTAGCTTTCATTGGATTTCCCTCAGTTGGGAAATCTTCTTTATTAAATTTGCTAACTGAAGGTAATACCAAATCTAAGGTTGCAGCATATGATTTTACTACTGTTAAAGCCATACCTGGTATGATGGATATCGAAGAAGCTAAAGTTCAGCTTATTGATTTACCTGGAATAATTTTGGGTGCTGCTGCTGGCAAAGGACGGGGAAAAGAAGTATTAGCAGCAGTACGCTCAGCAGAGTTAGTGTTGATTATAATATGTTTTCGTTCTGATGGGACAATCAATTTTTCTGATTTGAAATCTATTAGAAGGGAGTTAAATAACGCAGGAATACGGTTAAATACAAGACCACCTAAGATTGTTATTAAAGAGCGTACGCGTGGAGGAATTCATTTTACTTACAAAGGCCACCAACTTATGGATGCAGATGAAGTTAAATCTCTAATGAACGAACTAAAAGTCCGGAACGCTGGCGTTTATTTCTCTGAACCAAATACTACACCAGATCAATTAATTGATTTCATATTTGGAAATCGTATCTATACAAGAGAATTTGTTGTGATAAATAAATCTGATTTAATGAAAACTCCAATTTCCCCTAGAGAGATTACAAAAGCAATAGGTCACGAACATTGGGTAATGATCTCAGCTAAAAATAAAGAAAATATTAATACTCTTAAGCATAATATCTTCACAGAGCTGAATTTGATCCGCGTATTTTTGAAGCCACCAAGAGAGGAGGCTGATATGGATGAGCCAATAATTCTTCACCATGGCGATACACTTGAGAAACTCTGCCGTAAAATTCACAAACGATTCATAAAAGATTATCGTTACTCGTTAGTGTGGGGTAAATCTGCTAAACACCCCGGTCAAAAATTTGAGAACCTAGATCACGTAATTGAGGATGGAGACATAATTTCAATTTATCTGAAACGATGATTTTTTTAAAAAGAATTTAATAAAAACTAAGAGTAAAAAATCCTATATAATTCATTATAAATCTCCGCAAGTTTGGAGATTCTATTTGGATCGTTTTCTTGTAATGTATGAAGGAGATAAGAAGCTAAACCTTGAGGATTTTTAATCCACTCCAAAAATCCTTCCACATCCGCCTTGAGATATGGATCAATTGAAGGTTGCACCATTCTACTGCTCTTATCGGCCAATTCGGCGTCATCAGAAACATCAACTTCAGTCTCAATAAATTGTGATTTTGATCCTTTTCTCATCATAGCTGCTGCCCTCGCTATAGCTGGGTACGCCATATGCATCCAACCTTTTGCTTTTGGTCTGATATGAGCTATAATATACATATCAGTTCCCGGTATGGATGAACCAACTAAATGTCCTTTTTTCTTTCTGTTGGTAGCTATAAATCTTTCTGGTGCCATTTGAAGAACTGAATATCTAATGCCATTCATATTTACGAACAGGGCGCTACCACTACCCCAACTAGCTAATACTCCTTTAACATCTTTCGATACATTCCACTTGCCAGTTGAGTGAAGTATTTTTGCTTTATTACTAACCACAACTACTTCTGTTGCGTCTGAATAATGTTTTTGTAAGTTTTTTACAATTGATTTATAATTGACTATAGCCAAACACCAATTTAAGATGGTTGTATTTTACTTATCAAATTAATCCATTTATCTATTTGTTCTACTAATTCGAATTTCTCTTTAGAGCTTAATCCTACCTTTGGTTCTGCTCGTTGATATAAATTAGCAAATCTGCTCATTTCCCATAAAATATTTGAATGCAAAATCATGCTTTTAATGTAATCTCGAGCAATTTCAATAGCTCGACCTATGGACTTAACATCATAATCTTGAATTACTATATTTTTTACAGCAAGAAGGATGTCCAAAGAATTACTTGTTGGAATGGCTGGGAGTAGTTTTAACTCGACAGTAGGTCGTTTCATAGTTCTAATCTTGAATTCCTCCTGTTCACCTCTAAATTCCCTAGTTTTAATAGTTTCCTTATCAATTTCTTTTGGTTG
>Ga0114930_10000872_pt1 | contig 30752 bp, 5 predicted proteins | sample AnhtaG_FD_87300 | JGI IMG/M metagenome (GOLD analysis project Ga0114930, IMG submission 87300) | Deep subsurface microbial communities from Anholt, Denmark to uncover new lineages of life (NeLLi) - Anholt_01485 metaG | ecosystem: Environmental > Aquatic > Marine > Oceanic > Sediment | place... | reverse complement strand
GTCAGAGCAGTCGAGGGTCACGGCCACAGGAGTGCCTGTCATGGTGCTGACGCTAACGTCGCTACAGGTCGGTGCGTCCTGGACGGGCGTGATGGTGACGTCGACGGCCTGGTCGTCGTAGAGCTCAGAGCCGGAGCCCTGACCGCCGCCGGAGTCGGTCACCCTGAAGGTGAAGGAGTCGGACCCGTTGTAGTTGAGGTCGGGCGTGTAGGTGACCGAGGCGCAGTTGGCGCCGAAGGTGACGTCGCCGTGGGCGGGTTCGGAGCCCGTGACGACGGTGCAGGTGAAGGTGGTGTCGTCCACGTCGGTTATGGTGGTGGACTCGGTGGCCGCCGAGTCCTCGGCCAGAGTCATACTGCTGGGAGCCGTGACGTTCGGCGCGTCGTTGATGGGGTTGACGGTGATGTCGGCATCGGCGGTGTTGGAGTCGTCGGTGCCGTCGTTGGCCTTGTAGGTGAAGGAGTCGGAGCCGTTGTAGTCGGCGTCGGGGGTATAGGTGCGGCTGGCTCCACTGCCGCTGAGGCTGCCGTTAGAGGGGCCGGAGACGACCGAATAGGTGAGGGTATCGCCGACGTCGGGGTCGGTACAATCGAAGTCTACCACCACAGGGGTGTCCTCATCGGTGGTGTCGCTAACGTTGTTGCAGGTCGGTGCGTCCTGGACGGGGGTGACGTTGAAGGTGACGGTGCCGGTATCAGTGAGGGAGCCGTCGGAGACCTGGTAGACGAAGGAATCGGAGCCGTTGTGGTCGCCTGCCGGGGTGTACGTACCGGAGGAGCAGTCAGACACGACGGTAGCGGAGCCGCCGCTGGTCGGCTGGCTGTCGATGGTGCAGGTGAGGGTGTCGCCCACGTCGGGGTCGCTGACGGAAGGTGTCCAGGGGTTGTTGATGGAATCCTCGACGACGTCGCCGCCAGCGACGTTATCGGCCACCGGTGGCTCGTTCGGGACGGGGCAGGGGACGCCGAGGGCGATCTGGCCGTAGGCCGGCGTGTAGTTGGCGTCCAGGATGTCGGTCACCAGAGCCGCAAAGTCGTCGCCGGAGCCAGCCATGGAGATGGCGCTGAGAGTTAGCCTGTAGAGACCGCCGCTGGCGCCCGCATTCACGGTGAACTCGTAGCGCGACAGGACACCCACGCTGCCTGCCGGCTCAGCCGTTCCGAAGTCACCCACGGAGCAACCGTGGATGCCGTCGTTCGGGTTGACGGGATCGCCCGGGGGCTCGGGCACTGTCTCGCTCAGGACGATGTACATGGGGCTACCGCTGGTAGCGGCAGAGGTGATCAGGTTGACCCCGGCGACGATCTCCTGCTGAGCAGTCAGCGTGAGGTCGCCACCGGCAGCGATGAGGCCACCGGTCAGGTCGGTGAAAGTCCAGCCATGCCCCTCGTAGTTCCAGCCCGCGGGCACGGCGTCGACGAAGGTGTCGACCTCGAAGGTATAGCCCTCCGTGTTGGGCACCTCTATACATGGCTCGACCGGCCCGATGTGGGTGGCGTCATTGCCGGTGGGTGCGTTCCCGTCCGTGGTGGTGGGGTCCATGTCCCACCCCACTACCACGGCACCGGTGCCGGGTGGGTTGGTCGCCTGGGCGGCCTTCTCTCCGCCGCCCAGCATCCACACCGCCAGTACTCCCAGCCCTAATATCAGAACGCCGGTGAGAGCGCTCAAGGCCACTGTCTTCGGAATAGACTTCATGGGGAAACCCTCCCTGAACGAAAACTACCCATGTCTAGTAGACGCATCAACGTGGTCAGCAGTTACCGGTGCTGAATGGCACAATTCGGCGGGATTATAGCAGAAGAAGCAAGGGATTGCAACTCTTCACCTCCTCCGCGCAGAAAGCTGGCGGCGCGCTTGGTTGCTGTCCAGCGTGGCTAGCTACACTGCGTCAGGATGGCCGGCTTGTACTTCAGCACGTCCGCAATGTCGATGTCACCGTCGGCATCAAAGTCGAAGCGCCTATCATAGTTGCCGTCGCCGGCTGCCGACATTATCACCGGCTTGAACTGCAGGATGTCCACGATGTCGGCCCAGGTATCCATGTTTAGGTCCAGCGGCCAGGCGTCATGGCTGGCGTCATCGGGGCAACTGGCCAGGGAATCGGTGCCCAGGTAGTTCTCCACGGCGTCGCTGAACCCGTCGTTGTCATCGTCTTCGTCGACATCGTTGAGGATCGTGTCGCCATCGGTATCCACGTCCGCCTCCAGGCAGTCCTTGGTGCCGTCCCCATCGCTGTCCGGGAAGCCCTCATCGATGCCGTCGTTCAGGTCATTGTCGAGCCCGTCGCAGACCTCGGGGGTGCTGCCTGAGTTGGCCGGATCGGAGCCGCGAGTCAGCTCATAGGCGTCGCTGTAGCCGTCCTGGTCGTGGTCTCGGTCGCAGGCGTCGCCGGTGCCGTCGCCGTCCGTGTCCGTCTGAGCGGGGTTGTAGGTTTTCGGGCAGTTGTCCTCATGGTCCTCGATTCCGTCGCCATCGGCGTCGGGGTTGCAGGCGTCGCCAATGCCGTCGCCGTTGGTGTCCGCTTGGTCGGGATTGTACACAAGAGGGCAGTTGTCGCATACGTCGCCTAGGCCGTCGCCGTCCGTGTCTAACTGGTCCGGGTTAGCCACGAGGGGGCAGTTATCGCAGGCGTCACCGATGCCGTCGAGGTCGGTGTCGAGCTGGTCTGAGTTGGGGTTTGTGGGGCAGTTGTCGCACACATCACCGACGCCGTCGAGGTCGGTATCGAGCTGATCGGCGTTGGCGGTAGAGGGGCAGTTATCGCACACGTCGCCTAGGCCGTCGCCATCGCTGTCGGTCTGGTCGGCGTTGGCGGTAGTGGGGCAGTTATCGCACACGTCGCCGACGCCGTCGAGGTCGGTGTCGAGCTGGTCAGCGTTGGCGGTAGTGGGGCAGTTATCGCAAGCATCGCCGATGCCGTCGCCGTCCGTGTCGGTCTGGTCAGCGTTGGCGACCAGGGGACAGTTGTCAACCACGTCGACCACGCTGTCATTGTCGTCGTCGGCGTCACATACGTCCCCCTTCCCGTCGCCGTCGGTGTCCGTCTGGTCCAGGTTCGCTACCAGGGGGCAGTTGTCGACAGCATCGACCACCGCGTCGCCGTCGCTGTCGTCGCAGGCGTCACCGATGCCATTGCCGTTCATGTCTGACTGGTCTGGGTTGGCGACCAGGGGGCAGTTGTCGAGGATGTCGGGAACGGTGTCGTTGTCGTCGTCGGGGTCACAGGCGTCGCCCAGGCCGTCGAGGTCGGTGTCGGTCTGGCCGGCATTGGCGACCAGGGGGCAGTTGTCGGTGGTGTCGGGGATGGTGTCATTGTCGTCATCGTCGTCGCAGGCGTCGCCCAGGCCGTCGCTGTCGGTGTCGGTCTGGCCGGCATTGGCGACCAGGGGGCAGTTGTCAGTGGTGTCAGGGACGGTGTCGTTGTCGTCGTCGTCGTCGCAGGCGTCGCCCAGGCCGTCGAGGTCGGTGTCGGTCTGGTCGGCATTAGCTACCAGCGGGCAGTTGTCGGCGGTGTCGAGGATGGTGTCGTTGTCATCGTCGTCGTCGCAGGCGTCGCCCACGCCGTCGCCGTCGGAGTCGGTCTGGTCTGGGTTGGCTACGGTGGGGCAGTTGTCGCATACGTCGCCGTGGGAGTCGCCGTCGGCGTTGGCCTGGTCGGCGTTGGGGGTAAGGGGGCAATTGTCGCAGGCATCGCCGACGCCGTCGAGGTCCGTATCGGCCTGGCCCGGGTTGCCGATAGTGGGGCAGTTGTCGCAGGCATCGCCCACGCCATCGCTGTCGGCGTCGGTCTGGCCGGCGTTGGCGGTGTTGGGGCAGTTGTCGCATGCGTCGCCGACGCCGTCGAGGTCAGTATCGGTCTGGAGGGGGTTGGCCACCAGGGGGCAGTTATCGCTGGCATCGAGGACGGTGTCGTTGTCATCGTCGTCATCACAGGCATCGCCGACGCCGTCGAGGTCGGTGTCAGTTTGGTCAGCGTTGGCGACCAGCGGGCAGTTGTCGGCGGTGTCGAGGATGGTGTCGTTGTCGTCGTCGTCATCGCAGGCATCGCCGACGCCGTCGAGGTCGGTGTCGGTTTGGTCAGCGTTAGCTACCAGCGGGCAGTTGTCGGTGGCGTCGGGGATAGTGTCGTTGTCGTCATCGTCATCACAGGCGTCGCCGACGCCGTCGAGGTCGGTGTCAGTTTGGTCAGCGTTAGCTACCAACGGGCAGTTGTCGGTGGCGTCGAGGACGGTGTCGTTGTCGTCATCGTCATCACAGGCGTCGCCCAGGCCGTCGGCGTCCGTGTCGGTCTGATCGGCGTTGGGGACCAGCGGGCAGTTGTCGCTGGCATCGGGGACGGTGTCGTTGTCGTCGTCCGGATCGCAGGCATCGCCCAGGCCGTCGAGGTCCGTGTCAGTTTGGTCAACGTTAGCTACCAGAGGGCAGTTGTCGCTGGCATCGGGGACGGTATCGTTGTCATCGTCGTCGTCGCAGGCGTCGCCGCTGCCGTCGCCATCGGTATCGGTCTGGTCGGCGTTGGCGGTGGTGGGGCAGTTATCGCATACGTCGCCGAGGCCATCGAGGTCGGTGTCGGTCTGGTCGGCGTTGGCGGTGGTGGGGCAGTTATCGCATACGTCGCCCAGGCCGTCGAGGTCGGTGTCGGTCTGGTCGGCGTTGGCGGTGGTGGGGCAGTTGTCGCAGGCATCGCCGAGGCCGTCGAGGTCAGTATCGGTCTGGAGGGGGTTGGCCACCAGAGGGCAGTTATCGGCGGTGTCGAGGACGGTGTCGTCGTCGTCGTCATCGTCGCAGGCGTCACCGATGCCGTCGCCATCGGTGTCAGCCTGGTCAGCGTTGGCGACCAGCGGACAGTTGTCGGCGGTGTCGGGGACCGTGTCGTCGTCGTCGTCGTCGTCGCAGGCGTCGCCGATGCCGTCCTCATCGGTGTCGGTCTGGCCGGCGTTGGCGACCAGCGGGCAGTTGTCGACGGTATCCAGGACGGTGTCATTGTCGTCGTCGTCATCGCAGGCGTCGCCCAGGGTATCGCCGTCGGTGTCGGTCTGGCCCGGGTTGGCTACGGTGGGACAGTTGTCGCAGGCGTCCCCTAGGCCATCGCCATCGGTATCGGTCTGGTCGGCGTTGGCGGTGTTGGGGCAGTTGTCGCATAGGTCGCCGACGCCATCGCCGTCAGTGTCGGTCTGGCCGGCGTTGGCGACCAGCGGGCAGTTGTCGGCGGTGTCGAGGACGGTGTCGTCGTCGTCGTCGTCGTCGCAGGCGTCACCGATGCCGTCGCCATCGGTGTCAGCCTGGTCAGCGTTCGCCACCAGTGGGCAGTTGTCGGCGGTATCGAGGACAGTGTCGTCGTCGTCATCGTCATCGCAGGCGTCGCCCAGGCCGTCGCCGTCGGTATTGGTCTGAGCGGGGTTCGCCACCAGTGGGCAGTTGTCGGAGGCATCTGGGACGGTGTCTCCGTCGTCATCGTCGTCACACGCATCGCCCAGGCCGTCGCCATCGGTATCGGTCTGGTCGGCGTTGGCAGCGAGCGGGCAGTTGTCGCTGGTGTCGAGGACAGTGTCGCCGTCGTCATCGTCGTCGCAGGCGTTGCCAATGCCGTCCCCGTCAGTGTCGGTCTGAGCAGGGTTGGCCACCAGCGGACAGTTGTCCAAAGCGTCGACCGCGCCATCGTTGTCGTCATCCGAGTCACAGGCATCCCCTTGGCCGTCACTGTCGGTGTCAGTCTGGCTGGGATTGGCTACCAGGGGGCAGTTGTCGGTGGCATCGCTGAAGCCGTCACCGTCGCTGTCATCGCACACGTCGCCGATGCCGTCGGCATCGATGTCCTCCTGCCCCGGGTTGGCGGCGAAGGGGCAGTTGTCGTATTCGTCCGGCACGGTGTCATTGTCGTCATCTGGGTCGCAGGCGTCGCCCTGACCATCCCCGTCGCTATCCAGCTGGTCAGCGTTGGGGACTAGAGGGCAGTTGTCGGCAATGTCATCGACTGTGTCGTTGTCATCGTCCGCGTCGCAAGCGTTGCCGCTGCCGTCGCCATCGGTATCGGTCTGGTCGGCGTTGGCGATCAAGGGGCAGTTGTCGGAGGCATCTGGGATGGTGTCGTTGTCGTCATCGTCGTCGCAGGCATCGCCGAGGCCATCGAGGTCGGTGTCGGTCTGGTCAAGGTTTGCTACGAAGGGACAGTTGTCGTCGATGTCCAGGATCCCATCGCCGTCGCTATCCTGGCAAGCGTCGCCGATGCCGTCGCCATTGCTGTCGACCTGGTCGGTGTTGGGGACGGTCGGGCAGTTGTCCATGCTGTCGACGACGGTGTCGTTGTCGTCGTCGGAGTCGCAGGCGTCGCCTAGGCCGTCGCCATCGGTGTCACTCTGGTCGGGGTTGGACACCAGTCGGCAGTTGTCGAGGGCGTCCGTGATGCCATCGCCGTCGCTGTCGTCGCACACGTCGCCGATGCCGTCGGCATCGGCGTCCTCCTGCCCGGGATTCCCGATCAGTGGGCAGTTGTCCACGCCGTCCGGTATGCCGTCTCCGTCGCCGTCATCATCGCAGGCGTCGCCGATGCCGTCACCATCCATGTCCTCCTGGCCAGCGTTGGCGACCAGCGGGCAGTTGTCGGAAGTGTCTGGGATAGTGTCGTCGTCGTCGTCATCGTCACACGCGTCGCCGCTGCCGTCGCCATCGGTATCAGCCTGATCGGCGTTGGCGACCAGCGGGCAGTTGTCGGAGGTGTCGTCGACGGTGTCGTCGTCGTCATCGTCGTCACACGCATCGCCGATGCCGTCGAGGTCGGTATCGGTCTGGTCGGCGTTGGCAGCGAGGGGGCAATTGTCGGAGGTGTCAGGGACGGTGTCGTCGTCGTCGTCATCGTCGCAGGCGTCGCCGATGCCGTCGAGGTCGGTATCGGTCTGGTCAGCGTTGCCGGCGTTGGGGCAGTTGTCACATACGTCGCCGACGCCGTCGAGGTCGCCATCGGCCTGGTCGGCGTTGGCGGTGGCGGGGCAGTTGTCGCAGGTATCGCCCAGGCCATCGAGGTCGGCGTCGGCCTGGTCGGCGTTGGCGGTGGCGGGGCAGTTGTCGCATACATCACCCACGCCGTCGAGGTCGGTGTCGGCCTGGTCGGCATTGGCGGTGGCGGGGCAGTTGTCGCAGGCGTCGCCGAGGCCGTCGAGGTCGGTGTCGGTCTGGCCGGCGTTGGCGACCAGCGGGCAGTTATCGGTGCTGTCGAGGACAGTGTCGTCGTCGTCATCGTCGTCACAGGCATCGCCCAGGCCGTCGAGGTCAGTGTCAGTCTGGTCAGCGTTGGCGACCAGTGGGCAGTTGTCGGAGGCATCTGGGATGGTGTCGTTGTCGTTATCGTCGTCGCAGGCGTCGCCGATGCCGTCGCCGTCGCTGTCCGTTTGGTCGGCATTGGCGATGAAGGGGCAGTTGTCGGTGGCGTCGGGAACGGTGTCATTGTCATCGTCGTCATCGCAAGCATCACCAGCGCCGTCGCTGTCAGAGTCGGTTTGAACGGCATTAGCGGCGGCGGGGCAGTTGTCGCATACATCACCCACGCCGTCCACGTCGGCATCAGCCTGGTCAGCGTTGGCGGTGGAGGGGCAATTGTCACAGGCGTCGCCGAGGCCGTCACCGTCGCCATCGGCCTGGTCGGCGTTGGCGGCGAGGGGGCAGTTATCGCAGATGTCGCCTATGCCGTCTAGGTCGGTGTCAGTCTGGTCGGCGTTGGCCACCAGGGGGCAGTTGTCGGCGGTGTCGGGAACGGTGTCGTTGTCATTGTCGTCGTCGCAGGCATCGCCGATGCCGTCGCCATCGCTGTCTAGCTGGTCGTGGTTGGGAGTGAGGGGGCAGTTGTCGACGACGTCCACTACCCCGTCATTATCGTCGTCGGGATCGCAGGCATCGCCGACGCCGCCCCCATCGGTATCCGTCTGATTCGGATTGTAAACGAGCGGGCAGTTGTCTAGGGCGTCGGCGATGCCATCACCATCGCTATCATCGCAGGCATCGCCGATGCCGTCGCCGTTCATGTCCTCTTGGTCCGGGTTCGGCACTAGGGGGCAGTTATCGATGATGTCGGGAATTGTGTCGTTGTCATTGTCATCGTCGCAGGCATCGCCCAGGCCGTCGCCATCGGTATCGGTCTGGTCGGCGTTGGCGACCAGCGGGCAGTTGTCGGTGGCGTCCGGGACGGTGTCGTTGTCATTGTCATCGTCGCAGGCGTCGCCGATGCCGTCGAGGTCAGTATCGGTCTGGTCAGCGTTGGACACCAACGGGCAGTTGTCGGTAGCGTCAGGGACGGTGTCGTTGTCGTCGTCTGTGTCGCAGGCGTCGCCGATGCCGTCGAGGTCAGTATCGGTCTGGTCGGTGTTGCTGACCAGCGGGCAGTTGTCTAGGGCATCGACGATCCCGTCAAGGTCAATGTCATCACAGGCGTCACCGATGCCATTGCCATTCATGTCCTCCTGCCCTGGATTTGCGACTAGCGGGCAGTTGTCCAGGGCGTCGATGATGGTGTCGTCGTCGTCATCGTCATCGCAGGCGTCGCCGAGGCCGTCGAGGTCAGTGTCGGTCTGGTCGGCGTTGGGTATCAACGGGCAGTTGTCGGTGGCATCGAGGATAGTGTCGTTGTCGTCATCGTCATCACAGGCGTCGCCCAGGCCGTCGAGGTCGGTATCGGTCTGGTCGACGTTGGGCACCAGGGGGCAGTTGTCGGTGGTGTCGGGGACCGTGTCGTTGTCGCTGTCGTCGTCGCAGGCGTCGCCCAGGCCGTCGCCGTCGCTGTCCGTCTGGTCGGGGTTGGCGACAGTGGGGCAGTTGTCAATGGCGTCAGGAACGGTATCGTTGTCATTGTCGTCGTCGCAGCCATCGCTAATGCCGTCGCCGTCGCTGTCTGGCTGATCCACAGCGATCCGGGCGTTGAGCACTAGGCCATCAAAGTATCCGTCGCCGTTCGCGTCTCCGATGGGGTTGTTGTCCTTGTCTTTGAGCTGGGGCAGCTCGATCTCCAGGAGGCTGACGCCCGGTCCGACCGTGAAGAGCGTGATCCTGGCCAGGACGCCCGAGCCGCTGTCGGCGGCGCCGAGTTCGGCAGCTTGGGCCCAATAGACGCCGTCCCAGTCCGGGGTCGGCTCGGAACCGTTAAACACATTGCTGCCGGTATTGGCAGCCTGGAACATCTCAACGTCGATGGCACTGACGTTAATCACCGAGGGGTCGTAGCGTATGTAGGCCTCCCACGCCAACAGGTCGACAACGTTTCTTATGAACAGGTCGACGTGCAGCAGAATGGGCGAGGTCGTGTCTACGCACCACTCCCTGGACCCCAGTGAGGTGGCAGTGTTGGCCGGCGACTGGCTGGAGTCGGCGTCGATGCCGATGATGGTAGCTGTCTCGCAGGCGTCGCCGATGCCATTGCCGTCGGAGTCGGCCTGGTCGGGGTTGGGTGTGGTGGGGCAGTTGTCGCATAGGTCGCCGACGCCGTCGAGGTCGCCATCGGCCTGGTCAGCGTTGGCAGTGAGGGGGCAGTTATCGCAAGCATCGCCCAGGCCGTCGAGGTCGGTGTCAGCTTGGTCGGCGTTGGCGGTAGAGGGGCAGTTGTCGCATAGGTCGCCGACGCCGTCGAGGTCGCCATCGGCCTGGTCGGCGTTGGCGGTGGTGGGGCAGTTGTCGCATAGGTCGCCGACGCCGTCGAGGTCGGTGTCAGTTTGGTCAGCGTTAGCTACCAGAGGGCAGTTGTCGCTGGCATCGGGGACGGTGTCGTCGTCGTCGTCGTCATCGCATACGTCACCGATGCCGTCGCCGTCGGTGTCAGCTTGGTCGGCGTTGGCGGTATTGGGGCAGTTGTCGCATACGTCGCCGACGGCGTCGAGGTCGGTGTCAGCTTGGTCGGCGTTGGCGGTATTGGGGCAGTTGTCGCATACGTCGCCGACGCCGTCGAGGTCGGTGTCGAGCTGGTCGGCGTTGGCGGTGGTGGGGCAGTTGTCGCAGGCGTCGCCGACGCCATCGAGGTCGGTATCGGTCTGGAGTGGATTGGCCACTAAGGGGCAGTTGTCAGAGCCCGTGCAGGAGGGGTCGACCACGCCGGGGTCGCAAATGCCGTCATTGTCGGCATCGGGGTCGCAGGCGTCGCCGATGCCGTCGCCGTCGGAGTCGGCTTGGTCCGGGTTGGCCACGAGAGGGCAGTTATCGCAGGCATCGCCGAGGTCGTCGCCGTCGGTGTCCAACTGGTTCGGGTTGGCCACGAGGGGGCAGTTGTCGCATACGTCGCCGAGGCCGTCGAGGTCGGTGTCGGCTTGGTCGGCGTTAGCGACGAGGGGGCAGTTGTCAGAGCCCGTGCAGGAGGGGTCGACCACGCCGGGGTCGCAAATGCCATCGTTGTCGTCGTCTGGGTCGCATACGTCGCCGATACCGTCGCCGTCGGCGTCGGCCTGGTCGGGGTTGGCGGTGCCGGGGCAATTGTCGCAGGCGTCGCCGAGGCCATCGAGGTCGGCGTCGGCCTGGTCGGGGTTGGCGGTGCCGGGGCAATTATCGCATACGTCGCCGACGCCATCGAGGTCGGAGTCGGTCTGGTCAGCGTTGGCGGTAGAGGGGCAATTATCGCATACGTCGCCGAGGCCATCGAGGTCGGCGTCGGCCTGGTCGGCGTTGGCGGTAGAGGGGCAGTTGTCGCATAGGTCGCCGACGCCATCGAGGTCGGTGTCGGCCTGGAGTGGGTTAGGGGTAGAGGGGCAGTTGTCGGTGACGTCGGGGACGGTGTCTCCGTCGGTGTCGGGGAGTGCAGGACAGCTCTCTCCTACCGCTATTAGGCCGTACTGGGGGTCAGCGGTGCCGTCCAGAACCTGGTCCACGGGGATGACGTTGCCCTCGCCGTTGCCCAGCTCGATGCTTGTTAGAGTGAGGGCGAAGGTGCCAGTGGGAGCAGCGGCCAATACCTCAACGGTGTATCGTCCTAGTACGCCTGCGATCGGTCCGGCTTCGTCCGTGCCGACGTCGAACACGGCTACGCCGTGGGGCGAGGTGGCATCGGGAACCGCCTCACTAAGGTCGGTGACGCTGCTGCCAGCGGCGGAGGCTAGAAGCAACTGGTGGTCTTGTGGTGTGAGTATCTGGAGGCGGCTGTCGTCGAAGTTGAGGTTGTACTGGAAGCCGGTGAAGGTCCGGCCGGAGGGGATCTCGTCGACGAAGGTATCGATCTGGAACTGCTGCCCGGGGCTGACGGAGACGCAGGGCTCGATGGTGCCGAGGGAGGTGGCGCTGTTGCCGGTCGGGTCAACGTCTATGCCAACGATGGTCAGGGGGGATCCCTGAGCCGCGTCCTTGTGCTGGCCGAGGGCCATGAAGGCACCTGCTGCCAGTACAGCGAACAGGGCGCCAGCCATGAGCCCGGTTGACAGTAGCCTCCTCATCACCGCTCTCTCCCTTCGGTATGTTGCGCCGAGCGGGTCTCCTCATCACCCGCGGTTCACCCGGCAAATAGCGCCCGATTCATCGGGCTAGCCTCCCTCTGAAGTTACGTCTGCCTGTTCTCACTAGCCACAATGGTCAGCCGCTAACTACACTGCGTCAGGATGACCGGCTTGTACTTCAGCACGTCCGTAATGTCGATGTCGCCGTCGGCATCAAGGTCGAAGCGCCTATCATAGTTGCCGTCGCCGGCCGCCGACAGCAACACCGGCTTGAACTGCAGGATGTCCACGATGTCGGCCCAGCTATCCATGTTCACGTCCGGCGGCCAGGCGTCGTCGCTGGCGTCATCGGGGCAGCTGTCCAGGGAATCGGTGCCCAGGTAGTTCTCCACGGCGTCGGTGAACCCGTCGTTGTCATCGTCTTCGTCCGTTGCGTTGGGGAGGGTGTCGCCGTCGGTGTCGACGTCCGCCTCCAGGCAATCCTTGGTGCCGTCCCCATCGCTGTCCGGGAAGCCCTCATCGATGCCGTCGTTGAGGTCATTGTCGAGCCCGTCGCAGACCTCGGGCGTGCTGGCTGAGTTGGCCGGATCGGAGCCGCGAGTCAGCTCATAGGCGTCGCTGTAGCCGTCCTGGTCGTTGTCCCGGTCGCAGGCATCGCCGGTGCCGTCCCCGTCCGTGTCGGCCTGGTCGGCGTTGGCGGTGGCGGGGCAGTTGTCGCATACGTCGCCTACGCCATCGCCGTCGCCATCGATCTGGTCAGCGTTGGCAGTGAGGGGGCAGTTGTCGCAGACATCGCCGATGCCGTCGCCGTCAGTGTCCTTCTGGTCGGGGTTGTACACTAGCCAGCAGTTGTCCTCGTGATCCTCGACCCCGTCGCCGTCCATGTCGGGGTTGCAGGCGTCGCCGATGCCGTCGCCGTTGGAGTCGGCCTGGGTGGGGTTGTACACCAGGCGGCAGTTGTCATCGCAATTCGTGGTCTGCAGGTGCGGGCATGGGTAGTCGCCTTCTATGCCGCTCCCATCCCCGTCGTCTAGGATGCCGTCATTGTCGTCGTCGGGGTCGCAGGCGTCGCCGATGCCGTCGCCATCGGTGTCCGTCTGGTCGGCGTTAGGGGTAAGGGGGCAGTTGTCGGTTGTATCGGGGACAGTGTCGCCGTCATCGTCGTCGTCGCAGGCGTCGCCGATGCCGTCGCCATCGGTATCGGTCTGGTCGGCGTTGGGGGTAAAGGGACAGTTGTCGGTTGTGTCGGGGACAGTGTCGCCGTCATCGTCGTCGTCGCAGGCGTCGCCCAGGCCGTCGCCATCGGTATCGGTCTGGTCGGGGTTGAATGTGAGGGGACAGTTGTCGATCTCATTGGGGATGGTGTCATTATCGCTGTCACCTGGGCAGGGAGAGTCAATATAGATCTCGGCGTCAAAAGTGGAGCCGTCGAAAACACGGTCGCCGTCAACGTCGCCGATGGGGTCGCCGTTCACGTCGGTGAGGGAGGGCTGGGAGATAGTGAGGGGGGAGATGCCTGGGTTGAGGGCGGAGATGGAGATGCGGGCGAGGACGCCGGAGCCGGAGTCCTGGCAGGGAGGGGCCTTAAGGTCGATGGCGGAGGCGTAGAAGGAGCCGTCGGAGTCAGGGGTAGGGTCGGAAGCGTTGAGGATGTTAGAGCAGCCATCGGCGGCCTGGAACATATTGACGTTGATGGAGGTGATATTGATAAGTGCGGGGTCGTAGTTGACGTAGGAGGCCCAGCCGAGGAGGTCGGTTACGTCGGTGATGAAGAAGTCGATGTCGGTGGACGAGCCGGAGGCGAGAGAGAAGCAGGCCTCGACGGAGCCGAGGGAGGTGGCCGTGTTGGCGGGCGAGCGTGAGGGGTCGGCATCAATGCCCATGGTGGTCAGTATTGGGGGCACAACCTCAGTGTCCTCAGTGGCGGTGTTATTGCTCAGGTCTGGGTCGGCCGCATCGCTGGTTACCGTCACGCTATTGGTGATGGTGCCCAGGGTGGACGTATCGACTGTGACTGTAACGGAAACGTAAACGGTGTCAGTAGCGGCAATGCCGCCGAGGTTGCAGGTGACGACACCGGCGGTATGCTCGCAGGAGCCTTGGCTGGGTGTAGCGGACACGAAAGTTACGCCCGCTGGCAGGGTATCAGTGGCTGTGACGTTAGGAGCGGAGGGAGGGCCCTGGTTAGTGATAGTCAGAGAGTAGGACAGGCTCTGGCCTGCGGGCACCGGGTCCCGATTATCGGCCTTGGTTACGGACAGGTCGGCAGGACAGGGCAGGTCGACGTAGACGTGGGCCTGGTGGGTCATGCCGTCGAAGTAGCCGTCGCCGTCGTAGTCGCCAATGGGGTCGCCGTTGACGTCGGTGAGGGAGAGTAGGGGAATGGCGAGGTCGGTGATGCCAGGGTTGAGGGCGGAGATGGAGATGCGGGCGAGGACGCCGGAGCCGGAGTCCTGATAGGGAGGTGCCTTAAGGTCGATGGCGGAGGCGTAGAAGGAGCCGTCGGAGTCGGGGGTAGGGTCGGAGGCGTTGACGATGAAGCTGGAGCCGTCGGCGACCTGGAACATGTTGACGTTGATGGAGGTGATATTGATGAGTGCGGGGTCGTAGAGGATGTAGGAGGCCCAGCCGAGGAGGTCGGTTACGTCGGTGATGAAGAGGTCGATGTCGGTGGAGGAGCCAGACGATAGGGAGAAGCAGGCCTCGCGGGAGCCGAGGGAGGTGGCGGTGTTAGCAGGGGACCGGGAGGGGTCGGTGTCGATGCCAAGAGTGGTCGGCATGGAGACATCGCTGCACGGGTCAGTGTGCTGGTTAAACTCGTCAATGTTAGTGACGGTATCGCCGTCAGGGTCGGCGTTGGCGTCGTCAACCAGAGGGTCGAGGCAGGTGTAAGTGAGCTCGTAGGAGTCCGGCATGCCGTCATTGTCATCGTCATCGTCGACGCAGTCGGCCAGGGTATCCCCGTCAGTGTCGGGGAAGCCCTCGTCGACCAGGGTATCGAAGTCGTTATCGATGCCGTCGCAGACCTCGGGGGTGCTATTGGGGTTGAGGGGGTCAGAGCCGGCGGCGATTTCGTCATCATCAGAGAAGCCGTCGTTGTCATCGTCGGGGTCACAGATATCGGCTAAGCCGTCGCCGTCGGTGTCTAGCTGGTCGATGGCTATCTGGGCATTGAAGGTGGTGCCGTCGAAGATGCCATCGCCGTCGACGTCGCCGATAAGGTTGCCGTTGGCGTCGGTGAGGGAGGGGTTGGAGATGGTGAGGTCGGTGATGCCCGAGTTGAGGGCGGAGATGGAGATGCGGGCGAGGACGCCGGAGCCGGAGTCCTGGCAGGGGGGAGCGTTAAGGTCGACGGCGGAGGCATAGAACGAGCCGTCGGAGTCGGGGGTGGGGTCGGAGGCGTTGAGTAGGTTGGAGCAGCCGTCGGCGGCCTGGAACATGTTGACGTTGATGGAAGTGATATTGATAAGTGCGGGGTCGTAGTTGATGTAGGTGCCCCAGCCGAGGAGGTCAGTGACGTCGGTGATGAAGAGGTCGATGTCTGTGGAGGAACCGGAGGAGGTGGACGTGCAGACCTGCACGGAGTCAAGGGAGGTAGCGGTGTTGCCGCTAGGGTCGGCGTCGATACCGAGGGTGACGGCCACCTCGCAGGCGTCGCCGATGCCGTCGCCGTTGGAATCGGCTTGGTCGGGGTTGTAGATCACGGGGCAGTTGTCACAGGCATCACCGAGTCCATCGCTGTCAGCGTCCACCTGATCGGGGTTGTAGGTCAGGGGGCAGTTGTCTTCGACGTCGAGAACGCCGTCACTGTCACCATCTCCGGGGCACGGTTCGTCGATGGCTATTTTGGCGCTGAATAGGCGGCCTTCGAAGATGCCGTCGCCATTGTAGTCGTGGATGGGGTTGCCGTTGATGTCGGTCAGGGTGGGACTAGAGATGATGAGGTCGGAGACACCAGAACTGAGAGCAGAGATAGTGATCCGGGCGAGGACGCCGGAGCCGGAGTCCTGGCAGGGGGGAGCGTTAAGGTCGACGGTGGAGGCATAGAACGAGCCGTCGGAGTCGGGAGTAGGGTCGGAGGCGTTGAGTACGTTAGAGCAGCCGTCGGCGGCCTGGAACATATCGAGGTTGATGCTGGTGATAGAGATGAGGCTGGGGTCGTAGATGACCTCGGTGGCCCAGCCGAGGAGGTCAGTTACGTCAGTGATGAAGAGGTCGATGTCGGTGGAGGAGCCAGACGATAGGGAGAAGCAGGCCTCGCGGGAGCCGAGGGAGGTGGCGGTGTTAGCAGGGGACCAGGAGGGGTTCGTGTCGATGCCGATGGTGGTGGGCACGAGTACAGAGCTGCAAGGATTGGTCCCCAGTTCGAACTCTTCTAGGCTGGTCAAGGTATCGCTGTCAGGGTCGGCGTTCGCGTCATCAACCAGAGGGTCAAGGCAGGTGTAAGTGAGCTCGTAGGAGTCCGGCATGGCGTCGTTGTCATCGTCATCGTCGACGCAGTCGGCCAGGGTATCCCCGTCGGTGTCGGGGAAGCCCTCGTCGATGAGGGTGTCGAGGTCGTTGTCGATGCCGTCGCAGACTTCTGGGGTGCTATTGGGGTCGAGGGGGTCAGAGCTGGCGGCGATTTCAGCATCATCGGGGAAGCCGTCGTCGTCGTCGTCGTCGTCGCAGATGTCGGCCAGGCCGTCGGAGTCGGTGTCTAGCTGGTCGATAGTGATCTGGGCCTCGAAGGTGGTGCCGTCGAAGATGCCATCGCCGTCGACGTCGGCGATGGGGTTGCCGTTGGCGTCGGTGAGGGAGGGGTTGGAGATGGTGAGGTCGGCGATGCCCGAGTTGAGGGCGGAGATGGAGATGCGGGCGAGGACGCCGGAGCCGGAGTCCTGGTAGGGAGGGGCCTTGAGGTCGATGCCAGAGGCATAGAAGGAGCCGTCGGAGTCAGGGGTGGGGTCGGAGGCGTTGAGGATGAAGGATTGGCCGTCGGCGGCCTGGAACATGTTGACGTTGATGGAAGTGATATTGATAAGTGCGGGGTCGTAGTTGATGTAAGTGCCCCAGCCGAGGAGGTCGGTGATCTCGGTGATGAAGAGGTCGATGTCCGTGGAAGAGCCGGAGGAGGTAGAGAAACAGGCCTCGCGGGAGCCGAGGGAGATGGCAGTGTTAGCAGGGGACCGAGAGGGGTCGGCGTCGATGCCCATAGTCATGGCAATCTGACAGATGTCGCCGACGCCGTCGCCGTCCGAATCGGTCTGATCAGGATTGGGGGTGACGGGGCAGTTGTCGCTGACATCGGGGACGGTGTCGTTGTCGTCGTCATCGTCGCAGGCGTCGCCAAGGCCGTCGCCGTCGGTATCGGTCTGGTCGGCGTTGGCGACTAGCGGGCAATTGTCGCTGACATCGAGGACGCCATCATTGTCATCGTCGTCGTCGCAGGGGTCGCTAATGCCGTCGCCGTCATTGTCTGGCTGGTCGACGGCTATCTTGGCGTTGAAGGTGGTGCCATCGAAGTAGCCATCGCTGTTGATGTCGCCGATGGGGTTGCCGTTGGCGTCGGTGAGGGAGGGTAGGGAGATGGTGAGGTCGGTAACACCCGAACGTAGGGCGGAGATGGAGATGCGGGCGAGGACGCCGGAGGCGGAGTCCTGGCAGGGGGGAGCATTGAGGTCTACGGCGGAGGCATAGAATGAGCCGTCGGACTCTGGAGTAGGGTCGGAGGCGTTGAGTACGTTAGAGCAGCCGTCGGCGGCCTGGAACATATTGACGTCGATGGATATGATATTGACAAGTGCGGGGTCGTAGATGACCTCGGTGGCCCAGCCGAGGAGGTCAGTGACGTCGGTGATGAAGAGGTCGATGTCTGTGGAGGAGCCAGACGATAGGGAGAAGCAGGCCTCGCGGGAGCCGAGGGAGGTAGCGGAGTTAGCAGGGGACTGAGAAGGGTCGGCGTCGATGCCAATAGTAGTGGCTGCCTCGCAGGCGTCGCCGATACCATCGCCGTCGGAGTCGGCCTGACCAGGGTTGTAGACCGCCAGGCAGTTGTCGCAGGCGTTGCCCACGCCATCGCCGTCGGAGTCTAGCTGGCCGAGGTTGGCGGTGTTGGGGCAGTTGTCGCAGATATCGCCGATCCCGTCGCTGTCGGCGTCTAGCTGGTCGGGGTTGGCCGTATTGGGGCAGTTGTCGCAGGCATCGCCAATGCCCTCTCCGTCAGTGTCTAGCTGGTCGGGGTTGACCGTATTGAGGCAGTTGTCGCATAGGTCGCCCACGCCATCGCCGTCGGCGTCGGCCTGGGCAGGGTTGGGAACTAAGGGGCAGTTGTCGGACGTATCGGGGACGGTGTCATCGTCGTCGTCGTCATCGCAGGCGTCGCCGAGGCCGTCGCCGTCGGTGTCTAGCTGGGCGGGGTTGGCCGCGTCGGGGCAGTTATCGCATATGTCGCCCACGCCATCGCCGTCGGCATCAGCCTGGTCCGGGTTGATGGTATTGGGGCAGTTATCGCATACGTCGCCAACGCCATCGCCGTCGCCATCGGCCTGGTCGGCGTTGGGAACTAAGGGACAGTTATCGGACGTATCAGGGACGGTGTCGCCGTCGTCGTCGGAGTCACAGGCGTCGCCGGTGCCGTTGCCGTCAGCGTCGGCTTGGTCCGGGTTGATGGTATTGGGGCAGTTGTCGCAGACATCGCCCACGCCATCGCCATCGGCGTCGGCCTGGGCAGGGTTGGGAACCACGCGGCAGTTGTCGGACGTATCGGGGACGGTGTCGTCGTCGTCGTCGTCGTCGCAGGGATCGCTAATGCCGTCGCCGTCGGTGTCTGGCTGGTCGATGGCTATTTGGGCATTGAAGACGGGGCCGTCGAAATATCCGTCGCCGTCGGTGTCTCCTATTGGCTGGTTATCCTTGTCCTTGAGCGTTGGCGAGACGATATCGGTCCTGCTCACGCCTGAGCCAACTGGACCAAGAGTGATTCTGGCCAGCACACCGGAGCCGCTGTCCACCGCGCCGGCATCGGTAGCACTGGCATAGTAGGAGCCGTCGCTGTCTGGCGTTGGCTCAGAGGCATTGAAAACGTTGCTCCCTGAGTTGGCCGCCTGGAACATGTCAACGCTAATAGCGAGGACGTTCAGCAGGGCGGCGTCATATTCAATATCGACCTCCCAGGCGAGGAGATCGACGACATCCGTGATGTATAGGTCGATGTCGAACATTTGGCCTTGGGCGTCCTCGTCGACTTGCGCGTCCCCGTCGTTGTCGACGCCGTCGACGGGGTCTTCGTCCGCGAGCGTGTCCCCATCGTCATCGTAGGGGGTTGAGACAACCGACGTACACGACTCGATCGAGCCCAGCGACGTGGCGGTATTAGCGGGTGCCTGGTGGGGGTCAGCGTCTATGCCCATGGTGACCTCAGGCGGCGGCGTGGGTGTGGGGGTTGGTGTCGGGCTCGGCGTCGGTGTTGGTGTCTCCACAGGGCAGTCCTCTCCAACCGCGATGACGCCATACTGGGGACTAGCATTGCCATCGAGTACTTGGTCCACGGTGATGACCTGCCCGACACCGTCGTTCAACTCGATGCTTGTCAGGGTTAGGGTGAAGGTACCGGTGGAAGCCGCGGCCAGAACCTCCAGCGTGTAGTGCCCGAGTACCCCTGCTATTGGGCCTAGCTCTTCGGTACCTGTGGCGGTGTCTGCCACGGCCACCGCGTGGGGCGAGGTAGCATCGGGAACCGCCTCACTAAGGTCGGTGATGCTGCTGCCAGCGACGGAGGCTAGAAGCAACTGGTGATCTTGTGGTGGGAGTATCTGGATGCGGCTGTCGTCGAAGTTGAGATCGTACTGGAAGCCGATGAAGGTCCGGCCGGAGGGGATCTCGTCGACAAACGTGTCGATGTCGAACTGCTGCCCGGGGCTGACGGAGACGCAGGGCTCGATGGTGCCGAGGGAGGTGGCGCTGTTGCCGGTCGGGTCAACGTCTATGCCAACGATGGTCAGGGGGGAGCCCTGAGCCACGTCCTTGTGCTGGCCGAGGACCATGAAGGCACCTGCTGCCAGTACAGCAAACAGGGCGCCAACCATGAGCCCGGTTGACAGTAGCCTCATCATCACCCGCGGTTCACCCTTCAAATAGCGTCCTCTTTATGGAGTACAGCTTTGCAATATGTAGGGCTTCAGAAGAATCACGTCGATGATACTGATGTTCCCGCTGGCGTTCAGGTCGAAGCGCCTATCGTAGGCAGCGTCGCCCAGGCTGGTGAGGATCACCGGCTTGAATTTCAGGATATCGACGATGTCGCAGTCGGTGTCGCTGTCCATGTCGGGGGGCCAAGCATCGTCTGGTGGCGGGCACTTGTCAGAGGGGTTTGTGCCCACGTACATCTCCCTGCCGTTGCTGAAGCCGTCGCCGTCGCTGTCGTTGGCAAGCTCCGGGTTGTCGACGCAGGGGTCAGTGCCCGCGATCATCTCCCCATAGTTGAACAGCTCGTCGCCATCGTAATTGGCCATGGAATCGTCGACCAGCGGGTCCAGGCAAGCGTGGGCGTTCTCGTATGCGTCCGGCATGTAGTCGCCGTCGTCGTCGTCGTCGCAGACGTCGCCGATGCCGTCGCCGTCGGTGTCTGTCTGGTCGGGGTTGTAGTCGTCGGGGCAGTTGTCAGAGCCCTCGCAGATTCCTGGGGCCTCCACGCCGGGGTTGCAATAGCCGTCGCCATCGCTGTCCGGGTTGCAGGGGTCCCCTGGCGCGTCGACAGCCACCCTGCCGGCGAGGATGGGGCCGTCGAAGAGGCCGTCGCCACTGCTGTCGTCAATGGGCTGTCCGTTGACGTCGGACAGGGTTGGGCCCAGGTCCGGGACCGTATCGCCGTTGACATCGATCTTATCGACGCTGGCCGGGCTCACGCCGGTACCCACTGCCTGCAAGGTGAGTCTGACCAGGACGCCCTCGCCCGTCTCAGGCACCTTGCCCTGGTCCCAGGCGCCGATGTGGTATCCATAGGCGCTAGGCCCTTGGGACATGTCCTGAACGTTGCTGCCGGTCTGGGCGTCCAGAAGCTGGTCGACGACGTTCCTGCTAACGACGGTCAGGATGTCGGGGTCGTAGCTGAAGTAGACCTCGAAGGCGTTGATGCCCGTCACGTCGGTGACGAAGACGTCCACATCGAATGTCTCGCCGACGCTGCCGATTTCGAGGCACCAGTCGATGTTGCCCAGGGAGATGGGGGTGTTGCCACTCGGGTCGGTGTCGACGCCGATGGTGGTTGGGTCCTGGGCCTGGACGCCGGGCCCCCCAGCGCTTGCCATCCACAGCGCGAAGAGGGCTAGGGCTACCGTGAGGCCGCTGGCCAGCATGGCGATGGTGGCTCTTGCTATCCACTTCATCGGGCTAACCTCCCTGTCGATTATTTTTGTCTACCTGTCGTTCCTAACGACCGTAGTAAGCCCTGGATACTTCCTTCAGTCCCTCTTCTTCCTCCCGCCGACACAAGGGCGGAAGGAGGCTGAGCCCCCTCCCGCCCTTGGCGTCCATATTCTATTGTTCCGGCCGCTAGCCTGGGGCCTAGGGGCTGCGGAAGACCGCAACCCCTAGGCTTTAGCGACTCGGGCTACGGCTGGTGGATGATCATGTTCCGAAGCTGCTCCTCACAGTCCTCGGGACCGTCACCCTCCGGCGGGTCCTCATCGATCAGGCTGTCGCCGTCGTTGTCCACGCCGTCGACCGGGTCCTCATCGACTGCCGTGTCACCGTCATCGTCGACGCCGACGGTGTGGTCCACGTGGTCGATGCAGGAGGTCACAGTCAGCGTGTACACGTCCTGCGTAGCCGGATCGTGGCACTCGAAGTAGTTGCGCCACAGCACGAACTTCTGCTCCTCGGACAGCATGGTGAAGGTGGTCTGACCGGGGAGAATCAGCTCCTGGTCCATGGTGCAACCGACAGGCGGACCCATGACCTTGAGGTCAATCTCTACGGTCTCGGTGTGGTTGCTGTCGTTGCCGATCTCGCAGATGGTCCACATGTACTTGCCCTGAGCGTCACTGAGGTTGACCGGAGCCGGACCGAACTTCAGGCAGTACTTCACCACGACGTCGTGCGAGGGCGTGTCGTCGCATGCGTCGCCGAGGCCGTCCCCGTCGGTGTCGGTCTGGTCGGGGTTAGGCACCAGCGGGCAGTTGTCCTGCTCGCCCAGGCACTGGTCGGGTACGCCGTCTTCGTCGGTGTCGGCACAGACCACCACGGCCTTGGACGCGGTCGCGTTCACGGTCCGCACGTGGCCGCCGGGGCCTTCGAGGGTCTTGACGAAGTCGACGCTGCACTCCCAGACGTGCTCGTCGATGTGGAAGCTCCACAGCTCGGACTGCCAGTGGTCAACGCTCACGGCCAGATCCTCGATGTAGAAGTGGACATCCATGTGATCACCGAACTCGACAGGGTACATGGCCGAGGTGTCGTAGCCTGCGGGGCAGTCGAAGATCACGATCCAGTCGTTCAGCTCGATCATCTCGCCGCCCTTGCACTCGTAGCCCACAGTGCAGCCGGGGTCGGCGGGCGCAGCCGCGATGGTCTTAAACACGTCCACCGGGCCGAACGGGCCGTTGTTGTGGATGACTTCCTTCTGGTGGCCGTAGACGTAGTCGAGCGGCGGCACCAGGACCTTGTACACGTCGTTGGCGATCTCCGTCAGGTCCATGAAGAACCAGTCGAGGATCTTCAGGTCGGCGTCGGCCCAAACTTCCTCCATCCAGTTCTGCGTGTCGGACAGCGGCGCGTACTCGACGTGCGGGTCCCTGCCGGCGTCGCGCGATACGTCCGTGCGCAGCCCGAAGTGGTGGTCGCAGACGTCCAGGCAGTGCTTGTCGAACTCCTCCTCGAGCACGAGCACCTCGTGCGCGTCAACCGGGGCCTGGTAGGCGATACTGATGGTCTCGCCCGGGGCGCACACGACCGTGTCGCTGCCCTCCCAGCCGGCCGGGGTCGGCGGGTCGATCACGACGCCGTCGCAGGAGATCTCCAGGTCGTCAACCGCCCCCAGCAGGGTGTTGGTGACATGGAAGGAGAGCGAGCAGTCGTCCTCGCCGCTCATGACCTGCACGACGTCCGGCGTTACCGCGAACGGGCCGACGTTGGCCAGGGTCTTGTCGACGGTGAACAGAACGGTCTCGCTCACGTCGATGTTGGGTACGCTGTTGACCACAACGTCTAGCTCAAGCGCGGTCATGCCGATCACCGGTATGGACACCGAAGCCGAACCGGAGTTGTTGGACTGATCCGTGTCGCGCAGGTGCGTCTCAGCGACGTCCACGCTGTTCGCGAATGTGAACTCGTGGTCGCTCGCCTCGTCGCACTTGATGCTCCAGTACTCGAAGATCGACACGGTGACGCTGGCGTCCAGGTCGATGGTCGTAGGTGCCGAGGTCAACGTGGCCACGCAGTCGGCCGGCACGGTGGCGTCGTAAGCGATCGCCACGTGAGCCGGGCTGTAAGGCCCGTTGTTGTGCAGCACCTTCTTGACCACGATCTCGCCGCTGGCGGCGATGTCAACGATGCTGTCGCCGTCGGTGTCCTCGGCCAGTCGCAGCTCGGCCGGAGCGGCCTCGATCTCGACGCTGAGCACCTTGATGTCGGCCTCTGCCCAGGCAATCACGTCGATGTACTGCTTGTGTACCTGGTTCTGGACATCGGGGTCCATCACCGGGTAGACAGGCACCACCGACTCCTCCAGGAAGATGGCGTCCGTGTGGAGGCACTTGTCGGGGCAGTGGACCTCGTACTCACGCACCTTCACGGCGGTGTTGTACGGGTACACAACGTCGGTCGTGTATTCGAGCTGGCTGATGAGGGTCTCGGCGACGGTGTCGCCGTCCTCGTCGGCCACGTCCTCGACGCAGTCGTCGCCGTCCAGGCACACCCACCGCGCCTCGCAGCCGCCGAGTTCGGACTTCAGCAGCTCGTTGAAGCGCAGTTGTGCCGGGTAGTCGCTGTTGCTGGCGGTGGCCGTGACCTCGAAGCGGGTGGTCTCGCTGACAACCACCTCGATCGGGTCGTCCTTCTCCACGATGAGAGAGACGTCCGTCTCGGGGCAACCGTCAGCGTCGTCGATGCCGTCGAAGTCCTCGGCCGTCAGCGGGCAGTCGTCGGCGGTGTCGTCGATGCCGTCGCCGTCGTCGTCGTCGTCGCAGACATCGCCATCGCCGTCGCCGTCGGTGTCCAGCTGGTCGGGGTTGGGTATCCACGGGCAGTTGTCGTCCGCGTTGGGGACACCGTCGCCGTCGACGTCAGTGCCGGCGCACGTCAGGTGCGGCTGGTTCTGGTCCTGGTTGTCGTCGGGGCTGGGGTCGCTAGCCAGGGGCACCGTCGCGCTGTCGACGTTGACGATGATCTGCAGGTCGTACTCGCCTGCAACGTCGCAGTAAACCTCGTAGTCGCGCAGGAAGGTGCCCGCGCCGACGACCTCGCTCACCACGCTCACCTGGTTCAGTCCGACGATCATCGGGTCGGGGTCATCCACCCACCTGGGGTGGCAGGCCACCGGGCCGAGGATGCTTCGGGTCAGCTCCACGTCGGGAGGACCGGTGGTGACGATCGTCACCGTGTGAGTGGTGGGGATGCCCACCGGGGCGGTCGGCGTCAGGTCGTCCGTCTTGCTGACCGACACGTTGAGGGTCGGGCAGGAGAAGAAGTCGATCAGGGTCTGCGACGTGCCGATGTCCTCGCGCGTGACGTTGGCAGCCATCACCTTGATGCCTTCCACGTCGCACGTCGCCAGGGTCACACCGCTCGGGCTGGACGTACCCAGCTCCAGCAGCTTGGAGGTGTACGGCGTGCACTGGTCGGTGATGGTCTCCAGGTTGTTCATGGTGCCGTTGCCGTCGCTGTCCGGGTCAAGGGCGTCCGGGAGACCGTCGTTGTCGTCGTCCGGGTCCAGCGGGTCGTACCATCCGTCGATGTCGTTGTCCGGGTCGAGGATGGCCAGGAACTCCATCGTCCCGCCAGTCCCATCCGGGAAGACCAGAACGTTGATCGGTACCGGAGTACCGGCCACAACGGTCAGGCCGCACTTGCGGGCGATGACCGGCGCAGGCGCGAACATGGCCTTGATGGAGTTGAGCTTGCTGGACCAGGAGGAAATGCCGGCTGGCGGTCCTAGCGTAGCCAAGGCGTTCGCCGGGCCGGACACACACTCGGGGTCGGCGCCGTCGATGAGCGTGTCGGTGTCGTTGTCGATCCCGTCCGCGCAGTTGCCCGCTCCAGCTCCACCTTCACCGGCCACGTCGTCCGGGCCTTCGCCGTCAGCCACTGAGAGCGCGCAGTCGTACAGCAGCAGGCTCACCGGGAACGGGTTCACGCAGGGGGCACCCAGGAAGCCCAGGTGGGTCACTGCGCTGGCCGCGCCCACGACCTCGCCGTTGGGGATAGCCAAACCGGGCGTGATCGTCAGGGCCGAAGGCTGGACGAAGACCGAGCTGTACAGCGGGCTGCCGCCGGCGACCGTCAGATCGAACTGCCGCTTGCAGGGCAGAGTGGTCAGACAGTCGTCGTCAAAGGTCAGACCGGGGTGGAAGTTGGTGTTGTCCGCGAATGCCTCGTCGACGGTGGCGCTGAACACGGGGCTGTCAGGCAGGATGTCGTTGAGGATCAACGGGGCCGCCGCGTTGGTGGCGAAGTTGTTGCCGCAGGCGTACCATCCCGTTCCTGGCGGGGGGTCGGCGGGGTTGCAGGGGGGAGCGAGGCTCGGGTCGAGGATGTGGGGGTCCTTGGGAACGAGCAGGTCGAAGGCCACGATGGCCACGATGCTCACAGGACCGTCCTCGTCCACGAACGTGTCGCCGTCGTTGTCCACGCCGTCCGGCGCGTCCTCATCGATGTTGATGTTGCAGTCGGGGTCCAGGTCGTCGGTCTTGGTGTCGGCGTCGTTGTCGATGCCGTCGCTGCAGGTACCGCTGAACCGCGGCATGCCCGACTCCTGGCGGTCGCCGTCATCGTCCACCTCGAAGCCAAGCTTCGGGCAGTCCATGACGAAGGCCTCGTCGTGAATGGTAGCGGTGCCGTCCAGGCTCGCCTGCGGCGGGTCGCCCGGAAGGGCAGTGAGCACGCAGGGCGAAGGCGTCGAGATGGCGTTCATCGGCACCACGGCCTTGTAGATGTTGGTGGCGGTGGGGCTCCACGGGCCGTCGTTCTGGATGCTCTTGCTGACCCTGATGATCGGGCAGTCGCCGCCGTCCTCATCTACGAGGGTGTCGGCGTCGTCGTCGGCGTTGCCGTCGCCGTCGCAGTCACCCACGCCGTCCTCGTCGATGTTGGTGTCGCCGTCGTCGTCGTAGCCGTCGTCCGCCTCGAAGAGGTCGACCCAGTCCTCATCCGTGGCCAGGTCGCCGTCGTTGTCCACGCCGTCCATGGGGTCCTCATCGACCAGGGTGTCGCCGTCGTTGTCGATGGTGTCCATGGCGACGGACATGCTGTTGATCTTGACGTCGGAGTAGGCCAGGCAGTCCGCCGTGACGGTCAGCGATGCCGAGTTGTTGCCGGGGATCCCGTCGATGATGAACGGGCTGTCCGGCTCGATGGTGTTCTCGAACTCCCACGAGTGGGTGCTCGGATAGCCGCAGTGGATGTCCCAGTCCTTGTTCAGGACCGTGGCCGCGGCGGGCGGAGTAATTGCCAGGTTGACCCGCTGGATCACCGTGATGGTGCCGCCGTGGAATTCGGTGCTCGCCACCGGGTTGATGACCGGCGCGCCTCCGTCCACGGAGACCTCAAGGTCGCCGTCCGGGCTGTCGGTCACCTGCACGTGGTAGGAGCACTCGCTGACTGGGCTGGTGGTCGGCGCCACGCAGGTGGTCGTGATCTTCGCCAGGGCCAACGGGTTGGGACCGTTGTTCCGCACGGTCTCCGTGAGGGTGAACCAGGTGTCCTCGCTCACGTTGACCGTCGCCGGCGCGTCGCTGGTCAGAGAGACCTTCTCCAGGTCCGCCGGTTGCGGGCAGGCGGCCGGGGCGATGGCGATCAAGCCGTAGACCGGCGTGGAGTTGCCGTCCAGGAAGTCGGTTACCAGGTGCGTCCAGTCCGACGCATTACCGGCCATAGCGATGCTGCCGGGCACGAAGGTCAGCGCGTAGATGCCGCCTGCGGCACCCGCATTCACGCTGAACTCATACCGTGCCACGACACCCACGCTGCCTGCCGGCTCAGCCGTGCCGAAGTCACCCACCGAGTGGTTGTGAATGCCGGGGTTGCCCGCCCCGTCCGGCGGCTCGGGCACAGCCTCGCTCAGCACGGCGTACATGGGAGCACCGCTGCCGGCGGCATTCGTGACCAAGTTCACGCCGGCGACGATCTCGTCCTGCCTGATCATCGTGAGGTCACCACCGGGAGCGATCAGGTTACCAGTCGTGTCGCTGAGCTGGAAGCCGGAACCCTCGTAGTTCCAGCCTGCCGGCACGGCGTCGATGAACGTGTCGATCTCGAACGTGTAGCCCGTCGTGTTGGGCACGGCGATACACGCCTCGATCGGCCCGATCTGGGTGTCGTTGTTGCCGGTCGGCGCGTTCACGTCCGTGGTGCTGGGGTCCATGTCGAATCCCAGTACCACATTACCGGTGCCGACTGGGTTGGTCGCCTGGGCCTGGTTAATATGGCCCAAGGCTAGAACAACAAGCAGGGCTAATGCCACTCCGGTGGCGGCGATAGCCGTGCCTGTTATAAACTTTCTCATGGCCGCACCCCCTTAGGGATAATTTCCGTTTCTCGTACTTTCGCCTTGCTGCATCCTCGCTCGATACCGCTCACCCTCCTTTCGCAAGTCTTTTGTTCGGTTATGGTCTCGCTAGCTACTTCAATGCCGCCATCCGGCCTACGTGTTACCTGGGAAAGCCGTGCACGACGTCAGGATGTATGGCTTGAACTTGAGGACGTCGACGATGTCGGCGTCGCCGTCGGCGTCGAAGTCGAAGCGGTGCCCGCCGGGCACCAGCGGCTTCAGGATGACCGGCTTGAACTTGAGCACGTCGACAATGTCCGCGTCCCGGTCCTGGTCAAAGTCCAGCGGCCAGGCGTCGTTCCCGTCGGCCAGCTCGGCGCAGGCGTCCTTGGGGTCGGTGCCGATGTTGGTCTCGTGTACGTCGCTGAAGCCGTCGCCGTCGTCGTCCGTGTCGCACTCGTCGCCGGCGCCGTCGCCGTCCCTGTCCACCTGCTCCTGGTTCTGGTCGTTGACGCAGTTGTCGTTGCCGGCCACGCAGGTGCCGGCCTGGGCGCCGTCGCAGACGCCGTCCTGGTCGGTGTCGGTGCTGGCGATGGGGGCGCAGCCGGCGTCGGCGGCGTTGGCATTGCCGTCGCCGTCGTTGTCGTAGCCGCCCGCCGGGGTGTCAGGGTGGTTGTAGACGGTGAAGTCGCTGCAGGTGCCGGGGGCCTCGGCGGCCGTGCCCGTGGCGATTTGCAGGTCGAGGCCGATGTACTCCGGCAAGCTGGCGGCAACGGCGGGGTTGGAGCCCAGCAGGACCTCGGTGGCGTCGCACACGCCGTCGCTGTCGGTGTCTGTACCGCCGATGCAGACGTAGGTGTGCGGCATGGCCACGTGGTAGTGGCCGTCCGACGTGTTGACGCTGACGTCGCAGGCGTCGCCGATGGCGTCAAGGCCCGGGCCGAGGTCGGCGGCGGCGGCGCCCGGCGGGTTGTCAGTGTCGGACTGGTTGTCGAACAGCAGCGGGCAGATGTCCTGGCGGTCGGGGTAGCAGTCCTGGTCATAGTCGGGGATACCCGAGGTGGCCGTGCAGCCCGCCGGCGCGGGGGCGCTGGCGGCCCCGTCGTTGGGGTCGCAGGCCGAGTCGAGGCCGTCGCCGTCAGCGTCGACGTTGTTGTTGACGATGTAGGGGCAGCTGTCCAGGTTGTTGGAGATGCCGTCGTTGTCCACGTCGCGCTGGCTGATGCTGAGGGTGCGGACCACGTGGGTGTCGGTCCCGTAGAGACCGGTACCGGCCGCCGGGTTCTCGCTGCGCTGCTGGCCAGCACCGATGGCGGGGTTCTTCACCAGGCAGCCGTCATTGACGTAGCCGTCGCTGTCGTTGTCGAGGGCGTCGGCGCACTGGCCCGACCTGCTGTTCTCATAGGGCTCGGGGCCGGGGGTCACCGTGTAGCTGCCGTCGGTCAGCCCCAGCAGTGTGGGCATGCTGGTGAGGGGGCTGCAGAAGTCGGTGATCGTGCTGGGCGACACCGCCGCGACGGGGTTGTCCAGCACCACGAAGTCGATGAAGCCGTAGGTGTCCCCCAGCAGGCCTATGACCCCCGGCTGCCCACCCAGGGCCTCGGGGTTGAAGATAACGAAGTCCAGCATGGTGGCTGGCGCGCCGTCGACGGCCACCTGGTGGCCCATGTAACGGGCCCGCGGCCTGATGTTGTTAAACATCTGGTTCATGAAGGCCGGGTAGTGGTCGCAGTAGGTGGGGAGGCCGTTGGTGTCCGTGACCTCGTCCTGGCACTGCGGGTCGGCGCAGTCGGCCAGGCCGTCGGTGTCGCCGGGGCCGGGGTTGTCGACGGTGTCGATGCAGTTGCCGTCACCCTGCGCGTCCACGCTTCCGTCCTCGTTCCTGTTGCCGTTGCAGTCCAGCACCAGGTTGTCGCCGCTGCCCACCCAGGGCGCGGTCTTCAGGGTGTCGGTGGTGCAGTCCATGAAGGGCACGGTGACGGTGATCGGCGAGCTACAGGACCCGTTGAAGATGCTCAGCGTGGCATTGTTGACGGCGGTCCCGACGCTGCTGCCATCCACTATGTCCGAGTCCAGGACGATCTTCGCCTCGGGGTAGCCCGTGGCGGAGTAGATAGAGCCGAAGTTGATATTTCTAACGCTGGCATCGCCTCCAACCTGGTAGACCGTTTGGACGTCGGTGACGGCGCCGGGGACCGTACTACTGAGGATGAGCTGATAGGTGGTGTCGTAGTTTGTGGCTTTGACCCCACTACCGGGGCCGATTGACAAGAAGAGTAACGCGGAAACTAGAAGAAAAATAGGTACAGCCAGGATTCGCCTGCCGGCCATTGCATACTCCTTCCCCTGGAGCTAAGGGTCGCACCCCAAAGCTGCTCGCCCCGATGCCTGGCCGGCAAGGATCGAGAGCCATTATGGTGACTTATTATAGAAGCGCTATCTATATAACACCCGCCCGAGAGTTTTGTCAAGAGGAAAAGCCGCAAGAAAAGTGAAAACCGAAAGATAATTGCAGAAGTTATACTTCACGAATTCTGTTTCTAAGGTTCCTCCGCTGCCAGAGTAGGTTGCCGTCCCGTGGGCAGCGAGCGAGGGAGGCCCGTCGTCGCCGGCTTTGGCCTCCCTCGCTTCTGGCCTCGCCTTGTCGGCACCGTCCGCTTGCGGCGCCGGCAGGATCAGCGTGGCCGCACCCCCTTAATGATAATTTCCGTTTCTCGGGCTTTCGCCTTGCTGTATCCTCGCTCGATACCGCTCATCCCTCCTTTCGCAAGTCTTGTTTGGTTATGGTCTCGATAAGCTACTTCAATGCCGCCATCCGGCCTACGTGTTACCTGGGAAAGCCCAGCAACTCTGCAGGATGTATGGCTTGAACTTGAGCACGTCGACGATGTCGGCGTCGCCGTCGGCGTCGAAGTCGAAGCGGTGCCCGCCGGGCTGCAGCGCCTTGAGGATGACCGGCTTGAACTTGAGCACGTCGACGATGTCGGCGTCCCCGTCCTGGTCGAAGTCCAGCGGCCAGGCGTCGTTCCCAACGGAGGGGCACTGGGCGTCAGCCGCGTCGATCTTGGTGTCGGCATCGTTGTCGATGCCATCGTTACAGTTGCCCGTGCCGGGGGCACCAGCGGCCGAGCCGTCCTCGTTGGTGTTATGGTCGCCGTCGACGCAGGCGTCCTTGGGGTCGGTGCCGATGTTGGTCTCGTATACGTCGCTGGAGCCGTCGCCGTCGTCGTCGTCGTCGCACTCGTCGCCCCCTAGCGGGGGGCAGCCGTCGTTGACCCTGGTGTCGCCGTCGTCGTCGACGTTGTTGTCGCACTCGGTCGTCAGGTCCTCGGGGGCACCCTTGGCGGGGCAGCCGTCGTTAACGCCGTCGTCGCCGTCGTCGTCGACGTCGTTCGCGCAGTCGGGGTCCTCGGGGAGACCCTTGGCGGGGCAGCCGTCGTTGACGTTGGTGTCGCCGTCGTCGTCGACGTCATTAACGCACTCGGGGCTCTCGGGGACGTCCACGGCGGGGCAGCCGTCGTTGACCCTGGTGTCGCCATCGTCGTCGATGGCGTTGGCGCACAGCACCTCGGGGGCGCCCTTGGCGGGGCAGCCGTCGTTGACCATCCCGTCGGCAGGGTCGTCTTCGCCATCGTCCAGGGCATCGACGCAGGCGTCGTCCTCGGGGACATCCT
>Ga0114930_10000871_pt1 | contig 30764 bp, 32 predicted proteins | sample AnhtaG_FD_87300 | JGI IMG/M metagenome (GOLD analysis project Ga0114930, IMG submission 87300) | Deep subsurface microbial communities from Anholt, Denmark to uncover new lineages of life (NeLLi) - Anholt_01485 metaG | ecosystem: Environmental > Aquatic > Marine > Oceanic > Sediment | place... | reverse complement strand
TGTCCCCACATTATACCGATTTTCACAACAGGCGCTTGCGTATTTGCTTCGAACCACCCTTGATTTTGACTCAGAATCAAGGCCTCTTCTTTTTTGTTTTCTTGTTAAAACCTGCACAAATGCTTCGAAAACCTGCGCGTTTCATTCGATGTTCTTGACAAAACCTGCCCGTTTTGCTTCCGCCAGTCCCTTCAAATTTCTGTCCCCCGAACTAAACAAACTCTTGTTTAATTCTCGCATTCCTCAATAATATCTCCTTACTGTTTCTGTTAAGCTAAGTACCATACGGACTTAAGAAACTATGCCCGAGCCCGATAGCAAGTATCGCATCTTTGTAAGTGCCGCCGAACCCAGTGGCGACTCTCACTGTGCCGGCCTTATAACTGCTTTGCGCAAAACCGGTTACGACATCGACTTCGTCGGCGTAGGCGGACCAAAAATGGCCTCCGCAGGCTGCACGTTACTCGAAACCACGATCGGCCGAGCCTCAATGATGTTCGACGCATTTAGGCACGTCGGTCATTATTATAAGCTGATAAAACGCATAAGTCGTTTCTTAAGAAGCAATAAAGTCGATTTAGTTATCGTCTGCGATTCACCCGCCCTCAATTTTCACATCGCAAAAGCCGCAAAAAAAGCCGGCATCAAAACCCTTTTCTACGTCGCTCCCCAGTTATGGGCCTGGGCCGGCTGGCGCATCCGAAAACTGCGAAAATATTGCCATAAACTCTGTTGCATACTACCTTTCGAGCAAGACTGGTTCAGCCAAAGGGCTATCGATACCATTTTTGTAGGCAATCCGCTGCTTGATGATTTGCCTTCCGACCTCAGTGTGTACAGACGCCAACACATCGATTTTGAGCCCAAAAACGCAGCTTTTGCCCTTATGCCAGGCTCGCGTGCCGCTGAAATAGACGCTCTTTGGCAGCCAATGCAGCAGATAGCGCTCCGCATAAAGCAGAAATATCCCGCGGCCACTTTTACCACCGTCGCCGTGGACGATGAGCGAAAAGACCTCCTTAAAACCAAGCAGATAAAGGACTTCCAGTGCGAGTACGCCGTTGGCACAGTCAGCGAAACCGCCCGCAATGCCGACCTCTCAATCGTCGCCAGCGGCAGCGCCACCCTGCAGGTAGCCGCTGTCGGCTGTCCAATGGTGACTATGTATCAATCGAACAGGGTTTTATGGCACTTAATTGGCAGATGGCTGATAAAAACAAAATATCTGTCTTTGGTTAACGTCTTGGCACAGCGAGAGTTAGTGCCGGAGTTTATGCCATATTTTACCTCGATTGAGCCGATCGTCCAACAGTGCGAGCAGCTTTTAGAGAACAGGGACAAGTTAGCCCAAATCAGCGGTGAGCTTATCCAGTTGGCACAGCCGCTAAGTGCCGCCAACGCATCCGAAAAGGTCGCACAAGTCGTTATAAAAACGTTAGTTAGGTGATAGTGTGCCTGAGTTACAATTCCAGACCGTCCGCCCACAAGGCCATTGCTTCAGAGCAGAAAAAGTTTATAATTCTGCAAGGTGGACGCTACAGTCATAAATTGGAAGTACAGCAACACTGGCTAATTAGGAGATTTGCAAATGATAGTAGTTACCGGCGGAGCCGGCTTCATCGGCTCAGCACTAATTGCGGCATTAAACAACCGCGGTACCGATGATATTCTTGTTGTTGACGAACTCGGCACCGATGACAGATGGAAGAACTTGCGAAATCTGTCTTTCGCTGATTACGTGGAGAAAGACGATTTTTTAGAAATGGTTTTGGCCAACAAAACCCCTCCCGGCACCAAGGAAGTTCTGCATATGGGTGCCTGCACCGACACCACTGAAACAAACGCCTCATATTTGATAAGCAACAACTATGAATACACCAAACTGTTGGCCCAATGGGCCACAAGTGCAGGTATTCGCTTCATTTACGCTTCCAGTGCCGCCACGTATGGCGATGGCTCGGCGGGCTTCAGCGATGATGAACAGAAGATAGAAACGCTGAGGCCGTTGAATATGTACGGCTATTCCAAGCAGCTTTTCGACCTCTGGGCACGCAGGACCGGCCTGCTGAAGAAAATCGCAGGTTTGAAATACTTCAATGTCTTTGGCCCAAACGAATATCACAAAGGCGAGATGCGAAGCTTTGCGATTAAGGCCTTTGAGCAGATAAACGCCAGGGGCAGCGTCGGCCTGTTTAAATCACACAACCCTAAGTACACTGACGGAGAATACTTACGCGACTTTATTTATGTTAAAGACGCCGTGGATATGACCTTGTTCTTCCTGGACAATCCAGCGGTAGGGGGGCTGTTCAATATCGGCACCGGCAGGGCACGCACATGGAACGACCTGGTAAAAGCGGTTTTCGCGGCAATGGGCAAGAAGCCGAATATCGAATATATTGAAATGCCCGAATCCATTCGCAACCAGTATCAATACTTCACCCAGGCCGACATAACCAAACTTCGCCAAGCTGGCTACAACAAACAAACGTCCCCGCTCGAAGATGCAATCAGAGATTACGTCCAAAACTATTTGCAGAAAGGTCAATATTTGGAGGGCAGTTAGGATGGGTATTCCCGAAGTTTCTATAGGGCAGGATGCGTCCAGTGAAAAGAGAGTTTCTCCGAAGGTGCAACAGGATGTCCGGAAGTATCTGGCAGAAAAGGGGCTTGGCCTGGGTCAGTTAGGGAAGGAACAGAAGCGCTTTGTGGTTAGATATATAAAATGGAAACGAGATTCAAGATGGGTGGTACCACTTATGCTTTTTTGCGCCGTAGCAGCTGGCTCAGCGGGTATCTTTTTTTTCTGGCAAATCAGAGAAAAACTTGACCCTGTCTTTTTACCGAAGGAGGAGATTATTGTTGTCAACGAGGATGGTACAAAGTCAGTTCGCCAGGTGCCGCCGGAGATTATCGCGTATGTCAAAGACTATGGAACATTGTGTGCGATATTTGGGATCATAACCGGCTGCGTGGTTTACACGAGTATAGCAGGTTTCTTTGGAGCAATCGGCATGCTTCGGAGTTTACGTGACAACAGGAATATGCTTGAAGCTTTTCTACCCATTTTGAGGAATGTCCGAGAAGATTGACCAAATGGTGTTGTTCAGCGGGAATAATAGAGGTTCTTGTGCCGTTTACGCCGTATCATTTTGGGCCGAGCGGGTTTGTTGGGCTGGTGTTTAGAAAGTGGATTGACCTGCCGGTGTTTTTGCTGGCTAATGTCGTCGTGGATATTGAGGTTTTGTTCGCAGAGGGGTGGCCTCAACATCGACACTGGCATTGGCACACGCTTTTGATTGGCGCAGTAGTAGGCATTGTCTGGGCGATAGCAGCATATCCGCTGCGAAATTTTTTCAAGAAGATAATGCAATTGCTTCGCTTACCGTATAAAACGGGTTTTTGGAAGATGGTCTTCTCCGGCGTTCTTGGTGTGTGGTTTCACGTTGTGATTGACAGCGTCTATCACTATGACGTGCAAGTTTTCTGGCCAGTGAAGACGAATCCTTTGTTCGGCCTGCTTCCCCCTCAAACTATACCATTGATATGCACAATTTCATTTATCGCGGCCATTGCTTTCTATATGATTGTGAGCCAATCACAGACGGGAAAAACCAAGAGAAGAAGGAGCTAATAATCAGACTTTAGCTTTTTGGGCAAGCAATTCTGTCCGGCGTCAAGAGCGTGCCCGTCGAGAAACGGCTTTACGCTATCAGGGCGAAAGCATCGCTGACATCCATACCTGCGCTGATGCCCAAGGTTCTGGCTTTTGCATTTGCCTTCGTAACCTTGCGGTTCGGGAAACGTTCCAGCGTGCCTATTGGATTATCGGGAGTGCTCTCGACTATTGCGGCGGCGACGCCGTATCCGTCGCAGGCCTCGGCATCAATCGCGGGGCAGGCTAAAAAACCTTTAGAGCCGGTCACCAATAGTATGTTAAATCCAGCCCATTTGGTTTGTACGCCTTCGACTATACCATTGGGTGTCTGGTATGTGGTTGTGTTCACTTGCATTTCTTTCTCCTTGTTGGACTCACTCTGAAAGCGTGTCCGTGTCATACGGGCTTGCCGAGCTGTTCGGCGATTTCTGAGAGTTTTTCGTCGAGGAGTTTCTTTGTCCTGGCCTCGATATTTAGCCGCAGCAGCGGCTCTGTATTGCTGGGGCGGCAATTAAACCACCACTCTTTATAGCGGACAGTAACGCCGTCGAGGTGGTCGAACTGGCCGTCGTTATATTTTTTGGCAAGCTCATCCATTTCAGCCTGCTTATCCTCGACCTTGAAGTTTATCTCGCCGCTGCTGTGGTATCTGCGCAACGGCTTGACCAGCTCGCTTATTGGTACCTTGGCGTCGCTGACTATGTTTAACAGGTGAACCAGGGTTATCAAGCCGGAATCGGTACAATAGTTATCTCGATAATAGAAGTGGCCGGAAAGCTCGCCGCCGAATATGGCGTGCGAATCGCGCATGGCCTTCTTCATAAAAGCGTGTCCCACGCGTTCCCTGCGAGGTGTGCCGCCATTTTTGATAATCTCTTCGGAGACAACCAGACTGCTTCGCAAATCATAAACAACCGTTGACTTCGGGTCCTTTTTCAAAAAAAACGGCACCATCAAAGCGGTCATCAAGTCACAGGCTACAACTGCACCTTTTTCATCAACCATCATCAACCTGTCGGCATCGCCATCGAAGCAAATTCCAAAATCGCACTTTCTTCTCTTAACGGCTGATTTTACCTGAGCAAGATTTTTCTCGACGAGGGGGTTAGGCTCATGTTTGAATTTTCCGGTATGCTGGAAGTTGATAGAAATAATCTCGATGGGCAAGTCACCAAAGATAGCGGGGACCATTTTTCCGGCCATACCGTTTGAAGCGTCAACGGCAATTTTCAGTTTCTTTATGTTCGGGCGGAGAAACTTCAGCACGTGATTTTTGTACTCGGCGGTCAAATCGTGTTCTTCAACCGAGCCGGTAACGTTGCCTTTGGTGTGCAGCAGAGCTGTTGCGATATGTTGTATTTCTATTAAGCCTGTATCGACGCCGACCGGCTTTGCATCGAGGCCTGATATTTTGAAGCCGTTATACCTGGCGGGGTTATGGCTGGCTGTCACCTGTACGCCGCCGCAGGTTCCCAGATGGTTGATTGCAAAATACATCTGTGGTGTGTCAATCATACCTATATCAATCACGCTTGCGCCGGCGGTATTTATTCCTTTTATAAGCGCCTGGGCCAGTGTTTTGCTGTGGGTTCTCATATCTCGGCCGACGCAGAGCGATAGCGCGTGAGCTTGGCCGCGTTTATAGCCGCGAAGCAGAGAGGGCAAAAACCGGGCTGCAGCGTAGCCGATTTTCCATGCGTCCTCTTCATTAATTTGGTCGGGATAAACGCCTCTAATGTCGTATGCCTTGAAGATTGTAGGATCCATCTTTCAGACTCCCTGAATTGTACAGCAATATATAGTTATTGGCCAGTTAACAACGAGCAAACGACAATCTGGCAAATACTATAAAGGGCCGTCATTGAGAATGTCAACAACAAAACCAGAGTTGCAAAGGGGTGTACATTTTCTGCGCCGCGCAAAGGAAGAATGCTTTGGTGTGAATCCCGATGTGATAAAGTCAAAGTGTCATTGATCAACAGTCGCTCGGCCATGGCCCCAACCGGCACCAAGTCCGAAACCGCGCTCCTGGACCTCGGGCTTGACTAAAAAGGAGAAAGCGAAGAGAAGAATCGTCAAACAAATCAAGACCACCGCGACGATGCAGCGGAGGACAGCGTTCGGTATCAACTTTCGGTAAATCGCGACGATTGCTGCCCAGTGCAGAACAATATGCAGTACAAGCAAGACAAGGAAAACAAATCCGATCATCAGGTGAATGGTTCCCCACTGGTGGCGGTCCAGGCCCCAGAAGAACAGGTCCACATTTCGGCCGTAAATTTCCCATCGCTGATAGCCGGGCACCAGCACGTATTTCATCAAAAGGCCGATTCCAGCAATAGCGGCGATGCACAATAACAGCAATGCGTCAATGACCAGGTTAATTTTCGTTCTTTTCATGATTTCTTCCTTTTTAAGAAGCCCTAAAAACCACTTTATTATATGTGCCAAAAAATGCGCCTCTTGTCAAGGGGCCGTGTAGATTAGGTAAAGTCCTCCCAGCAAAACAAGTATGCCACATATTCTCTTAATGATTACGGCACCTCTGGACTTTTCGTTCCAGTTCATATAGCGCTGAACGAGTTCGGTACAAGTTCCGGCCAGGACAATGACTGAGCAATGGCCGAGGCCATAAACTACAAGCAGAGATACTCCGTAAAAGAGGCTTGTTGCGGCCAGTTTGAAGGTAACTGCGAGCATAGGCGCCATATAAGCGAAAGTACAGGGTCCCAGGGCGATGCCGAAGACCAGGCCGAGAATAAGGGCGGCAAGCATCCCCCTGCGTTTCATACCCACCTTTCCCGGCCCTGACCAGGGCATCGGGATTAGGCCCAGCAGGTGCAAACCGACAAGAAAAAAGATTGCGGCAACAAAATAATTTCCGTATCGCCCGACGTCGCCCATCATTCGACCGGCGGCTGCGGTGATAGCACCGATAGCACCGATAGTAATTAGTATGCCGACGGCAAACAGTGTGGAGATGACAAAGGCGCGTTTAGTTGAAATGCGCCCCTGCTCATCGATGAAGCCGACGATTAGCGGAATACTCGCCAAGTGACAGGGACTGAGCAGGATGCTCAAGATTCCCCATACAAAAGCGGCCCCCAACGCGATCATAGGCGTGCTTTCAACCGCCCGCGTCAAAGTGTTAAACAATTGCTGCATGGCTTATCTCAGTCCGATTTCGGACAATTTCTTCTCAAATTCCTGCTGTGGGAGCAGCCCCACGTGACGGAAGACCTCTTCGCCGGCCTTGTCGTAGAAAATCTGGATCGGGATGGAACGGACATGGTAGCGAGCAGCAAGGATTTGCTCTTTCCGGGCATCAAGGTAGAGGATGTTCGAGCGTGTGGAATACTTCTTTCGGAGTGAACTTACCATCGGAAGCATCTTGTCCGGTCCGCAGCAACTGGGCGCGCTGAAAACGGCGACCGTCGGTTTTCCGTTCCCACGCACTTTATCCAGTGGGTTGTCCTTAGCCAGGACGGCCTGGTCTTTTGCCCAGGAGGCTGAGACTTTTATATTCGTCCTTTGGCCCATAATCCTTATGTGCTCGGTAACCTTTGTCTGTTTCTTTTCCTTAAGCACAAAGGGTCCCAGGCGGTCTTTTATTTTCTCAAACGGCGTGCGGCAGAACATGCTCTCGTTTTCCTTGTAAAACCGAATCAGATCATCATCTGAGACCGTCACCTTCTCGGTCAGCCGCTTGAAATAGTCGTCTATTATTTCCTTGTCCTGCTTTCCCTCCGACTTTTCACCAGTGTTGACAAGACTGTTTTTTGCGAGCTGAAGCAGAAGTTTCGGCGTTGCTTGCTGTTCGAGGACGAAGAAAGCATTCTTCTTTAGTTGCTCGCGGAATTGTTTGGGTTGTTTTGCGATGGACTCGTTTACGTCTGCGATGCCTATCTCAACATTACCAGCCCGCATCAGCACACCATCCGGCAACTCTCCGAGTTTAGCGAAAGTCAAGATACCGGAGGCGAGGTTAGGATACACATTGTCCAGTGTTTGAGGCTCGGTGTTCGACGTTTCCTCCGCTTTGCCAAAGCCGGGGGCAAGGAGAAATACTACAAATATAAAGCCTACAGCGACATTAGTCAGTTTTTTCATCTTTTTGCCCTTTCTTAATATCTATTCCTAATTCCTTCCACTTTGCCAGAATGTCTTCTTTCGACATGAATCCTTCATGTCTAAAAAGCTCTTTTCCTGAGGCGTCAAAGAATATCTGTGTAGGAATAATCTTAATTCCGTACTTTTTTGCCTCTTCCGGCTTTTTCCATACATCGATGAAATCAACCTGCAGTGTGCCGGCATACTCTTTCTTGAGTTCTTCGAGCATCGGGGCCATTAGTTTGCATGGGATGCACTTTTTAGCGCCGAGGTCAACCAGCCGCGGCAGGGCCTTTTGACCTTCGGTTACCTCTGAGGTCGCAGAGGTGCTTTTGCCTTTGATAACGATTACCGAAATCGCCGCTGCTACCAAGACAACAACGATTACTAATTTGCCAGCTTTATTCATAAGCAAATCACCCTTTTTTCTTAGACCAGATTCAGCCGATTAGCAGGTGACCAGAAAGCGGCCACAATAGCCCGCCGTACTTACGGGTCACACGCTACCAATAAACCTTCAGTCACTTGCCAGATAGGCGGCGGCCTCATCTTGAACGTACTTCACAAACGCATCTCTATCATCCTTCAATTCCCACACTTTGTCGAGCTTTTTCCAACGTGTCTGCTGGCCACCGCGCATATCAGCAATTACAAGCGTGCTTGTATCAAGCTGAAATTCCTCTACAAATCCTTCGGCACCGAGCTCTTCCATATTCAAAACCACCCATACCAAATCACCATTTTCTATCGCCTTTTCAAAGCCGCTCTCGATAGCTTCCTGCGACAGTGCCTCTATGTCCAGACACGCTTGACACCGAAAAGTTGGGTGAAAATAGAAAGCAATAACTGTATGTGAAATTTTCTGCTGGTTCTGATTGTTCGGATCGGCAGTACTGGTTGCTTTTTCCGTAGCCACCGACTGATTAGCCGGGGAATTTGACTGGGTTGTATTATGAGATAGTCCCGCAGTAGTATGTTCGGCTTCTTTTTCCTCTGTCGCATTGTGAATATCAGAAACACTCTTCGGTGGCTCGATTTCCTGCGGGTTGAGGTTCAGAGAACTCGCCTTGGCTCGCTGGTGCGACTCTTTCGTTTGCTGACAGCCAAAGGTGATAAAGATAAAAAATCCAAGTAAGACTACTTCGATACCTTTGAGTCTCATTGCCTCAAGTTCTCCTACCAACAAATATCTGCTCCTTCGTCAAAAAAGCATACCGTTGGCAAGTTATTGGCCTATCATCTCAGTGCCTTCGGCAGCCACTTTAGCAATGTTTTCTTCAGTGACAGGGGTGCTACCCTTTTCCAGTCCGATGTCAGCTAACTGCAGATGTTTGAAATTTCCAAAGCCCTCCCGCTCCAGGGTCTTTTTCACACAGGCCAGAGAGCAGCCGTCAATGGCAAGTACCTCTGAAGCGGCTCGGGTAGTTTCCATAATGCCGCTTGTCCGGCCGCTAATCCCCGCCAAGCAGAACATCTTACCGATACCATCCTTCGTTATTTTTCGAGCAGCACGGTCAGCGATTTCTCCCACGTCAGTCGCTCCGGAACACGCGAAGATTAACCTCGGGCTGCTGCTACAACACTCGTTCGTTTTCTCTTCAGCCATAATTATCCTTTCCACGTTTTGCTCGACGCATCAGACTTGAGCCAACATCTTCTTGATTTCAGCCGGGGATGGGACCTTGCCCACCACCTTGACGTCGCCATCAATGGCCAGGGCCGGCGTCATCATCACGCCGTATTTCATAATTTCGTTAATATCGGTTACCTTTTCGATTTCATATTCGATACCAAGTTCTTTAGCGGCAGCTTCAGCATTTGCTGTCAAAGCTTTGCATTTGGGACAACCGGTACCCAATATTTCAATCTTCATCGCTCGCTCCTTTCTTTAGGATTTTTATCAATTCTTGCATTTTTTCCAGAGCTTCTTGTTCTCCCGGACCTCTTGGGGCATAAGCAGGATTTGTAATTCTCCAGGTAATTTTTGCGCAAATCGGCTCTGCTTCATACGCGCCAGTGTCAGAAAGCTCATAGTTTTTAAATTTTGTTGGTTTTTCCTGATAACAAGACCACACGGCGTCTCTAATAATCTCCGGCGATCCTTCATCAACCAAATCAACTAATTTTGTCTGCCTTATGAATCTATCTACCGAATGCTCAGGGATATTAAAAAGATAAGGCGCCGGTGCTTTTGTTCCAATTATTCTTCGGTTTTTATCAATTCCATTCTCATACAAAGCTCTGATACAATCTCCTACGAAATGCCCGGGCGATTCCGGGCCGCAGACGACCAGATACCTGATGTTTGGGTTGGCAACTATATTGCAAACTACTTTTTCCAAGCCCACATTTTCAGTTTGCAATGTCCCGGATAATGCTGCACCGCTTTCTATACCCGTTCTGACAAGTTTTTCAATTGTCTGAGGGACCTCTTCTCTTCTCCATTTTAGAATCACAAGCACCACAACCGGTGAATAGTCATTGCCGCGAAGGTAACAACCTTCTTCGGGCGGGTAGCCAGGCGAGGGTTCTTTTTTTGTAATTTTACTCATTGATTTACCCCCAGAATGCACCGAAGAACATCCCGACGATTGTGGGCATTACAACCACCAGCAGGATAAAAACTGTTGCTTTGGCGTTTCCCATAACTCTTCGGATGACAAGGATGTTCGGCAATGACAGAGCAGGGCCGGCGTCATCATCACACCGAATTTCATGATGTCATTTATCTGTGTTACTTTCTTTAGCTCGTACTCAATGCCCAATTCCTTCGCCGCCGTCTCCGCGTTCTGCGCCAATCTCTCGCATTTGGGGCACCCGGTTCCGAGAACTTGCAGCTTCCTCATCCGCCTGCTCCTTCATAAACACCTTTGCAAACGCTTACCAATACAATCACAGTCACAGTTCACCGCCTCTGAATCTGCCGGACGCCGAACCAGTTTTGGGTCCTCAGACATATTTTCACCAACATAAGCATCACGGGGACCTCGATGAGCACGCCCACGACGGTGGCCAGCGCGGCCCCCGATGACAGGCCGAACAACATTGTTGCGGTCGCTATCGCCACCTCGAAGTGATTTGATGCTCCTATCATGGCCGACGGCGCCGCATCGTGGTATTGAAGCTTTAAGACTCTGGCCAGTCCGTAGGCCAGCCAAAAGATCAGATTTGTTTGAATAAACAAAGGTATCGCAATCCAAAGAATCGTCAGGGGGTTAGAGAGAATTACATCACCTTTGAACGAGAATAACAACACCAGAGTCACCAGCAGGGCGATAATCGTGACCGGGGTAAGAAAGTGCAAGAACTTCTCCCGGAACCAATGCTCGCCTTTGGCGGCGATTATCCACTTACGGGACAGATAGCCGGCAACAAGCGGCAAAGCCACATATATGCCTATCGAGAGCAAGAGGGCCTGCCAGGGAACGGGAAGTCTGCCCACGCCCAGTAAGAAGCCGCCCAGCGGGCCGTATAGCACCAGCATCGTAAGAGAATTGATGGCCACCATGACCAATGTGTGTCCGTCGTTTCCTCTGGCCAGGTATCCCCAGACAAGAACCATGGCTGTGCAGGGGGCGATACCAAGGAGGATACAGCCGGCCAGATAACTTCTCCACAGCGGCACCTGAAGCGTCTTTACGCCGTCAACCTCAATCACCGTGCCCACGCCATAGGTGGCGCCGACGGGCAGGTCCAGACCAAAAGGCATCTTCAGGTGGTCGACGGCGTCAGGTCCAATCAGGCCGTAGAAGAGTGTACCAAGAAAGAATGCTGCTATCAGATACATCGTGAACGGCTTAATCGCCCAGTTGACGAAGAGCGTCAATCCGACGGGCCTGATGCTCCTGCCGGCCTTTAGGACCTTGGCAAAATCGATTTTCACCATGATCGGATACATCATGAAAAACAGACACACAGCGATGGGAATAGATATGACGGGGGCCTGATTAACGTAAATGGCCAGGCCGTCGAGCCAGCGGGAGAATTGTGGTGCGACCTTGCCCAAAATCATGCCTGCGACGATGCACAGAAGCACCCACAAGGTAAGGTATTTTTCAAAGAAACCGAGTCCCCTGGCCCGGGCGTTCTGAATGGCGTTGTTGTTATCGCGTTGTTGTTCCACCTTAACAAATGTCCTCAAGTCAATGCCCCGAATATCATTCCGGAAATTGTCGCCATCACCACGACCAGAAGGGCGAAAACGAGCAGTTTTCGGGTTCCCATAACCTTTCGGATGACAAGCATATTGGGCAGCGACAGGGCGGGTCCGGCGAGCAGCAGGGCCAGGACAGGGCCCTTGTGCATGCCCAGCTTCATCAGGGCCTGGGTGATGGGAATCTCGGTCAGTGTGGCAAAATACCAGAAGGCTCCAATCACGCTGGCCACCAGATTGGACCTCAAGCCGTTGTCGCCTACCCACTGGGCGACCTGTTTTTCGGGCAGCAGCACGCTGACGAAGCCGACGATAAATACCCCGCCGTACAGCAGCGGCACGAGCAGCTTGGTGAATCCCCATGTATTGTGCATCCACTGGCGAATTTCATCCCGCTCGAACCACCGCCAGGCCATAACCAGGACAGCGAGTCCACACAGTGCCGCCAGATACCAGCGGATGTGATAGACGGCAAGGACCCACGTCTGTTTTTCCTCCATGCTGTCTATTTCTGTTTTGGAAAGAGTCACCTTGTCGCCTGACGTGGCAGAGCCGAGGTTTTCTTCAAGCTGGAAACGAACCGCATCCCTGGTTTCATGGATCACCACGGCTTTGAACTCTCGTCCGTCATTTGTTTTCACGATGACATTGCCGGGGTTGAACCAGTCGCTGAATACAAGAAAAAGAACCATGCATGCAAGGTAGAGAGCGGTCTTGCCGATGCTGCGACGGGGCCCCTCAGGCTCGGGCATCTGCATCGCAGCCTCCACTTTTGCCTGCTCGCTTCGGCGAAAAGCCGCCGCCATAAGCAGGCCGATTACTACTGAAAAGAAAACGGCTCCGATAACCCGCCCGACGCCAATGGAAAAACCCAACACGCGGGCGCTTAAGAAAATAGCAAGCACGTTTATGGCCGGGCCTGAGTACAAAAAGGCCGTGGCTGGCCCCAGGCCGGCCCCAAGCTTGTAGATACCGGCAAACATGGGCAGCACGCTACAGGAACAGACCGCCAAGACACAACCGGCCACCGAGGCCACAGCGTAGGCCAACACTGGGTTAGCCTTCGGCCCCAAATATCGCATTACCGAGTTCTTGGAAAGGAAGGTGATAATGGCTCCTGCAATGAAGAGTGCAGGCACGACGCAGGCTAACGTATGATTGCGGGCATACCACTGAAGCAGACGAAACGCCTCCTGGATCGCTTCCTGAATCCTGGGATTGCCCAACGGCAGGGCGTACGCTACAACGAAAATGGTAACAAGCGCGGCAAATATCTTCCACTCTGTTTTTGAGCTCATGGCCAAACTCCCGAGCTACAGGGCTTTAAGCAGCTTTTCGCCTTCTTTGACCTGCTGTTTAAAAACGGTGGTTACGCACGCCAAGAAATCCAAAATACAAGGCGCTTTTAGTTTATAAATGACTTTCAGGCCCTCTTTGCGATGCTCCAGCACGCCGGCATTAACCATCACCGAAAGATGCCGGGAAACGTTGGACCTCTCGGAGCCGACGAATTCGGCGATATCACAGACGCATTGCTCACCATCTTTTAGAAAATCCACGATAGCGATTCTCAGGGGATGAGCTATCGCCTTTGTGAACTCGGCCTGCTTTTCAAACAACAACAGCTTGTTCTTACTTAACATCGCGTAGCTCCAACTAAATGACTATGTGATTATATACTCATATAATGCGAAAAAGTTCAAATGAAATCAAACATTTTCTTGCGGGTTGTTTTTTTTATGCTGCTGGTAAGGTTAATATTTTCTTCTGAATCTGGCAGCGGGGATATTGAGGAGCTTGCGATACTTTGCAACGGTCCGTCTGGCCAGCTTATTAATGCTGGCCACGATGCTCAACGCCACCCGGACTGTTAGATACCTCTCAAAGAAACCCAGCGTTTTGGCTTGACCAGATGTGTTAGATTCTGCTCTGACGTTATTATTCCTTTTAGAATAAGTATCATAAAGTTACCAGGAAGTAAAAGCCGGCAGCAATAAGAAGGACTCCCGCTGTAATTCTTATGGCAGCTTCGGTTCTCTTTGCCTTAATTGCCGATTTACCGAAGGATACGCCCAGCATAATGACAGCTAACGGCAAGCTGAACCCCACCGCATAGGCGGCCATTAGTCCCATTGCCCACAGGGTGTAGCCCTGCAAGACCGCGACTCCCAATACAATGAAGATTCCCGGGTTACAGGCGAGAGAAGCCACGCTAACTCCTCCTCCCATGACCAGTCCAAATGCTGCTGCACCAAGGAACCCTTTTGGTCGCGACCTGCTTTTAGCAGTTTTTGCGGGAGGCTTAAATGGCAGTAGCTTAAGTGCGGCGAGACCAACAAAAATCGCGATAATCCCAGCAAAAACCTTCCAGTATTTTCCCAGTACGTCCTGAGCGACCTGTCCAATAAAGCCGGCCACAAATCCAAGAATAACGAGCGCTATGGTTGTCCCCAGCATAAAAAAAAGAGCAGCAAGGAACTTTGTCCGGCGGTTGCTGTCTTCTCGCGTGCCCGAATAGCCGACTATCGCTCCAAGTAGCGGTAGTGTACAGCAGGCACTTGCAACAGCACTGGCCAATCCGAGAATAAATGCCAAGGCCAAGGCCACCGGTCGAAATGCGGTTTGCTCAAGCGCTGTCTTAGCCCATTCCATTATCGACTGGAGCCATTCCATTCGTTTGCTTGCTCCCTCATTTGGTGCGCGGTTTGGCACGTCCTGGCCCGCAGCCGCTGGTGCCACCACCACCGGGACAGCAGCCTGAGCCTGACCTTGACGCCGTCACAAATGCCTGGATAAGCTTGGTCTCGGTGATTTCGCCCGAGATGCCACTCGCGCCGCCACCTTTTACCATGGCAACCGCACACGGAATGGAAAACTGCTTTGCCAACCGTCTATAATCGGGTGCGTCTTTCTTAAGGGTGAAGGCAGAGATGCGACTTCCACCGGACTGGATCGTTTTGGCCGCTGCTTCGACCTCTTTGGTTACTTGCTGCATCTTCAGTTGGTCCTCGCCCCCAAGAAGTATGAAAACCGCGTCGAAGTTGGCCGCCACCTTGTTGAGCGAAGCGAGGGAACTCAGTTCCGGCCCCCATAGAGCGGATACAGCCTTATCAGGTACCTCCTCTTTTGTCGTGTCGTTCACCACCGAAGGAGCCTCTACGGCGACTTCGGATTCGGTGGGCGACTCCGCCGTTACCGCGGCCTTTGGTGGTGGTGGAGTATCCGACTTGGGCTCAGGCTGGACGGTGGCAAATAGCTCTTGCGCCTGGTCAGAAATAGAATTGGACTTGTTTATAAACGAACGTGCCAAAACCACGCCGGCGGCAATCACAATAACGACAAATACCAGCGTCTTCCAGCTTTTCCCGCCACCACCATCCGCACCGGTTGGACAACAACTGTCGTCAGAGGCGGCCGAACAGCATGGCTGCACATTGGTCGTGCTTTCCTGAGTGGCGGCCTCTTGGGAATTGCCGTTTTCGAGCATTCTATTTTCCTCTCGAAACTTTTTCTTTTCTGTGTTTTCCCGAATTGTGGCAGCGACTTTTTCTGGTGTGGCATTCCCCATAGAAACAACCTCGTCGTCCAGCGTGAGGATTGGCAGGGCCGGGGGGCCCAAAGACTGAACAAGCTGGACAATTCGAGGATAGTCTTTCATCTCATCGTCATTTTTAACGTTGAGGACTTCAACTTTGCAGCCGAGTTGCTTTTCAATGCTACTTTTGAGGCTGTCAATTTCTTCCGCTGATTGCCCGATAGGACCACAACAGGAAGATTGCTCGCCGCACGGAAACTCCTGTTTCATAATAAAGATTTTTACTGTTTTTTGTCCTGACATAATCAATCACCCCTTTTCACCTTTTATAGTTTCACTCAATACTTTAACACCACTTACTACCATAGAGCTTTTTTCAAGAATTTTTATTTTTTCAAAACCAGCTTTTTTTATGGCGCCGATATAGCCTTTTTCAGTAAGCGCCCCGCCAACACAAGCAACCAATTTCTCTGGATTGTTTTTTATAGATTCATCTAACTCCTTCTCAGTCACGAGGTCAGAAACAACAAATCTGCCGCCCGGCTTTAAGACTCTATATATTTCTCTATAGACTTTTTCTTTGTTGGGGGCAAGGTTGATAACACAGTTGCTCATGACTAAATCTATTGAATTATCCTTTACTGGGATGTCTTCTGCTTCTCCTAACTTAAACTCAACATTGTTATAATTTCCCTTTGTTGCATTGTGCCTGGCTCGCTGTACCATTTGCTTGGTCATATCCAGGCCTATGACTTTGCCTTTCGGTCCGACCTTCTTTGCCGCAAGGAATGCATCCAGTCCTCCACCTGAGCCTATATCAAGGACAACTTCACCTTCTGTGAGATCAGATAAAGCAACAGGATTGCCACAGCCCAAGGAAAACCCTGATACATCAGAAGGCAAATCCTTAATTTCCTCAATGCTATAGCCGATATCACAACAACTGTAATCGGGGCAGCAAGAAGAGCCTTCCTCTGCAAGCTGTCCGTATCTCTTTTTCACCTCGCTTTTTATTCCACTATTTTTCTTCATAAGCTACCTTTTCCTTTACACTTAAAATAGATTAAATACATACCCAGCAATTACACACCCTATAAAACTTAAGCCCACATAGAGGGCCAAGACTTTTGGCTTAAAGACGCCGGAAAGCATTACAATAGAAGGCAGCGAGAGCCCGGGGCCGCCGAGTAGATAGGCGAGCGTTGCTCCACTGCCCATTCCTTTTTGGATTAGTGCAAGGGCTGTTGGAATCTCCACATAGGTGCAAACATAGGCTAATACCGCCACAAGGGCAGAAACAAGCACTGAGTTCAGATTTTCGCCGCCCACCAGGCTTACCACGGCCTTGGTGGGGACAAGGACCTTTATTGCCCCGGCGATAATCACGGCAAGGACAAGGTAATAATTGAGCTGAATGAAGAACTCCCAGGCGGTTTGGATGAGTTTCTTCATGCGCTGGCTGAGATTCAACTCCAAATCACCAGTGGGAAGGACAAAACAAGCGGCAGTTCCTCCAGCCGTTGCGCTTTTGGAAAGTTGCGGAAGATGCCAAAGCCCATCCTTATCGCGGTCCAGGATACCGGCCTCACCGAGAAGATACAATTTCTCTTCCTCTCCCGGCGCAAGTTTTTCGGTGGGCAGTTTCCCGGGATTCTTGGAAAGTGACATGCTCACTTGGAAGGCAAACTGCTGCAGTTCCGGCGACAAAGTGGGTGTTATATTCAGTTTAATGAACCTTCTTAAGAACCTCTGTTTCCTTTGCCAGTAAGACAGTGTTACTCCGACCCCCATGGCAATAAAGAAAGTACCAATTATCCTTGCTACTGCGAGCTTCCAGCCCAGGATTCCTGCTGTCATAAACACTGCCGGGACGTTGAGCATCGGAGCACCGATGAGAAACGCCATTGTCGGCCCCAGAGGAATCCCTGCTTCGACCATTCCGGCAAGCACAGGGACAATCCCACAGGAACAGATAGGAATAACAGCCCCTGCTGAAGCTGCTGTGAAATTGGCGCCGATTCCACCGTACCCCATCTTCTTCTTCACCTTTTCCCACGGCACAAAGACAACAAGGGCAGCGGCAATAAACATTCCAACAACCCAGTACTGAAATAGTTCTACGAGTACAGCCGCTCCTTTGACATAGATGAACCACAGCACTTGAGGGATATTCCACGAAAGTGGCGTTTCAATCTCGGTCAGCCTTGCCTCTTCGCCGATAACACCCTTAGGCTGCAAAAGCCCGTACTTGAAAACAGCTCCTATCGAGAGGTTGTTGACATAGGCAAAAACTACCGCGCTCAAGTAAAGAAGCAAAACAGCCAGCAGGTAGAAGAGCTCTTTTTTGTTTGGTTTTCTGAACATTCAGCTTATCTCCCTCTCCGCGTCGTTGCATTATTATCCTTTAGTTTTCCTTTCTTGTAGCAGCCACACAACTGCTCCTTGTCAATCTTGCAAACATGCTTAACTTGCCTGCCATCTGCGACTATCTGCTTGTCCTTGGCTGTAGAGTCCTGCACCCATCTGATCGCTTCAAGAACATATTCGGGTGCATCTCCATCAGCAAGCCGATAATAGTTCCATCGCCCATCCTTTCGCGCGTCAACCAAACCGGCCTGGTACAGAACGGCCATATGCTTTGAGACCGTTGAGGGAGCAAGCCGCAGCACTTCAATCAACTGGCACACGCAAAGCTCTCTTTTGCGCAGCATCATCAAAGCCCGAACCCTGTTTTCATCTGACAGAGCCTTCGTAATACTTATAATGTTTCGCATGAGATACTCCTATACTTCGCCATATATAAAAGCATTATAACTTCAAAATGCCTATTAGTCAAACAAGAAATGCGTTAAAAAAAATTAAAAAATTTACTTGATTATAGGACTTGAACATACAGGTTATAACTAACCTATATGACTGGGCTTATGTCCATTAAACTTCTTTGGCGTTCGTGATTTTGACGAGCGACGTTACCTTCGCGTTTAGCCACCAAATCAGAACCGACGAACCACGACTCTAATATTTTTTTCTGAATCTGGCAGCGGGGATGTTTAGGAGCTTGCGATACTTTGCGATGGTTCGTCTGGCCAGGTTTTTGATGCCGGCTTCGGCTAATTTTTTGCGTATCTGGCCGTCGTTTAATGGCTTGGTTTTGTCTTCGGCGTCGATAATCTGCTGCAATTGGGCTCTTATAGCTTCCCAACTATGCGCCTTGCCCGTATCGTCTTCGGTGCCGCCGCTGAAGAATTTCCTCAGCGGCAATATTCCCCGGGAGCACTGGACGTATTTGCCGGCGACGGCACGGGAGACGGTAGCCAGATGCACGCCGACGTCATCTGCGACTTTCGACATCGGCAGCGGCTTAAGATAGAGCTGGCCCTTTTCGAAAAACTCCCTCTGGTATTTTACGATGGCTTTGGTTACTCTCAGCAGAGTGTTCTTTCGCTGCTCTATGGCATCCATAATCCATTGAGCGGAGCGGATATTATTCTTGAGAAATGTTCTTGTTTTTTCACTCACGCGGGCATCCTTTGCCATTATTGCATAGTGGTCGTTTACTCTTAAGCGGGGCAAGCTCGAATCGGCCAATCGTACGGCAAAGTTGGGTGAATCATCGAGTGATTCGACAATCACGTCGGCAGTAACAGGGTGGTTTCTCGCTTGGCCTATCTGCAGGCCCGGCGAGGTGTCAAGTCTGCTCATGCGCTCAACGGCCTGATTGATTTGTTCGATGCTGCAATTCATTTTTTTTGCGATATCAGGCAGCCGATTTTCAAGCAGCTCATCCATATGCTCGGCGACCAGGCGGGCTTCAAAACCCATATCCTCGCTGCTCTGTGCCATCTGGATAAGCAGGCATTCCTTGAGGTCGCGTGCGCCGACGCCGGCGGGCTCTAATTTTTGTACAAGCTCCAAGGCCTGTTTCAGGTCGTCGGTGTTGAAATCGGCTCTGTCCTTGTTATGCAGTTGCTCCAGTCTGACGGTGAGGTAGCCTCTATCATCGATATAGTCTATGATTCTGTTTCCGGCCTTTCTGACCGGTTCGTCGGCCTCGACCAAACCCCATTGCTCGGTGAGGTATTCGTGGAGGGACTGAGATGGTGCAGCGGTATTTTTTATTGCTTCCAGTTTGGTGTCGGGCTCGTCGGTTTGCCGGCGGATTCGGAAGGGGCCGGCCTGGCCCATATAGTCCTTGAAATCATCGTCAAGACTATCAAGACGCTCGAAATCTTCTACCTTGTTATTATCTGTATCAACGACCAAATCTTTCTCGTTAATATCATCCTCAGGCTGCTCTTCAACAGAGCCGGCATCTTCAGGGTCTGCTGGTTCCTCAATTTCCAAAACAGGATTGCTGTTTAGCTCCTGTTCTATTCTTTCCTGAAGGGCAAGGATTGGGAGCTGGAGAATTTCCATCGATTGAATCATGCGCGGAGCGAGCGTCATCCTCTGCTCCATCCGCATCTGCTCTCTCATCTCCAACTTCATAACGTCACCAAACAAAATCCTTGTTGCGTCTACTACCGACTCTTGTCATTTGCCATTATATCATAATTGTGCCGGTGTGTCTTGGCAAAATCTTAGCGGTTAGTTCAAAAAATTTGTAAACGAGGTCGCTTGACAGGTGCATTTCTAATTTGTACAAAGGCCATTATTGTGTGCAGAAACGGTTGTCATGTATGGCCGAAGTCTGAGGACGACGAGCGCCCGTGAAATTCTATTCTTCGTAGTTCCGAGCGCAAAAAGCGCACGTGTCCATTGCTGAGGGCCGAATTAGTAAATTTATGATTGGAGGCGACTAACGATGACTGTCAAACACAAACATTCTCATCCCAATCTCTGCAGTTGCTGCATGTCAAAGGCGTGTGGGGCAATGACTCGCCGCGAATTTATGGCTGGGGCAGGCGTGGCAGCGGGAGGATTGGCAATGAGCTCACTGGGAGCCGCTGGATTTAGTTTTGCCGGCGAAGCGGACTACAAGCCGACGGCACCGGTGCCTTTGAAAGTCCAGCCTGTACTGGCGTGTACCCTCTTTAGAAGAAGAAATCAGATAAGCTGGCGCCCGTGGGGCGGATTCCATACACAAAAAGACATCGCGGCTGAGAAACAACGAATCAACCGAGAACTGGAGAAACTCTCGTCGGAGTCTGACTTTGGGCTGGAGTTTCTGCCTCTGGTCACACTGAACAACGCGGCGGAGGCTGCCAAGGTGGCCAAAGGCAATCACGATGTCCTGCTGCTGTACGCTGCCAACTCATCCCTGAATATTCTGGAAGCGCTTACCAACCCTGGGAAGTGGACCATCGTTTTTGTACGGCACAAGTCAGGGCCGGTCTATCTGTGGTATGAAATCGTGCATAACCGGTATCTGCGTAAAACCGTGGACGACTACGGCCAGCCTGGTGTGGACCACCGGGATGTGGTTGTGGACAAGCTCGACGAAATCCTCTGGCGACTGCGGGCACTTTACGGCTTAAAAAATACATTAGGCAAAAAAATCGTTGCGGTCGGCGGCCCGGCCGGCTGGGGTGTCGGTGGTCGGAAAGCACCGGATATTGCGCGCAATCTCTGGAGAATGAATATTGAGACTGTGGAGTATGCCGCACTTGGCGAAATGATTAAGAAAGCGCGACAAGATACAGCGTTGGTAAAACGCTGCAACCAGGAAGCCGCCCGGTATCTTAAGCAGAGGGGAATCTCGCTCGAAACCGATGAGGGATTTGTCAACAATGCGTTTGTTCTCAACGAGGTTTTCAAAAGCCTGATGGCCCAGGCCAATACCAATGCGATAACGGTCAATCATTGCATGGGTACCATCATGCCGATTTCGGAAACGACGGCATGCCTGCCGCTCAGCCTTTTGAATGACTCCGGTTACACAGCTTACTGCGAGTCGGACTTCGTGGTTATTCCCTCCGGGATTTTGCTGCACTACATTTCCGGCAGGCCGGTGTTCCTGAACGACCCGACCTATCCACATGATGGGGTCGTCACGCTTGCGCACTGCACGGCGCCAAGAAAGATGGATGGAAAACACTACGAACCCGCAAGAATTCTTACGCACTTCGAGTCGGATTACGGCGCAGCGCCTAAGGTTGAGATGAAAGTGGGGCAGAAGATTACCGTAATTGACCCGGATTTTGCGTGCAAGCGGTGGATAGGGTTCGAGGCCGAGATTATCGATAACCCATTCCTTGATATCTGCCGGTCGCAGATAGACATTCATATCAACGGCGACTGCGAAAAACTCGTCGCGGAGACGAAAGGCTTCCACTGGATGGTCTCTTACGGCAATTACCTCAAGGAAATTGGTTACGCCCTTAACAAAGTTGGCGTGGATTGGATGAATCTGACTTAGGGAACAATTATAAACAGGGCTTATTGAATTTATGGTTTTGGCGGAAAAATTCAATTTTGCTGTTAGGAATGCTCGATTCTGTGGTTGAAATTGGGTTTGATTGGGTTTGTTTTCGTGAAGGCCGAAGGCGGTTTGATTTTGATAACCCTTTGTGGGAAATAAGGTTGCGGTCATTCTGGCCTTTGAAGAAATTGGGTTTGAATTGGGTTTGTTTTTTTGGAGTGCGAAAGCGTCATTTTTTCTGTAATCCTTTGTTATAAGTGAGTTTACATTCATTTTGGCTTTTCGGAAATTGGCTTTGATTGGGTTTGAATTGGGTTTGTTTTCACCAAGTGTGCAATTGGATTTATTTTCATAATCCTTTGTTAAAATAGAACTTACATTCATTTGGGTGTTTTGGAAATTGGCTTTGTTTTGCATAATAATTCGTTCCTCATTGTTCGTTGTTCGTTGTTCGTTGTTCGTAGTTCGTGGCTGAGCTGATTACGGCCTGACGAGCCAAAAGTGCGTGTTTTACGGCATTGTGTGAGACGGCGGCCTTTCCCCGGGGGGTGTGTGGGCCTGTCGATTTTTGTGCGTTACGATGGTTTGCGAGGATACCTATGGCACAGGTTTGAGCTTCGGTAGCCATTTTAAGTCTCCGAATTTATGATTCACTTTTTTCAGGGCGGTTTGAAAAAAACACACCCCCATAATTAGGCGAACTTGCGCGTTTGTGTCGAAGAAAATGCCCTGCGCCGACCCAATGATTGGCGTAAGTCTTTATCGCAAAAGGGAAAAGTAAAAAACTCGAAAAGTGGGTTTTTTTGTTTTTTTTGGTTGAAAAATGGGCCTGGGGCAGTGTAGATTAGCTGCTAACAATGGGGGCAAAGTATGGATTCAGGGTTCAGTTGGGTAGGGTCGGCAACTGGGTTGCCGACGCGGAAATTTAATTGCTGACAAACAGACAGGATTTTGATTTGACGGAAAGTGTAGTTAGTTTGCCAAAGGGGTTTCCCCCGAGAATTCCTTACCCTTTTAACTCTGCCCGGTAATTTTCTTGAGGCAGACGGGCCAGTCCATGGTATTACATTGCCTGGATAATCCTCTTAAATGGTTCTAACGTAGGATGGTCAAAATCCCAAGCGTTTTCACATGACGCTAATCCGATAGGCAAACCAGCACAGTCTTTTTTCCCTGCTAAAAAACAATGAAGCTTGTGCTTGTGGATACGCGGAAGTGGTTCGCCTTCAGCCTTTGCGCATTCCAAATAATCATCCACACATTTCAATAAAGGATCCTTTTCGACTGTCGAGAGACATAAATTTTCAAGCGTGCCGTTTTTTTGGTGTGGTCCTGGAAAAATCATGAATGCAGTTTTCATAGTAGAATTTTGTGTGTACTCAAAAGGTTTTTGGGGTACCGGCATATGTGCTTCGCTCATGGAATGTTGAATGCTTCTTTTTGCAGCTTCAGCATTCGTTTCGGCGTCACGAGCTATTACCATTGTGTTGACTTCATCAAATTTATCCATATTGGTTAAGTCTAAGAGAAAGTTGGGCAGCTCGTCGTTGCCTCCAAAGTCCATTACTTGAAAGTCTCTCTGAGGACGGAAGTGTCTACCTGCCCATACAAGAAATAACTCAGCGTCCCGACCTTCAGCGAGGAGAAGTTTTTTGGCGCTTATCGGCTCAGGTTTGGACAAATTATCTTACCTCCAGATTTGTTCTTATTGCAGTGCCGACCATGTCATAGTTTGAAAGTTTGGCAGATATATCCTCGTCTTTTCGATGGAGGCGGATATATCTGAAGTCTTCGGACATATCGGAAAGACCTTCATGTGCTGCCTGGAGGCATTCGTAGCTGTGAGTTGTGGTGATAAGCTGGCAGTCATATTTGCGCAGTACTTTGCCAAGAGCCTCCCATACATTGGGCATTGTTGCATAGAATATACCATTTTCCATCTCATCGAGCAAAATGACACGGTTCGGTAAATGTACGATAGCAACTATAAGAGCCAAGAGTTTTTCCATGCCTTCACCCATAAAATTGATTGGAAGAGTGTTTGTAAGGTCTTCGAGTTTGCCATGGACCGACGAAATTGCGCCTTCCTTGATGATCTTTAGACCTCGAAGACGGGGCTCGATGATCCGAAGAAACTCGACAACTTCGTTTTCCCGATCTTGCTGAGCTAGTTTACTGAATTGTTCCGCAGTTTCGCTTGTCTGAACATGCTTTTTGCTTGCAAAAAAACTGGCCAAATGTACCGGAATTTTTGAAGGTTTTGTTTTAGATGTTATAGTTGGACGGTTGTTGTTATTGGGATCAGCGAAATAATGTAAAATGATTTTTTCACCTGATTTGGTGGAGTATTCAGCGTCCACGGCTAAAGTAGGATGTTCCTCATCCGTAGAGATTTGTCTTTCTTCAGGTTGGACGGTAGTGGGAGCCGGAGGTACAAATTCCCGATTAAACCTAAATTTCACTTGTTTCTGGTTGCCATTTATAGTTAAAGAAATAAGAATCTCCGCATCCGTATTATAATTGTGAAATATTGGTCTCCACATTGCGTCCGTTGTTAAAGTAACCTGCTCAATTCCTCGCCGACCATATTGATGAATAGTCGTGGCTGGATTGCGCTGATCCAAGAAAAGAAACAGAGCTTCGAGTAGAGCTGTTTTGCCTACATTGTTTCGGCCTGAAATTAGCGTTATGCGGCCAAACTCGGGGACGGTGAGATTCTTGAAGCATTTGAAATTTCTAATCAGAACATCTGTTATCATTTTAATGTGTCCTTGAAATTAAGGTGTCTTCAACATTCTTCTGAGTATAGTATAAAGTAAAAGTGGATTTTGCGTGATTTTGGAAGATTTGTCAAATCTTTTTCCAGCAAGGTTTTCGAATGAGGCATATTGATTTACAGAGTGTAGAGAGGACGCAGAGATAGTTGTTAGTTCGTAGATGCGAAATAACGGCTAAAAACTACTCCAATTTCTGTCTGCCGATTATGGCATCGGTGAGCATTTTGGGTGAGGCGTATTCGATGGTGCTGCCGGTGGGAAGTCCTCTTGCGAGGCGGGTGATTTTTACGCCGGAGGGTCTGAGCAGGGAGCTTATGTAAAGGGCCGTGCCGTCGCCGGCCATATTGGGATTGGTCGCCATTATCACTTCTTTTACATCGCCGGTGCGCACTCTCTCAATAAGCTGCTTGATATTCAAATCGTCCGGCTCGACTCCGTCAAGCGGTGCGATGTGGCCGCCGAGGACGTGATAGACCCACCTGCAAGCCTGTGTTTTTTCGAGCTTGATGAGGTCTTTTGGCTGTTCGACAACGCAAAGCAAGGTTTTGTCCCGGGCGGGGTCGGAGCAGATTTGACAAACGGGCTTCTCGGAGAGATTGTAGCAGATTTTGCAGCGTTTAATCTTGGTTTTGACATTTTTTATGGCGTCGGCGAGCGCGATAGCCTCGGCCGGCTGGGCCTTCAATATATGGAAGGCGAGACGCTCAGCGCTTTTTGGGCCGATTCCCGGCAGCTTGGCAAGCTGCTCTATAAGACTGTCCAAAGTCTCCGTATAAACAGTACCCATAATCGTCCTGCGACTGATTGCATTACCGTAGCTTAGGATGGAAGATACTATATATCTTCCCAGAATGAAATGTCAACTGCCAAGCCGGCAGGTGGAAGGATTATGTGAAAAATGGGGACTGGTTCGCGCTCGACCGTTTGTTGCGGTTGGCGAACCAGTCCCCATCAGCTCTTACTTACACTTCACCTTTCTATTCTTTCTCCTGCACTACCTCGGCAATGGTCTTGTGCTGTTTGCGCCAATCATAGAAGGTCAGGCCGGTGATGTCGCGGTCGTGACGGAAGAAAAGACTGGCGATATATCCCACGACAAAAAGCACGATGTGGCTGTATACGCCTATCATATAATGATGGTGCGGGAAGTTCAGACTTACCTGGCCTTGTTCGGTTCCAAACGCCGTGGTGTTGAAGAGATTATTGAAGCCTTGATTCAGGTCGAGCAGTATCTTATCGCCGACCAGCGGCTCTCCGCTTAGAATGGCCCAACATGAGAAGAGGACGCAGGCGACCATACCCACGTAAACTCCTTTGAGGTTGGCACGCTTGGTGAAGAAAGCGAGGACAAACAGGCCGGCGATGCCTCCTGATAAGATTGCGTAGAGACCAAAAATAATGGAGAGCACGCTCTGGGCCTCCTGGACTTTGACATACCAGCAGGCGACCGCAATGGCGTACACTCCGCAGACCGCAACGACAATGCGTCCGAATCTGAGCCTTTGCTTGTCGGTGCTGTTTTTGCGGATTCGGCGGTAGTAGTCTTCCACCACGACTGCCGACAAGCAGTTCAAATCGGAGTCGAGACTGGAAAGGGCCGCGGCACAAAGTCCGGCCAGAATTACGCCGACAATCCCCACGGGAAGCTCGCTGTTCACAAAATACACGAATACACGTTCGGGCTTGTCACCTATCCACTCAAGCACGGTTTCGGGAATTTGTACTCTCTGGTAATAGACCCAAAGCATGGTGCCGATGAACATAAACAGTGTCCAGACCGGCACGCAGAGGCACACGCCCATCATAGCGGCCTTGATGGCCTTTTTGTCGGAGCCGGCGGTGAGGTAACGCTGGACGATGGTCTGGTCCGTGCCGTACTTCTGGATGGCATAGAAGATACCGTTAATGGCCATTACCCAGAATCCCAGGTGGACCAAGTCCCACTTCAGGGGCGGGTCAAGCGGTGTGAAGTCTATTTTCCCGGCGTTCCAGGCTGTTGAGACCATCTCTGCGGCGCCGTCGCCTTTGAAGAATAGGATTGTGACCACCAAAAGCCCGGCCCCCACGAGCACAAGCCCCTGAATAACGTCACACCAGATGACGGCCTCGATTCCACCAAGGAGGGTATAGACTACTACCAGGACTCCCAGCACGAAAATCAGCAGCATTAAGGCCTGGTCGGAGACGATTCCCATCATCGTACCGACGGCGAGGGCCATGAGGTAAAAAACGGTTCCCATCTTAGCGAAGTGCATAAGACTAAAGGATAGCGAGGTATAGAGGCGCGGGATAAATCCGAAACGCTTCTCGAAATATTCGTAGGTGCTGATACCAATCACTTTCCTGAACATGGGCACGATGAACCAGATTAAGGCAATCAGCACAATGGGAACCATTATTCCCTGTACGAGCCGGATCCAACTGCTCTCCTTGTATCCTTCCCCCGGATAAGCGAGGAAGGTCACGCTGCTGATCAGGGTCGCCAGGATTGAAAGGCCCACCGCCCAGGTGGGAATATGGCGCCCTCCGGTATAGTACCGGTCAGTGGATTTCTGTCTGCGAACGAAGGAGCTGCCCAGCACTGCAATAAAAAGCAGGTATGCAATCACTACCACATAATCGATCCAATGTAATTTGGGAATCCACGTGCCCACTTGCAGGAGGGGTAGGTAACTATGCATCTTTGCGCCCTTTCATCAATAGCCTGACCTTTAGATTCTGCCGTCTGGGGGACGGCCCAACAGAAGGCAATGCCGTTTCTTCAAAATCGGTGTAGGAAGGTTAATGGAATGAGGGTCTGATTTCAACCTAAACTTTGAAAAACCGCCAAAAAGTAATCGAGAAGGCGACTGTCCAAAAGTCCCATATTGTTTTTTGCTTTCCCAACCTTTTGGCGCAAAAGAACTTAGCGGAGGTGTTCGTATTATGTGAGACGCCATATTTTTTCGGGCCAGGGGTAGCTGCCCGGCTTTACGGTAAGATACTGGTGCTGTTTTTCCTGCACGCATACCCTGACCGCACTGGGACCAAGCTCGCAGCAGGGAAAAAATCGCCTCCATTCGAGACGGTGTACGACAGCCGCTATTTCTGCCGCACCGGTGAAATCATCAGCAACAACTGCTATCATACGGTTTCCTTATGCAAATATCGTCCCGCAAGGCTTTTTGACGGTTCTTCCCGGCGTTATTTAGATATTCCCGCCTTTGCCAGCTTATCGAGAATGTCAGCTTTTTCCTGCGGTCCGGTTTTGACCAGTGGGGGCAAAACTGCCTCTCCACACAAGCCAAGCTTGTTCATAATGACCTTGAGCGCAGCGAGGGACTGGCTCAGGACCCTGCCCTTTTGGTAAATCCTGCCCAGTTCGTTCGTTTTCTCCTGCAGCTCATTAGCTTTATCTGCGTCGCCGCTTATTCCCGCTTCGTAGAGGTCGCGGTACGTTTGCGGCACGAAGTTTCCGGTGCTCGGCACTATGCCGTCGGAGCCGAGCAGGAGTGCCATTGTCGAAAGAACCGCCGAGCCGGTGAAATGCGAAAAATCATCCCTGTCCTTCCACATCTCGATGGCCTCTTTGAAGCGCTCCTCGTTCTTCTCGGAATCCTTCAGGCCGACAATATTGGGGTGGTGGCTTAGTTTCTCGACTATATCAAGAGGAATCGACATGTGGGTTGTTATCGTAATATTGTAAACCATCAGAGGCCCGGAAATGCTTTCGGCCAGGGTTTCGTAATACTTCAACATGTGGTCGGCGGTGAGAGGATAATAGCTGGGCAGATTGGCGACCGTGGCATCTATTCCAAGGTCGAAGTATTTCTTTGCCAATTCAACAGAGTTCGCGAGGCAGTTGCTTGCTATACCGGCATAAGTCATTATTCGCCCGGCGGTTTGCTTGACTACGGCTTCTACGAAACCAGGTCGCTCTGAGTCAGGTACCGATGCTCCCTCGCCGGTGGTTCCGAGCACAAAAGGACAGGCCCCGCCCGCCACTATGTGCTCGGTAACCTTCTTGGCCGCCGGAATGTCAATTTTTCCATCTTCGGTAAAGGGTGTGACCATGGGAACAACCACGCCGCGATACTTCTTCTGTCCAGCCATAATATACTCCTTCAAGAATCACTATTTCGTCAATACATCTCGCGGCCCTAAATATAGCCAAACACCGTCACTTGTCAAACAATTTCACCCGCCCCCTCCGCACGCAGGAATCCACACTTCCAAATTGGGCGTTCCTGTTCGATATTGGACATTCCTTCCCCCTCCGTCATTCTGACCGACCTGTCCGCCGTAGCCCCCAAAGGGCGGAGCGCGGACGCCGAGGAATCTATTAAAAAAACGCGACGCCCCGCGCCGCTTCCGCATCGGTTAGCCCCCGGCTCCGCCGGGGGTCCCCTTGTCTCGCCCCGCACCTCACCAAGCGGCCGTTAATCGTAGGGTGTGCTCCGCACACAAACCCCCTAAATACTGAATACTAACGACTGACGACTAATCCCCCACCATTGCTACTATGCTCGTTGCCAGCGGCAAAATGGCGGGGGTGCTAAAAAAACTATTGAAATATAGTGTAGGCCCATTATAATAGCGCAACCACGCCAAGGGCGTGGATATGAATATGGACCGTCGGACCCGAGGGGGGGCGGGCCTGATTCTGGCATATCAACCAAGAGGGCCACACCTGTGTCCAGTTCAGTACGGTAATTAGTGATTAGTATTTAGGATTTGGCGAAAATGGGATTATACTTTTTGCCGGAATGGGTGGAATTGGAAAGCAAGAGGAAAATGAAATAAATTGCGGTGCCTCGCCAGAATGACAAAGGCTGTGGGAGAAAAAGTACGAAGACTGGAAGGCTGATTAGTATTATTGCCCACAAAATATGGCAAATAATTATGTTGACGCGAAATACATGTTTCTGCTATAATACATTGTCTATAAATTCAGAATTAAGGGACAGTCAATTATGGAAGCCTATAAGATCTCGAAAAGTAATATAGAGGATCATATTGAGAAGATTGGTATTGATGTAAGACCAGTTATTGAGCTCAAAATGGAAAAAGATCATTTATATAATTTCTACACTCAACTAATTGAGGAGCATCCTAATCTGTTTGAGAGCCTTGTCCAATCACCAAATAATTTTCAAGTAAAGAAAAAATTTATATTCCCAGGCAAAGGTGAGTTAGAGCTCACAACACTTGCAATTACCCAAAGAGGTCTTGTTTTAATTATCCCGCGAAAGGTCTTTATATTTGATGAGCAAACAAATGTGGATGAAACCGAAAAAATAGTCATTGAGTTTCTAAAGATATTCCGTAAAAACTTTTCACATAAAAAAATCTGTCGAGTTGGACAAATCAACGAATATGTATTTACTTTAGGACAAAACCGCAGCGTACAGTTTCTTGCTGAGCGATTTACTAAGATAAGAATGCTGTCCGATGGCGAAATAAGAATAAGAGTAAATAGGCCGGTTGACGATTACAATAGAGTAATTGAAATGCAGCCGGTACAAAAGATGGAGCAAGCAAAAGAGCTCCCTAGTGAACAACATGTAGTAGCGTATGGTCTCAAAGTTGTTGTTGATTTTAACAATCGTGACATGAGCAAAGACCTTGATACCGATAGAATTCGCGGAATCATCCAGTCTTCAATTCAATTCAACAACAAAGAATTGTATGAATTTTTAAATATGGCCGAGGAAAACAAATGAACCATTCCGAACTCACAACTACAATTCCAAATTCTTCTGACATGCCCTTATTCTATGGTGAATACGATGCTTATACCCAAGGAAGTTTTTTTGTCCAGATTGCGAACTTAGATACTGAGTCTGTTCGCGCTTTTCAAACAGTCGAACCTGAACGTATTTTTTTTGATCGTGCTCGATTAAATGGTTCGCTGGACGAAATAGACAACGAATGGGCCACAATTGCTAAACTGTCAAGGGAGCAGTGGTCTAAGGAGAATCCCTATTGAATGTTCCTTCACCTGGAGAGCTATATTGGGCTTACTTCGAATCGGAACAACCCAGGCCAATCATTATCGTATCTCAGAGAAAATTGAATTTAGGTAAATATGTTGTAGTTGTACCACTCACTTCTAAAAACCTCGAGAAAAGGTGGAATCTTCCAAATTGTGTTTCATTCAAGGCGAAGTCTTTTGGTCTTCCAATGGATTG
>Ga0114930_10000867_pt1 | contig 30866 bp, 21 predicted proteins | sample AnhtaG_FD_87300 | JGI IMG/M metagenome (GOLD analysis project Ga0114930, IMG submission 87300) | Deep subsurface microbial communities from Anholt, Denmark to uncover new lineages of life (NeLLi) - Anholt_01485 metaG | ecosystem: Environmental > Aquatic > Marine > Oceanic > Sediment | place... | reverse complement strand
CGTGCGGTTGTACCAGACTCTGTTCGGCTGCGAAGGCTTCCGCAAGGGCATTTCCCTGTACTTCAGTCGCCACGATGGCCAGGCGGTGACCTGCGACGACTTCCGCCACGCCATGGCCGACGCCAACGGCCGCGACCTCGCGCAATTCGAGCGCTGGTATAGCCAGGCCGGCACGCCGCGCGTCACCGTCAAGACCACCTACGACGCCGCCCAGCGCAGCTACCGCGTCACGCTCACGCAAGGCTATGGCGAGGCCGCCCCGGCGGCCCGCGAAACGCAAAAGGGCCCGCTGCTGATTCCGTTCGCAATCGGCCTGATCGGCAAGAACGGCGCGGACCTGCCGCTGCGCCTCGAAGGCGAAGCGAGCGCCGCGCAGAGCACCACGCGCGTACTCGAATTCACGCAGACCGAGCAAGCCTTCACGTTCGTCGATGTCGCAGAGGAACCGCTGCCGTCGCTGCTGCGCAATTTCTCGGCACCCGTGATCGTCGAATACGACTACACCGCCGACGAACTGGCCTTCCTGCTCGCCCACGACAGCGATCCGTTCAACCGCTGGGAAGCAGGCCAACGGCTCGCCACCCGCGAACTGCTTGCGCTCGCCGGGCGTGCCGCGACCGGCGTACCGCTGCAGCTGGACGATTCGGTGGTCGCCGCGTTCGCGCGCGTGCTGACCGACGAATCGCTCTCGCCGGCGTTCCGTGAACTGGCGCTGATCCTGCCGTCCGAGGCTTATCTGGCCGAACAGATGGCCGAGTCGAACCCGGCTGCCGTGCATACCGCGCGCCAGTTCGTGCGCAACCGGCTCGCCACGGCGCTCAAAAACGAATGGCTCGCCATCTACAAGCAACACGACACCCCGGGCGAGTACGAAGCCACACCGGAGGCAAGCGGCCATCGCGCGCTGAAGAACCTGGCGCTGTCCTACCTCGCCGAACTGAACGATCCGGCCGACGCCGTGCGGCTCGCCTCGGCGCAATATGCTGCCGCCAACAACATGACGGACCGCTCGGCCGCCCTGTTCGCCTTGCTCAACGCCGCGGCAACCACCGGCGGCAAGGAAGCGCAGGACGCGCTCGATGACTTCTATCACCGCTTCGAGCAGGAGCCGCTCGTCATCGACAAGTGGTTCGCCATGCAGGCGGCGCAGCGCGGCACCGCGCAGCGGCCGGTGATCGAGATCGTGCGCAAGCTGATGGCGCATCCGGCCTTCAACCTGAAGAACCCGAACCGCGCACGCTCGCTGATCTTCAGCTTCTGCAGCGCCAACCCGGCCCAGTTCCATGCTGAGGACGGCTCGGGTTACGCGTTCTGGGCCGAGCAGGTGATCGCGCTCGACGCGCTGAATCCGCAGGTTGCGGCGCGTCTGGCACGCTCGCTGGAGCTATGGCGCCGCTTTACGCCCAAACTGCGCGACGGCATGCGCGCGGCGCTGGAGAAGGTGGCGGCGCAGGTGAAATCGCGCGATGTGCGGGAAATCGTGCAAAAGGCGCTCGGCTGATCTCAGGAAGCGCTCTGTTGCATGTGGCAGGAAAAGGCCGGCGGAAGATGCCGGCTTTTTTTCGCCAGCGAAATCCGAACCGTTGGCAAGACGTGACCAACGGGCGGGTCTTCGTGGCGTCCCGCCTCAAAAGCACAGGAAAGACACAGCGAACAGGTAAAATCGCAGGATTCCTTCGCCTTTCCGGAGTACTGCAATGGGTTTGCAACGTCGTACCACTCTTACGAAGTACCTGATCGAGCAGCAGCGCGAGACCAACAACCTGCCGGCGGATTTGCGCCTGCTGATCGAAGTCGTAGCGCGGGCGTGCAAGGCGATCAGCTATCACGTCAGCAAGGGCGCGCTCGGCGATGCGCTCGGCACCGCGGGTAGCGAGAACGTCCAGGGCGAAGTGCAGAAGAAGCTCGACATCCTGTCGAACGAAATTCTGCTCGATGCAAACGAATGGGGCGGCAACCTCGCCGGCATGGCCTCCGAGGAAATGGAAACGTTTTTCCCGATTCCGGCCAACTATCCGAAGGGCGAGTACCTGCTGGTGTTCGATCCGCTGGATGGCTCGTCGAACATCGACGTGAATGTGTCGATCGGCACGATCTTCTCGGTCCTTCGTTGCCCGGATGGCCAGCAGCCGACCGAGCAGTCTTTCCTTCAGCCGGGCACGCAGCAGGTTGCGGCAGGCTACGCCGTGTACGGTCCGCAAACCGTGCTGGTGCTGACCACCGGCAACGGCGTGAACTGCTTCACGCTCGACCGTGAACTGGGCTCGTGGGTGCTCACCCAAAGCGACATGCGCATTCCAGTGGAAACGCGCGAATACGCGATCAACGCCTCGAACGAACGTCATTGGTATGCGCCGGTTCAGCAGTACATCGGCGAGTTGAAAGCCGGCAAGGACGGTCCGCGTCAGACCGATTTCAATACGCGCTGGATCGCCTCGATGGTGGCCGACGTCCATCGTATCCTGAATCGCGGCGGTATCTTCATGTACCCGGCCGACAAGCGCACACCGGACAAGCCGGGCAAGCTGCGTCTGATGTACGAGGCCAATCCGATGGCGTTCATCGTCGAGCAGGCGGGCGGCGCCGCGACCAACGGCGAGAAGCGCATTCTGGATATTGTCCCGAAAAGCCTGCACGAACGTGTGGCGGTGTTTCTCGGCTCGAAAAACGAGGTCGACCGCGTGACGCGCTACCATCTCGAAGCAAAAAATTGAGCCGGGGACTTGCCAAGACTCTAATGAAGTCCCTATAATCTCGTTTCTCCTGATGCCGGAATAGCTCAGACGGTAGAGCAGCGCATTCGTAATGAAGTACGCCGCTCCGGCACAAACATCGGGAAATCAACGACTTAAGCGCACTTTCGAGTGCGCTTTTTTCGTTTTGGCACACGCCTGGCACAGTGGGTACGAAAAACTAGGACAACTGGCGGCAGTCTTTGCCCGTCGCACAGCACGCAACCTGACGATGTGGGGTGAATAGGATGGCGACGATCCGTGAACGAAAGGATGCGCAGGGAAACAAGTCGTTCCACGTCCAGATCCGGCTGAAAGGCTTTCCGCCACAGACCAAAAGCTTCGACAGCAAGACCATCGCAAAGCAATGGGCCGCACAAGTCGAGACTGACTTGCGCGCGGGGCGCTACATGCAGCGCGTCGAAGCCGAGCGCCATACCGTGCGCGAATTGATCGACAAATATCGCAGAGAGGTGTTGCTAACCCGCAAACCCCAGCGCGAAGCCGATCAGGGGCCGATTCTCGACTGGTGGTCGAACAAGCTGGGCGCTTATAGCCTCGCCGAACTCACGCCCGCCCTGATTGGCGCGAGCCGCGACGAACTGGCTGCAACCCCTACCGCTACCGGCAAACCCAGAGCCGCAGCAACCGTTGTTCGCTCGCTTGCGACGCTTTCTCACGTCTTGAGTGTCGCTGCAAAGGAATGGCAATGGCTGGAAATCTCGCCGATGCCGAAGGTCGCCAAGCCGCGCGTCAATAACGAGCGAATCCGCCATCTCAGCGATGACGAGCGCGACCGACTGCTCGACGCCGCGTCCCAATCGGCGAACGCATATCTCTACGTCATCGTCGTCATCGCGATCTCAACCGGCATGAGATACAGCGAACTCATGCACCTGCGCTGGCGAGACATCACCCTCAGGGAGCACGAAGACGACTATGGCCTAGTTCTGCTCAATCAGACCAAGAACGGCGAAAGACGTGGCATACCGCTAACCGGTGTGGCACTGAAGGAAGTCAGGCGTCTATTCGCAGAACATGCGAAGACCCGCAAGGGCGTGTTTGATCCTGACGCGCTGCTGTTCCCGAGCGAGGCCGAACCCGGCCAACCCGTGCAGATTCGCAAGTCATGGGACACTACGCTGAAACGTGCCGGCATCGAGAACTTCCGTTTCCACGATCTGCGGCATACGACGGCGAGCTATCTTGCGATGGGGGGAGCAACGGCACCGGAGATCGCCGAAATCCTGGGGCACAAGGACCTCAAGATGGTGAAACGGTATGCGCATTTCGGAAAGGATCACATTGCCAAGGTGCTAACACGTATGTCAGAAAGCCGCCTAGGGAAAGAGACATTCGTTGCCAACGAACAACGGCCATCTACCGATAACGTGGAAATAAAATAGCACCAAGCTCAGCGTTCATGCGTCCATAGCCGACCGGCAACGACACTTCCCGATAACCCAGGATACTCAGGGATAAACATACGGCTGCGCATCATAAACCCAAGACCAACGTCCTCGCGCAGCAGTCCGGTTTCATGGGGTAGACAGCCCGATTTGGTGCGGTTTAGACTCCCCCACAGTTATCGCACGCTATCGAGCTTGGCGATCGCGAGCCAGTGCTGCGGTTGGATCTTGCCACCGTTGGCGGATCAGAACTTGAGGCGCGAATTTCTTCAGTTTGCGCCCATTGCATAAGTGATTGACCAACACGCAGACAAGCGATTTCGTAGGCTTGGGGCTAATGGCATCGGAGATGATATGCAAGGCACGAAGGAAAAACGCAAGGCAGAAACACCGTTGGCCGATGACTTGAAGCGCTACTATCAGACGCGTGCGCAGCTGAGCTCACTCCCCGACGGCTCAAGGCGAATGGTCGATGAGGAATTCAATGATCGGCGCGAACCGGTTGTGACCCGTAGTGTCTTGCTGATTCCGGGACAGAAGCCGATTGTTGAGTTTCCGTTGTCTACACCCTCTACGACGAAGCGCCGCCGCGCAAAAAAAGCCCCTATAGAAAGCATCCCGCTAAAGGATCGGAAGGTTTTGACTGTCAAGGAGGTGGCTGCGCGTTATCCGTATTCGGAGTCTGCGTTGCGGCATCTGATCTTCGACGCGGAAGCTTACATCAAGCATCCGAAGGAAGGCCTCAAATCGAATGGTTTCGCCGATTGCATCAGACGTCCACCGAGGCAGCGCAAGGTTCTGATTGACGTGGAGCAGTTCGAGGCATGGATGCGAGGACCTAAGGCGTAACGCGAACGCCGATGGTCAGGGGGCGTAGACAATCTGCGCCCCGCATAGAGCGAACGTAACGACCAGACAAACTGACCGGCGAACAGTCAAACACGCGGCGTCATTCACGGAATCTTCGCGAAGTTATTCTGTAGTCCAAATCGATTGGCAGTCGGACACTGATTACGCAATCTCTGGACGAGGGCATACGGTCAAAACTGATGGCAAGTACATATAGCGTCAAACACACACAACTTTTCACTTATGTTCGATCACATAACCGTCGCAGGTGTCATCAAACCCATCGACCCCGTTGATTGGAACCGTTTTGAGCAGGTAGCCTTCCTTCAAAGAAATGACGTGAATTTCAGGCCAACCGTGTGCTATCGACAGAGTCCGCTCACAGGGGCGCAGTTCAGTGTCACGCCCAGCTCTCGGAAATACAAGAACGGCGAGTACCTGCAACTGACTTTCAAGATTCCGGTAAATGCCGTCCTGAATGGCGCAAACATTATCCCCGGCGATCATTGGGCGTGCGTCCGCACGCTTAAGACTATAGGGAAGTTTTTGCGCTGGTTCCTGCATGCCACAGGCTTCACCCCGGCCGAAGTAGACTATTTCATGGCGCACTCCCGGATCGTCTCGGCAGAATTGACGTGGCATATTGCCTGCAGCAGTCATAGAGGTGCCAAGCTTGCACAGTTGCGCCTGTTCAACCATCTGAAAGCTCTAAAGAGAGTTCAGAGCCAAGCCTATAAGATCAAGAAAATTCGCCATTACGGGGACGACGAGAATTTTTCGTTCTATGCAGATGTTGTCGGAGCACAGCTGAAGTCCTATCTCAAATCAGAGCAAGCCAAGTCGCGCGATCGGAAGAATCGACAAAAGAATTTTCTTTCCGATGAAATGCGCCCTCACTCTGCCACTATGCTGAAAGAAGTCGAAAGTCATGTCCGCCTTGAAGTCGTGCTTGAATCGGAGATGCTACGAAAGCATGGTCTTGAATTGCCGCTGGATTGGACCGCAGATAGGGTTGTCGCAGCAATTGAAGATGTGTGGGAAATGATGGGGCTCTCTATACCCTTTGTAAGCAGCAAAGACCATGTGCCTACCGCCGGGCTGCATCCAAAGGTGCAGAGCACGTTAGCACGGTACTTTGCTGGGGAAGATCCGAAACACTTCCTGGCTGGTAGCGCAAGAACTCGGCATGGCGCAATCCTTCGCGAACGCGGGCTAGAAATAGGCACGCCGTGGACGAAGCATCGACAGGCCATCAGTGGAACCATCGGAAAACAGCTTCAATATTCGAAGCATCACGTCTTCCCCGAAGCAATTGTCCGATTGGGTCTGTCGCCCGAGAAACTGGATCGGCTGATTGAACGCTTGAACAAGGAATGTCAAGCTCATATCGACGCGTTTAGCCAAGATATTTATGACATGCGTCGGCGGGAGTCCATACAACGCATGGTCCTGCTTGGGCGCAGGGAACAATACGCAAGCGACTGGATGGCACCGGAGAAAAAACCGAGACCGTAGACCCTGCGCGCAGGAGGGGCAGACTCGACGTCCGCAACCGATAGGCTGTGCCACGGCACAGAGAAACCGAGTTTTCTGTGCCAGAAACTACAACGCCCGCCTATGCGGGCGTTGTAAGTACTTGATTCTGTTGGTGCCGGAAAGAGGAATCGAACCCCCGACCTTCGCATTACGAATGCGCTGCTCTACCGTCTGAGCTATTCCGGCACACTGCTGATCATGCCGCCAAGCCCGACAAAATCGTTCAAAGCGCAGATCAGAAAGAAGCGAGATTATAGCGGCGTTTTTTTGCTCTGGGAAGAGGTTGGTTGCATTCTTCCTACCTTGCAGACGTATCGGTGTGCCATGGCTGTGCCACACTCGCCTCATCCGCGCGACGGTTCCGCCTGGATGCCTGCCCCGCTGAGATTCAAGCACGTAACGCTCGTCCGCTGATATCGAACAGCCCTCCTGCTCCGTACTTGATCTGCGAATTTGCCTCTTTTCGCGAGCCTGACCAAAGTTATTTGGGCGTTGAGGGCATGATTCGACCCTGATAAAATGGTAGTACGAGCGAAAAACCGACCAAAACCCGGGTTTTCGGCTCGCCGCTCGCGCCGCAGCGCATGCCTGAACAAATCCGCCGGAAGTTAGCCGGATTTCGGTTCGAACTTCTCTCCCTGCTTCACCCAAAATGTCCGATGCCGCCAGGCAGGCGTTGCTGCGTGTTTTATTTTCATAAGGAATCCTCTATGCCTGCCATCACCATTCCAGCGACGGTTGAGAGCACCCCGACGACTTTTACGCCTGCGTTCACGTTCGTCGCACAGACCAACGACTTCGATGACGTCTTCGCATGCGCCGCCATGCTCTCGGGCAAGAAAATCGAAGAAGTGCGGGACGTCGCTATCGCCAAAACAAAGCATCCCGCGCGAGGTCCGTACTATCTCGGCGAGTTGCAGATCGCAGCGCTGCTTGCCCAGTTAGGACTTGTCGCGACCGTGTACAAGGAGATCGGTCGCGTCGCTGATATTCCCGATGTCGCCTTTCTGATGGTTGACTACAACGCCGACATGGAGGTTGGCCGGCACATCCTTTTCCATCGGGCGAAGGCTAGTCATGCCTCCGGCACGACGATCGAATACGCACTCGATCCGGCGCCATGGTGCAAACCCGCAGACCGTGTTCGAACCAACTTCAAGAGTATCGCCGGTCACTGGGCGATCGGCATCCACGCCATGAACGTCAAAGCGGCCAGCAAGTAGTCGGGCAGCCAGAGCCAAAGTTACCCATCGCACCGGGGCCAGTGTCGACCGCACTGGCCTTTTGCACTTCTGGCGGCGCCTATCGTGACCGCAAGAAAGCATACAAGGAGAATCAGATGAATATCGACAACCAGAGTTCCGAACCCGGCACTGCAACGTGCCGCACCTTGCAAAAGCCGCCGCCGCTGTTCCGGCTGGGGCGAATCGTAGCGACCAGAGGGGTACTGGCGCATCTCGAACACCACGGCATTACGGCCGACCCGTTTCTCAGGCGGCATGCCACCGGGGACTGGGGCGACGTTCCAGCCGAAGACGCAAAGTCGAACCAACTGGCCGTACAGCAAGGTGCACGCATCCTCTCGTCGTATGAAGTCGCAGGTGAGCGGGTTTGGCTCATCACCGAGGCCGACCGCAGCGCGACGACACTGTTGTTCCCGTCGGAGTATTGACGATGCCGGCTATCCCAACCACGGTCACCATGATTGGAGCCGGGTTCGTGCCAGCGTTCCGGCGCGTGCAGCAATGCGGCGACTTCGATTGTCCGTTCGCGGTCATCGCCATGATCTGCGGCACGACCATTGAAGCCGTGCGCAACGTCGCTATCAGGCGGTTTCGGCATCCGGTGCACGGCCCATACTGGATAACTGGCGACTTCATCGCCCAACTGCTTGCGCACCACGGCTACAACACGGGCATGTATGAAGAGCCGGCGTCGGTCAGCGAAATCCCCGACCTGGCGATTGCCCTCGTCGACTACGACGAGCTCAGCAATCTTGGCCGGCACGTGCTGTTCCACCGCGCCCGCGCCAGCCAGGACCCAGACATCAAGGTTGAGTACGTGATCGACCCGGCTTACTGGATCGAGCCCAACGATTACGTAAAAACGAGCCTGCCGGACATCCATTGGTACATGGAGGTGTATCCGATGGGTGAGCATGGTAGCAAGGTGATCGCGTTTCCCGGACATACGGCGAGGGCGACGACATGACGGGCTCGTTTGCCCTGTCGCAAGGGGTCCGTTGTCACCGGGTGTGCCGCGTCTATGAGCGCGATCGGGACTGGCGAGGTAGCGTTTTGATAGGCGCGGCCTGAACCTGGTCGATGAAGTCGTGCGGGTCCGCTTCGAGCGCGCCGAGAATGTCGAGCAGTTCCGCGAGATCGACCCTGCGCATCCCGCTCTCGTACTTCGACACAAAGGACTGCGGACGTTTTAACCGCAGCGCCACATCCTCCTGAAGAAGGCCGCGCTGCTTCCGGATGCTCGCGAGCAGCGCGGCAATACGCTGGTTACGGGGATCGTGGATGGGGTGGGTCATTGCCAGATTCTAGATCCGCATACACAATATCCCATATTAGGATGTAACATATGACGACAATGCTGACGTTAACGATGATCTGGCTGCTGATAGCCATGGGGATAGCTGCGGCAGTAATAACCGACATGCGGCGGTTGTGCGTGCATCGCGCCGGTCTGCCACCCGTTGGCTGGCTGTTGGTATGCGTCTGTACGGGGCCATTCGCGATCACGGCCTACCTGGTCTGCCGGCGGGCCGTCTGGCGAAGGCTGGTCGATTCGGTCTGGCAGATCGCCGGCGACGCGTCGCACCCAACCCATGTCCGCCGAAGGCGTCTGATCACGTTACGACAAAGCGGTCTCATCGGCGCACCAGTCTTTCTTGCGTGTATGAAAGCGCTCAACACCCGACAGCGGCGGCATGACTGATTCCCAGAGATAGCGCATCGGTAACGCTGTGAACAACAGACAGATCGCGAGCGCTGGAGTGCCCACCCGGCGATTCGCACTCGTATCAGGGCAGTGGGTTGAGGTAGCGCGTGGCCCACAAAACCAACTGACAAGAACATGCAAGCTAAAAAGTCACTAAAGAGTTTCTGCTTCGTTGCGCCGGTTTTCGTCCTCGGCGCGCTGCTGGGCGGTTGCAATGACGGGGATCATTTGACGCCTGACCTGGACGACGTCAAGGCAGCGCTACACGAGCGGTACGGGGAATGTCCGCTCTGGACGCTCAGCGGCGTTCGCCGGATCGACGGCGCGCCCAACCAGAACGGATACGAAATCTCATACTCGTTCGTCCTGACGCTGAAAGATATCGGCACGCTGAGCCAGCCCGGCGCCTCCGGCGAACTGGCCAAACGTGCCCGCGCATCATTGCTTGGTAATGATCCCTGTTCCTATGGCGCTGCCCTGCTGGCGGAAGAAGTGCTCAGGGAGCAGCAGCCCGTTACTCGCAGCTATCAGGGCAGCGGCGACAGGGTATTCGTGCACAGCGAGCGCGGCTGGCATCTGGTCACCTCGCCGACTGATCCACTGAACCCGGCGACCTACGACCCGCTTGCACCGCTCGACGACGCTACGGCTGCTGCAATGCAGACCGGCTCAGCCGATGCGGATTCGGATAGCTCGGGCGGGAATGATGGTTCAGCGGGGCAGCGAAGCATTTTTCATCGCCTGAACCTGATGGTGATGTCGCTGTTCCGTACCGGCTCACATTCGGGCGAATCCGTCAATAACGGCAGTCCGGCTGCTGCGGCGGCGACGTCGGCCAGCAGCGAAGCCCCTGCGCCCGGCAGCGAGGTCGAGCAGGCGGCAAGCAGCGCGGCGGCTACTGACGCCACCTCCGCGCCAGCGGCCCTCATGAGCAGCGATACACCGGCCGCGTCCGCGCCGGTGGTATCAGTATCACCGGCGCCGGTTCCACCAGCGGCTACCTCGTCGGTTGCGCCTACGGTTAATACCGGCACGCCGTCGCCAGCGCAGGGCACAGCGAGCGCCGATCAGGACACGCCCGCGCCGCCGCTTGCAGCATCCGCCGTTGAGCCTCCTGCGGCACGGTCGCCAGTCGCTCACCCGCTGGCTGCAGCCGACCTCGAAGGCGACTGGCAGGGCACCTACCAGTGTGGGCCATACATTGGTGCGGGCTCGGTATCCGATCCGGATGCGTGGACGCAGCACGTCGCAATGACGGTCCGCGACGGTCAGGTAACGCTGGTACGAGAGTCGGAAGGGGACCGCGCCTTCCGGGAGGTTCTGTCAGGCAACGTCCTGCCCGACCTGTCGCTGCATCTGGGCGGTACCGGGCAACACATTACGGCGAAGCATCCGTGGAACGCCGATTTCATGGGCCGCTTCAACGGCACAGCAGATCAGGCGACGTTCGAGGCCAGCGGCACGCTGTCGGACTGGCACCGCGAAGAGTTTCGCGCGTGCCGGCTCGCGCTTAGCCGCTGACCGGAGGTTTCTTCTTTCTTTACGCGCTGCTGTTCGGCAGCGCCCAACTAACAATCGGGGGATCAACAACATGGCATTCTGCGAGCAATGCGGCGCGCGAATTAGCTCAGGTGCAGCCTTCTGCAGCAACTGCGGCGAGTCAACAGCAGTATCGACCGCCGTTCCGTTGGCGTCGTTGCCTGGCGCATTCGGGGCGACCGGCATACCGGCGTCGGCTGTACCAGCCGATGACCTTGCGGGACTGTCGGATAAATGGCGGCGGCGTTTTGCCGCCATCGAGAAGGCCGGCGGTGAGCGCACCCGGTGGTGGCGATGGCCAGAAGCGAAACAGCTGATCGGGAAAGAGAAAAGGCTAATCACGTCGAACCTGTGGGCCTTCGTGTTCGGGCCGTTCTATTACCTGTACCTCGGCCTTTGGCGCAAGGCCGTCACGCTGTCGATCGTTGCATTGGTGGTTGATGTCATCCTCGGCATGGCTGGCGATGCGCTGGATTTTCCCATCGATCACTTCCTCTGGATCGTGTCGGCGGTCATGTTCAGGCAATGCGCGAACGTCGACTACTACCGAAAGACCGTGCTGAACCGAAGGGAATGGTGGTGATGGGATGGAGCAACCCATGCCGCAATGGAAACACCGCCCGCAGATATGAGGGCGGTACTGGCGTCCCGTTCGCATAACAAGGACCGATTCATGAAACGAATCCTTGCCACATTTGCTTTCGTCGTTGTTGCTTCGAGCGCTGTTGCCGCACCTCCTTTTCAGGAGCAGACGGTGATGGTGAAAAAGCCGGGGCTGTTCGGCTACAACATCGAGACCCAGGTGTACTCACCGAACGCACCCGGCCACTATCCAATCGTGGTACTGAACCACGGCCATACGGCCTCTCCCGACCAAACGGAGAGCTTCAGGGGCCAGGCCATCGAATTCCTGAAGCGCGGCTACGTGGTTGTCGTGCCGTTCCGCGCCGGGCACTCGCATTCGGGCGGCATGCCGGTTAAGGGTGCGTGCTATGACGTAGGGATGGTGCGTGAACTGGCTGGCGATGTTGTCCCCGCCATCAACTATGCCAAGTCCCTGCCCAATGTCGATCCCACAAAGATCGTGCTGATCGGAATCTCGCAAGGCGGCATGACCGTGGCAGGGCTTGGCGCGATGAACATACCGGGCGTAATCGGCATTGTGAACTTTGTCGGCGGCGCGAAGCAACCGGGATGCAAGTCGGGCTACTACCCGACAGTACAAGCGTTCTCCACGCTCGGAAAGACCAGGGTAGTCCCCCCGCTTCTAACGGAGTTCAGAAGTAGAGGTCATGCCGCGATGGGCAACTTCTGTTTGGGCGGTACGCCGCCAATGGCCGTGTTCGGCCTCTCGTGATTGTATGACCACAGCCACTTCGTCGCATACTCCTGAACATCGGCCACCGTCTCGAAGAGGTAATGAGCGAGCCAATCGTACCGAACGGTTTTGTTGTAACGCTCAATGTACGCGTTCTGTTGCGGCTTGCCGGGCTGGATAAACTGCAGAACGACGCCGCGTCGAACAGCCCAGTCCCTGAGCGCATCACTGACATATTCCGGCCCGTTGTCGCACCGGATCTTCGACGGTTTGCCGCGCCACTCGATTACCTGATCCAGGGACCGGATAACGCGTAGCGCCGGCAACGAGAAGTCCACCTCGATGCATAGGCCTTCCCGGTTGAAGTCGTCGATCACGTTGAACAGCCGGATGCTACGCCCATCAGCGAGCTGATCATGCATGAAATCCATTGACCAACACTCGTTCAGTGCCTGCGGCACAGCCAGCGGTTCAGGCTGCTCACGCACCAGCCGTTTGCGTGGCTTGATCCGCAAATTCAGCTCGAGCTCGCGATAGATGCGATAAACACGTTTGTGATTCCAGGCGAAGCCCTTGACGTTGCGCAGGTACAGGAAGCACAGGCCAAAGCCCCAGTTGCGCTGGTTGTGCGTCAGTTTCACGAGCCACTCAGCGATCACGCTGTTTTCCGCGCAACGCTTTGCCTGGTAGCGGTAGCAGGTCTCGCTTACGCCAAACGCCTCACAGGCCGCCCGTACGCTCATTGCGCGATCCTTCACTGCACGGATGGCCATCTCGCGGCGACGAGATGGCCTCACCACTTTTTTTCAAGCGCCTCGCGCACCACCTCGGCCTTGAGTCGCTCCTCGGCGTACATCTTCTTGAGCCTGGCGTTTTCCGTCTCAAGCTCCTTCATCCGGCTCATCAGCGCCGCGTCCATACCGCCGTATTTCGAGCGCCATTTGTAGAAGCTCGCGCTGCTCATGCCGTGCTCGCGGCACAACTCCGGAACGGGTGTTCCGACTTCGGCCTGCTTCAAAATCCCGATGATCTGGCTTTCCGTGAATCTGGACGTTTTCATGCAAAATTTCCTGTCGATCCTGCTGCTAGAAAATTCTACCTTGAACAACCGCTAATTCTCGGGGGGACTACCAACCGGCGCTGGCCATCAACTGCTGAACACGTTTTCCAGCCAGTGCAGCTCGTCGGAAGACAGGTCGTCCCATTGCCCGCTCTGCACCTTACGAGCGACACCAACGCTAACCTTTGAGGGCGTCTCATCCAGCAACCGAACTGGGTTCTCCGCCATCTTGCGCCGGGTATGGGACATAAGCTGCTGGGCTAGGTCTTCGCACATTTCGTAGCGTGCGAGCAGCTCGTGTTCGGTCAGGCCAGATACGAACTGATCCCCGATGCGCCGAAGAAGGAGCTTGGGTTGAGTGCCTGTGATCGTACCCGGCACCGGTTGCCGCGGAAAGGTGCCCGAAGTGTCCGCCGTCATTGCAGCTCATGCCTTCCCGCGTCGCAAACTTTGCGTCGATTCCCCGATCTCGGCCCTACAGCGCGTCCCCGGGCGCAATAATCGCCATCGGTCACACCTGCACCTCGTTCAACGGGCTACCCGGCAGCGGCGATATCTGCGCCGAGATGACAAACCGCCTGAGCCTCTCCCACGCCTCGGTGTAACGGAACCTCGGCACGCTGCCCACGATTTCATCGTTGCGTCGCAGAACCTGCCCGATTGCCGGAAGCCACTGCGCGTCTACCTGCCAGTCGCGTCCCCGTGACGCCTCCCGGATGCTTTTGTCCAACCCCATCTCGACCTCCAGAAACAGTGCAAGATCGGCTTCAGAACAACTCCCCTCAAGCAGGTAGAACGTCATGTAAAGGATTCTCAGCAGGGCCGTCATCGTGTCCGCGGTGCCGTGTCCGTTCCTCATGAGCACGAGTGACATGTGATTCTCAAGAGAGATCTGCTTCACGGTGCTTGCCGGCAGCGGCAGGAGCATCTCCTTCGTGCGCGTTTTGCGCGCTAGGCCTTTTCTCGTCATTTTGTATCGACGTGTTATGGAAGCAATACAGTCACTATTGCTGGATCGTCGCACCCTTGAGCAGGCCACCGGTGAACTGGGCGGCGGCCTTTTCGAGTGCAAGCGCCTGCAACTGCTGACGGATCGTATCCTTCGCCTGATTGAAGTCCGGCACCTGCGTCGGCCGCTTCGCGTCGAGCTTCACGATCACGTACAGTGTGCCGCTGCCCTGGACAACCGGAATCGCCTGCGGTGTCACCGCACCGGCCGGCAGTTGCGTGATCGCCTGCGCAACCGGCAGCGGCAGACCCTGTGTCTTGCCCTCTGCTACTGGCGTCTTGAAACTCATCCATGCCATCTCGCCGCCTGCTGCCTTGCTCGGCGCCACACTGTACTGGCGGGCAAGTGCATCAAACGCGGTACCCGCCTTCAGTTGCGCAAGTACTGTATTCGCCGTCGCGTCGTCCGCTACCGCGATGATGCGCGGCTTGTATTCTTCCTTGCCCAGCGAACCGACGATGTCGTCATAGCGCGCCTTCACCTGCGCGTCGGTGACCGTGTCCGGATGAATGTTGTCCTTCAGGTAGAGCTGCGTCTCCGTGTTGACCTTCGCGGCGTTCACGGCCTCCAGCACTTCAGGCTTCGTATCGTAGTGCTGCTTTTCGGCGTTCTGGCGGAACAGTTCACGCGCGATCAGTTGCTGCCTGATCGCCTGACGGACCTGCGGTGTATCGGGTTGTCGCGACGCGCGCAAAGCGTTTTCGAGTTGCGCCTGCTCAATGGGCACACCGTTGACGATAGCAACTGTGCCGGCCGGCAAGGCGCCCAGTGTATCGGCGGCATGGACCCGTTGCGTCGTACCCATGCCTAGCGCAGCGGCAGCGAAAGCAGTGATGCACAAAGCGTTGATACGTGAACCTAAGTGAATAGTCTGTTTTGTCATGACAAATATTTCCTAGAAGTTAAGGTTGGCCGTGGCCAGCACGAGCGTCGCCCGCGAGCCAAGGCTGGCCGGTTGGGTCAACGCGCGACCGACGGTGAGCTCTCCCGACACGATCCACTGATGCCACTGCCATTGCGCACGCAGGCCCGCGCCAGCACCGGCTAGCGTGGGAAATCCGGACACTGCAACGAGGCTGGCCTTCCCTGCATCGAGAAAGAGATAAGGTTCGATCCGGGCGTCGTGCCATGCAGGCATGTTCACCCACGCGATCTCGTTACGCGAGTAAAACCCCCGGTCGCCCACGATCTCGCCAGACCGGAAGCCCCGGATGGTGTCCATGCCGCCCAGGTAGAGCTGCTCGGAGCCATATAGCGCGACATTCACGTACTGACCGCCTAGCACGCCCCGGTACGCGAAGGCCGCACTACCCAGCTTCGGCAGAGGCAGCGTAAAGTTCGCTGTCGCATCAAGCTTGGTGAACTGGCTGTGTGCATCGCTCCGTGCAATGCCATCCGCATCGTGATCCGCCTCAAGCCACGGCAGTCCCTGGGAGACACCTGCATCGAGTGTCACGTTGCCCGCCGCGTCATTGAGCACGAACTTGCGCAACCAGTTGCCCCCCACCCGCAGTACCGCGATGTGCTGTGGGTCGAGGTCGATGTCGTTTACTTGACGATCCGTGCGTCGCCACGACAACGTCGCATCGATGTTTGTCGTCCCTGCAAGCGTGCGATCAAGCGTGTAATTCCAGCCGAGGATGTGGCTCAGCGTACGGCCGTATTCGAGCGCGGTTGTGCCAATCAGTTGCTGGTATTCCGAGTCCGAAAACGTATAGCTGAACGTGTTGCGTCCAAACGGCACCGCGAGCGATCCCACCAGCGCGTTACTATCCAGACTGTCAACGAAGTTCAGACTGAGCGATTCCTGCAGTCCGATCACGTTGTCCGCCTCCACCCCCGCACGGTAACGCGTCGCCCCGGTCGCCTCGCTGCCGTAATTGTCGACTCCAAAGGAGTAATACAGGCGGTCCCCCGGCTGGTTGTTGATGGCAACAATCGAGTCACCCGGACTCTGGCCGGGCAGGATCTGCACTTCCGCCTGATTACGTCGGAGCCGGTTGATCTGCGCGACACCCTGATCGAGGTCGGCCAGGTTCAGGGCATCGCGCGGCGCCGCGGGAAAGGCCCATTCAGTGCCGGCATCGGTGAACAGGCCACCTCCGGCGGATGCTTCGTCCTTCTTCAGCCGGTGAAACGGTTTGCCGTTGATCGTGTACTTCTCCACACGGCCGACCTGCACAGTGATCTTCAGCGTGCCCGATTCAAGATTCTGGGGCCCGAGGTACGCGCGGGTCGTGACGAAGCCTGCCTTCACAAATGCATCGGTCAGCCGCTTGAGCAGAACGTTCAACCGGTGCGAGCCGAGTTCGTGTCCGGAAAACGGCGTGACAATCGTCTCCAGCTTTGACGGCTTGAGCACAGTGTTGCCCGTCACCTCGATCCGGTTGATCCTGAACGTGGGGCCGGTTTCTGCGATCTGGTCGATGGGCGTATCGAGCGGAATGTCGAGTGTCTGTCCCGTGTCCGCCGGCACCGCAATGGAAGCAGGTGGCTGTGACAGCGCACGCTGCGCCGCCTGTGCACGCTGCTGGTCGATGATCTGCTGCGCGGGATCCTGGATCGGACGGCCGGCAGGCAGGGGGGGCGCTCCTGGTGGTGGCGTCTGGGCGTGTACAGGTGCACCCGCAAGAAATACAACCGGCACGCCCAGCAGCGCGAGCTTGCGCAGCGGGGTTCGAGGTGCTCGCTGCATCATCGCCACCACCAGCTCGTCAGGCCGAGATGTTCGCCGAGTTGCACGGGTGTTGTCGAAGGCGCACGCATGGTCGTGATGCCCCCGGCAGCAGAGACGCCTTTCCCACCACTGATATAGCCGGCGTCGATCACGCCGTCACCTGTGAGCGTGACCTGCCCGTCTGCGGTAAAGCCGCCGCCGACATCGGTTGCAATGATCTCGGCCCAGGTGCTGCCGAAGAAGGCCTTGAAGCCACTGCCCTGGTTGATCGCCGAATACCCCAGCACGCCCTGCGCCCAGGTCGTGGGTGCGTTCACCGTGAGATTCCCGAGTGCAAAGACGTTACCGCCGATATCGCTCGCGCTCGTCCCCGCCTTGAGCGTGATGTCAGTGCCCGCCTGGACTGCGCCGCCATACGGTGTCACGTCGCTCGACGCGCTCGCATGACAGACGATCCAGCAGGTTCGGGAATAGCTGGCCTGACCCGCGAACACCGCCTCGTTGAGGAATGCCTGCTGCGCGGTAATCGTGACTGCCGCATTGTTCGACTGGATGATGCCGCCGCTGTTCGTGACGTTGCGGCCGGAAATCGTCACCGGCCCTCCAGTGGCGGCGATGTAGGCCAGTTGACCGGGTTCGGTGACAGTGCCGTAGTCGACATCGAAGCCCGTCGTGTTATGCCTGAAGAACAGGAAGCCGCTGCTGCGCGAATACGCCACCGGTTGTGCGCCATCGATAGCGGTGCCCGTATGGTCAATCATGTTGAGCACGTCGCCCTGCGCCACCAGACTCACGGCCTGGTTGGCGAGTATCCGGGCGTTGTCGTTGGTGATGTCGCCCGGCGTGGTGAGCGAGGTGGATCCGTTCGCCGCGAAGATGATGCCCAGGTTCGCCGGGCTGGATGCGTTCGTGATGCTGCCGGTGGCTGTCAGTGTCACGTTGCCGCCGCTCGTAGTGCCGTCAGACGCTACGTTACCGGCCTGGATCAGGCTACCGGTGCTGGAGATATTGCCGGAACTGGTCAGACTGACCGCGTTGCCTCCTGTGAGGAGGGACGGGCCAGTCGCGTCGTCGACAAGCGTGATGCCGTTCGCGTTGACCGTGACGTTGCTGGCAGCGCTTAGCTGCGCGCCCTGCAACGATAATGCCCCCGGCGTGGTGAGACTGATGTTGCCTTCCGCCTTGATCGATCCGTCGGCGACACCGATATCGCCTTTTGACGACACCACCACATCCCCTGCGCTGGCGTAGATCTGCCCCATATTGCGCACGCCTGCGCCTTGGTCGGTGACGACCAGCTGAACGCGCCCTGCTGTCAAACCTCCCAGCGCAGTGATGTCGACCGCGATGCCCGGGTTGCTTGCGCCCGATGAGGTTGAGTTGACGAGCCAGTCGTGGCTATTGTCGGTGGGAGAGAGTCCCGTATCGTACTCGTTCACACTGTCGCCGATGATCGCGCGAATGCCGCCGGTGGAGCTCGTATAGCTGTTGGTCACCGGTCCGTTCACGGCCAGCTGTTTAGCGATCAGATCGAGATTGACCAGCGTGCCGGAGAGGCCGCCCGCACCGATCGTGATTGTGCCGCCGTTCGTGGTCAGCACAACGTTGCGCTGGGTCACGCCCGGGGCCAGCGTCAGGTCGTTGAAGCTCACCTGGCCGGTCGACAGGACTACGTGCCCCGTGTTGACGAAGCTTCCGCCATCGACCGTGATGCCATTCGGGTTCGCCAGAATGACGTTCGCATTCGGGCCCAGCACAGTAATAGGCCCCTGGATCAGTGACGGGTTCGTGCTGGTGACCTGATTGACGATTGTGCGGGCGTTGATGCCTGTGTTGTTCAGGTCCGCGCCGGCGGAGGTCACATTGAAGGACGAATAGGTGTTGTTCGAGACGCCGCCAACGGCGGGAGCCAGCCCGACCGTCTGGTGGCCCGAAGACGATGTGCTGACGCTGGTAGCGGTGCCGACGTCGGGAACGATGCCGGCAGCGCAAGCGCTTCCGCCTAGTATGGCTAAAGTCGCAGGTACAGCAACCGCCAATAGCGCGCGGGATGGATACAGCGTGCGCATCGTCCCCTGTTTTCTCGTTCTCAAATTCTTCCCCGATTGCTGCTGTTGGTCTTTTGCTCTATGTGCTGGCGGCTAGATGTCTGTTTGATTAAGACACAAGGACTGTTCCAATACCCACATGCTGGACGCTCGGCCAGAGACAAGTTGCGCAATTTGAACTTTCACGCAAGCCGAACAAATTCCTGGTGCTTAAGTCGCCAAGCTACCCTTCGTTGCGTTCATGCGCATCGGCCCCTCCATCTGATTGGGTTGCGCCGCTGTTGGTCCCGTTTGAACCGAAATGAACTGAAGCACCAGACAGCCTAAGAGCAATGCTGCACCCGAGACACCCGCTAATTCGCAAATTTCAGCAATCACCGTGGAATACGATTTCTGATCGCACCTAGAATCACACAACGACTGCAAGCGATGGTTTATTGGTCGCCGCCTCGAATATACATTTTCCCGAAAAATTGATCCGCACCGCCACAACTACCGGATACGATGATCAAGCATAAATTCAAATTTATCGATGTAATTCTCAAGTGGCCTAACAGGAAGCCATTCGTGCGGCACATACGGACTATCCACTTTAATCTGGTAGCCGTGGCGCCACGCGAGTTTACAGTAGATAATACTTGGGGTACAAAGCAAATCCTTCGTATATCCGCCTTCCAACGCTCCTCGTCTTGAGATTGATTTTGGTGAAACCAGTTGCTCAACGATAGACGTCATCTCTGCAAGATCCCCCCTCGCCAAGGCGAGATAAAAATGATGATCGATAAGAAATTTCTTCTCCCTGCTCCCCTGCGGGGGGCTAGCAATAATGCGCTCACATCGATCACCCAAGATGTCCCATTCACCGCGTATGGCAAGGAAAAATTGCTTTGTCCAAAAATCGAACTGCTTTACATTGTCGACTCTTTTTTCGTTAAACGAATCATCGATAGTAGCGTACCAATTAATCAGGCTGGAATTATCTGACACAAGCGAGAACATTCCATGCAATGCCAGCCCTTCAAATGCGTGATCATTTGACTTTCCGGCATAAGGTGGATGTGCAAGTACATAGTCAAGCTTCGCACGCACGTAAAACCAGTTTTTTAACGAATCCACATTGCCGTTTTCGAACCAATCTGCTATTGCACTTGCTTCCGAAAAACTTCGCACAATTCTCAAGCTTCCACTCGGACTTCCGCTGTTCGAAGCAATGTTGACGAGCGACTGCTCTAATACCCCATCGCTTAAGTAAGAATCGCGATGTGCGATAACGTGAGAAAGACGAACCAAAGCTTCATTCGTTGATGGCAATCTAGTCACGCAACCTCCTTCAATGAACATTCACGGGAACGATCACCACATTTTGAGTCGATTTATTCACACCTGCAACAGCGGTATACAGGTTTCCATTGCTCAGGGCCCTCTGCACCGCAGCCTTCGCTGGTGAACTATCTGGCAAATTAGCCAGAGTCGCCTCAATCCAGTCCTGACTTAGCTGCATGCCGGCTTGACTCGACCCCAATGAGATACCGCCACTGTTCATTTGCTTCGAGTCAACCACTACCGTTATGCTTCCATTAGGCGATTGCAGAACCTGATCAAATCCGTTATTCGAACCATATTTCCCACCCGGTATTACATCGAATCCCCCGCTTTCACTGACGGAATCAATAAGCGATTCTGTCAGCGCACCGGACTGGTCACCATTTTGCACGATTTGCTGCACCAAATCCTGCTGTGCGGACGTCAAATCTTGAACAACAGCACCGCTTTGGTTAATCTTGGTACCGTTAATAAAACCTCCGTTTGTGGGCTCCACTGGGGCACCTGTCGCCACCGCATTAAGCGCCTTTTGCGCGCTGCTGTTGGGCGCGCCGCTCCCGCTCGAAGTGGTCGCACCAGTCGCCGATGAAGTGCCGCCATTAGTCCCGTCGTTTCCGTTGTTGCCGCTCGAGAAAGTCGTATTACCTGGCGCATAGCCCGCCGAGGAACTTGGCGCCGCCACCGCCGTGCATGCCAGAGGTATTTCGGCGCACGCTATTTCCGCGATCACCGTCGTTACCATGGCTGTGCCATTCATAGGCGGCTTGGGTCCGTTACCCCAGTCACCGAGCTCGTTGTTCGCATCGGTCGGCGAGCTCTTCCCGTAGTTCCGGTCTAGTAAGGTAGTAAACTGATCTTCTACGCTCGAAATCCCCTGCTGCATCTCGGCGGCCAGGACCTGAGCGAGCGTCAAGGCCGAGCCCACGAGCCCCCCGGTTTTCGCAGCAGTTGCGGTGTGACCGGCATCGTTGTTCAATGCCTCGTTCTGCGCCCATGTCGCTCCTACCTGACCGTTGCCGCCCGCAAGCTCTGAGGCACCGCCTCCAGCCAGGATAGCGAGCGCAGCAAGCGCAGCCGATTGACCCGAATCAAGCGGCGCGCCGCTTGGGTCCATCGCTGCAATTACGTCTGGACTGATCGCCGCGCTTGCGGCTGCACCCAAGGCACCGCTCGCACACCCGGTCCCCCCGGCCGCACTCGCCGCACACCCCAGCAGAGCATGGGCCAGCACATACTGCGGCGAATTCATCGGCATCGGCGAGCCGTCAAGACTTGCCTCATTGCCAATCGCGTATGCAGCAGCAGCAGCCGTATCCGACACCGCATCGTTGCGCAGATTCGTCAAGAAACTGCCGCCACCGAGCAGGGTCTGGCTACCCGCCTGTATGACCGCTTCCCCGGCCATTGCATCGCCCTGAGTCAGCAGCGTACCGGCCGTCGAAGTGCCAGCCTGCGGAACCAGCGTATCGCCGACGTTCTGCACACCCGCGAGTGCCGCAAGACTGTCGGGATTACCGGCTGACAATGTAAAGCCCAGGCTACCATCATTGAATGTGATTCCATTCGTCAGCCCCGCTGTCAGGAACGCAGAAGCGCCTGCGGCAAGCATCGAACCCACGCTGAAAGAGCCGTTTCCGAATGCGCTCTGGCTCATCGCGCTGTCCATCATTCCGCCCACTGCGGCTGTCGCAGCGATATTCCCCAGTCCCGCACCGACGGCAACTCCGTCGACAGACGTGCCAGCCGCAGCGAACATTGAACCTGAACCCGCCGTTGCACCCGCCGTCCCACCGATCGCGGCAGAGGCTGCGCCGGCCGATCCGATCGAGATCACTGCGATCACCGCCATCATGAACAGATCACCCAGGCCGAAGCCGGAATCGTCAGCGATCAGCGTCGTGTTGAGATTGTTGCTGACGGTGCTCTGCGTGAAGCTGCTGCCGAGCTGGCTCTTCAGGTTCGAGAGCAGTTGCGTAGTGGCCGCCGTGTTCGCACTGCCGTCGGCATTAACCTGCTGGATCGCGCCACCGATGTCATCGATCGCCTGCGCGTTCATGTTGTAGTTGGCAGCCGACATGAAGCCGCCCTGCTGCACCACTGTACCCGTGGTGACTTCAACGCCACCCTCGACCTCGTTGTAGATGGTGCCGATGTTGGTCGAGCGCTCTTCGTTCGTGAGCGTCCCGGTGTTGACTGTCAGGTTGTCAGCGCTGATCGAACCCGTATTGAGGATGCTGTTTGCGTAGTTGAGCGTGACATTGGTGCCGCTGATTTCGCCGTCCGCACTCACGGATGCGTAGTTCTGCGGCAACAGTACTTCCGGCATCAGCGCCTGCACGGTCGGGCACACGCCGTTACCCGTTGCCGTGCATCCCGGCTCGGGAACGGTTTCCTCCGTGTACCAGAGCATCGGCTCGTTGACCAACGCAAGCTGCGCGGCGCTCAGTTCCGTACCCAATGCGATGTTGTTCTTCTCGGCGTATTGCAACGCCGCACCGTAGAGCGCCTGCGTGTCCTGGTTGTCGATCGACGTCTGGCTCGTACTGTCGGTCGCGCTGGTCGTGCTGTAGAAGCTCGCCTTACCGGTCGCCTCCAGCGCCGCCTGCTCAACCTGCTGTGCCTGGGTATACGGGTCGTAATAGAACTGCGTGGTCGACGGCTGCAGGCTCGCAGGCAGTGCCGACAGCAAGGCTGAAGGTCCCAGGTCGTTGATGACCTGCGAAGCCGGGCTGCTGACAAGATAGCTCACCGTTTCCGTCTGTCCGCCAACGGTCGTCTTTACAGTGGTCGCCACTGGCGAGCTCATGCTGCCCGTCGTCGGTGCCACCGGCTTGCCTACTGTCTGCACACCAATCGGGGTAGTTGACGGCAGTCCTGCGGCCCCGGTCACCGAGGTCGACTGGCCAGAAAGCGTCGTCACGAGACCGGCATGATTGACAGAAGTCGTCGCGCTGGCCGGCACCGCAGGCGGCCCTAGCGAGATCACCTGACCCGAGATGGCCGGGGGCGGTGTATACACATTCGGGTTCGTCAGTCCGTTGACGAGCTGCGAGCCGGTTAGCGCCACGGACTGACCGATCACGTTGCCGGTGTTGGTGAGCGTCGGCGAGTTCACCGAGAGGGTGTTGCCGGCCTGGATCGTCGCGGGCACGAAGTCCGGAAGGCCGACCACATCGGGAAGGCCTGCCGGATCCTGCGCATTGCCGCTGCTGTACGCACTGCCATAGAGTGTCTGGCACAGCGACGGATTGTTCGCGCACCCCCAGGCCGGATACGACGTCCCGTAGTGCGTGAGATTACTGGCCCAGTACGCGTAAAGGTACTGGTTATTGCTCCCCGCCGTGCCGCTCGCGTTGATGGTAACGTTGTTCAGCGCGGTGACAAGACTACCCGTATTGCTGAAGCTGCCCGCCGTCAGGTTCACGTTGTGGTTCGCGGTGATCGTCGCCGGGGCCGCGGACTGCACGTCGACGTAGGCCTCGCAGTTACTGGTGCACCCCGTGAAAGGCGTTGCGCTGCCGTAGTTCTGATGAATCTGTGCCGGTGCGGCAATCGTGTTCGTCAGCGTGGCAGCATTGATATCCACGTCGTTGCCACCGGCAATCGCCCCGGACGTATTTGTCACGCTGCCGGCCTGCGTGAGATTCGTCGGCGTCGTCGAGGAATCGCTTGCCGTTGTGCCCGCCCCACCAATCGCAACATTGCGCCCAGCGGCCAGCGTGCCGTAAGTGTTGTTGACGGTATTCGCGGCGATCACGATGTCGTTGCCGGCCGTCACCGTGCTGTTGGTCTGCTGGTAGCTGTAAGTCTGCGAATTCGGATTGGTAGTCGACAGCGACGAACAGCCAGCGGAGTAGCCCGAGGCACACCCGGCCGTAGTGGTCATCGTGCCGGTGTTGGTACCCTGGTTCGTGAAGCTCGATGCGGTGATGTTGACGTCGTTGCCAGCCGCCAGCGTCCCGGCATTCGTCAGGTTGCCGCCTGACAGGTTCACGTTGTGCCCTGCGACGATCTGGCCTGTCTGCCCCTGCACGCTGATTGAAGACGAGGTAGACAGTGGCGTCACCGTTCCAGGCGAGTTCAGCTGGATGCCCGCCGGGTCGATATATGTACCTACCGTATAGCCGTTCAGGGCATTGGGACCGTAAAAGTTATCCCATATCTGGATGGTGGACGGCGCCTGCGACAGAAAGCTGTTGATTGAAGCCAGCGAGACTGTATCGGTCACCGTCGAACTATAGGTCGCCCCTCCGTTGGACAGCGATTGGACATTCAGGTTGGCATCGTTGCCTGCGCTGATGGTGCCGGCCTCGTTGCCCAGACTGTTTGCCGTGAGATTCAGGTTATGGCCCGCGGAAATGACCGATACAGAGGACGATGGCTGTCCACCCGTCGTCGTGGTCGTCTCTGTCGCAACCGGCAGCGCAACTGTCATGGTTGCCGTGCCGGTCCCAGCGTTCTGCGGCGTCTGAACGAACCACTGCCCACTGATTTCCACAAAGGTGATGGAACCCGATGTGGCAACCGGGGAGGTGTCGTTCAGGTAGTCCGGCGACAGTGCCTCTGCAAGCGTGACGGTCTGTGGGGTCGCGGTGACCGTGCAGCAGAAGCCGTTTTCTGCGCCATACAGACTTGCACTGTCTACCGTGTCCGACCCCACCACGAGCGACATGACGAGCGCCGGGTTGTTGATGACCGTGGTAGTCGTGGTAGTCGTTGAGGATGACGCCGTGGAGTTGTTGACGTTATTCGCACTGATGCCGAGATCGTTCGTCGCAGCGAGCGTGCCAGCTACGTTTGTCAGATCGCCTGTCAGGTTGATGTTCAGGTTGCCACTGCCCGCAGGGCTGCTACTGTTGCCTGCTTTCGTCACTCCGTTCGAATTGTCGTAGCTCCCACCGGAAATGTTCAGGGTGTTGGCGGCCTCTACAGTCCCCGCATTCGTGCCCGACCCATTGAGCGTGAACAGGTTGTTAGCCTGCATGGTCGCGCCAGCCTGATTCGCGAGCGACCCATTGATGGTCAGGTTGCTGGCGGTTACGGTGCCCGAGTTCGTCACTGCGCCGTTCAGGGCCAGCGTGCCAGTGCCCTGATTGATCGTCCCCGAATTCGAGATGCTTCCCGCTGTCACGGTCACGGCAGTGCCCGGCAGCGTCCACGCACCGCTGTTGCTGATCCCCTGCACCGACAGGTTAAAAGCGCTGCCGCCGTTGAGCGTGCCGTAAGTCGCCGCCGACGGATCGATCGTCTGGTTCGGCAGGCTCACCGTCAGGATGTTCTGGGCGAGGATCTGGCCGTTTGTGTTCGCGAAGCTGCCGTTGCCGCCATTCACCGTTACATTGACGTTACCGGTCTGCGCGCTGGTATTGCTCACGTCGCCCGCAAAGATCATCCCGTTGCTGTTGTTCAGCGAGTTCGTCGTCAGCGACAGCGCATTCGTCGCCAGCAGCCCGCCGGAATTGGTCGTGCTGCCCGATACGTTCAGGCTGTTCGTCGGCCCGTAGATCGAGCCACTGTTATTCAGGTTTGCCGCCGTGACCGCCATCGTCTGCAGCGACGACAGCGCACCCTGGTTCGTCACCGTCGAGCCCGACACGGTGAGATTGCCCGCCGCCTCCTGTGTGCCGACATTGGTCACCGTGCCACCCGCGAGCGTCGCATTGCCCTGATACGCAGCGGTACCGCCGGTGGTGAGGCTCGTGGTTCCCGTGGCGCTGTAGGTTCCGCTGATCGCCGCATTGGCGGTTGTGACCGTTGCACCGCTTAGCGTCGCGTTGCCCGTCACACTCAGTGCCGGTGCACTGGGATTAAACGCCGCATTCAGTTGTCCGGCAGACGTGTCCAGGTTGTTCGTCGCGCTTGCCACCAGGTTACCGCCGACAGCGAGCCCCTGGGTCGCGATGTTGCTGCCCGTCAGCGTGGCATTGCCGGACACGGTTGTCTGGCCGCCCAGCGTCATGTTCTGCCCGGCGTTCAGCGTTGCTGCGCCTGCAGTCGAAAGCGTGCTGGCCGTGCTGAGGTTGCCGCCCTGCGCATCGAGGTTCAGGTTACCCAGGCTCTGCACGCTGCCCTGCGCGCTCACGCTGGTGCCCGCGGTAACCCGCATGTCGCTGCCAGAAAGGTCGTTGCCCGTCAGCGTGGCGCTGCCACTAGTCGCGCCAAGTGTTTCCGTGCCGACCGCTGTCGTTGCGCCAACGGACAGGTTCTGTGCCGCGGTCGCACCCAGGTTGTTTCCCGTCTGGATCGCACCGCTCATCAACAGGTTGCGCCCCGCCGTAAGCGTCGTATTGTTCGCGACACTGACTGCGCCGCTCCCCGTGAGATCGCGCCCCGCAGTCACTGTGGCATTGCCGGTGCCGTCAACCTCAAGGCCGCCGTTCAACGCTGCATCGCGCGTGGCCGTGATCGTCGTGCTCTGGCCGCTATGAACCTGACCCGCAACCGTCGCGTCCTGCCCGGCGGTGATCGCAACCGTACCCGGGGTCGTCAGCGCCCCGCTAACCGTCACATCTCCCGCGCCCGAATTCAGGTTCGCATTCCCCTGACTCGATACGGTGCCACCCAGATTCACGCCCTGCTGGCCGCTCGCGGAGAGCGCTCCGGTCGTCGTGACGTTGCCCGTCGTGGACAGGGTGCCGCCGGTTGCGCCAAGACTCATGTCCCCGACTGACGCTACCGCGCCCTGGATCGTCGCATTGCCACCGGCTGCGACTGTCAGCGTCGAGCCGCTGGTGACATTGCCGCCCAGCGTGGCATCCTGGCCCGCCTGAACCGTAATCGCGCCGGGAGCCGTCGCATTACCGGCGAGCGACACGTTGCCGCCCGCCACCGCCGTCAGCGTACTCGCGCCCTGGATCGATCCGCCGAGCTGGATGTTCTGCCCTGCATCGAGTGACACTGCGCCCTGTGACGATGCGATTGCGCCTGTCCCGCTCAATGAGCCGCCCTGCGCGGTGATGGCAACCAGCCCCTGCGCCTGCGTGATGCCGTCGAGGGTAACGTTCTGGCCGCCCAGGACAGACAGCGTGCCATTGGTCTGCAGGTTGCCGCCAACCTGTGCCGTTCCGGTCTGCGCGGTCAGCGTGACGTCCCCGACGCCAGCCACAGCGCCGTTGACGGTCGCGTTCTGGCCAGCGGTCAGGACGACGGTGCTGTCACCCTGCACCGCGCCGTTCACCGTCAGGTTCTGCCCCGCACTCGCCGTGATCGTGCCCGGTGCCGAAACGGACTGACCAAGCGTCAGGTTGCCCGTTGTCGCCTGGAGATTGAGTGTGGTGCCGGAAAGTGAGCCGAGCGACATCGAACCGCCCGCCAGCAGGTTCACGTTGCCGCTGGCCGTCACCGATGCCGCCGAGACATCGCCGCCCGCGGTCATGGAAGCATTCTGACCTGCCGACACGGAGCCAATGGCATTGATATCGCCATTCGCGGTCACCGTGTAGTTCTGGTTCGCGAGCCCCGCCCCCCCGATTGTGACGCTCCCTCCGGTCGTGCCCGTGCTCGCCAGCGTCACGTTCTGGTTCGCGAAGGTATTGCCCACCGTGATATCGCCATTGGAGGCCACGTTGACATTTCCCGCGGTCGCAGCAAGCGCGCCCTGCGCATTGACGCCCATGCCTGCCGAGGTGGACACGATATAGATCTGTCCGCTCGTGACGGAGCCGTACTGGTTCGCGTCGATTGCGGTGTTGCCGTTGCCGATCGCCGTTGCGGTATTCGCCGTACCGTTGGATGCGGTGCTGTAGGTCGTGCCGGTGGAATCCGATGCGCTCGGGCTGACAATCTGGTTACCCGCAATCAGGTTCACACGCTGATCGGCGAGCAGGGGCGCGTTCAGGTTGATCGTCTGGGCAATCACGTCGATATTGCCGACCGTTCCCTCGATACCTGCGCCCGGACCGTTTACACCAGACGGCCCGTTGATCGTGATGTTTCCTGACGTGACGTTGTAGGCCAGCGCACCCGCGTTCGCAAAACTGGTCGACGTGCCGCCCACACCCGTCAGAAACTGCGGCGTCCCGGTAGTGAGCACCAGTCCCGGCACATTCGTAAGCGAAAGTCCGTTGACTGAAATTCCATTCGGATTACTGATGATAACGTTTGCCGGCGAGCCGAATACCTCCAATATTCCAAGCAGCGCCGAGGCGGAGCCCGTTGATGTCACCTGACTGACGATCGTGCTGGCCGCGCGGCCAGCCAGATTCGGATTGGCGCCCAGCGTCCCGCCCAGCAGGGGCGTACCCGAAACCAGGCTGTTGTTCAGCACCAGCCCGCCGCTATCCACATTGAAGGTCTGGAAGCTGTTGATGCTGATCCCGTTCGAATTAGGTGCAGCAATGTTGACGGCCGGTACGCCCGTGCTGGTCTGGGTAATCGTCGGCTGGAACTGGATCGGTGCGCGGGGGTCGACAATCGGTGCGGCCTGCGCGACTTCATCGGACAGCACCAGAAGCGGAGCCAGATACATCACAACCGCCATGACCGATGCGGTCGCCCGCATCCACCACGGCCGGCGTGCATCAACGCGCAACACGGCATTTGCAAAGCGCGTTGCTTCGCGTGCTGCGTCCCGTTGCCCCAGACGCAGGAAGATTCGTTGACCCGGTCGATTCATTTATTGTGAGCTTATTCGTTCTAATTGGACTGCTTTACCGACACTTTAAAGGACGCACCCGATTTGCAATGTCAGGACGTGTCAACTTTACAAAAATTGATAATTTGCCAGGCATGTCACGCATGAAATCGCATCCGCATGTGATGTGCGACTGTGTCGGCTGGTGATTTATCTGCCACGCGCGGAGCCTTAAACGCTTACTCCCTACGTTCTGTTTCGGCAAATCCGGGGAAAACTTTAGGAACTTTTTGAAATATTATCCTTGCCCATACCAGTTCTGCCAATGTCGGTATACTGCACAGCGAATCCATTTTCGGTGAAATATTTTGTAAGGAATTTCCTAATCCAGGGATCCTCAAATCCTTATTGAATTCAGATACGGCACACATCCATTACCTTCAATGCATGCATCATGAATAAAGAGGTATTTAAAGCACCAGAATCTTCCGGCCGCTACCCCTGCCAAGCGACCGAATGCGTGCAGTTGCTGAGTCCTTGAACGCTGTCCTTGTGCCTTTCATAGCCTCTCTTTTGTCGGCACAGCCATCCTGGATTCTTGCTCACCATGCGGAGACGGGTGTAGCAGGTATGCTTTTTGAGTACAAAAGCGAATTATTACGAACGGGCCATCGTAGAACATAGCCAGCGGAAAACAGAAAGCCAACAAGCTCATGACGCAAGCCAAACCACTCCTCGACATCCTCGATTTCTGGCATAAGGTTGAATTCTTCATCCCGTTCGACCTGAAACAGGTATTCGATCAGATTGACGAGAAGGACCTGAAATGGTTAAAACCAGATGACTTACGCCCAAGTGCACCATCACCGTGGCAGGTCGTCGTTCCCGAAGACCGTGAGCTGACCGGCTTCAAGCTTTATCTCGGCATTTTCGACATGCAGGTCATCTCGGACTTTGCTGGCGAACTCTCTGCTGACGACCCGGTCAACCCGACGGAAGAAGCTGAACGCACGCTTGATGGGCAGTCATGTATCGCCAGGATTATTTTCGATGCGCACGGCGAGTCTGCGTTCGACCCACTCTCAGTCTCCACCGTGCCGTGGGCGATCGGCAAGGCACGGAAAGACGGACTGCCGTCGCTTACTTCGGACGCTTTCGCTACTGCCCAGAAGGATCTTTCGGAGCGCCTGTTCAACTACAAAACCGAGCGTCTGAGGATACGATCAAACGGGCATGATGATGTGCGACGTGTGCCGCTAACTGGCGACGAAATCAGGTCTTTGCATGCTTTGCTCGTTGATTGGGCCGGTTGCGCGTTGCCGCCGCAATCGTCCGTAGCACTGGTCCAGATCCTCACGAGAGAGAAGAAGGACGACAGGCAGACAACGCGCTCCGCGCAAGCCACCAGTGATGAAAAGACGCCATCCGATGCTCAGGCATCAGCGTTGCCCGATGCCGAGGCTGAGGGCGAAGGTGACGATGACGGGGGCGATACCGTCGCTGATGAACCGACAGTAGACATCCTGAACAGCTTCTACATCGAAGACATCGAGCGGTGCATAACCTCGATTCGAGACGACAGCATACCCGAGACGATACGCGCGTATCTGACGCCTGGGAATGCCAGCCAACGCGTCGATCTTTACAGCGACGCCGGTCATGCAGAGATTGTTCGGGCATTGCATCCCACGAAGACGAACTCCGGACACTGGCCGGAAGACCCGTCACAGAAAATGAGCTTGATGCAGCAGTTTGCAATCAACATGGCTTTCGAGCACTTGAAGTCCGAAGGCATGTTTTCCGTCAACGGGCCGCCCGGAACTGGCAAGACGACGCTGCTGCGGG
>Ga0114930_10000865_pt1 | contig 30911 bp, 23 predicted proteins | sample AnhtaG_FD_87300 | JGI IMG/M metagenome (GOLD analysis project Ga0114930, IMG submission 87300) | Deep subsurface microbial communities from Anholt, Denmark to uncover new lineages of life (NeLLi) - Anholt_01485 metaG | ecosystem: Environmental > Aquatic > Marine > Oceanic > Sediment | place... | reverse complement strand
GCCCATCTTGTGGCACCAGATATTCACCTGGCTTTTCGATCGGCCGCGGAGATAGATGCCGCTGTCGCCGGGCTTGGGGAAACGCCAATCGACCATAAGGACGAAGTTTTTGAACTTCTTGGCCGTCCAGAGCATCGGGCCTTTACCGTCGAACTTTATGATCCCGTCCTTGACCTTCCAGTTCTGCTGCCATTTAGCTCTCTCTGCCTCAGAATCGACTCCCCGCTGCCTGGCTTTCCAGCCGGTGAAGTCCTTGCCGTTGAACAGCACCCGAAAGCCCCGCGGCGCCACGTTGTCCTTCTCCTGCTTCTTAGCAGCATCGGCCTGGCCGCAGATTGCCGCGCCAAGGAGCATTCCCGCCAATATCATCGCCACTACGATTCGTTTCACAGCCATCTTCATACCTCCTTTGTCCTGCAATTTTCATATACCTTCATAGATACTACTCCTGCACACTACGTCTTTCATGATACACTATGTTCCGTTTCGCTTCAATGGTTTTGCGTGTCCATCCAACCGCTGTTCTTGCCAAGACCCCACATCTGCCCAGAAATCCAGTATTACTCCACTTCTACGGCGTATTTCATCTACCGCCTTTCAACTCCAATGCTTTATTCCTGGCTGAATTGGTAGATAACGGGCTCTTTGGTTGTAGGCCAGTTGTAGCCGTCGCATGGCAGAGGCGTGAACGGAATACCGGCCTTCGCAAGACGACAGATCGAAAGAAACAAGTCTTACCCTAATACGGGTTCGACGGCATCATCTCCCACGCTTTTACGTTGGAGAACTCTGCTTTACCACCGTTTGCGAACAGGACCACGCCAAGGCTGTCATCGCGGCCGGGATACACCCTGCGGCAAATCGCCTGGCGGTCGCTGGCGTAAATCTCGACTACCGATTTATCCACGAAGACGCGGAGTCTCAGTGATTCGCCATCCTTCAACTTCAATGGCGCTCGCTCGACTGTTCTGCGTCCGTCGACACCACTTTTCGTCGAGTCGAACACAAGATGCTTCGCTTCGGCGTCGTAGTAGAGCAGCGTCTCTTCTTCGCCGCGGGCCGAGGCGCGCACTTTGACACCAAACTGCTTGGCGGTGGCCGTCGGATCAATTGTGATTTCCAGTTCGCACGAATCGCCGATAACACCTTTGAGCGTTTTTGTCTTGCCACCCGCCAACGTGATATTGCTCCAAGTTTTCTCGTCGCAACGGAGCATTTCAAGTTCCTTGACCGGCCGCATCCGCAGCCCGCCGTCTTCGCCCAACCACAAGGAACGCGGTAGGCCGTAAACGCCTGACCAACCCTTCGCTTCTTCACCACCCGGGTTGTCGGTCAGCCAAGCCCACATAATCTGCCGCCCTTTATCGTCGATCAATGCCTCGGGCGCGAAGTATGTATTGTCCACCCATGTCATGCGGCCGTGGCTGTTCGGGATGAATTTGTCGTTTTTCTTATCGTAATAACCGATGTAAAACTGGCAGCCTTTGTTGTGACTGATGAAAAGCAACAAGTGCTTGTCGCTCGACTCGCCGCCATCGCCACTTCTCGGCAGGGGTAAAAAACTGGGACACATGTTGTCTTCGCTGTCATCGGTCCACTCGGGATTTCGTTCGTAGAAGATGCCTTTGTACTTCCAGCTCTCGAGGTCCTCCGATTCGAGCAGATAAAGGCGATCACCTTTCATCTCTTTCGGTGATTCCGTCTTGCGACCGTATTTGTTCAGAACCAACAGATTGCCGGTAAGGATGTAGTACTTGCTGTTCTTCTTCCAGATATTGGTCGGGTCAGCCGAGCCATAGATTAGCTTATTGCCGTTTTCGTCTGTAGTCTCGGTTATGCCCCATTCTGTCGATTTGATGACCGGGTTGGCATCGAGTTTCTGCCAATTGTTGTAATGTCGATCGCTACTCTTGGCGATCCCGATCCCTTTGTCGCCCCAGAGCATCCAGTAGGAAAGGTATGCGGTTCCGTCATCGTCGAGGAATCCGCCGCCGCTAAAGCACCCTTCGTCGCCGTCGCCGGGACCGATTGAATCGGGATGATGCCGCCAGTGGACCAGGTCTCTGCTGGAGATGTGCCCCCAGCAGAATCCCACGCCTTTGCGATTATAGAGGTACATCAAGTGGTAGCGTCCGTTGGCCCAGAAGCAGCCGTTTGAATCGCCCGGTCTACCGTTGCCTTCGGGAACGCAGAAGTGGTAGCCGGGTCGATACGGGTCGCTTAAGAGCCGCTCGCGAAATAGTCGTGTCGACTGCACGACCGAAGCGGGAACAGCCGGATCGCTGATTGACCATTCGGTTGGGACATCAGCACCGCGCAAGAGACCGTCGCTATCAATGGTAGCGAGCATGAGTGGCTTGCTCCCTCCCAGAACGAGGCATCCGTCCTCGATCTTCACGTCGCTGGAAACCTTAACTTGGTTGAAACGTCCGGCTTTATCGTAAGTTCCGGTGTCGGCGAAGTCCCACCATGCCCAGGGCTCCACACCTGGGGTCGGTTTGCCGGCTTCCATCGCGGCAATCGTCGCCTGATCCAGCGGTTGGGCATAAACTCGTGCATCTTTAATGCGACCGAAAAAATGGTCATTGTTACCAAAGTGACGCTGCCCGAACAAAATGGCGGTTCGAGGGCCGAACGTATAGGGGGCGCTTGGCATTATGTACTTGACGTACAGCTTGCCGTTGCGATAGACAGTGACCTCCTTGCCCTTATAGACAATCGCAATTTGCACGAATTCACCGGGCGCAGCGGTTTCTTTAGGCCAGTCGGATTGCTCTTTATGGGTTCGACTATAATTGTTGCTGCCCGGCATCCAAACGGAACTTTCAAGCTCGGCGAAGACAACGCCATCGAAGCGGTCGATAGTCGTATCATTAACCGTCAGAGCCGATCCACCCCGCTGCGTGAGATTCGCCGGCGAGACCCAGACGACGAGCGTTTTGTCAGCGAGAATTGTTTTTTCACTTGTGGCGACAGCCGGAATCAATAAGACGAATGCTATCACTGTGACCAGCAAGAAAATCGAGGAACCGGTTATCGACTCAGTGGTCTTTTTCATGGCTTGCCCTTTCAATAAGTAAGTATTCTCAGGTGCCCACAATACCTTCCCGGGTATCATCAATCCCGTCGATTGAGTTCTTCTGCGGCAGGCAGAGTATTGACTCGTTCAATAAACACCATCATTTTACCGCGGTTTTCATGGCCAAGCGATCCGGCCTGAAGATGTAGTCCGGCCACAACGGGCAGTTCAAGTCCGTCCAGCATTTTATACGATGGGCTTCTTCACTAGTCAGGTGAACGTCGTAATGTCCGCCATCCAGGACCTCCCATAACTTGCTCTTGACCGTACCAAAGCTCAGCGGCTTGGCCTTTGAGTGTTCCCGACCCCAGGTATAATCAAAATAATGAACCCAACCCTTGGTGATAATGGTTCTATATGAAGCAGGAATTCCATCTGCATCGAGTGCATCTGTCAGATCGATCTGCTTCTTATCTTTAGCATCGTGGCAGCGGATACACTTGTCATCCCACACCGGCTGGACTACTTTTTCATAGGAGAAAGGACCAGCGCCCCACGGCGGAGGCTGCAATGTGCTTGGCTCACGTCGCATCGCAATCGGGATGCGGTCCGGCGAAGGCGGGGCCAGCATGCGATCTTCGTGGCAGCCTACACAGCCTCTTTTTTCGCCAGCCTGCAGTTGCACGACGCTGCGCATCCGCTGTATCTCGTTGTACTTCTCGTCCAGCACCTGAAAATACAACACCTTACCAGCCGGGGCGTAGAAGTTGGCAGAGCCGTCCTGCTCCACCGGCGCGATACCCAGATTGCCCTTGGCGACATAGCTGGGCCAGCCGTGAGGGCCGTTGACTTTGTGAGTCGGCGTTGCGTACCAGTCCTGGAAAGGCTCATAATCCGCTTGGTATTCGCCATTAGGAAGTCGGATTAAGTCGGCCCGAACTTCCTGGCAGACGCGAATGTACTTGACCGTGCCTCGCTTGACCACCGGTTCGAGTCCCCGATAGACGTCTGCGACAAAGAACTGACTCTTCGCCGACAACTCGTCTGCACGTTCAGCATTTCCGCCCAACACTGGCGGAGTTGTAACCGCTCGCAATGGCGTGGGTGACATGCTTCCGATTTCAGGGTCGAGGTAGAGTAGCTCGCGGTTACCATAGCGGTCTATGATGTACAGACCGAATGTGTCGAGTGGAGCATGACTGCACAGGAAATAGTCACGGCTTATTGGAAAGGGATCTCGAAAACACTGTTGTCTTGCCCAGCTCATGTGGTAGTGAGGTTTCACGTCAGGGGTGATGTTGGTTATGGCCTGAGGATTGAATCTACCTTTGGCGACATCGATCAGCGCAATCGGACCATTCAAATCACCACCATGGGACACGAGCGTGCAGAGTATCTCGCTGGAGCCCGGGACTTCACGGCCGTTTGCATAGCAGTTCAGTGTATTATTGCCGAAGATCAACTCCGGGTGTGTGCCGTCGGGACGAATAGCCCAGAGAGTGTGGCCGAAATCAGCACCTTTGTCGAGATACTCCGAACGCATCCAGATGATCCTGCCGTCGTTCATCACAGACGGCGTCCATTCGCTGAGATTGGCGTGCGAAAGCGGCCGAATATTACCGCCATCGGCATCCATGCGAAAAAGCACAAACGCCTGTGGTCGCCAGCACAGAAACCTGGCCTTGCATCGGGTGCTGATGAATGATAGCCCGCCATCGGGCAACGGACAGGGAAAGTAGTCGTGAAATGGCCCGTCGGTAATCTGCCTCAGACCGCTTCCATCGGCGTTCATCACATACAGATGATAGTAGTCATCCTTGGGGCGACGGCAGCCGAAATAGATTTTGCTGGCGCCAAAATCGGCCATAGGATCCCGGGCTATCCCCTTTCCTGCGTCGAATAGGGTTGTCGCTGTCGCCCGACCTGGCTCAAGGACACCGTCTCGACGCGGTATTTGTAGAATGCAAATGCCGCCACCGGGACCACCTGCGGCATCAAAGATTACGCTGTAGTTATGCGAAGGTTCAAAGGGATGCCTCTTGACGAACAGGATTCTCTCAAGCTTCCCCAGTTCGGGTGCACGGAAGAACAGCCGTCGTTTTGCCATACGAACTTGGAAGAAGTGTTTTTGCCTTTTTGTTGCCGTGTCAGATGATCCTTGTAGCAGGCGCTCACGGCGGCGAAATTCTGCTACTTCACGGCGTTCTCTATACACATCCAGCCCTTGGGCTGAGAATCTCTCGAGCATTTCTTCCATTTGCTGGAGGACTCGACTTGCAGAATCAGACGGATCGAACTTGCGCCACGTAAGGTCCTCACATTCGAACGCGTAATGTAGTAGCTCCGCTTCTCCAAACTGCCCCTCCGGCAGGATCGGGAAGGCGCTGCTGCGAGCGACGGTTTTCCAATTTGTCCCGTCAGTAGAAATGCGAATTTCGATCGAGGCTGGCATTCGGTCATGGTAACGCCCTGTTCGGTCGCGGGAGAAAACCACCCTGGCAACAGACACTATTCTCGGAAATTCAATCTGTGCCCATTCATTCCGAGTCCCCGCGGCAATCCAACTGTGACTGTTACCATAGAGGCCGTCATTCAGATGAGAAATCTGATGAATGGAGTAGCCGGGAAGGCAAGAAGAGGCAGTAGCTTTCGCACCTGCGCTAGTCAGGGCGAAGTTCTTGCCGCCCCCAGAGCTGTAAATCTCCAGCTCATCTATACAAGGCTGACTCTCCAGACTATCACGTATCACCAGCCGGACGAAACGGGCTTCGGTCGGTGCGAACGCAATCCTGTTCGGCTTGTCGGGGGCAAATGAATCAGCAGAATACAGAGGCAATGCCCATATCACAAGCGCGCCGATTGTAATCACATGTGCCTTCATTCTCTACGTTCCTTCTTGCGACGACAGAACAGCGGCAGAATCCTATTGTGTCTGATGTGTTCACACAAGTACGCCGACACTAGAACATAATAACACCATTCCTTGTAGTGGCAAGGATTTAGAGAGCATCATCTCTCGCTGCGAGACGGCGTTGTGGCAGAATGTAACGAAGATGAGCAACGGCCATTGAATCCGAGATTTGCAGAAAATTTTCTCAAAATATGTATTTTTCGCCAAGAATCCAACGTTCGATTACTTCATAATTCATAAGAGTTGACATCTCTGGTGACAAAATGGTGACACGAATTTGTCGAAGAATTCCGACATTTTGCGAGTCATAGGAAGGGTAACTTGTGGCATGATGGTTCGCATGATTCGGATGGAAAATGTGAAGCTGGTTATTGGAGCAGGAAAGCCATTTCCTTGGACGGTAGCTGCCCTCTTCCCAACGGGGGTGGATCACCCATCCAAATAAAACGCGACGAGAAGAAACCGACTCATGTTGACTGCTGCCCATTCTCGTTGCACGTCACCCTCGTTCGTCCTGGTATTCGAAGACTACGATCTCATAGTGATTCAACGGCGGCAGGACTATCGCGATGCGACCGTCATTTCGCTTGGTGAACGTCAATTCCTGATTGGCGCCCAGGAGACGGATGGCTCGCACGGGCTTTTGGGGTTTGAAATCGACGCGGATGCCGGAAATGGGAACCGGCATGTGCATCGCGTTGCCGCGTTGGCCGGTGTGGTTGTAGAGGCTGATCCATTCGAATTTGCCGTGCCGACTGGCGCGTTGGTTGATCTCGACCGGGGGCGGCGCCGTGATGACCGCGCGGCGCTCGAGCCCCAGGATGTTGTCGATGGTGCCGAGCAGCAGAGCGGCGTGCCCCTGATGGGCCCACCTGACGTAGTGCGCGCCGATGCCGAAGGTGAAGCAGGCGACCGCGCCTTTGCCGTGCTTGCGGCCGATCAGGGCCGGATGGTCCGACACGTGGCGATAGTAGCATTTCTCGGGCGGGCCGAACATGTCGGCCGGAATCAGCCGCAGCATCTTCGCGACGTCATTATCCGTCTCATACACCTGGAACTCACCCCCTAAGAAGACCAGGTCCAGATCATCGAGCGCGGGTTTGGCGAACGCGGTTTTGTCCTCCGGTCGAATGCGAACGTAGGCGCCCATTTCCGAGGGACGGGATTCGAGGAGTTTGACTTTCCCCAGACTCTTCAGATATTTCGGGACTTTTTGCGTCAGCAGCAGTTTCCCGCCCCGTTTCACGTAATCGTCCAGAACCGCGGCCTCCTCTCGATGCAGTCCGCCCGCGGCGGGCGCGATGACCAGCGGGAACCGGTCGAGCTGGTCCGGATCCAGCTCGGTCAGGTCAAAGCTGACCTGTCCTTCACAGAGGATTTCCAGAATTCCCTGATACTCGTCTCCACGTCGGCGAACTACTCCGACATCGCCGGCCGGTTTGGTGTCGAGGAACCACGGTTCATTGGCTTCGTGAAATCGATAGATGTTCTTCAGCACATTGAGTGCGGCGCGGTCTTCCAGGCGATGGAGCGGCCCCATGATATAGAAGCCCAGCCAGGCGCCGTTGACCGCCTGCGCCCAGACGCGCCGCGCCTGCAGCCAGACTTCTCAAAGTGGTCAAGATCAAATCGTAAACATGGCTAACGACTTGGCGCCCTGCGTTTATTGAAGGTATTGACAGACCGCAGCCTTTGGTTCACCTGCTCAATGGCGGCGAGGATGCTTTCAAACTACTGAGAGTTCGTGGCTGAGCGGCTGAATATTCAAGAACCGGACCCGACAATTCAAGGCCATTGTTTCCGTGGCAGGGCTTCGGTACGGAGAACTCCATTAGCTGAGGCGAACACGCCCGGCAGGACTCGAACCTGCGACCTACGGATTAGAAATCCGTTGCTCTATCCGCCTGAGCTACGGGCGCTTAAATCTTTAAGTGCTTGTAATATAATGATTTCCCGTACAGCTTGTCAAATCTTTTAGTGAGCAGAGGACCAAAAAGGGTGCCCGTCAAGTTTGTAGGTGGATTTTTCAGGCTGCTAATGGTTGTTGCGACCATAACTTGTTCCACCTTTTATTCACCCAGGTAACCCGCAAAGCCAATGTTGCTGATGAGCCGGCTCTGCTCCAGATCATACCAGATTGCTTCAAGCGTTTACCAACCACATGTTTACAAGCGCCCTCGACCGCACCAGAGCCTATATCATAACCTTTGGCTCGAAAAACATCATAACGCATTTCTTGTTCGTTATCCCGGATGTACTTATGCAACTTTGCCAGTTCCTCTCTTTTTCGGCCTCTATGTTGCTTATGTTGCCTTTGCAAATCATTCAGCAGTTTCCGCGTCTGTCCGTTCCACAGCCAACTTTCACGTTCTTTGGCCCATTTTTTTGTAGCTTCGGTACCCTCGCCAAAAAGAACTTTGCCGCAATCCCAGATGTGTTCTGAGGCGTGATACCAATCGATGATAAACGTGGAACGACCAAAATGCTTACGACGTTCATTACGAATCCACGACGCGCCATCACCCAGAAAAACAACCTCTTTAGCCTCACGCACTCCACAACGACAAGCCTCCAGCCAAACATGCCAGCCAAAAGTTTCCGAATTATCGAATCGGCCAACATAATGCTTTTGCTTTTCAAACCGCTCATCTTCCCAGTAAATACTGCCAACCTTTACTTCGTGCCAACCGTCTGTTTCGTGCGCTGTAGTGCCATCTACGGCCACATATAACCTTTTGGGCTCGGCTTCAGCTTGAGGGACTTTTCTTTCCTCAAAAAAGCTCTCAAGCTCTTGGGTTTGCTGGCCTAAAGCCACCGAACCCACCCTGTGTACAACCCTTTCGACTGTCCGCTCTGAAACTTTCTGGCCAAGCAGCTCTTCGAGCTTTTGCGAGGTCTGGGCGAAGCTATCATCAACCGCCAACAAACAGCAAGCCTTTGCCAAACCGGGGCTAAGTTGCTCCGAACCAAGCCCACAGCTTTTGTCATATGGGGCTAAACCGGCCCTGCAGTCCCGACAGTGATAGTATGCTCGTTCAATCTTTATCCACCCAAAAAGCGAGTGTATATTCCTGGGACGATGCTGCACGAACTTCATTGAGCTATCGCATTCACAAGCTATAGAACTTCCTTTGTAGCCGTTGAGTTTTTTATCGACCAGCCGTTGCAGCAGACCTTTTCCGAATGACGTCATCATTGTCATTACCGCCTGCTCAAGTTTGCCGAAATCATCGCCGAAATTTTTGATTTCATCCTTTAACAATTCTTTCATTTTGTCTAAAATTTCTTCATACATTTTTTTGCCCTCCAATGGCAGAACGTTTTTGGGTAAATTTTAAGCTAATTTACCAAAAATGCACCTATTGGAGGGCTATTTTTACCTACAAACTTGACGGACACCCGACCAAAAAGGCCGAAAGTGTCAATTTTGCCTTGTATATCTTTGGCAAAAATAGCCACACAAAAAATTATATATATTTTTTTCAGCCAAAACCACACTGTCGTTTATAATGCGCCAAAAATAGAGCAAATAAGCCTAATTCGACCGGCTTTTATACGCGCATAACAAAAGGATATGCAATCAAAGTAAGAATCAAAAGGCAGAAAGGAGTTTTTATGGACAAGAAATTCCACGGAGTATATGCCGTTATCTGCACGCCTTTTACCGAAGACGATAAGATAGACGAGACTGTACTGAGGAAGCATTTGCGGTATCTTGTGGACCAGGGAAACGTGCACGGTATTATTCCAACCGGCAGCACGGGTGAATTCGCCGCCATGTCTGACCAGGAACTCCAGCAGGCAGCGGATATCACTGTAGAGGAAGTCAGAGGAAAAGTTCCTGTCGTAGTTGGGACAGCAGCCGTAGCCACGAAGGACACGATAAAACGTTCTCAGTATGCACAGAAAGCTGGAGCGGACGGCGTAATGGTTGTACCGCCGTACTACTGCCATCCCAACGAGCGGGAGATTTACGAACATTACAAAGCGCTTGCCGAGAGTATTGAGCTGCCGATTGTACTGTACAACAATCCGGCAACATCCGGCGTTGATATGTTACCACCCCTGGTTGCTCGGCTGGCGGAGTTCGAACAGATATCACACATCAAGGAAAGCTCCGGTGACATGACACGTGTTGCTGAAATTATGCGTCTCTGTGGAGATAAGATTGACATTTTCTGCGGTTGTGACACCCTTTCAATGGAAATGTTTTTAGTGGGCGCAAAGGGATGGGTTGCTCCTCCGGCCAATATGCTCCCCAATTTATGTGTTCAGTTATATGAACTGGCGGCAGTACAAAGGGATATACAAAAAGCCAGGGAATTGTATTTCAAGCTTCTACCGTTGCTGACTATGTTTGAAACGACCGGGCAGTACGTCCAGTTGACCAAGGCGGGGCTCGAGATTTTAGGTCGGCCTTACGGCAATCCCAGAAGACCGTTGCTGCCACCCACAGATGGAGACAAACAGAGATTAAGAGAAATATTGGGAACGCTTGTGACATAAAGTCTTTCCGGCCAGCAACCCCGAAAACTACAACTGGATATTTTCCCAATCGTCCTCAAGCAGGTCAAAGAAGTGAATTGTCGGCTGCGTGGACCGGTATTTCCCAGTAAGAATCTGGACCCCTTTTGCGGCCATCAGACTTGCCGCCACCGCAGCCGTAAAAGGCGGTGTCCCGAGTTCTTTTTCAAGCCCTTCACGCTGCCCCTGGTAATGTTTCTCCAGCATTTCACTTTCGGGCCACACAACGCCGACTTCGCCATACCACCCGGCAATGGCACCGTGGACCAGGGGACACTTCATTTCCGAACATTTATGAGCAAGCTTCAGCCTGTCAGCAATGTTATCCAGGCAGTCAAACACCAGAGCAGCGTTCTGCCAGACTTCATCCGGCAACTCATCGAGCCGACACAGAAAACCGGTAAACTTAACGGCTTTATTGATCTTCTCCAGACGCTCTTTCGCCTGGTAAACCTTCTCTTTTCCAAGGTTTCCCTCGTTAGACAGCAACTGCCTGTTCAGGTTGGTTTCATCAAAAACGTCAGCGTCAACTCCGACAATTTCCCCAACACCTGCACGGCCAAGCTGCTCAAGTAAATGCCCACCGAGGCCTCCAAGACCGATCAAAACCACCTTGGATTCCAGAAGTTTCAATTGACCGGCACAGGAAAAAGTGCCCAGATTGTGTCGATACCGTCGAGGAACAAAACCCTTTCGAATAGCAAACCATTCAACCTTCCTCAGGCAAATACCAGTTTCAACGGAAACTTTTTCTGCCTGCCGCATAGTAATTTCCGAAGCTTCGCTTTTCGCGAAATACGGTTCTAAGAGTCTTGCTTCCTCCACACTAATCATCTTTATACTCGATTCAACCGAAATCAGCCCCCGCCTATGGCCGGAGGGAATATATAGACCAGGTCACTATCAGACAGGACTTTATTTAGGTTTTCCTGCTTGCCATTTACCGTAATGATCCGAACGAGCTTAACGGGCAACCCAAGAATCTCTGCCAGCCCACGAACAGTGGTATCCTCTTCCACGTCCACCTTACCATCGGGATGATTCTTCAGGTACCTGGCAAACATGCTCATGAGTTTTACGTTAACAACCATCAGACATACCTCATCGCACTTTTTCAACTACGCCAGATTCAATCGTTCCATAGTTTCCTTCGATGGTGCTCCGTTCTCATCCCAGCCTCGCAAAGCGTAATAGTCCTTCATCAAGTCTTCAAAGGGAATCGCTTTGCCGGCACGGAACCCTTCCCTGGCCACCTGGAACATTTTTTTGGGAAGGATGTCCATCGCCTTGTTATAACCATCCCGAATGTTGTTAAGCCGCTGCACCGTGAAACCACGCTCCCCGGCAAGCATCAAATCATCGACGGAATAATCCCATCCGGTAATTGCGTTAAACAGGTCGGTTACATCGGTCATTGACCAGTCACCGCCGTCAACCATAAACAAGCACAACACCAGCGAATTGACCAACGCTCCAAGGTCCTGACATTTCACGGCGAGCATACTTTGATTATCTCTCTCGAAGAACTTGACCGTTCCTTCTTTTACGCCAACCTCAGGAATGAAAAAACCGCCCATTTCGACGTCCTCGCAAGGGCCACGGAAGTGACAGGCACCCCGTGTTCCCGTCGCATAGGTAGGCGCGAGGGAAATGCAGGCCCGCGGGTCGTGCGAAGGGAAATCCAGGCCTTTGCAATGCACCACCTCAGCCACGGAATCCGGATGAATTTTCTTGGCCGCCTCCACTGTCCCTTCCCCGAAGAGCGCACCGAAACCTTCCCGACGCCCAATCTGCTCGACCAATGTAAAGAACGCCTTCGGGTCGCCCCATTTCAATTCCAAGCCATCCGTATCGTTTGTTGTAATCCACCCCTTTTCAAAGCATTCCATAGCAAAGCCGACCATAGCGCCGGCACTTATCGTATCCAGTCCCAGTCGGTTGGCAATATCATTGCCGATAGCGACAACCTTGGGGTCGTCAATCAGCAGATTTGTCCCCATCAGTCCGAGAGTCTCGTACTCCGGTCCTATCCCTTCATACCTGTATTCTTCGGGCTCGGTAATCGTAATCTTACGATGGCACCCAACCGGGCAGTATTTACAAGGTAAAGGTTTGGCGTTTAATGCCTCAGTATAATTCGGGCCACCGAGTTTTTTAGCTCCCTCAGGCCATACATCCTGCTGCCAGTATTTAATCGGCATATCGCCCAGCCCTTCCGCCGTTTCACAAAGGCCTGGTGTCCCGTGCTTCCTGAACTCATTTTTTATGACCGCTTCGCGAATCTGTTTTTGATATTTCTTAATCAGTTCACTGGTGGCCTTAGGATTGTGCACCTCGACTTTTTTGGTGCCGCGCACGGCCACGGCCTTGACGTTCTTGGCTCCCATAATTGCGCCCAGGCCGCACCGGCCGGCAAAGCTGTGATTATCTACAGCGATACACGCAATCGCCACCCTGCGTTCTCCGGCAGGACCGATAGTGGCAACACTGAGTTTCTTGTCCCCCGTCTCTTCGTGAATTGCATCAACCGTTTCAAAGGTGTCCTTGCCCCACAGACCAGAGGCATCTTTGACCTGGACATCGTCATCCATAATCTGAATATAAACGGGTTTTTCAGATACTCCTTTCAGGACAATCACGTCATAGCCTGCATCCTTTAACGACGGCCCCCATGCCGCCCCGGCTGCAGTATCCGCAAACGTCCCGGTAAGCGGGGAAATTCCAACGATGCTGAACTTGGCCCCGCCAGGCACTGCAGGTCCCTGGAACGGGCCCGTCGCAAAAATAATCAGGTTCCGGGGGTCATACGGGTCTATTTTCTCCGGTAATTCTCTCCGCAAAATCTCAGCACCCAGGCCGGCACCACCAATAAAATCCTTCAGGTCCTTTTCCTCTATCGGTTCCACTGTCGATTTGCGGCTGGTCAAGTCCACCCTCAGCATCTTTTGCCAGTATCCATTTTTCATCGCTCATGGTCCATATTTTTTCAGTAAGATTTTGCAACAACATATAACTATTAAGCGGCACAATTTGAAATTTTCCTATCATACACCCATAAAAAAGTCAATATTTTATTGAAAATGAACTGGGATGCCCCCTGGACATCCCAATGACAGATAATACGACAGCTTGACGGCCGGTCGTTAGCACGTTATATTATCGCAATCTCATCTCAGAAGATATGGTTAGAAAAGCAGTTTGTATATCCATCGCATTGGGTGAGAACAACTAAGTTATTTATGCTAATAATCTTTTCTCTGGCGGGCTTAAAAAGGAGACGAAGTATGAAAAATTTGTCAATCGCAGCCCTTTGCTTTACTATGTCTTTTATGCTTTTTGGTTGTGGATACAGCAAAAAGGAAAAACAGTTGAAAAAGTTCATTTCTGTTCACGTCGAAAAAGTTGAACCTATAACAACACAGGCGAATCTGACCTATTGGGATGCGTCAACTACCGGCGAATCGGAGCATTATGAAAAGCTCAGCCAATTGCAGCTTGAGATTCGCCGAATTTACAATAATTCAAAGGAGTATGCCTTCCTTAAAGAGATAAAAGAATCCGGACAAGTCAAGGAGGCCAGGCTGGCCCGACAACTGGATAAATTGTACTACGCTTATCTACAGAATCAGATAGAGCCAGAGCTATTGGAAAAGCTCGTTGATGCGGACACAAAGGTCCAGGAAAAATACAACACGTTCCGCGGCGACATAGATGGCAAAAAGGTCACGATGAGTGACATTTACACAATAATGACTACCGAAAGAGACGTCCGCAAAAGACAGCTCGCCTGGCGTGCAAGCAAGCAGGTGGGGGACGTGATTGTGGATGACCTCATCCAGCTCATCAAGCTGCGCAACCAGGCGGCCCGTAAGGTCGGCTTTGACAATTATCATACGATGTCGATAGTCACTGGCGAGCAGGACGTGGAAGAACTGGACCGCATCTTTGACGAGCTTTGCGAATTGACCGATAAGCCCTTTGCCCAAATGAAAGCGGAATTAGACCGCATCCTGTCTGACAGTTACGGCATCGCCCCCGAGGACCTGATGCCCTGGCACTATCATGACCCATTTTTCCAAAGGACCCCCCTGGTGTATGAGCTGGATTTGGACCTTTACTACAAGAAGCACGACGTCAGAGAATTGGCGGAAAAATATTACGCTGGTATTGGCCTGCCTGTGGATGATATCCTTGCCAGAAGCGATTTATACGATCGCGAAGATAAATATCCGCATGCTTTCAGCGAAGACGTGGACCGTCATGGTGACGTTCGCATTCTGTGCAACCTTCAGAATACAGAACGGTGGATGGAGACGATATTACACGAATTGGGTCACGCGGTTTACAGCAAGTATCACGACCGGAAAGAGCCCTGGCTGCTTCGAGAACCGGCGCACAGCTTTAGCACGGAAGCCATTGCGATGTTCTTCGGCAGATTGAGCCGTAACGCCGCCTGGATGCAGGAAATGCTCGAGCTGTCGGACAAAGAGCGAGAGGAGGTTGAAAAGGTGAGCAGCAAATACCTGCAGTTTCAACAGGTACTCTTCGCCCGGTGGGCAATGGTTATGTATAATTTTGAAAAGCAGCTTTATGCCAATCCCGGCCAGGATTTGAATAATCTGTGGTGGGAGCTGGTTGAGAAATATCAGTTCGTTAAAAGACCTCCGGGGCCTGTTGATGCGGGCTGGGCTTCCAAGCTTCATTTCACCACTGCACCGTGCTATTATCATAATTATATGATGGGTGAATTGTTAGCGTCTCAACTGCATCACCACATAGTTCACAAAGTTTTTAAGCTTGAATCGGATGAGGGCGTCAGTTATGTCGGCCAGAGAAAGCTCGGAGATTATCTTCAAGAGAAAGTTTTTGGACCGGGGGCACTTTATCACTGGAACGATATGATAACACGAGCAACCGGCGAGCCACTAACACCAAAATACTTTGTCGAGCAGTTTGTCAAATAAAATCGAGGAAGATATGATTTACCTAATTGCCATATTTATCTATTTGCTTCTTCTGACCGGTATTGGGATTTACAAATCCCGGCAGGTCAAGACCCAAGAGGATTTCACCGTCGCCGGAAGGACGCTTTCGCCCTGGATTATGGTCTGCACAATGCTGGCTGTGTGGATCGGGACAGGGTCAATCGTGGGCAATGCCGGCAAAACGTATGAAGTCGGCATGGCGGCCCTTTTCCTGCCATTGGGCACTTTTGTAGGTATGATTCTGCTTTCCTTTATCGCCACGCGGGCCCGTAATATTGAGGCGCTTTCGGTACCGGAAATTATCGGCAGGCGATTTGGCAATACCGCCCGTTTGCTGGCAGTGATAGCGTTAGTAATTGCCTACATGGTAATAGTCAGCTATCAGTTTAACGCCGGCGGTATGGTACTGGAGGTCATCGCAGGCAAGAAAGAAAAAGTGGCTCGGGGCGTCGGAAACAACCTTACTAAGAATCAGGTTCGTAAGGGATATTTCCATTATGAACCTCCACAGGACTGGACCGGAACTGCAGAAATCAAATTCAAAGTAAAAAACAAAAGCACGGACAAATGGTCCGAGACGCCGGAAACCTTTACCGTTAAAGTCGTTAAGTCAACCGAAATCATCTCCGAAAAAGCACAAACAAGCCAGCTAAAAAACATAAGCGTGATTAAAGAAAATACCTTTACGCGAGTTATAATAAAAGGATATGACAGCGGCTTTAAGAAAAGCGACGGAATTTACCGGTTGGCCGAGATACCGAAACAGGGTGAACTTTATCTGCACGAACCGGTACTGACGGCCCACAGGGCGACGATTATCGCCGCCATTTTCATCATTGCTTATACGATGTTAGCGGGGCTGTTAAGCCTGGCGTTTGCAGATATTGTTACCGGGATAATTATTACAGTTACCCTGTTGATTGCCTTTCCCGTACTGCTGATTAAGGCGGGAGGCTTTAGCGGTATGCTGACGGCGTTCACCGCAATGGGAGACCGGCCGGACCACATGAGTTTGCTGGGTGTCTTTAGTGCTGCAGATTATATTAATTTCCTGCTGCCTGTTTTTCTGCTGGTGTTGGGTGACGCCAACCAGTATCAGCGGATTTTCGCCAGCAAAAACGCCAGGGGCGCACGCACCGCCGTGATAGTTATGATTTTCCTGGCGCTGCTGGTCGAAGAATTGATCATCGCCGAGGCATGGTTCGCCGGCAGCCTGACGCCCGATCCGGAAAACGGTCGCTATGTTCTGATTTTCGCAGCCCGACATTTTATGCCCAAAGCACTGGGGATTATTTTTATGATAACGGTAGTGGGCATTATCATCTCCACGGCGGATTCATTCCTGTTGGTTCCCGCGACTACCTTCATCAAGGATATCTACCAGACTTACATCAATCCCAAGTCCTCCGAAAAACGAATTGTCTTTATGAGCCGCTTAATGGTGCTGACTTTTGGAATCATCGCCTGGCTGGTGTCGCGGGTGTTCTCGGAGTCTACGACCGTGTTTGAAAAAGCGCTGTATGCCTTTACTGTTTATGGCTCGGCGATTACTCCCTGCCTCGTGGCGGCTCTGCTCTGGAAGAGGGCCACAAAGGCGGGCGCAATTTCTTCGATCCTGGCCGGGGCGGTGACCACACTTCTGTGGGAAGAAGTAATAAAGGTCCATTTGCCGGAAGAATTGGCAAAGCTGGATGCAGTACTGCCGGCGATAACCCTGTCGGTGATTTGTCTAATAGTGGTCAGTCTGTGTACCACGAATAAGGAACAAACGGTTGAGGGACAACGTCATTCATAAGGCAAAGAGATGTTTGCGGAAAAGGTATATGTCGAAAGACGGAAACGCTTAAGGAATCAAGTGGGCTCCGGAATAATTTTGCTTTTGGGCAATGAAGAAAGCCCGATGAATTATCCGGACAATCAGTATTCCTTCAGGCAGGACAGTTCATTTTTATATTTCTTTGGGCTCGATTTTCCCTCCCTGGCTGCCGTCATCGACATCGACCAGGGCAAAGAGTGTGTCTTTGGCGATGATTTGACAGTTGACGATATTATCTGGACGGGACCGCAACCGGCTTTGAGTGAAAAATGCCAAAAGGTCGGCGTTTATGAAACTGCTTCGCTTGACCAACTGCCGGTGATATTGAAAAAAGCTGTTGAGCAAGGCAGAGAAATCCATTTTCTCCCCCAGTACAGACCGGAAAATGCTTTGAAAATCCATCAGTTGTTGGGAGTACCTCCCTCGGAAATCCAGAATCAAGTTTCAGAGCTATTGATAAGAGCAGTCGTTGCCCAAAGGTCAATAAAGACAAAAGATGAGATTGCCGAAATTGAAGCCGCCCTCGACATTTCCTACGAAATGCAGACACTGTCGATGAAAATGTCAAAACCCAATATATATGAAAGGGAAGTCGCCGGTGCAATGGAGGGTATTGCTTTGTCCCGGGGAGGCCGCCTTTCGTTTCCCATCATTTTCTCCGTTCACGGAGAAACGCTTCATAATCACTATTACGGAAACATAATGAAAGAAGGGGATATCGCTGTCAACGATTCGGGTGCAGAGTCCGCTCTCCACTATGCCAGCGACATCACCAGGACCATCCCCGTAAGCGGAAAATTTTCACCGAGACAAAAGGAAATCTATACTATTGTCCTGAATGCACAGGAAAAAGCGATTAAGAAGGTTATGCCAGGTGTTGAATTCAGAGAGGTCCATCGTCTTGCCTGTAAGATTCTTGCATCGGGTTTGAAGGAGCTGGGATTGATGAAAGGCAATATTGCCGACGCTGTTCACGCAGGCGCCCATACATTGTTCTTTCAATGCGGATTAGGCCATATGATGGGGCTTGATGTCCACGATATGGAAGGTCTGGGCGAGGACTATGTCGGTTATACAGATACAATCAAAAGGAATCCCGAGTTTGGCTGGAGAGCTTTGAGGCTTGGCAAGGCGCTTGAACCGGGTTTTGTGATAACAGTGGAGCCGGGGCTCTATTTTATTCCTGAGTTAATCGACCGATGGAAAGCCGAGCAAAAGTGCTCTGATTATGTCAATTTTAATAAGGTCGAAAAATACAGGGATTTTGGCGGCGTCCGAATAGAGGATGATATTTTGGTCGTGGAAAACGGTTGTCGGGTCCTGGGTAGAAAAATACCAAAAACTATAGATGAGGTTGAAGCAGTGTCATCTTAATTGATAAATATTATCCCCGGTCGAAAGAGCTTTATCTGCGGGAGACTTTATAAAGACAACTCTCCTCGGTCTCAGCTAAAATCCGGGTACACCAAAGCGACCCGGCGAGGCGGTCATTGCGAGGTCTTCCAAAAATTGTTGCTTTTTCTTAGAATTTGGATAAATATGCTGCTATGAAAGATTCTTGTCAAAAAAAAAATTCATCGCAAAAACGCTCCAGAGTGTCGGAAGGCTTACCAGGACCGCTGCCAAAGACAATGGAGATTATCGATTCTCATACCTGTGGAGAACCGACCCGTATTGTCATCTCAGGTTGGCCGCTGCCTCCCGGTGACTCAATGCTCGAACGCAGGGAATATCTCCGCGCCAACAATGACCGATTGCGGCAGGCTGTCGTGTGCGAACCACGAGGCCATAATGCGATAGTAGGAGGGCTGCTGACGCCGCCGGTCTGCGATGACTCCGTCGCCGGGATAATTTTTTTCAATGATGTCGGCTACCTGAGCATGTGTGGACATGGACTTATCGGCCTGGTGGAAACTCTCAAATTTATGGGAAAAGTTCGTGGCGATAATGTCAGAATCGATACACCTGCCGGCACCGTCTCGGCTAAAATAGAACAGGACCGAAGAGTCACTCTCGCCAACGTGCCCGCCTACTTGTACAAAGAAGACATTGTGATTAACGTACCCCAATTGGGTGAAATTCAAGGAGACGTCGCTTACGGGGGTAATTGGTTCTTTCTGGTGAATTCGTCAGTGGGAGAGCTCAGTCTGTCCAACCTGGACAATCTTTTGATGAGTGCAAAAGCGATACGTCAGGCGATTGCTGATTCCGGGATGACCGGACCAAACGGCGAAATCATCGACCATATAGAATTCTACGCCGAACCTACAGTGCCGGATGCGAATTCCAGGAATTTCGTTTTATGTCCGGGTAACGCCTACGACCGCTCCCCGTGCGGTACGGGAACAAGTGCGAAGATGGCATGCCTGTATGCCAAAGGCAGGCTTAAACCGGGGCAAAAGTGGGTTCAGGAGAGCATCACCGGCTCTGTTTTTGAAGGTTGGATTGAAGAACAAGGCGGCTGCCTTATCCCTTTCATTCGAGCCGGCGCCAATGTTGTTTCCCGAGCTACATTGTATTTTGACCCGAAGGATATTTTTTGCTGGGGCATCGAGTGACCGAAAATTACGATGTGGTTATAGTAGGTGGAGGCATTGTTGGTGCCGCCTGCGCCGCAGAGCTCAATGGCGCCCGTTTGCGCATACTGGTCATAGACGCAGGCAAGGTTGGCTGTGGAACCACCGGCGCCAGTATGGGGCATATCGTTGTAATGGATGACAGCGAAGCGCTGCTGAATCTGACTGCGTTTTCCCGCGAATTGTGGCTTCGATTGGCAAAGGATTCTGCCTCGGCGTACGAGTATCTTCCCTGCGGGACACTGTGGGTCGCCGCCGACGCAGAAGAAATGGATGTCGTTTACCAGAAAGCGAAAAACTACGAAGAACACGATATCGCCGTAGAAGTTCTGGACCACAAAAGCCTTTATCAATATGAGCCGAATCTGGCACAGGGTCTGGCAGGGGGACTCAGGGTTGCTGGTGATTGTGTCATTTACCCGCCCAATTGCGCTGCGCTGCTTTTACAAGGGATAGAGGTGCGAGAGAATTGTAACGTCTGTCAGATTTCAGACAACCTGGTGAGCCTGGAAAATGGTTCAGAAATACATGCCGAATTTATTGTCAATGCTGCCGGTGCAGCCGCACCAAAACTGACTGCTGAACTGCCTGTTGAGCCGCGCAAGGGTCATCTGGTCATCACAGCTCGATATCCCGGTTTTTGCCAACACCAGATTGTCGAGCTGGGCTACCTCAAAAGCGTTCAGAAGATGGAAAAAGAATCGGTGGCATTCAATATCCAGCCCCGCCCCTCCGGACAATACCTTATCGGCTCATCACGCGAGTTTGCCGGATGGGATGACAGTATCAATCGAAACCTGGTGAACCGTATGCTCACCCGGGCCTGTGATTATATGCCGGCTCTTAAAGAAATGCTTGCTATTCGTACCTGGTTTGGTTACCGGCCTGCCCCTATGCTTTCTTGCCCGCCGCCCCCCCACGTCTTCTTGTCGAAGACAAGAGTGGGGGGAGACGCGGGGGCAGGCGAAAGCAAGAACGGGGGCGACAAACTTCCCATAATAGGCAATTGGCCTAAAGTAAAAGGGCTTTACATTGCTGCCGGTCATGAAGGCCTTGGGATTACCACTTCACTGGGAACCGCGCGCCTGCTGGCGGCAGAAATTCTGGGACAGTCGCCTCCTATTGACCCTGCCCCCTATCGCCCCTCACGCTTATTTAGAGAGAACAGATGATGAAGAAAATTACCGTGAAGGTAAACGATAAGCCCGTTGTGGTGCCGGAAGGTGTAACGGTTGCGGCGGCGGTGTATATGGCAGGGGAAACAGCATTTAGAAAATCGGTAAGCGGCCAATTGCGCTCACCCGTTTGCGGTATGGGAATTTGCTATGAGTGTCGGGTGCAAATTGACAACCAGCCGCACCAGCTCGCCTGTCACCAGTTGTGCCGTGAGGGAATGGAGATACGAACGTTATGACTCGAATTGTTGTTGTTGGAGCAGGCCCTGCGGGTATTGCCGCTGCTTGTAGAGCCGCCGAGTCCGGAGCAATGGTTACTTTGCTTGACGGAGAGCCTTACCCCGGAGGAGGGACTTGGCGTCATAGCATAGACTATTCGGTGCCGAGAAAGGCCAAACGCTGGTTCAATCGTCTGGATAAGGTCGGCGTTTCTCTACGAACCAGCGAAACGGTGGTCGACATCACGGGCTGCTCAGTACAAGTGCAGAGGGAGCAAGGTGGGCTGGATAGTATTGCTTTTGACAAACTGATACTTGCCACCGGTGCCCATGAACTTTTCCTTCCCTTTCCCGGCTGGACCCTGCCCAATGTGATGGGGGTCGGAGGGGCACAAGCATTGTTAAAGGCCGGTATGCCTATGAAACGTCTCAGAGTCGTGGTTGGCGGTTCCGGCCCGCTGCTTTTCGCTGTAGCCGCATCGCTGGCTAAAGCAGGTGCGAAAATTGTTTGCGTTGCCGAACAGACTTCCCGGGTGCAATTGGCAAAATTTGCTCTGGGGACCTTAAGATATCAGCCAGCCAGGATGGTCCAGGGTATGGGGTACATGCTTCAAAATTCGAAAGTGGCACGGCCATCTTGGCCGTGTTTTCACGGGCTGGAAGCCCGTGCCACGTTTCGAAATTCCCGCCTCTGGCGGGTTTATTGGCCCAATACCTGGCTCAAGGAGGCCCGGGGAGATTCGCAAGTTAGAGAGGTTATCTTGACCAACGGGAAGCGCGAGTGGATAGAACCGGCTGACTTAGTGGCGTGTGCTTATGGGCTCGTTCCCAGCGTGGAATTGGCTGCTCTGGCCGGCTGCAAGCTCTCTGTGGCACGGCCAGCCTGGCCGTGCTTTCACGGGCTGGAAGCCCGTGGCACAATCGGGAATCGAGTTGTCGTTGACCATCTTCAGAGGTGTCACGGCCATCCTGGCCGTGTTGGCACGGGCTGGAAGCCCGTGTCACGATTCTTTGCTGCCGGAGAGATAACAGGGATTGGAGGCACAGACCTTGCGATAACAGAAGGTGAAATTGCAGGTCTGGCCGCAGCCGGAAAAGAGTCCGGTACGCGGGCTGCAAAACTCATCGCCAGACGTGAAAGACAGCAAAAATTTGCCCGATTGTTGAACCAGTCGTTCGCCTTGAAACCTCATCTAAAGCAATTGCCTGCTGATGATACGATTGTCTGCCGCTGCGAAGATGTTACCTTCGGCGAGCTGAAGAACCAGACAGACCAGCGTTCTGCAAAGCTTTACACCCGCTGCGGTATGGGACCCTGCCAGGGACGTGTCTGCTCAAGTGCCCTTCAGTATCTTCTGGACTGGGAACCCAACAAAGTACGCCCGCCTCTGTTCCCAACAAAAATCGGCGTTTTCATATCAAAGTAAATTTCAAAATTTGCTACTCTGCGAAGCACGAGTTGGGCCGGCAGGCAGGTTTTCCTTCAAATATCCGGTGAGCAATTCGTAGAGGTGACGCCTGGTATTTTCGCCCTCTTTTATGCTGTGGGTACGGTTCGGATATGCCATCATTGAAAAATGCTTGTTGTGTTTAATCAGCTCATTGATAAGAGCTTCGCAGCTCTGATAATGACAATTATCGTCACCGGTGCCGTGGACGATGAGAAGATTCCCCTTTAGTTGATGCGCGAATGTTATGGGCGAACCGTTCCTGAAACCATCTTCATTGTCATCCGGCAGTCCCATATACCGCTCCTGGTAAATCGTGTCGTAAAAGCGCTGATTGCTTATGAACGCAATTGCCATAGCGGTATGATACAGGTCGGGATATCGGAAGATGGCGTTAAGACTCATTGAGCCGCCGCCGCTCCAGCCCCAGATACCGATTCTGGCCGGGTCAACATAAGACCGGCTCTTGATGATGGCCCGCGCCGCGGCCGCCTGGTCCGCGGAGGCAAGAATACCAATCTGGCGATAGACACATTTCCGCCACGCACGACCACGGGGCGCCGGAGTGCCTCGGTTGTCCACGCTCATCACGAGATAACCCTGCTGGGCGAGCATAAGATGCCACAGGTATTTTTCCCCTCCCCATCTATCCAGGACCGTTTGACCGGCAGGCTCGCCATAGACATAGAAAAACAACGGATATTTCTTTTTCGGATTAAAATGAGGCGGCTTCATACACCAGCCGTCAAGCTGCACACCTTCACCAATATCGACGCGAAAGAATTCTGTTGGTGTCCTTTTGAGTTTGTCCAGCTTAGACCGCAATTCTAAGTTGTCTGCCAGTGTCCTTATGGTCTTATGCTCCGGTAAACGGACCAGCTCAATTATCGGTGGTGCATCGAAAGACGAGTAGGTGTGAAAGGCCCATCTTGAATCCGGCGACATCTGGTATTTATGCGTTCCCTCTTGAGCGGCTGGAGTCAGCCGTTCGGCCTTGCCGCTGCCATCAAGCCCAACTCGATACAGATAGCGTTGCGTCGGATTATCCGGCGAGGCAATGTAGTACACCCAGCCACGCTCTTCATCGATACTCTGAACGCTTATTACGTCGAATTGCCCGGGGGTCAGAAGTGTTATCTTCTTGCCGGACCGTGAAACCAGATACAGGTGCCGCCAGCCGTCACGTTCACTCAACCACGTAAAGCTCTTGCCATTATTCAGCCATTTTAGGTTGTCGCCGACGTCGACCCATGCTTCGTCGTGTTCCGTCAAAATCTTCCGGATCCTTCCGTTACGTATATTGCCCAGCATCACTTCATTCGTGTTCTGCAGGCGATTGAGGTGCTGGAAAACGACCGTTTTTTTTGAATTCGCCGCCCACTCCATCTTCGGGATATAGTGGTTGCGGGGGTCACCAGGAACCTTAAGCCATTTTGTTTGGCCTCCTCTGGAACTTATCACTCCGACGCGACAGGCGGAATTCGTCTCGCCAACCTTGGGGTACTGAAAGGCGGTAATCTTCGGGTAAAGAGAATCTGTATTATTTATGAGATAGAATTCACGCACTCCTTCCGTATCAAACTGCCAGTAGGCAATTGATTTGCCGTCGGGGCTCCAGCGGAATCCATCCCGCAGACCGAACTCCTCCTCATAGACCCAATCGGATGTGCCGTTGATAATGGTGTCCGGACCGTCCTTTGTCAATTGTTTGATTCGAAGGTTCCTGAGATTCTGGACGTACAGGTTTCTTTCCCGGACATAGGCAACGCGACGGCCGTCCGGTGAAAACTTCGCAAACATCAACGTTGAAGGCTCGGCATCGCCCCCGAGTTTTTGCAATTCCCAACTTCTCAGATCGAGCACCCAGTAGTCTCCCCGTGTGTTTCTCCGCCATACACGTTTGGTGTTCGTGAAAATAAGCAGTTTTTTCCCGTCCGGTGACCAGGAGTAATCGTCAATCTTTAGCGGTTTCGATTCGCTGTTTGGTATCAGTCGAGTTGAGGGAACCATTATTTCACGGCTGCCGGTCTTCGGCTCGTACCAAACAATATCCTTGCCGCCCTCTTGAGTATTTGAGTCTTCCAAAGTTGTGTAGCCGGAGCCGTCTTTGAGCCAGCGTGCAGGGCCGAATTTCTCAGGCTCAAACTCATCAGAGCTGAAAATCCTCTCGAGGTTCAATTCACCGGCAGCAGCATCGGACGGTAACCTGCCGGACTTCTCGACGCCCTTGTGCGTAGTACAGCTCGTCGCCGTTACGAGCAACACAAAACAAACCCCTATCTTTTTCAATTTCGTTTTCACAGCTACTTCCTTTTTATTTTGCAGAAGGCGTGACACGGGCTTCCAGCCCCGCCGTAAGGCGTCCTGTGGAGTGCCAACACGGCCAGGATGGCCGTGTCACCTAACCAGCACCTTTCCATCAGGTTCAATAGTAAGGTGGTCGTCTTCTCTAATTAAATAAAAGTCCTTTTCGGGCAGAACCACAATAGGCACGGCCTGGTGGTACAGCTCATCCGAGACGATACTTCCCAACGCTAAAATGGTATCGACCTTGAGATTGATTATGGCTGCGGGAGCGACTCCGGCTTTGATACTCTCCAGCAAGGTCGCACTGGAGGTGCTGGATCCTTTACCTTGCGGAAATACGAATACCCGGCCTGTAACAATGGCCCCTGAGCGCTCATGACGTCGGTCAATGATTTCTCCGGTGCGCGGACACAAACCTCCCCAGAAACTCAGTGGCTCTTTGGAAACGAGAGCGCGGCCGCAGGCCCACCCTGCAACTACCGGTCTTCCCATCAGGATTTTTCCCACGTGATTTCCTTTCGGCATACACGCCCCTTGACGGCAGAGGCTACACATTCGGCCATAGTCCCAAAAGCAACCCGTACACCCAGCTCACCCGGCGCGTAGTAAGCACATTTTCCCGAATTGGTCATAATTACCTTCGTATCCGGAGAGACCATCGGTGTATGAAAAACACAAGTGTCAAGGGTTATCTCGATGCCAAAGCCGGTTAGCACATCGAGAGGGACCCCGCTTTGCGGGAACCCAAAATCACTTCTTTGCAGCAGGGCATAAGATGTCTGGCAGGAAATAACAACGAGCTTAACATCAGGATGAAGTGTTTTGCCTTTTTTGGTCTCCGCCCGTATAAGGTTGGCCAGTTCACGAAACTCGTCGAAGGAAAAATGAGGACAGCCTAACACGACCAAATCAAGGTCGTCTCCTTCCTTGGCCGTGGACAAGTCGGAGCAGGACTTTTGCAAATCAGAAGGACGGATATCGATGATGCGCTCCGGAGTGCCACCCTGGAAGGCTTCCTCCAGGGTATTCGCTTCCGGAGTCACGCCGACGGCGTGAAAAAGAGCCACCGACCCGGAAGAGGCCGCCGCCGCACACAAAGCCTTCAATTGGTCACTGGATGCCTCAACGTCGAGCCCCTCGATAACTGGAATTTTATCCTCAACCACCGAGCCTATAAGATGGCCCAATATCGCATAGAAAGCATTACTCTGCATGATGGCAGAGTCGATCCGCTTCAGACCGACCAGCCGCAGAAGAATTTGCCCTTTGCGATTTTGTTTCAGATGAAGGCCACACTTAGGGACCCTGCCTGTTATAGCAGCACAGATGTCGATATAGTCTCCATACCTATTGGTTCTGGCCCCGAGAACCGAATTGGCATAGCAGATAGCATTCGATTCGCCCCAGGCAATCTGCTGGCCGAACCGGGGCGTTAAGTAGCTTTGATAAGGTGCACAAGTCCAGGTAGGGATACATCCCATATCTGTATAGGCCTTGGCCTGCCTGATGGCCTTGGCGGCAAAGTCTTCATCTACTCCAAATTGTCTCCAGTTCTGAAGGTCGAGCGGCCCCATATTCAAGGTCGTGGGGATGGAAACTCTTGCTCCTTTTGCTGCGAGGGTCTCGGCAAATTCCAAACCAGCTTCACTGAGCAGGCCGCAACCATCTATATGGGCCTGGCTCACATCCATCATTTCGGCGGCGTCGTCAACCTCGGCCATTCTTACCAGGATGCGCATTGCCATCTGTGCCGCTTCGCCCTGTTGACCATCCAGAAGCTGCTTATCCCGCCTGCTCAACTTCACTGACATTATATTTCCTATCCACTCAAGCGTTGATTCGACTTTTCTTGTAATGTTATATGATAATTCAAACAGTCTGGAGCTTCCAGATTTTTCTTCCGGTTTGCATTTTCGAGCTGGCTCTGGTAGATTAACATTAGTTTTGATTTTTTAGCTTTGAGTTTTAATTATGGATATTATAAGCAGTTTTAAGGAAAAAGTAAGGGGGAAAAATCTATCAGTTGTTTTGCCGGAGGGCAGAGACGAGCGAATAATTCGGGCTGCCCGAAGACTTAAAGACGAGGATATTGCACAGCCGATTGTGCTCGGAAAACCTGAGCAAGTCGAAGCGGCTATCGAAAAAGCCGGTGTCAAGCTCGATGGCATCAGAACCATAAACCCGAAAAAAAGTGATAAACTCGACGTTTATGCTGAAATATACAGTCGCCGAAGAGATGGTATTTCCGCCACTGTGGCGAAACGCATAGTCGTCAAGCCGCTATTCTATGCGGGCATGATGGTGGCTTGTGGCGATGCAGATGCTGTTGTGGGTGGTGTTGCCGGCGCGACATCAATTCTTATTCAAGCCGGAGTCTTGACCGTAGGATTGAGCCCCGGGATCAATACTCCTTCCAGCTATTTTATTATGGTTGTGCCCGAGTTTCTCGAAGAAAAGAACAAACCCTTTATTTATGCCGATTGTGCTGTTAACATCGACCCTACGGCTGAACAGCTCGCCGATATTGCACTGGCTTCGGCTGCAAGCGCAAGGAGACTTCTCGGCGCCGAGCCACGTGTAGCCCTGTTATCATTCTCTACCAGGGGCAGTGCTTTTGGCCCAGGTGTGGATAAGGTCAAGGAGGCTCTCAAGATAGCACGGGCCCGGGAACCTGAATTGGCCATTGACGGCGAATTTCAGGCGGACTCGGCAATAATTCCAGGGGTGGCAGCCAGGAAAGTTAAGGATGAAAGTGCTGTGGCAGGAAAGGCTAATGTCATCATTTTTCCCGACCTTACTTCAGGAAACATCGCCTACAAGCTGACGCAATATATGGCCGGCGCCAAGGCCATTGGGCCGTTCCTGCAGGGATTTGCAAAGCCTATAACAGACCTTTCAAGAGGTGCAAGCGTAGATGACATAGTGTCAGCGGTGGTATTAACTTTAGTGCAGTTGGTGTAGATAACAAGCGCCACATAAGAGGGCCAAGAATGGCGCATATAGTGAAAGGATAATTTTAAGATGAAAGTACTCGTCATCAATGCAGGAAGTTCCTCAATCAAGTATCACTTGTACCAGATGCCCCAGGTGGAGATTCTGGCCAAAGGAGAGGTGGGGCGAATTGGAGAGGAAAACTCGGAGCTCTCTCATTTCTTTAATGGCAAAACTCACACCGTGCAGACAAAGGTCGAAGATGTCGGAAAGGCAATGGAGCTTATATTGGAGACTCTTGTCAGCAGAGATGTGGGAATCATACAGGACTTTTCTGAAATTGGCGCCGTCGGTCACAGGGTCGTCCACGGAGGCGAAGAGTTCACCGGTTCTGTAATCATCGACGAAAAGGTAATTGCATCTATAGAGAAGTTCGCAGATCTTGCTCCTCTCCACAATCCTCCTAACCTCGCAGGAATCCAGGCTGTGCAGCGCAGACTTCCTGACGCAAGGCAGGTTGCCTGCTTCGATACCGCGTTTCATGCCACCATTCCGAAAATCGCCTATATGTATGGTTTGCCGTACGAGCTTTACGAACAATACGGGATTCGCAGATATGGTTTCCACGGAATCTCGCACAGATATGTTGCGCGGCGGGCCGCTGCCATAATGGGTCGTGGAAAATACGATATCAACGCCGTTACCTGTCATCTTGGAAACGGCTGCTCCGTTACCGCCGTGAAACAGGGCAGGTCGGTTGATACCTCTATGGGGTTTACGCCTCTGGAAGGCGTGCCAATGGGAACACGCTCCGGCGACCTTGACCCGGCGATACTCTTTTACCTTGGTGATAAAGGATACGACGTAAAAGCATTGAAAGAGCTGTGCAACAAGAAAAGCGGTCTGCTCGGAATATCGGGTGTCTCGAACGATGTTAGAAACCTTGAAGAACTCGCAAAAAAAGGTAATACACGGGCAAAGCTGGCTATCGATATTTTCTGCTACCGCATCAAGAAATACATCGGCGCATATTGCGCTGTTCTGGATAAGGTTGATGCTGTGGTCTTTACGGGCGGAATAGGGGAAAACGCTGTCTTTCTGCGTCAGCAGATATGCACCGGCCTGACCCAGATAGGTGTCCAGCTTGACCAGGCAGCAAACCAGGCCGCGATAGCAAAAGAAGCCGAAATCAATACCAAAGACAGCAGAGTCAAAGTTTTTGTCGTTCCCACAAATGAACAAGTCGCTATTGCCAATGATACTTATGAGCTTACCAGGCAGAAACAACCGATTATGTCAAAGCAAAACCGTAAGCATATTTCCTCTCCTTCAAAACTCACAAACAAACCTGCATATTAGGAGGCAATTACCGATGAAAAAAGTTGTGCTGATTTGTGTTGTACTATCTATTTTTTGTGTTGCTTCGGGCCGATACACCCCGACATCGGACTATACCGTCCGAAAAATCGAAGGCTGGAAGGTGCTCGTTAACAACCAGCTATTGTCCGGCCACACCCGGCTTGCTGAGGACGTATTGAAGCTGCTGAAGCACCAACTTTATCAGATAACCCGTGTGGTGCCGGACAAGCCCCTGGAAGAGCTGCGCCGCGTGCCTATCTGGGTCGAGTATAAAGCTCCACGGCATCCGTGCATGTGCTACCATCCGAGCAGGCAGTGGCTGAGCGAGCATGACTTCAACCCCGAAAAGGAACGCAGTGTCGAGATAGCCAACGCTGAAAATTTTCTCAAGTGGACCATCGATCAACCCTGGATGGTTATGCACGAACTGGCCCATTCTTACCACCATTGTGTTCTGGGTTACGACAACACTGAAGTCCGCGAGGCCTACCAGAAAGCCGTAGAGAGCAAGCGATACGAATCCGTTCTCCATATCAACGGGCAGTCGAGACGCTCTTACGCATTGAACAACGACCAGGAATATTTTGCCGAATCCACCGAAGCCTTTTTTGGCACCAACGATTTTTATCCTTTTGTTCGCTCCGAATTGCAGCACCACGACACGAACATGTACCAATTGCTAAAAAAGCTCTGGAAGGGCGAATAATTCTTAGTCCGGTGATGCATTACTCCAGTTCTTACGTCTGCAAGTCAAACGGCGTGAAGCGCGTGGAATTGATGATATCAAGAATGTTATGGATTAATCGAAGCCGGCAATTTGTAACAACATTTGCAATAGACATGCGCCCTTGAGCTGCTGTTGAGCCACGGCTGCGCTTCGGTCAGTATCATAACTCTTTATTTTTACAAGCATAAGCCATTTGTCCACAAATGCTTACAAAAGCCGGTACTGGACTCATAATCCATCGGTCGTAGGTTCGAATCCCATCAGTTCCATTTTTCCAAAGCGCCCCAATACTTGGCCGCAGCAAGAGTGGGGCGAGACTCGAATCTTGGGCCTCCAGCCAAATAGTTTTGCAGGTCTTTTAAGATTCGGCAAGCGTAGGACAAGCTCAATTTTCCAGATACTCGGGTTAGTTTATGGAAATAGGCATTGATTTAGCTACTTATATATGTTAAAATGTATATGGCTCATTTATGGGATGGGAGCCCTTAGGAAGATAAAAGATGCTCAGACCTACAAAAATTTCGTTGTTCACCCTCGTGTTAATCGTATCCCTGGTCGGTTCTCCTGTGGAGTCCTTACGGACTGTGTGGGCCGACTGTCCGGCGGGTGATTTGAGTGGGAACTGCGAAGTCGATTTGCCGGACCTGCTGATTTTTGCCGGGCAGTGGCTGGACACGGACACGTCGAGGGAAGGAATGGTGGCGCATTGGAAGCTGGACGGAAACGCAGACGATCCGGTCGGTGGCAATCATGGAACTGTATATGGAAATGCAGTATGGACAATCGGGGAAATTGATGGTGCATTAGACTTTGATGGTGATGGAGATTACGTTGACTGTGGGAATGACAGTAGTTTGAATTTGACAAATAATTTCTCAATTTCGGTATGGGTTAACGTAGATGATGCTGAACCAG
>Ga0114930_10000864_pt1 | contig 30928 bp, 21 predicted proteins | sample AnhtaG_FD_87300 | JGI IMG/M metagenome (GOLD analysis project Ga0114930, IMG submission 87300) | Deep subsurface microbial communities from Anholt, Denmark to uncover new lineages of life (NeLLi) - Anholt_01485 metaG | ecosystem: Environmental > Aquatic > Marine > Oceanic > Sediment | place... | reverse complement strand
GTGCGGATCTCGGTGTCGAAGAGCACCAGCCCCGTGGCGTCGCGCTGCATCACCATGAAGTAGGCGAGGGAGGCGGCGAGGTAGCACCCATACTGGAGCTTGGTCACCCCGCCCGAGCCGTAGCCCATCGACGCGCTCGCGTCCACGACGAGGTAGGCCCGCATGTTGGTCTCTTCCTCGTACTGCTTGATGTAGAGACGCTCCGAGCGGCAGTAGGCCCGCCAATCGATGTGTCTGGGATCATCCCCCTTGACGTAGTCGCGGTGCTCCGCGAACTCGAGGCTGAACCCCCGGTAGGGACTCCGGTGGAGTCCGGCGATGAAACCCTCGACGACACTGCGCGCGACGAGGTTCAGGTTCCCGAGCCGCATCGCCAGCGCCGGGTCGAAATACTGGTACGCCTCCGCCATCAGCGGCCCCCTTGCCGCCGTCCCCAATCCAAGATCCCCAATCGGAAATCCAAAATCCGATTCACCGGTAGTCCTTTTCCGAGGGCTCCGGCACCGTTTCGAGGAGACGGTGGACGAGCCGATCGGTCGTAAGGCCCTCGGCGTCGGCGTTGAAGTTGGTGAAGATGCGGTGGCGGAGCACCGGCAGGGCGGCGGTCCGGATGTCCTTGCACGTGACCGCGTAGCGTCCCGACAGCAACGCGATGGCCTTCGCTCCCAGGATGAGGTACTGCGTGGCGCGCGGGCCCGCGCCCCACGTGAGATACTCGTTGATGAAATCGGGCGTGCCTTCACGATTGGGCCGGGTGGCCCGGGCGAGGTTCGCGGCGTAGCGCAGCACGTGCTCGGTGACCGGCACCCGGCGGACAGTACGTTGCAGCGCCCGGATCTCGTCCGCCCCCATGATCGACTCGACTGTAGGCTGGCGGTCCGTGGTGGTGGCGGCGGCGATGGCCATCTCTTCGTCGGCCTGGGGGTAGTCAATGTAGATCTCGAACATGAAGCGGTCCTGTTGGGCTTCGGGCAGCGGGTAGGTGCCCTCCTGCTCGATGGGGTTCTGCGTGGCCAGGACGAAGAACGGCAGGGGCAGGTCATAGGTGTTGCCGCCGGCCGTCACCTGATACTCCTGCATGGCCTGGAGCAGGGCCGACTGGGTCTTCGGGGGGGTGCGGTTGATCTCGTCCGCCAGGATGATGTTGGCGAACAGGGGGCCCTTGAAGAACGTGAACGCCCGCCGCCGCGTTTCCGGGTCTTCCTCGATGATGTCCGTGCCGATGATGTCGGACGGCATCAGGTCGGGGGTGAACTGGATGCGGCTGAACTCGAGGTCGAAGATCTGGGCCAGGGTCCGCACGATCAGGGTCTTGGCCAGGCCGGGCACGCCGACCACCAGGCAGTGGCCGCCGGCAAACATGGCCACCAGCATCTCGTTGATGACGCGCCGCTGGCCGAAAATGACCCGCTCCAACTGGCTCACGATGCGCGCGTACGCATTCCGCAGAAACTCCGCGGCCTCGACGTCGCCCTCCGGCAGCGCCGCCGCTCGACCGGCCCTCTCCTCGTGCGCGGCTCCGGTGTCCGAACTCTTGACAGGATCTTGTGCCATTCCTTCCTTCCTTGGCCAAAGGCTTCCTGGCTACTCCAACACGGGATGGGGGACCGGCCGGGCGAGGGTCAGTGGGTCAGGGCATACATGATGGCATTCATGCCCAGTCTGAGGCTGTCCTCCGCGGCCACGCCCTCGACGTACGGATGCTCCTCGCCCTCCCAGCCGTTGCCCAGGTCGTCCGGGCTGTAGACCACCGCGTAGTAGCCGTCCAGCTTGATGCCCAGCAGCCGCGGCGGGGCCGGCTCGGCCTGCTGGACGTAGCGGACCTGGTCGATCTTGTAGAGGCACGAGTAGATCGGGTCGTCAAGCGGGATCGGCTGCAGCGTCCGTCCGGCCAGCACCTGCGAGATCTCGTTGCGGAACGTCCGGTCGAACCCCGTGCGCCCGCAGCAGGCGTCAGCCAGGAGGAACCCCCCGCTGAGCAGATAGGTGCGCAGGTTCTCGACCTCCAACTCCGAGAAGGTGAACTCGTGGTGTCCCGTCATGTAGAGAAACGGCGCCTCAAACAGCGCGGCGTTGGTCGCTTCCACGTTGCGGCGCACGAACGTCACGTCGATGGCCGTGTTGCCGTTCACGGCCTTGAGCAAGTTCGCCACCGCCGAGGGGTCGGGGTCCCAGTCGCCTTGATGGATCAATTGCCCGAACACGAACGCGTCCGCGCCGGGCTGCGTCCCCTCTTCGTGATACCGCTTGGTCGTGGCCAAGAAGCGGCCCAGCGACTGGTAGGACAAGATGTAGGACAGCAGGTTCGTTCCGAGGCGCATGGCGTCGTGCGGCTCGATGCGCGGCCCGGAGTCGTGCACGTGGCCGTCCCACCCGCAGCTCAAGTCGTAGCGCGAGAACAGCACCGCCGCCCGGCAGCCCACCTCGATGCCGAGGATCTCGGGCGGCGCCTTGCGCTCGACCACCGTGCCTTCCTGGAAGGTCACCTCGTCGACGTCGAAGAAACAGTGGAACAGCGGGTGCTCCTGGGGCAGCGGGGCCAGACGACGGTGCGGAAACACGCCCTTGATGAACTCCGTGACCCCGTCCACGAACGCTGCGCTGCCGCAGCAGGCGTCGGCGATCACCGTGCCGCCCCGGAACACGTAGTCGCGGACGCTGTCATGGACCCAGGCAGGCGTCTCGAGCCGCTGGTGGCCGGTCAGGTAGAGGATAGGCGTTTGGGCGGGGTCCCAGGAGAACTTGTCGGGCTGAACCACCTGGAACTTGTATTGGATGCCCAGCTTCGGGCAGGCGAATCGCAGCAGGCTCTGGGCGTCCGCCGGGTCCGATTTCCAATCCAAGTAGTCATAGGGCGTGCCGTCTTCGTAGTTGCCCGTGCGCTTTTCGCCATACGCCAGTTTGCCGATCAACACCGGCGGGGCCGGCGCCCGCTTGCGCTCGGTCCGCCGCAACGGCGTAACCGGCAACGGCAGCGGCGGGAACGACTCACCGCCCTTGATCCGCTTCGGTTTGGCGCGCGGCGGCGCCCCGCACGAGATGTCCTGCCCCTGTGCCGGCACACAAAGCGTCCAACACACGCCCACCAAGAGGCCCAGGCAAAGCCACCGCCTGGCTTTCACTGTTCGGTCTGTGACGCCATTCATGGTCTCGACGCTCCGTCTGTCGCGCTTGCCATCACGCCCATCTTACCCCAAAGGGCCGCCTCAGAGAAAACCGTGGCCGCCTCCGGACGCACACGCCTGCTTAGGTGAACCCCCATCACGGGCAAAAGGTTCCCGACCGTGAGCACGCCCACAGCCCACCGAATGCCGCGCTTGCGTCCGCTTGGCAAAATGCCGCAGAATGACAATGCAAGCTCGATTGCGTTTGGAGTGCGGCCGAACTCCGGTTCGGCTAACGCGAAGCACAGCTTCGCACGGCGGCTCGATGCGCCGGCCGGATCGCCATGAAGATAACGTACGACCCCGACGTGGACGTGGTCCGTATCGTCCTCAACAACGCTGCCATTGAGGAAAGCGACGAGGACAAGCCGGGGGTCATCCTCGACTACGACAAGGACGGTAACATCGTCGGCTTGGAAATCCTGGACGCATCAAAGCGCATGGAGAACCCGCGGTCGCTTGAGTACGCGGTCAGCTCCTGACGAGGCCTGTATCCATGAAGATCTCCTATGATGCCGAGGCGGATGCTCTGTACATCGAGTTCCGTTCCCTCGAGCCGGGCTCGGCCGAATGCCGCGAACTCACGGATGAGATCGTGGCGGACTACGGCCCCGACGGCAAGCTGGCAGGCATCGAGGTGCTTGATGCGTCAACCGTACTGGGCACGGAATCTCAAGGCGTCGTTCTGGAACTTGGGCCGAGTCTAAGCAAGGTCTGAAGAAGGGACCGTTTCCGGACCATCACTGCCCCTAACGGAGGCCCAGCTATGGAACGACGCACGTTTCTGTTGTCCACCGGTCTCGTTCTCCTCACCGGGCGCGCCCGGGGCAAGCGGGCCCCGAGACCCAATATCCTGTTCGCGATCTCCGACGACCAGTCCTTCGCGCACACCGGCGCCATGGGCGACCCGGTGGTGCGCACGCCCACCTTTGACCGCGTAGCCCGCGAGGGGGTCCTCTTCACGCGGACGTACTGTTCCTCGCCGTCCTGCACGCCGTCGCGCGGGGCGATCCTGACGGGGCAGGCCTTCTGGCGGCTCGAGCAAGGCGCGAACCTGTGGAGTACGCTGCCGGCCAGGTTCCCCGTCTACCCGGAACTGCTCGAGGCGGCCGGCTACCGCGTGGGCTTCACGCGCAAGGGGTGGGGGCCGGGCAATGCGGAGGCCGGCGGGCGCACGCGGAACCCCGCGGGTCCCAGGTTCCGCGACTTCGAGACCTTCCTGGACGGGTGTCCCGAAGGCGCGCCCTTCAGCTTCTGGTTCGGCAGCACGGACCCGCACCGGAACTACGAACGCGGCTCAGGCGTCCGCGCCGGAAAACGACTCGACGACGTCCGCGTGCCCGCGTTCCTGCCCGACGTCCCCGAGGTCCGCGGCGACATCGCCGACTACTCCGTCGAGATCGAGCGGTTCGACACGCAACTGGGGCAAATGCTCGAGGTCCTCGAGAAACGCGGCGAATTGGACAACACCCTGGTCGTGGTGACGAGCGACAACGGCATGCCGTTCCCCCGGGCCAAGGCGAATCTCTATGACTACGGGACCCACATGCCGCTGGCGGTGCGCTGGCCCGAGGCCGTTCCCGGCGGCCGCGTGGTCGATGACTTCATCAGCTTCACCGACTTCGCACCGACCTTCCTCGAAGCCGCCGGCCTTGTCCCGCGGGCGGAGACGACCGGTTCGAGCCTCCTCGACATCCTCACGTCGACGAAGGCCGGGCGCGTCGATCCGAAGCGAGACCACGTCGTGTGCGGCCGGGAACGCCACGCCTGGGTGCGGCCCGGCGGGCTCGGCTACCCCTCGCGCGCCTTCCGAACCGGCGACTTCCTCTACATCCGCAACTTCGAACCGGGCCGGTGGCCCGCGGGCGACCCGGAATGGTACGGGGACTGCGACAACATGAACCGGTACGCGCCGTCCAAGGGCTACATGCTCGAGCACCGAGACGAGCCGCAGGTCCGGGAACTCTTCGCCCTGGCTTTCGGCAAGCGCCCGGCGGAAGAGCTCTACGACCTCGCGGCCGACCCATATGAGATGCGCAACGTCGCCGCCCTCGAAACGTACGCGGACACGAAAGCGCGTCTGCGGGCGCAATTAGACGGCTATCTCACCGAGACGGGCGACCCGCGCATGACGGCCGCACACCCTCCGTTTGACGAGTACGAGTACTACGGCGGGACACCGCTTTTTCCGCCGGAACAGTCTGAGAAAGGGACGCCATGAGGCAGCACTCCCGGAATGACGACGCCAAGACCGCCCTCTCCCGCCGCTCGTTCATCGGCGGCGCCGTGGCCGCCGCCCCCTTCATGATCGTTCCCCGGCACGTATTGGGCGGAACGGGGCACACGCCCCCGAGCGAGAAGCTCGACGTCGCCGACATCGGCGCCGGCGGCCGGGGCGCCGCCAGCCTCCACGAGCTCGATGGCGAGAACATCGTCGCCCTGTGCGACGTCGATGAGAAGCGCGCCGCGCACAGCTTCAAGAAATACCCGTCAGCGAAACGCTACCGGGACTTCCGCGTGATGCTCGAGAAGGAGAAGGGCATTGACGCGGTCGTCGTCGCCACGCCGGACCATACGCATGCCGTGGCCAGCATGACGGCCATCAAGCTCGGCAAGCACGTGTACTGCGAGAAGCCGTTGACCCGCACCGTCCACGAGGCCCGCATGCTCGCCCAGGCCGCCCGCGAGGCCGGCGTCGCCACCCAAATGGGCAACCAGGGCATGGCCTTCGAGGGCAACCGCCTCATTAAAGAATGGCTCGACGACGGCGCCATCGGGACCGTGCGCGAGGTCCACGCCTGGACCGACCGGCCCACGCACGGCGGCAGGCTCTACTGGGCCCAGGGCGTCGAACGCCCCAAAGACACCCCGCCCGTGCCGCCGACGCTCGATTGGGACCTCTGGCTCGGGCCCGCCCCCTACCGGCCCTACCATCCCGCCTATGTGCCCTTCGCGTGGCGGGGCTGGTGGGACTTCGGCTCCGGCTGCCTCGGCGACATGGGCATCCACAACCTGGCCCCCGTGTTCTCCGCGCTCGAACTTGGCCCCCCGACCAGCGTCGAGTCCAGCTCGACCTTGGTGTTCGACGAGACGCTGCCCCTGGCTTCAACCGTCCACTACGAGTTCCCGGCGCGTGGGGACCGGCCGCCGGTCCGTGTGCATTGGTATGACGGCGGTCTCATCCCCGCCCGGCCCGAGGAACTCGAAGACCACCGCGAGTTGCCCCGCGAAGACGGCCTCATCTTCGTGGGCGACCAAGGCAAGCTCCTCGTCGAGGGCTGGGGCGGCCACAGCCCGCGCCTCATCCCCGAATCGAGGATGGACGCATACGAGCGCCCGCCCAAGACCCTCCCGCGCTCGATCGGCCACTGGAAGGAATGGGTCGAGGCCTGCAAAGGCGGCGCACCGCCGCGCTCGAACTTCGATTTCGCCGGCCCCATGACGGAAGCCGTGCTACTCGGCACCGTGTCGGTCCGCATCGGCAAGCGCCTCGAGTGGGACGCCCCCAACCTGCGCGTCACCAACGTCCCCGAGGCGAACGACTACCTCCACTACGAATACCGCACCGGCTGGACGCTGTAGCGCCTGGCGCGGCAAACGGCACTGTCCTCAGAGAAACTGAGGGACGCGCGGTCGTGGCGCAGGGCGGCAGCCTGCGCACGGCCCAAGGTCGGACAGGTCAGACAGGTCCGACAAGTCCGACAGGGCGCGACCCAAGGCACGCGGGAGAGGCCCCGTCGCAGGCTGGCAGCCTGCACCACTTGGGGAAACCCGCTTCTTTCACAAACACTCAGGCCCACCACTCCGCCCCATCGTCGGGCAGATCGAGCTTCGCGTCGAGGCGTTCGTTGGCCTCGATCATTTCGTCCCAGGTGACGATGCGGTTCTGGTAGGCGGCCATGCGGCCCAGGACGCTCGTCATGGTGCTGTGGGCGGCTTCTTCGGCGTTGTTGACGTACTGGCCGCTCTCGATGCTGGCGCAGAACGTCTTGATATTGGTGACGGCGCCGTCGCGGAAGATACTTTTCGTCTCGCCGCCGCGCCAGCCTGCCTTCTCGCCGCGAATGAGCACCTGGCCGCCGTAGTGCGAATCGACGGTGCCCAGCGAACCGAAAACGCGGATGCACAGGTCGCTGAACCCGTCGCCGAACTGCCTCGAGTGGAACGCCACGTGCACGTCGTTCGGGTAGGTGTAGTTTACGAGGAAATGGTCCCAGCAGTCGCCCACGTCCACGCGCACCTTGCGCCCGCCCGTGCCGAAGGCCTCGACCGGGTGCGCCTCGAGATACCAGTTCATCACGTCGAGGACATGGATGTTCTGCTCGACGATGATGTCGCCCGACAGCGCCTTGTCGAAGACCCAGTTGCGCAGCCGCGCCATCTCGGTACCCGGCGGCGCTTTGATGCCGAGGCGGCCGCAGTGATAGGAAGCCTGGCCGGTGGCCAACTCGCCGATCATGCCGTCGTGGACCCGTTGCGCGGCGCCCTGGAAGAACTCGTTGGCCCGGGTCTGGAAATCGACCAGCACGCTGAGCTTGCCCTCGGCCTTCTTGGCCGCGTCCACGATGGCCGTGCATCCCGGCACGTCCACGGCAATGGGCTTGGCCAGGAACACGTGGACACCGGCCTCGAGCGCCGCCACGGTCTGCGCGGGATGGAAATAGGGCGGACTGATGACGGCCACCGCGTCGACCCCGTCGGCCAGCATCTGCTGGTAGCCGTCGAGCCCCACGTAGCGCCGCGCCGCCGCGACCCCGCACTTCTCGCCCACGCTGTCGGCCCGCTTCCGGAAGTAGTCGTGAACGGCGACCACCTTCGCGTTCGCGTTCTCCTCGAAGAGCCCGGCGATCCACCCGCCGCGCCCCCCGCACCCCATGACGCCCAGCTCGATCTTCGAGTTCGCCGCCGCCCCCCGCACCGCCACCGCCGGCACGATGCTCAAGCCGGCCGTGGCGGCCGCCGCCTTCAGGAAATCCCGCCGCTCCAGTGTGTGTTGCCTTTGCTCGCGCATCGGACTTCTCCTCCCGTTCACCGTAGTCATGCCGTGTGCAGAAACGCCTGCTCCAAGGAAAGTACTACCACGTTGCCCCCGAAATCCACATCAATCGGACCACGCCCCAAGACCCCGGTGCTTGCAGCTACAGCGACTTCCGCTGGGCGGAGTCGATCTTCCCCACAGACTTGTTCGTGCGCTTCTCGAACAGCAGGAAGCACACGTCGATGTTCCGACTCAGTAGCATGATGTCGGCGATCTGCTCTGGGGGCGCCTCGAACCGCTGGACAAGAGCATAGTCCGTGTCCAACCAGTCGTGGTCCTGTTCCTTGGCCTGGTCGTATTCGAAGGGCCGCAGCAGAATGTAGTCGGGGCGGAGGTGGTCGAGCATGTCGGCGAGGGTGCGTCTGTCGGGGTGGCGGCGGCTGAACTCGACGACCCGCCGGCTCCCAAGTCCGGGCCAGTCGTAGACGGTGCGCCGCGTGCAGTACGAGAGGTACCCGAGGGCCTCGCACCCGACCGTTTCGTTCTCTTTCATGAGTTCGGCCAGGTGGATAGCGGCCCGTTTTCGCACGTTGTTTTCGATGTCTTCCTGGATGCGCTTCTCGGTGTAGAAGGTCCTGGGCAGAATCCCGAGGAGACAAGTCAGGTACAGGCAGGCGAAGAAGCCCAGGGCGATGTTTCTCAACCGTTGATCGGCCAACGGACCGGTGACGGCCTCGAGGCCCCGGGCGCTCAGGAGCAACACGACCACCACGAAGGGGATCACGTACCAGGCGAACACGATGGGGACGGCGCAGACGTAGTAGGCGCCGTACGCCAACACGAAAACGACGAGTGGAGTGAAAACCCATTGCTTTCGCCGCAAGGCCGCGACCGCCCCGACCAGCGCGAGCACCGTCATCAACTGGCACACGCGCCCGCGGTCGAACACGACGTGGCTGAAGTGCGTGCCGTGGCCGGCGAAAGAAGGGCCCAGGGGCTGGAAGATCGAGCCCGCGAGGTAGCGCCCGTTGATGCGCGTCCAGACGTTGCGGCCGACGTCGGCCAGGGCGAGGTCCGGCTGCCTGGACCACAAGGGATAGCCCAGGCCCTTGGCCACGATGGTGTTGGGGATCGGCGACCCGTAGTAGACCGTCGTGAACACGAGCCACGGCAGATACAGCGCCAGTGCAACGCCCGCGACCCACAGGAACTGCCTGCGATCCCGCACGAACACGCACAGGCCGGCGATAACCGTCCAGAACGCGAAGTCCGGCCGCGCCAGCATACACAAGGCCAACGCCACGCCGAGGCGGATCGCCTGCGCCTTTCCCTGCCGGGAGGGCGAGGCTCCGTCCGAGCCGTCTTCCCCGCGCTTCTTTGGAAAGGCGAGGCGGGAGGGCGAGGCTCCGTCCGAGCCGTCTTCCCCGCGCTCGCCCGGAAACGCCACCGCAATCGTGTAGTAGAGCGACATCACGAGGGCGAGTGTCGCCAGTTGCGTCTCCATTCCCGACGTGCCCCAGAGGATCTGGTGGTGCTCGAAGGCCACGTAGGCCATGACCATCACGGCCAGCGGGGCGGCCAGTCTGATTCGCGGATGGATCGAGATGGCCGTCACGTACAGCACCGTGAGGCCCCCGGCGAACGCCGAGACCAGCTTGAGCCAAGGCAGTCCCCACCCCACCCTCACCAGGTCCGCCATCAGCGGGATCAGCACGCTCAGCGGACTCGTGAACCCATGAACGGGCCGTTCCCCGACGCGGTAGTGGGTCAGGCCCAACCCATCGGCGCAGTTCTCGGAATGAAGCACGGAAATGAGGGCGTCTTCCCAGACGCGCCCCGTGTACCACCAGAAGAACAGACGAATGGCGACGGCCGACGCCGCCATGATCAAAGCCCACCGAACCAGCCGGTCGTTCACGCTCGTGTCGAGGGCCTCAACGCCTAGGCCGCGGTCGAGAAAGCGCTTGACCTTGTTCACTGGCATAGCCTTCGTTGGCTCGTGGGACTACTCGGCCCCATACTACTGGTTCGGCGTGCACGCCGCCAACCGGCCTGCGCGGTAAACGCCGCCGGGGCGCCGCTTGAAGATCGCCTCGCGGGCAACTAGTATCTTGGGCCAACGCTCGGAACCCTTGGATTCAGAGAACCGCGTGTCCAAGCGCAGGAGGACCATCATGGCAGTCAAGGTAGGCTTCATCGGAGCGGGCGGCAACGCGAACTGGCACATGGATATCTTGAAGGACGTTCCAGAGGCCGAGATCGTCGCCGTGGCCGACATCGCATTCGACAAGGCCGAGGCCACCGCCCAGAAACACGGCGCGACGCCCTACGCCAGCCATAAGGTCATGCTCGAAAAGGCGCCGCTGGACTGCTGCTACATCTCGATTCCCCCCCACCAGCACGGCGAGCCCGAGATCGACGTCATCCAGAAGGGACTGCCGTTCTTCATCGAGAAGCCGCTGGCCCTCACCGAGGCCCTCATGGACGACATCCTCGAGCGCGTCGAGAAACACCACATCGGCACCTGCGTCGGCTACCAGATCCGGTACCTCGACACCCTCGACCGCGCAAAGGACATGCTCAAGGATACCTTCATCAACGCGGTCCAAGCCTACTACGTCTGCGGTGCCATCGGAGGCTGGTACACCCGGATGGCGCTGTCCGGCGGCCAGATCACCGAGCAGGCCACCCACCTGCTCGACCTCATGCGCTTCGTCCTGGGCGACGTCGACTGGGTGGCGGCGTCCAAGCGCCAGGGCGCGACCGTGACGGCCGACACCCTCGATGCGACGGCCCTGGGCGCCGGCTCGGAATCGAGCGAGGCCGCAGGGCTTCAGCTCCACGACTACAACATCTGGGACGCCACGACCTTGCTGCTCCAGTTCCAGTGCGGCGTGCCGGCCGTGTTCATGTGCTCGTGCCAAGTGCCCTACCAGTTCGAAGTGCTCCTGGACGTCTTCGCCACGGATTTCCGCCTCAAGATCGATTTCGACAAGATGACGGTCATCCGGAAGGTCGACGGCGAGACAAAGACCGAGGTCATCCAAGCCGACACGTCGCCCAAGATCGACGCCGCCTTCATCAACGCCGTCAACACGGGCGACTTCTCCGCGGTCCGCAGCAGCTACTCCGACGCGGTCAAGAGCCTGCGGGTCTCGTTGGCCGCCACCAAGGCCGCTCAAACGGGCGCCATTGTCGCCGTCTAGTTCCCGCGCGACGCCGTTGTGCGGCCCGCTTTGTGCCGGCCAAGGCGTTGCACTTTGACAGGCGGTCAGGTACAATACAGGCGAGTCACGACAAGGAACAATGTTATGGATACTAAGAAATTCGTCAAGGCGGTCCTGCTGTGCGTGATGTTGGCCGTGATGAGCTGCGTGGACGTCGACCAAGCCCAACCCGCGGGCAATGATGCCAACCTCACAGGCGACAGAGACCTCGCCACAAAGCGTGGCCTCGAGGTCTTCGACACCAGGAAGAAGGCGGACCCGTCCAAGAAACCGAACAAGCTGCAGAAGACAGTCGGCTTCGCGTCGATTTTCGTGATGATCGCTGTTATCAAGTGGTTGTAGACAGGTTCCTCCTTCGCTCTCAGCTCGCGGCATCAACAGGTCCGGGCCAATTTCTCGTATTCGCCGCCTTGCAGAGCGTAGGATTGCGGGTGGAGACGTAGTCCTCGGTCTTATTGGACAAGCAGGAATCAGGTCGGGCAGGGTGGGGAAAGCACAGTGCCAGGGCTAGGGACCCTTGAACCGCCGGTCGTGCTTCCCCCGAACACGGGTTACGCGCTTTGAAGGAACGGGTCCTCATTCTCGATGACGAAGCGCACGTCCTCGACGTGTTGCGGGAGCACCTCACCGAGGAAGGCTACGATTGCACCGCCACGGTCTCTCCCCTCGAATCCCTCGATATCCTGCGCGGCGAGCAGTTCGCGGTCTTTCTCACCGATCTCAAGATGCCCGAGATGCACGGGATCGAGGTGGTCCGTCACGCCAAGGAGATTGACCCTGACCTCGCCATGATCGTCGTCACCGCCCTGTCCGACGTCAAAAACGCCATCCAAGCGATGCGCCTGGGCGCCGACGACTACGTGCTCAAACCCTTCGACCTGAGCGAGATCTCTTTGTGCGTAAGCCGCGCCATCGAGAAGCGCACGCTCATCATCCAGAACCGCGAGCACCACGAAGAGCTCAAGACCCGGGTCCGCGAAGCCACCGAAGACACGGAGCGGATCAACAAGGAACTGCGCGCCACCAAGGAGTACCTCGAGAACCTCCTGCACAGCACCGTGGACGCCATCATGACCCTGGACGGCGCCGGAGTGGTCAGCTTCGTCAACGACGGCGCGGTCACGATGCTCGGCTACTCCCGCGAGGAGTTCGTCGGGCAGCCCATGCCCAAGTTCTACGCCGCGGGCGCCGAGGAGGCCCGCCACGTCCAGCGCCTCATGCGAGAGAACGCCCCGCTGCAAAACTACGAGACCGAGCTCAAGCACCGCTCCGGCCTGGTCATCCCGGTCAACATGTCCCTGTCCTACGTCCACGACACGGACGGCAAGATTGCGTCCACCTTGGCCATCTGCAAGGACATCACCCGTCAGAAGCAGCTCGAGCAAGACCTCAAGGAGATGTCCATCAAGGACTCCTTGACCGGTCTGTACAACCAGCGCTGCTTCTACGACCGCCTGGCGGCCGAGATCGAGCGGGCCAGGCGCCAGGGCCACCCGCTGTCCCTGTTGCTGTTCGACGTGGACCAGTTCAAGACCTACAATGACTGCCACGGCCACCTCGCGGGCGACAACGTCCTTGAGGCCACCGGCCAAGTGGTTGCGGAATGCACGCGCGAGCACGTGGACCTCGGCTTCCGCTACGGAGGAGACGAGTTCACCGTTATCCTCCCGGAGGCCGACGAAGAGCAGGCCCGCGCCATTGCCGAACGTGTCCGGGCCGGGTTCGAGGCCAAGCGCTTCGACGCCCTGACCATCAGTATCGGCCTGATGACCTACCGCGAAGGCTATTCGCTGCGTACCTTCATTCAGTTCACCGACGCCATGATGTTCGACGCCAAGCGCTCCGGCGGCAACAAGATCTTCGTCTTTGAGCCCCAACTTGAATCAGACACGAACGAGGAGCCCCAATGAAGCTGGGCATTTGCAGCGAGATCTTCAAAGACTGGAACGACGTGGGCCGCACCATCGACTATGTCAAGGAAGTGGGCTACGACGGGCTCGAGATCGCGCCCTTCACCTTGGCCCAGTACGTCACCGATGTCCCGGAGGCCACCCGCCGCGAGATCGTCGACCGCGCCGCCCGGGCCGGTCTCGACGTCATCGGCATCCACTGGATCCTCGTCGGGCCCGAGGGCGTCCATCTCACGACCAGCGACAAGGCCGTCCGCGACCGCACCGCACAGTACCTCATCGACCTGGCCCACTTTTGCGGCGACGTGGGCGGCCAGGTGGCCATCTTCGGCTCCCCGAAGCAGCGCAGTGTCGAAGACGGCATGGCCTACGACCAGGCCTGCGAGAACGCCGTCGAGGTCTTCGAGAAGGCCCTGCCCACCTGCGAGGAGCGCGGCGTCACCATCTGCATGGAGCCGCTGACGCACCTCGAGACCAACTTCTGCACCACGGCCGCCGAGGCCGTGCGCCTCATCGAGCGCATCGACCACCCCAACTTCCGGCTGTTGCTCGACACGAAAGCCATGACCTTCGAAGAAGAAGGGCGGCCGGCCCTCATCCGCAAGTACGCCAAACACCTCGCCCATTACCACGCCAACGACGAGAACATGAACGGCCCCGGTTGGGGCGACGTCGACTTCGGCCCCATCTTCCAGGCCCTCCAAGACATCCAGTACCCGGGGTACGTGTCCGTCGAGGTGTTCAACTTCGACCCCGGCCCCGAGGCCATCGCCACGCGCAGCCTCGAGTACATGAAGGGCCTTGTCTGACGCCCCGGCGGCGCCCCGTGCGTGCGGTCGCCCTCAGGCAAGACCCACGATGCAACATGCGGCCAGCAAGGACCTTCGGGGGGTGCTGGGCAGACTCGGCCGCATGCGCGGCTGCCTCATTCCCCTTCTTTGTCGAGCGTGCGCCCCACCGCCGCCGCAATCGCCTCGGCCGCCACCCGGCAACCGGCCGGGTTGCCGTGGACCGGGTCCAAGTAGAGCGGTTCCGTGGCTTCCACGAAGGCGTCGTAGAGATTGACCAGGGCGGCGCCCATTTCTTTGCAGGTCTCGATGAGAATGGGCTGGTATTGGACGGGATCCGGCTTGCGTTGCTGCACCTGCCACTCGTAGGGCCACAGAACGAAGATGAGCGGGATGCCCTGCGCGTCGCACACTTTCTTGATCTCCATTAGGGTGTCGTGGAATTCCTCCGGGGTCAGGCGGGGGCGCTTCTCGCCCGTCAGACCCTCGACGGCGTGTTCGGCCTGTTCGAGCGCGCGCCGGGCCAGCACAAAGAAATCGCTGACGCTCTTCTCCGTGGCCTCCTCGATGATGTCGGCCTGTTCGATGGCGCGTTCCACGTCCGTTTTCGAGTTCCACGTGGCGAAGTCGTTGTGGCCGAAACACGCCGCCACCAGGGCCGGCCTGAATTGCAGCCCGTGTTTGTCCAGATAGCGCAAGCCCTGGAACGCGCTATAGCCCGACATGCCGGCGTTCAGGACCTCGAACCGTTCGCCCCCGGCCCTTTCATTGAGGATCTCCTCGAGTTGGGCGGGCCACGTGTCCTCGTCATTCACGCCCAGCCCGAAGGTAGTCGAGTCCCCGATAGCCAAGATACGTGTACGCGCACCGTCAGCGGCCAGCGGCGGATTTCGCAGGCCGTGCTCTTCCGTCGAGATGGTGAAATCGACGTCGCGGTTCCAGCAGCGCCCCACCACGCGGTAGCCCACGAGATTGGGCGCCATCTTCCCCCACGCGTAGGGGTCCGGCACGTGCACCTTGTCCAGGTCGGACAGGTCGTGCTGCGCTTTGATGGGGGCCTTCGCATCGTCCCCGGACAGGCGCTGGCGACTCGCCTGGCGCCGCACGACGACGCGCGCCCCTCCCTCCAGGATCGCGGCCACCGCCAGCACCACCAGGACGGCCAGGACGGCCGTCTTCCAGCGCGCCGGGCGCCGGCCTCTGGTGTCCGGGCTGTCCACATCGCCTTTGTTCGGGCCCTCGTGCATCAGCCGCGATCTCCCCTCTGGAACCTGCCCGCGCTGTTCTTGAGGAGTCTAGTCCTCTATGCTGGCGGCGTCAATGCCCATTCTCCAGCGCGAACAGGACACCCCCGTTCAGTCTTCTCCACGAATGCCCTTTCGACTCCAAGGCGTCACAGCGTGTGAGGAAATGCACGGCAACGCCGTGCTTATTGGCCATTCATGGTCGGGGTGGGCGGATTTGAACCGCCGGGGCGAACCGATGGCCGGGGATTTCCTTGCAGCTACCGACCATTGATGGCATAATCAGATTGAGCATGTGTGAGCGCCCTTTGGGACATCCTGGAAGGAGGGGCGGGATTGTGGCACGTGCCAGGAACTTGCCCATAATCGAAACGGTCACACTTCGCGGCCCGGTAACGGTGGCGTACAAGCGATGCCGCGAGGGCTTCATGTGTACCGCCCTTCAGTTCGACATCGTCGGCATAGGCCGGACGAAGCGAGAAGCCTTTCAGGAAATGCGCGATCTGGTCGAGGAGCACCTTGAAGAGATCCTCAGATCTCCCGAGCCTGTGTGTTTCTTCAACCCCTCTGACGCGGCGGACTGGAACGTCGGAAATCAGGAGAACTACCAGGTCGCCATGCTCTTCGAGCGGCACTCCGAACCCATACCGACCGACGTGCCCCTGGCCAACCTTGCGCCGCTAAGGGAACACCGCGAATCACTGAGGGGAGTCAATCTCGTCCCCGCCTACGCCTGAGCATGGCTCGCCCGCTCAAATTCCACGATTTCCGGAAGATCATGAAGCGCTTCGGCGTGGGGCTGCGGCAGAGCCGCCGGAAACCAACCCATTGGATGCTCGTCAGAGACATTGAGGGCGTCAGGTATTGCTACCCCATTGCGGTCCACGACGGTCAAGTCAAAGGCGCCTGCGCCTCGAAGACGCGGCGGCACTTCAAGCTCCGGCCCGAGGACGGCGTCACGGACGAGGAGTTCTACGGGAAGTAGCCAATCGCCCCTCGCGGCTTCCTTTGGCGAATCAGAAGCCTAGCCGGCGCCAGAAGGGAGGCACCGTGCGCTTAGGGCGGACTTACGCCGCCCCCTCGACACAAAGGAAAACGGGGCCGATTTCGTTTCGGCCCCGTCTTTATTGGCGATTCATGGTCGGGGTGGGCGGATTTGAACCGCCGGCCTCTTCGTCCCGAACGAAGCGCGCTAACCGGGCTGCGCTACACCCCGCCGATCTCTTAGCTCAAGGATATCGCGTTGGGATGTGCCTTGTCAAATGGCGAGCCGTTTGACAAGGCCCCTCGCAACTCCCCAAGCGGACGCCGGTATAATGGGCGGCGGCGACACTTGCCATCCGTCAGTACTGATGTTATATTCAGCCCGTCGGAGGTACGCGAACCATGAACGTGGCCCAGATCATTGACCGCCTGAAGGCCGACCAGAGCTTCCGAGTCAACCTGACCGCGTGGCGCGCGCTGCCGGCGCGTCCGGCGCGGTACGCGGGCTTTCCTGACACGGTCCATCCGAAGCTCATCGAGGGCTTGGCCAAACACGGGATTCACGACTTGTACACGCACCAGCGCGAGGCCGTTGACGCGGTGCTGGGCGGCGAGAATGTGTGCGTGGTCACGCCGACCGCGTCGGGCAAGACGCTGTGCTACAACTTGCCCGTGCTGAACCGCCTGCTCGAGAACCCGGACGCGCGGGCATTGTACCTCTTCCCGACCAAGGCGCTGTCGCAGGACCAGGTGAACGAGCTCAAGACGACCATCGACGAGCTCGAGGTCAAGATCGGGACGTATACGTTCGACGGCGACACCCCGGCGTCCGCGCGCAAGGCCATTCGCAGCGCGGGCCACGTCGTGGTGACCAACCCCGACATGCTCCACGCGGGCATCCTTCCCCACCACACCATCTGGATTAAGCTGTTCGAGAACCTCGAGTTCGTCGTCATCGACGAGATCCACCATTACCGCGGGGTGTTCGGCAGCCACTTGGCCAACGTGGTGCGCCGGCTCAAACGGATCTGCGCCTTCTATCGCTCCGACCCGCAGTTCATCTGCTGCTCGGCCACCATCAACAACCCCAAGGAGATGGCCGAGCGCATCATCGAGAAACCGGTGCGCTTGGTAGACAACAACGGCGCGCCCCAGGGCGAACGCCATTTCCTGTTCTTCAACCCGCCGGTGGTGAACGCCGAACTCGGGATACGCCGGGGGGCCGTCAAGGAGACGGCGCGGATCACGCGCCAGTTTCTCCAGCACGACGTTCAGTCGATCGTGTTCGCACGGAGCCGGCTGCGCGTCGAGATCCTGACCACCTACCTCAAGGATGCGGTCCGCCGCAGCAACAAGGACGACGACCTGGTGCGGGGATACCGGGGCGGCTACCTGCCGCTCGAGCGCCGCGCGATCGAGAAGGGGCTGCGCGACGGCGAGATCATGGCCGTGGTCAGCACCAACGCGCTCGAGCTCGGCATCGACATCGGCTCGCTCGACGTGTGCATCATGGCGGGGTATTCCGGCAGCGTGGCCAGCACGTGGCAGCAGGCCGGGCGCGCCGGCCGCCGCAGCGGCGTATCGCTGGCCGTGCTGGTCGCGTCGAGCGCGCCGCTGGACCAGTACATCATCACGCACCCCGAGTACTTCTTCGAGCTGCCGCCCGAGAGCGGCACCGTCGACCCGAACAACCTCATCATCGTGACCAGCCACATCAAGTGCGCGGCCTTCGAGCTGCCGTTTGTCGACGGCGAGGCCTTCGGCCTGGACCCCACGTCCACGCGCGAGATCCTCGAATACCTGGCCGAAAACCGCGTACTGCGCCACGTGCGCGACAAGTGGCACTGGTGCGCCGACACCTATCCGGCCGAGGACATCAGCCTACGCACGGCCGCCCCGGGCAACGTGGTGATCCTCGACACGTCGGACAACGGCCGCGTCATCGGCGAAGTGGACCTGTTCGCGGCCCCGGTCGAGGTCTACGAGAACGCGGTCTATCTGCATCAGACGGCGCAGTACACGATCGACAAGCTGGACCTCAAGGACCGCAAGGCTTACGCCCGCCCGGTCGAGGTGGACTACTACACGGACGCGCAAATCAAGGTGGACCTGAAGGTCCTCGACACGTTCCTGCACGAACGCCTGGCGCATGTGGACAAGTTCTCCGGGGAGTTGAGCGTCACGTGGCTGCCGACCATGTACAAGAAGATCAAGTTCGGCACCCACGAGAACGTAGGTTGGGGCGAGATCCATCTGCCTGAAAGCACCATGCACACCTCGTCGTATTGGATGGAATTTCCCGAGGACATCGGTGAGCGTTTCAAGATGGATCAGCGGAGCCTCGGCGAGGCCCTGCACGCCTTGGCCAACACGCTGCGACAGGTAGCGCCGGTCCAGGTGCTGTGCGACCCGACCGACATCCGCGCCCAGGCCATGGTCCGCGCGCCGTTCTCGGACAGGCCGACGATCTACCTGTACGAAGTCTACCCCGGCGGCGTTGGGTTCAGCGAGAAGCTGTACACCCACCACAGCCGGCTGCTGGAGGCGGCGATCTCCCTGCTGACCAGTTGCGAGTGCAAAGAGGGCTGCCCCAGTTGCGTTGGCCCGGCCCTCGAGGTCGGCGCCCACGGCAAGCCCGGCGCCCTCCAACTCGCCAAGCTGGCCAGGATGGAGTAGCATATGAAGTGCGATGTCGGACCTGACTGACAAACTGAATAGCCTGAGAGACACGCTCGGGCTCACGACGGGCGCTGAACTGCGCAAGAAGCAGGAACAGCAACCCCAGCCGCCGCGCGCGGCCCACGCGCCTTCGGCGCCGCCCTCGGCGTTCAAGGACAAGCTGCGCAACCTGCTCGACCAGCGCGACGTGATGACGGGCGCCCAGCTTCGCGAAGACCACGAGCGCATCGAGGAAGGCCGCGCCGCCGGCGACCTCGAGGTCGACCAGTGCGTGCCGGGCGAAGTGGTCGGGGAGGAGGGTAACGCCTTCTACCTCGTCCGCCACGACTTCCCCCTCGATACCCGCCAAGGTGGGCTCGAACTCGGCGCCATCTTCGAGAGCAGCCCCGAACACATCGCCCTGTCCGCGTGCGACGCCCAGCTCGAGGCCTTCGACCCGGCCACCGCGCTCTTCGTCGACGCCGAGACCAGCGGCCTGGCCGGCGGCGCGGGCACCGTCGCCTTTCTCATGGGCGTGGGTTACTTCACCGAGGACGTCTTCCGTCTCGAGCAGTGCTTCATGCGCGACTTCGACGACGAGGAGCCCATGCTGCGCTACCTCGACGGACTATTCGCGCGCGGCGAGACCGTGGTCAGCTTCAACGGCAAGAGCTTCGACGTGCCGCTGCTTCGCGCGCGGTTTGTCTCCAACCGGCGGCCCTTTCGGCTCGACGGGGCCAACCATTACGACCTCGTCCACGCCTGCCGCCGCATCTGGAAGCTCCGGCTCAAAGATTGCAGCCTCGGCAACATCGAGCGCCAGGTCCTCGGCATCCGCCGCCACGGCGACGTGCCCAGCGCCCAGATCCCCGAGATCTGGTTCAGCTACCTGCGCACGCGCGACGCCCGACTCCTCCCCCGCGTCTTCTACCACCACCAAATGGACATCCTGAGTCTCGTCACGCTGACCGCGCGCGTGGCCCAGTGCCTGTCCCATCCGGTGGGCGACGCTCTCGAATACGCCGAAGACCGGCTGTCGCTGGTCAGGCTGCACTACCGCCAGAAGCGCTTCGCCGAGGCCGCGGCCCACGCCGACCGCCTCCTCGAACTCGAAACCGACCCCGACCTCCGCCGCTACGCCCTCGAGCTCCTCGCCCGCGCCTGCAAGCGCCTCGAGGACTGGGACCGCATGGCCGACGCCTGGGGCATGATGCTCCGTGAGTCTCCGAGCGAGCTCCTGCCACGCCTCGAACTCGCCAAACACCACGAGCACCGCTCGAAAAACCTGGCCGAGGCCATTCGCCTATGCGAAGAGGCCATGGAAATGCTGGACACCCCAAGCGTTGTCAGCCCCCTCAGCGATTTCGACGACCTCCAAGCCCGCGACTTCCTCTACCGCCTCAACCGTCTGCGGGGGAAACAGGCCAAGCGCGCATCAAAGGACGCCGGCCCGTCCAGAGATGACGGGCCCTGGTAGGCCAAGGTTTGTCAAACCTGGCCTTCCCCGCGCTGCCAGCCAACGCTTCACGCCAAAGACCAAGCCGCGAACACGCCGTGCTTGGCAAGCGCTGACCTACTGCGCCGCGCATGGTCTTGCGCGGCGCGCCCGCAGAACCCGCAGGACATCCCTCATTCGGCGGGCTCTGCCGCGGCAGTGGACCGAGATGACGCGTCCGCTGCCGCGGCCTTTGCGGCTTCATCGTTCCAAGGACCGCCCATGAGGCGCTCCAGGTCCGCCGCGGCCAGGTGCCAGTCCCTCACGGCGCGCACCTGCTCAAGTTGGAACTCGAGGAGCGTCTGAAGACTGTCCAAGAGGTCGAGGAAGCTTGATCCGGGCAGGTCGGCCGCGTACGCGGTCTGCAGGCTCTCGTAGGTCTGCTGCGCCTGAGGCATGAGGGCGTCCTGAAACAGCCGGTGGCGGCGGGCGGCGTCCTGGACGCCGAACATAGCGCGGCGCGCGGCGGCCTCGAGGGCGAGGGTCGTCCGCCGTTTCTCATGATGGGTCGCGTCCTCCAGCAAGCGCGCCTCCTGCACGCCCGCACGCACGCGCTTGCGCCAAATGGGGACATTCAGGCTCAGCGAGACCATGACGTTGTCCTCGCCGCCGTCGGAGTAGGCCATGGGCTCGGCGGCCGTCGCCAACGCGTACGTGTCGATGGCGGCGTTGGCCAGGCTGAAGGGCGTCGCGCCCATCGCCGTGTTAAGGACCCGGTTGGCCGCGTTCAGCGATGCCGGGTAAGGGCGGTCCGGCCGGATCTGGCGCGGCTTGCTCAGGGACACGTACTCGAGGCCGACCGTGAAGTCCGGGTATCCCTTCTTCCTGGCAAGCTCGACCTGCTCTTGCCGGCTCTCGACCAGGTGGTCGAAAACGCTCAGGTCCGGGTTGGAGGCCCGAACCTGCGCCAACACGGCCGGCACTGGCGGAAGCGGCGGCGGCAATGCCGCCTCCTGCGGCCACGGCCGCTCCTCAGTGACGTCGGATCCCAGCGCTTCGTTCAACGACGCCACTGCCACGGGTCTCATCTGCGTCAACTGGGCGCGCCGGTCCTCGACTCGCGTTTTCTCGATGGCCGCCCGCAGGAGGTCGTCATCACCCACCAGCCCGAGCGCCAGTTTCGAGCGGACCACGTCCTGCATGAAGGCCAGCAGCTCGGTTTGCTCCTCGGCAACTCGAAGGCTCGCGGCCAGGAAGACGTATTCCGCATAGGCCCGCTTGACCTCGGCAAAGACCCGGTTGCGTTCGGCGTACAAGCGCGCCAGCGCGGCGTCCGCTTCGGCCGCGGCCTTCTTGCCCCGGGTCCGCAGCGTGCCGAACCAAGGGAACTTCTGCGCCGCCATCAGTTTGAACCGGCTGACGTCCGATTGCAGAAACTGGCCGTACGTGAACATCGGGTCGTCCAAGGCCGTCGCCTGAGGGACCCTCTCCAATGCCGCCAGCCACGCCTGATGCCGGGCCTTGATGGCGGGGCTGTTGTTGCCGGCTTCGAGCAGAAGCCCCCGCAGTTCCTCATTGGCCACGTAGACGCTTGGGGCCTGCACCTCGCCAGCGACCAGGACGCACAGGATCAGGACAGTCGCCATCGTCATTCTCCTTCCGATCCGCCCCTGTGGGCGATTACGGCCCACCCGCCCAATGGCCGAACCGGAGTTGCAGTTCCTTGAGCAAGCAGTACAGCACGGGAACCAGGAACACCGTGAGCAACACGACCAGCATCCCGCCAAACGACGGGATGGCCATGGGCACCATGATATCGGAGCCGCGGCCCGTGGACGTGAGCACCGGGATCAGCGCCAGTATCGTCGTTGCCGTGGTCATGAGGCAGGGCCGGATGCGACGGCTCGCCCCGGCGACCGTGGCGTCTCGGATTGCTTGGATCGAAGCCGGCCGCTGTTGCGCGAAGCTCTGGTCCAGAAACGTGGCAATGATCACGCCGTTGTCCGAGGCGATACCGAACAGGGCCAGGAAACCCACCCAAATCGCCACGCTCAGGTTGATCGGATGGACCTGGAACAGCTCGCGCATGCCGACCCCGAAGACCGCGAAGTCCAGGAACCACGGCTGGGCATACAGCCAGATGAGGATGAATCCGCCCGACCACGCCACGACAATGCCTGAGAACACCAGGCTTGTGGTCGCAACCGACCGAAACTGGAAGTACAGGATCATGAAAATGACGAACAACGCCAGCGGCAGGACGACCGCCAGGGTCTTTTGTGACCGGACCTGGTTCTCGTAGCTTCCGGCGAAGCTGTAGCTGACGCCCGCAGGCAGCACGAACTCGCCGCGCGCGATCTTCTCCTGCAAATACCGCTGGCATTCCTCGACGACGTCCACTTCGGCGTGGCCCGGTTTCATGTCAAACAGCACATAGCCCACGAGGAACGTGTCTTCGCTCTTGATGGCCTGGGGACCTCGCACGTACCGAATGTCGGCCAACTGAATGAGCGGGATTTGGGCACCGCCCATGGCCGGGACCAGGATCTCGCCCAGGGTCTCGATCTGGTCGCGCAGCTCCCGCAGGTAGCGAACCCGCACCGGATACCGCTCGCGCCCTTCCACCGTGGTCGTAATCCGGCGCCCGCCCACGGCCACTTCGATCACGTCCTGCACGCGGCGAACGCTGATTCCGTAGCGCGCGATGGCCTGCCGGTCGATGTCGATTTCCAGATAGGGCTTTCCGACGATCCGGTCGGCGATGACGGCGGAAGCTTCCACACTGGGCACTTCCTTGAGCAGCCGCTCGATCTCGAGGGCGACCCGGTCGATCGTGTCCAGGTCCGGCCCCTTGACCTTGACCCCCATCGGGGCGCGCATGCCGCTCTGTAGCATGACGATGCGCGCGGCGATGGGCTGAAGCTTGGGCGCGGACGTGGTCCCCGGAACCTGGGCGGCCTTCACGATCTCGTCCCAGATGTCGTCCGGTGTCTTGATATGGTCGCGCCATTGGCGGTACGGTCGGCCGTCGCGATCGGGGATGAGCTCGCCGTCCTCATCCCTCACGAACTCGCCTGCGTCGTCGTAGAGGAAACGGATGCGGTGGCCGTCTTTGTCCGTGATGTACTCCGGTACGTAGTTGATGACGGTCTCGATCATGGAGATGGGCGCGGGATCGAGTGGGCTGTCGACGCGTCCGATCTTGCCCACTACGGAATCGACCTCGGGGATGGCGGCGAGGGCCTGGTCTTGCAGTTGCAGCACGTCCAACGCCTCGCCAATCGACGCGTGGGGCATCGTGGTGGGCATGTAGAGGTAGGACCCTTCATCCAGGGGCGGCATGAACTCCTTGCCGAGCCCGGGCAGCTTCTCGGCGGCGGCGGCCCAAACCCGCGACCCGCGTACGCGCTCAGGCGCGAACCCTAACAGCCGGTCGACCCCGAGCCAGACCGCGGCCCCGGCGAGGACCACGACCAGGGTGGCGGCGAGATAGACCGGCTTGTGGCTCAGACACCAGCGCAGCATGGGCGCGTACAGCCGTTGGAAAACCAGGAACGTGCCCAAGATGCCACCGATGAGCCCCGCGACGAAGATGAAGTTGCGCGCCAGACCCTTTTCCGGGCCCAGAGGCGTCCAGTGCTCGGCCAGGAACACGCCGACAATTAGGACGGCCACCGCGCTGGACACCCACGGGCCGACCGTGCGGAAAAAGGGGACTGTCCTCGCGAGTCCCCGAGCAGGGACTGTCCCCTTTTTCTCCCAACCAACCACCAGATTGTAGCCACCCAGGGCGATCAGGATCGCCCCGATCCACCACGGGGCCGCGAACAAGGCCGCCACCCCAACCACTATGAGCCCAAGAAGCGCCCCCTTTTTGAGTTTGCCGGACGATGCGGGCCGCGCCAGGACGATGTGGGCCAGCGGCGGGATGATGACGAGCGCCACGATGACCGAGGCGATAAGGGCGAAGGTTTTCGTGAAGGCGAGCGGCCTGAACAGCTTGCCCTCGGCCGCGGTCATCGTGAACACGGGCAAGAAGCTGACCACGGTCGTGGAAACGGCGGTCAACACGGCGCCGCCCACTTCGCTGGCCGCGTTGAATATCACGTCGAGGCGGTCGTCTTCCGGGCCCGCCGCATCGAGCTTGTTCAGGATGTTCTCGCAGACGATGACGCCCATGTCGACCATCGTGCCGATAGCGATGGCAATGCCGGACAGGGCGACGATGTTGGCGTCAACGCCAAACAGCTTCATGGCAATGAAGCACATCAGCACCGCCAAAGGAAGCACGCCGCTGATGAGCATCGAGCCCCTCAGGTGCATCACCATGACGATGACCACGATGATGGTGACCAGGATCTCTTCAATGAGGGCGGAGCTCAGCGTGCCGAGGGTCTCGTAGATCAGGCCGCTGCGATCATAGAAGGGGACCACGGTCACCTGGCTGATCGTGACCCAAGCAGGCCACCGGGACCGTCCCGTGGTCCGAAGCCATTCGAGCCACGCGTCCTGGTTCAACGAAAATCCGTGGTAGGCATCGAAGCCCTGCGCTTGCGCGAATGCCTCGACCGTCGCGCGGTCCACCCGGGTGTCGTCGATGACCGCCTTGCTGGGCAGCCCGGGGGCCGCCTCCGCGATCTTCGCCTTGACGTTCTTGATGACCTCGAGCGGGTTGGCGCCATAGCGAGCCACGACCACCCCGCCCACGGCCTCGGCCCCCTCCTTGTCCAGAGCGCCCCGGCGCAGGGCCGGCCCGATCGAGACGTGGGCGACGTCTTTGATGGATATGGGGACATGGTCATTGACCTTGATGGCGGTGTCCTCGATGTCCTGCACGTTTTCGAGGAACCCGAGGCCGCGGATCACGTACTCGACTTTGTTCACCTCAATGGTCCGCGCGCCCACGTCCACGTTCGACATGCGCACCGCCATGAACACCTCATCCAGCGTGACGTTGTGGGCGCGCATGGCATCGGGGTCCACGTCGATTTGGTACTCCTGTACGAAGCCCCCGACCGAGGCGGCCTCGCTTACGCCCTCGGCGGACAGCAAGGCATAGCGCACGTACCAATCCTGAATGCTCCGGAGCTCGTGCAGGTCCCATCCCCCTGCCGGGTTTCCGTCCGGGTCCCGCCCCTCGAGCGTGTACCAGTACACTTGCCCCAGGGCCGTGGCGTCCGGACCCAGCGCGGGCTGGACCTCGGCGGGCAAGGTTCCGCCAGGCAAGCTGTTGAGCTTCTCGAGCACGCGGCTGCGCGACCAGTAGAAGTCGATGTCTTCCTTGAAAATAATGTAAATGCTGGAGAACCCGAAAAAGGAAAAGCTCCGAATCGTCTTGACCCCCGGGATGCCCAGCAATGACACCGTCAGGGGATAGGTGATCTGGTCCTCGACGTCTTGGGGCGAGCGCCCCATCCATTCCGTGAACACAATCTGCTGGTTTTCGCCGATGTCGGGGATCGCGTCCACGGCCACTGGATTGCGGGGAAGCCACTCGATCTCCCAGTCGAACGGCGCCGACATCACGCCCCAAACGACGAAAAAGAGGACCAACAACCCTACGACGAGCTTGTTGTTCAGACAGAACAGAATGATCTTGTCGATCCACGACGTCGAGCCGGTCTTGCCGGCCTTCACTTCGTGGCTTTCATTCATGCTCCGATCCCTCTATTCCGGGCCGTCAATTCTGCCCACGACGCTGCCGCACGAAAGCATGGCCGCGCCGTAGTAGGGGTTGCGCACCTGCTTGTCCGCCTGGAGCCACTCGGCGCCCCGGCCCTCGAAAGACATGGGACAGTGGAGTTGGTAGACCGGGTCCCCGGGTGCGATCCCGAAGGTCTTGATGGCTTGCAGAAGTTCGTTCGAGAGCGGCTCGAGGCCGGCGCGCATCGCATCGATGTCTTTGGCTTTGCGCATCTTCTCGAGCGCTTGGTTGATCCCGGTCAGACGGCTCATCCAGCTCACGTGGGCTTCGCCGTCCAGCAACGTCATGTCGACCGCCCCGAGCGCTTCCAGGGTCGCGGTCACGGCCTTCGAGGCGGCCTCGAACCGGTCGCCCGCCAGGGCGGCCGGCACGCCGAGGTAGGCTTCGTAGAGGTGTCTGAGTTGCCCTTGAAACTCCTTCGGCGCCTCGAGTTGGCGTGAGGCCGGCATCTTGGTTGCGGACCCGCCGTGCATGTGGCCGCCGACATCCGGGCTCATCATGCTGGGCTTTGCGAGGATCTGCAGCGCGCTGTCGATCTTGAAGTTCCCGTGCGTCACGACCCGCTCGCCTTCCTCGAGGCCGCTCTCGACGAGATAGAAATCCCCCGCCCGCGGGCCCAGCACCACCTCGCGCCCCTCGAACGTGGGCCGTTCCGCTTCCGGGGCCTCGACGTACACCACGGCCCGCTTGCCCGTCATGAGCGGCGCCGACGCCGGAATGACGAGCGGCTTGTCGTCGTCGCTGATCTCGGCCGCGACGTAGCCCAGGTCCTCTGCGCGCACCAGCGGCATCCCGCACACGTCGCAGGTGCCGGGCCCGTCCTTGACCACCTCCGGATGCATGGGCGAGATCCACTTGCCCGCCAACCCAGGGTCCATTACCCGGCCGCCCGTGGCCACCTGCGACCGAACCACCCCGCGCACGAACATCCCCGGCTTCAACTTGCCCTCTCGGTTGGGCACGTTCACCCGCACCTTCACCGTCCGCGTTCTCGCGTCCAGTATGGGATCGACGAACGCGATGTTGCCTTCAAAGACCTCGCCGGGAAGCGCCTCCGTCGTGAACTCGACCGGCTGCCCGTAGTGAATCCACGGCAGGTCCGATTCATAGGCGTCCAGTATCACCCACACGACGGTCAGGTCCGCGATCGAGTAGATCCGCTCTCCCATGGTCACGTACATCCCCTCCTGGCCCGACCGTTCGATCACGGTGCCGCCCATGGGGGCGTAGATCGTGATCCGGTCGGAGAGGGCGCCCTGCTGCTCGGCCTGTTGCACCTGCCCTTCGGTCATCCCCCAACGCCGCAGCTTGCTGCGTACCGCCTCCAGGGTGGCTTCGGCGCTGTCCCGGAGGACCCCGGGGGAGGTTGCCGACAGTCTGGCGAGGGCCTGGGCGGTGCGCCTTAGCTCCTGCTGTGCGTTGAGCAGCTCCGGGCTGTAGAGCTCGACCATGTGGTCGCCCTTGCGCACCGATATGCCCGTGTAGTCCACGAACATGCGCTCGATGCGGCCCGGCACCCACGCCGTGATGTGGCCCAGCCGCGTCTCATCGTAGTCCACCTTCCCCACCATGCGGATCTCGGCGGTCACGAAACGCCGTTCCACCGCGGCCGTCTCGATACGCATCAGTTCCTTGGCCGCTTCGCTCGTGGCGAAGGCCCGCGGCCCCGGCGCGTCGCCTCCGCCCCCCGCCGAAACGGGAATCAGATCCATCCCGCAGATCGGGCAAGACCCCGGCTGCGGCTTGTGGATCTGTGGATGCATCGAGCACGTCCAGACCTGCTCCGCCGCGACTTGGGCCGTTTGGCCGCGCGCCAGCCCCAGATCCGAGGCGGCCGGCGGTCCAAGCAGGCTTCCCCGCGCCAGATACCCCAGCCAGAACGCCACCCCCAAGAGCGCGAGCACCACCGCCTTGGTCGCTGCTCGCCGAATTCGCGCCCGACCCGTCGCACGCCCGTCGGAATCCATAACTGAACACCCCTCGGTGCGGTCACGTGTGTTCCCTTGAAGGAGCCACACCGCCCGCTATCGCTTGCCAAACGTCGAGAACGAGCGGCCCCGGCAGCGGGCCGCTGAACCCTTTCTGCCCGACAACACAGGCGCGCAATCTACGAAACATGCGTCAGCGCGCGTTCTATTCCGTCCCGGCCCTCATAGGCCCCGCCAGCAGGGCCTGGTCTCGCTCTACGGCAAAGGAAGCGACGTCCATTGTGGTATGGCTGCCAGGAAGACGTGCTCCGCGCCGTTGCGGCTCGACGAGAACACGACGCCGGCCCCGTCAGGGGTAAACGATGGGTGGGTATGGGTCTCGAAGCCCTGGCCCAGATGTCCTTGGGTCAGTAATCGTCTCTCGCCGTCTTCCCGCCGTATCAACCCGAGGTTCCGGGCCATGTCGTCGGCCACCAACCATTTCCCGTCGGGGCTGCCGTGAATATGCCAGGCCGGGAACTGGGCATGCACGGTGGGGGTGCCCGTTGCGAGGTCCGCGCTGACCGCGCCATAGGGTTTGCGGCGGTGCTCGTCGTCGTAGGGCCAGATCGTGAACACGGCCCGGTCGGCGCCCCACCAGGCCTCGTGCGTCACCCACTCGTCGTAGGTCTCCTTGTAGAAGGGGCGTGGCGAGGCGTCCTTGGTGTCGACGACCCACATGCGCTGTGGCGCATCGCCGCCGGTCTCATGACAGAACATCACCACGCCGGGGACGACCGGGTTGGCCTGAACGTGGCCGATGCGGAAATCGAGCCCCGTGACCGTGCGCCAATGGCGCTTGATCAAGTCAAGCGCGAGCAGCGCCCACCGCTTGTCTTCCTCCAACGCCGCGCCCGCGTACAGCACGCCGCCCCCGGCGTCCAGCGACACGCCTCCCGCGGCGGTCGACACCTCCGCAGGCAGTTCGGCGATGACGCTCGGTTCACCATCGCCGTGAAACGCCGCGGGGAGGTCCAGCGTCCGCAACTCCCTGCAGGAGAGGTAGTAGAGCCGTCCGCTCTCGGACCCGAGCACGCAACCCCCCGCCCCGCTCGCGACAAGACACCTCACCTCGCCCGACGCCACATGCAGCGCGTGCGGCGCCATGTCCCCATCGTGCTCCCCCTCGAACAGCAAGTAGTCCATCCCTACGGTCCACATCGGGTGGGTCTGATACGTGACCACGGCCCGCGTCATGTCGGGCGTGAGATCCGTCACCTGCGCCGCCGTGACTTCATCGCGGTATTGGTTGGCACTGGGGCTCGCCTGCACGGCTTCCTCCCTCCGTACGTCCGCAACCTGCTGGGCCGTCGCGGCTGCGGCCCACATTATGGCCGCGAGTCCAAACATACTCTTCAACGAAAGGCCCATTCCCCGCATTTCGTCCGAATCCATAGACTAACTCCACAGTATAGGGCCGTCTGCAATCCCAAGCCTCCGGCCAACACAACCCATGGCGTGGGACGCTATGAACGCCTCACCGAGGAACGAGCACCTGCACGCCCTGGCCGGCGATGCCGAGGGTCAGCGTGCCGCCGGTGACTTTGGCTTCGCGGTGGTCTTCGGGATCGGCGTAGACGGTTCCCTCGAGGTCGTCGAGGCCGTGGATGGTGTAATGGAGCGGGTCGGTGAACTCGTTGACCACGATGAGGTGGACCTTGCCGTCGACGTTCTTCGGGAGGACCTCGACGCCGCGGTCGACGCTGCCCCAGGTCTGCGCGAGGGTGACGGTGGCGCCGATGGCCGCGTCCGGGGCGGACAAGACGGGTTGCAGGTCGGCGAGTTCGCGTACGAGCTTCAGCAGGTCGCCCCAGAGTTTCGAGTCCTTCTCGATGTAGGCCGTGCCCCAGTACAGGATGCCGCGTGCGCCGCGGACGATGGCGTCGTAGGCCATGAAGCGGGACTCGCGGAAGGTGGGCCGGCGCTTTTCTTCGCGCACTTCTTCGGTCGGGTTCTTCTGAAGGTCGGCCCAACCAAAGCCTTGCAGGACCATCCACACGGGCTTGCCGGGGCCGGCTTCCTGCATGCGCAGCGTGTAGGCGCCGGTCGAGGCGAGGGAGCGGTCGGCGAGGTCGGAATGCCCGCCGCGATAGGCCGGCACGGGGTAGATGTCGCAACCGACGACGTCGGCCCCTTCGTTGAAGGCGGCGAGCTGGGCGATCTGGTTACGCGGGGCATGGTTCATCCACACGGGGTGGGCGGGGTCGAGTTCCTTGAGCAGGCGGTAGCCTTCGACCATCCCCTGGCACATCGAGGCCGCCGTCTGCGCGCAGGCGGACAGGCGCCGCTCCGGGTGCGGCGGGTCCACGCCCAGCTTGCGCCAGATGTCGTCGGCCAACTCCTCGGATGCGCCGAAGTCGCCGCGCTCGTGCAGGCGATCCACCTCCTGGAGCTGGGCGCGGAGCTCTTCGGCGAGGGCCGCGTCGGTCAGCAAGCCTATCTTCTCGCGCTGCTGCGCGGGTTCGAAGCCCCGCCGCCAGTTCACGGTGCGGTACCAGCAGTTCCACAGGGCTTCGTCCGGCACTTCCCACGCGAGCAGGGCGGGATGTTGGGCGTGTGCGGCGGCCATGGCGCGCAGGGCCTGCTCGCGCGCATCGCGGCCCTCGCTGAGGTCGATGTTGCCGCCGGTGTTGATCCAGGCGCCGAGTCCGTGGGCGTGCAGGCGGTCCAGGGCCTCCGTGCTTGCCGATGCCCGCACGAGATTGAACCCCGCGTCGGCCACGGCCTCGAGCACGGCGTCGTCTTCGGGGTTCTCGTACAGGCCGAGTATGAAGGCCCGTTGGCCGTCTACGACCGCCATGCGGTCCTGCGCGATGGTCACCGAGGCGCCGAGTGCGGCGCCCGCGAATAAGATCAGGAAAAGCAGTTC
>Ga0114930_10000861_pt1 | contig 30994 bp, 26 predicted proteins | sample AnhtaG_FD_87300 | JGI IMG/M metagenome (GOLD analysis project Ga0114930, IMG submission 87300) | Deep subsurface microbial communities from Anholt, Denmark to uncover new lineages of life (NeLLi) - Anholt_01485 metaG | ecosystem: Environmental > Aquatic > Marine > Oceanic > Sediment | place... | reverse complement strand
TCGATTAAGTTGGCAAACTGCTCCATGGTAGAAACCTCCAGCGTTACTAGGTCCCATGAGTTTCTACCATCGGGCGGTTTCGCGCAAGTTGCGAACCGCCCTGATCATTTATCTAAACTCGAGATCTCATTGTACGACCACATATTCGCTCTGGAGTATTTGCGCCCTCGATACGTTCTGAAGCTAGGCGACAAAGAACTGGGACAGCCCTCTCCAGGCGAAAGAGGGATTCTTCTTCTTGCCTTCTACCTCCTCATTGATAAAGACAATATCCCGCTTGTAATCGACCAGCCGGAGGAGAACCTCGACAATCAAACGTTATACGAGTTTCTGGTAAAGTGCATTAAGGAAGCTAAGCGGAGAAGACAAATCATCATCGTTACACACAATCCCAATCTCGCGGTGGTTTGTGACGCTGAGCAGGTAGTCTGCTGCTCCATTGACAAAGTGAAAGGAAACCGTATTGAGTATGAATCGGGCGCCATCGAGAACCCCATCATCAACAAGAGGATAATTGACATCTTGGAAGGCACAAGGCCCGCTTTCAACAATCGCAAGCTGAAGTATGAACCGCCAATATGAGGCACGTGAGACCTCGCGATTTGCTAGTGACGTACTGCTCCGGGCGTCGTGCGCCCTCCAGTGAGTCGGCCTTGATGGGTGAATTGTTCATCTTAACAACTCGTTTTGCGATCCCGTCCGCTCGAAACCACGCACCGCGATTCGTTTCTCCTGCACCCAATCGAGGCCACCGACCGGCAGATTGACGCGCTGGTGTACGAGTTGTACGGGTTGACGGAAGAGGAGATTGGGGTGGTTGAATCGCTGAACCGCTGAGTGGGATGAGGACGCTGAAGGAATGACTATCAGCGGTCTCAGCGGGTTCAGTGCCTCAGCGATTCGATGGACTGACAGAGGGGGAGATTGCGATTGTGGAGGGACAGAACCACTGAACGCACTGAGGAGAGTGATCGCACTGAAGGAGGCTTCAGTGAGCTCAGTGGTTTCAGTGGAGTCAGCGGTTCAGAGGACAGTAGCATGAACCAAGCCGCGGTGATCTACGAGCAGTTGATAGAGAGGTTCGTCAGATGGGCTGAAACTTGCCCCGATATCCGCGCTGCGGTCATTGTCGGGTCTCGGGCTCGGGTTGACCACCCCGCCGATGAATGGTCAGATTTGGACCTCATCGTCATCACGACCGATCCGGAGCGCTACCTGTCAAGGACCGATTGGCTGGAAAACATCGGTAATCCCTGGCTCACCTTGTTGGAAAGAACGGCAACAGGAGATGAAATGGAACGTCGGGTCCTGTTTGAGGGCGGACTCGATGTAGACTTCGTCTTACTCCCAAGAAAAAGGGTGCCGCAGCTCATTCAAGATGCCCCAGTTGCAGACATCATCCGCCGGGGGATGCGCGTGCTTCTAGATAAAGATGAAATAGTGCCCCAACTGACTCTACCCCCTGCCGAGGCATCATCCGCTCATCCACCGACGCAACATGAGTTTCTGCAGGTCATCAACGACTTTTGGTATCACGCTGTCTGGACGGTGAAGAAATTGCGGCGCGGCGAGCTATGGACTGCTAAAGGGTGCAGCGATGCCTATATGAAGTGGTTGTTGCTCCGAATGCTGGAATGGCACGCCCGCGCAGCAAATGGTTGGGACTATGACACCTGGCACGGCGGACGGTTCCTGGAACAGTGGGCCGAGCCTCGCGTCTTGGAGGCGCTACGCGATGTATTTGCCCACTATGGCGAGGAGGATATCTGGCACGCGTTGTTGGCGACAATGGACATGTTTCGCTGGCTGGCTACGGAGACCGCTGAGCGTGTGACAGCATGGGTAAGGAGGCAGAGCCTATGTCCTCTCCGCCAATCGTGATCCAGGCCCGACAACTCATCTCCCCCCTGGAAGTAATTGCGCCGGGTACTGCGGTGATCGAGGGAGGAAAAATCACAGCCCTGGGCTCAAGGGTCCCCATTCCTGAGGGAGCACAGGTGATAGATGCCCGGGACAGGATCCTGGCCCCGGGCTTCATAGACAACCACGTCCATGGAGCCCTGGGCCATTGGTTCGCCGAAGGACCAGAAGCGGTGCGAAAGATCGCCCGCTTCCGCGCTTCCACCGGCACCACGGGCTTCCTCCCCACCCTGGGAGGCGCTGCCACTCTGGAGGGGATGTTGGAGCCCATCCGCATGGTGCGGGAGGTGATGAGGGAGGGAACAGGCGGTGCAGAGATCCTGGGCATCCACATGGAGGGGCCCTACCTGAGCCCGCGCAAGCCAGGCGTCAACCCGGTGGATCTGATGCGTCCCCTGGACATCGCTGAGGTGGAGGCCATGCAGGAAGCCGCTGACGGAAACATCCGGCTGGTGTCTGTAGCCCCCGATGAGGAGGGGGGGATGGCCTTCATCCGCAGCCTGCGGAGGATGGGGATCGTGGTTGGCATCGCCCACACCGACACGGACTATGAGACCATCCTCCAGGCCGTCGAGGCGGGTGCCACCTACGCCATCCACACCTACAACGGCATGCGGGGCCTGCACCATCGTGCGCCCGGCGTGGTGGGGGCGGTTCTCACCTGCGATCAGGTCTTCGCCGAGCTCATCGCCGACGGGGTACACGTCCACCCCGCCGCCATGGACATTCTGGTGCGCTGCAAGGGGCGGGACAGAGTGGTGCTGGTCACCGATAATTCCGCCATGGCCGGCATGTCCGACGGGATCTACCAGGGCTTCGGTGGGCAGCGCATTGAGAAAAAGGAGGGCGTCCTCCGATCGCTGGACACGGGAAGCATCGCCGGCAGCGCAATGGCATTCAACGAAGATGTGCGCAACATGGTGAAGCTGGTCGGCATCCCCCTCCCCTGGGCCATCCAGATGGCCTCCCTCAACCCCGCCCGCGCTCTGGGGCTGGACGCGCACAAGGGCAGCCTGGAGGTGGGCAAGGACGCGGACTTGATCGTCATTGACGAGGATGTCAATGTGTATCTGACCATGGTGCGGGGGCGTGTAGTCTATCAGCCAACAGGGCAACAGGTAACGAGCTAAGAGCCACAGGAGATGCTGGCCGCCTGGCCAGCGAAAAAGGAGGAAAGAGGAAACAATGGGCAAACTGGCTATCAAAGCAGCACGAGTCCTCACCCCACTGCAAGACCTGCGCGACGCAGTGGTGCTCATCGAAGATGATCGCATCGCAGCAGTAGGACGACAGGCCAACGTCACCATCCCCGAGGATGCAGAGGTGATGGACTTCGGGGACAGGATCATGGTCCCCGGCTTCGTGGATGTGCACAACCACGGGGCGAATGGACGTTGGGCCCGCGAGGGCCCGGAGGTGGTTAAGGAGATCGCCCGCTGGCTGGCCCAGACAGGGACGACCAGTTGGCTGGCCACAGTGGGCGACGTAGAAAGCATCAAGGCCGTGGTCCAGGCCTCGCGGGAGGGCACCGGCGGCACAGCCATCCCCGGCATCCACTGCGAGGGGCCCTTCCTGGCCCCCAAAAAGCTGCCCGGCCAGCCCTATCGGGAAAAACCACTGGCCGACATTGCCCTCTACCACCAGATGCTGGAGGCGGGAGACGGGCTGATCCGCATCATGGACTGCGCACCCGACCTGCCCGGGGCGATGGAGTTGATCCGGGAGATCGTGCGCACCGGCGTCAGCGCCTCCTGCGCTCACTCCAAGACAGACTACGCGACCTTCATGCGCGGGGTGGAGGCCGGGATCCGCCACGTCACCCACACCTACAACGTGATGAGTGGCATGCACCACCGCAGGCCAAACATCGTGGGTGGGGTGCTCACCTGCGACGCGGTAGTGGGCGAGCTCATCGCCGACGGCTTCCACGTGCACCCGGTGGCCATGGATGTGCTCATCCGCTGCAAGGGGTTCGACAAGGTGTGCACCGTCACTGATTCCACCCCCCTGGCCGGCCTTCCCGACGGGGAGTACCACTTCCGAGGACGCACCGTCATCAAGAAGAATGGCATCAGCCGGATGGCCGGCTTCGACGAGACGCAGGATGGCTCCATGGCTGGCAGCGAGTGGCCCGTGAACCACGACCTGTGGACACTGGTGGACAAAGTTGGCGTGCGGCTGCAGGATGCGGTGCGCATGGCCACTCTCACCCCAGCCAGCACCGCTGGCCTGGCCAAAGACATCGGCAGCCTGGAGCCGGGCAAGTATGCGGACGTGGCCGTCATTGACGAGCGGGTCAATGTGTACGTGACGATAGTGCGCGGCGAGATAGTGTATCGAGCGGAGAGCTGCCTGTCCTGACCAGGGTCTGTACCCTGGCCTGACGCCAGCCTGTCCTGTGCGGCCAGGCACAGGGGACAGGTTGACCAGGGAAGGGATTATCCCGAAGTCACCTGACCCAGAAAGCAGACAAAGGGGAGAGAACTCAGCCGTTGGGCCAATCTCTTATCAGCGGTGATGAACTCCGCGCCCAGCGACTCGGCCAGGGCAACGAAGATGGCGTCATAGACAGCCTCATCATAGGCCCGCGCGATCTCTATCGCTCGACCTGCCAGTTCCGGAGACAGGGGAATGATCTCAAGTGGAAAGCTGAACAAGCTCCGCACTGCCTCAACAACTTCTTCGGTGCCGAGATCAGCTTTGTAGCGTAGCACGTTCCCAACTTCACAGATCACCAGTTCTGGTGCAGCAACGTTGAGCTGCCCTCCGAGGCAAGCCTGCCGCAAGGTCAAAGCTCGCTCGGCCAAGACCTCCTCTTGGCGGAACCATTTGACAATGACCGAGCTGTCCAAGACAGCAAGGTAGGATGGACTCATCGGCAGCCCTTATCTACCCGGACAGACGGCGCCGGCGGATAAACTCCGCGCTGTCCTCACCTGTACCTGGTGATCGGCGTGCTATCCTATCCATGACCTCCACTGCCCGTTGCACACAGGGATCATCAATGGGTCGGTGCTGTGTCTGGCGGGCCTGAATGTAGAATCGGGCTGCTTCGCGCAGGAACTCGCTGCGGCTGCACCCCTCCTCCTCCGCGACACGGTCTATCTCGGCCAGGAACTCCTGGGGCAGGGAGATCATCACTCGCGTTGTAGCCATAGGCATCACCTCCTTACGGTAACTATTATATACTCCAGTATAGAAAAGTCAATGACACCCCTGGAGGTTAATGATGGGCCAACCAGTACACGTCGTGGGAGTGGATATCGGAGGCACAACCATCAAAGCCGCCGCCGCTACTCCACAGGGCGAGCTGCTGCCTGTCCGGGCCGCCTGTCCCCTGGACTGTCGTCCAAGACGGGCTGGAAGGGTCAGGCCAGGAAGCGAGGTGCGCTCCCCCACCCAGCGGGGCAGCGGTCAGGCGATCCTGGAGGGCATTCTGGAGACAATAGGCCAGGCCATCGAGGAGGCAGGATTGGCATCGGCTGACATTGCCGCCGTGGGCATCGGCGCGCCAGGCGGCGTGGACCGGAAGCGGGGGCTGTGGGGCGGCTCCACTACCATCCACCTGGGAATGCGCGTCTCGCTGACCGATATGGTCAAGGAGCGGTTTGGCATCCCGGCCTTCATTGACAACGACGGCAACGTGGCCGCCCTGGGGGAGATGCACTTCGGCGCCGGGGCGGATGTGCAGGATATGATCTACATCACCCTGGGATCGGGCGTGGGCGAGGCGATCATCATTGACGGCCAGATCCACTACGGACGAGGCCGCATCGCCGGCGAGATCGGGCACATGATCGTGCAGAGGGATGGCCCCCCTTGCGGCTGCGGAGCCCACGGCTGTCTGGAGGCACTGGCCTCGGCCACGGCCATGATCCGCGAGGCCCAAAACGCGCTGCAGGCCGGCGAACCCACGCTGATCCGCGAGTTGATAGAGGGCGATCCCACCCAGCTCAATGGGGAGATCATCGCCCGCGCCGCCCAGCAGGGCGATGAGGTCGCGCTCAGGATCTGGCGGAAAGCTGGGGAGGCACTGGGGGTAGCCATCTACAGCCTGGCCATGCTCCTGGGGCCGGAGGCGATCATCATCGGCGGGGCACTGGCCCAGGCGGGAGACATTCTCCTCAACCCCATGTACAAGAAGCTGGAGCAGGAATCCAGCGGACGTTTCGATCCCCGCCAGGTACGCATGGCCGCGCTGGGGGAGAGGACCGGGCTCATGGGCGGTGTGGCCCTTGCCCTCCGTCACAAAGATGTCTGGACATCTTCATAACTTGAATCTTAACGAATGAGTCAAGATTTTGCCTGTCATGCTGAGCGGAGCCAAGCATCCCGTTCCTGGCTTGCGGAACGAGATTCTTCGGACGCCGTGCTCGCTACTAAGAAACAAGGTCCGGCTGTCTCATTGCGAGCGGTTTATGCGAAGCAATCTCCACTATGGAGGGGATTGCTTCGTCGCAAAAAACCGCTCCTCGCAATGACCGGCTGGCCGACCGGTTTCTTGCCCAATGAGTGGCGCGAACGCGCCATGGAGCAGCTCAGAATGACACGACTTGGCTTGTCGGTTTGAGGCATAGCTTCACTAGCCAATCATCCATCACACAGGTAAGGAGGGTGACCTATGACCGTAAGAATCGCCATTATCGGCTGCGGGGCCGTGGCGGAGAAGATGCACCTGCCCGAGTATGCTCAGAGCAAGGAGGCCCAGATCGTGGCCTGCGTGGACATTGTCGAGGAGAACGCCCAACACCTGGCCGAGCTGGTAGGCGGGGCAGAGGTCTACACTGACTACCACGATGTGCTGTCCCTGGATGAGGTGCAGGCAGTGGACATCTGCCTGCCCAACTACCTGCACGCGCCCGTCACCATCGCCGCTGCGGAGGCGGGAAAGCACATCCTCTGCGAGAAACCCATGACCATTTCGATGGCCGACGCCCAGGCGATGATTGACGCAGGGGAGAAAGCGAGGGTGACGCTCATGGTACGCCAGTCCACCCGCTTCGCTCCACCCTACAGCAAGGTCAAGCAGGTGGTGGATTCGGGTGTGTTGGGCAAGATCAACACCCTGCGCGGTGTGCACTGCCACGCCGGGCCGGAGTTCTGGACCCCCAACTACCGATGGTTCTTCGCCAAGGCCCAATCTGGCGGCGGGGCCACGCTGGACATGGGCATCCACATCTGCGACATCATCCTCTGGCTGGTGGACAAGAAGGTGGTAGAGGTCACCGGCTTCGTGGGCACGCTGGAGAAGGACATTGAGGTGGATGACAATGTCATGACCCTCATGCGCTTTGAGGATGGCACCTTCGCCTTCTTCCAGGCCTCCTGGAGCGTGAAGCCTATGGGGGATTCCAGTCTCACCATCCATGGGGAGAAGGGGGTCCTGCGGCTGCGCCGCGATCCGCAGCACCCCATCGTGCTGGAACTGCAAACGGAGGAAGGATTTCCGGACCTTCAATATCCGGAGGTGGGATCCCCCGGCCCCTGGGGCACGGCCTGTGGCCACTTCGTGGAGTGTCTGGCCCAGGGGAAGAAACCCATGGTCAGCGGCGAGGATGGCAAGCGGGCTCTGGAGGTCATCCTGGCCACCTTCAAGTCCAGCGAGACGGGACAGTCCATCCGATTGCCGCTCCAGGAATAGGCAGTGAAACAACGAGTCAACGGGGTGACAAGTTCCCTCATCACCCCGTTGACTTGTCATACGCTGAGGAGAGCCATTCGCGGAGCGCGTGGTCAGCCAGGGCAGTCACCTTCGGTGTGATCAGCCAGACATTATGTCTCCTCTTCGCTTCCCTTTTCAGATCCTCGGTGAAGCTCCGAGCGAACAGGCCGTAGCCGAGATGTGATGAGGTCCTCCACGCGCCCGAAGAAGGGCTTGCCCCCTCCGTTCCAGATCATAGAGGACGTTCTGTCCCACTCGCCTGTCCCACCATTTGCACTCCCCGATCCAGGCCATCCCCTCCCCTACAGCGACGACATCTATCTCCACATCGCGGTCCCACCAGGCTCCATAGCGCTCGGGAATGAAGGGCAGAGTGCCCTGAGCCCCCAGGCGCAAGGTGAACCCTCGACCGATCTCCTCCCAGGCTTGAGCCACGAAGGAGCCTAGCTGGGGCAGGATGCGCTACTCCAGCAGGTTGGCTGCCTGCCCTGTCTCGAGCAGCGGTTGCAGGGGTTGCACAAAGCGAAACCAGAAGCGCAAGTAGTTATCGGCGATCTGATGGATCCCCCTGCGGCTACGGGCGGGGGTCTCCGTCACCGGTACCCGCCGCTCCACCAGCCGCAGGTCACGGAGCGTGGATAGGTACTTGCTGACCAGAGGCATGCTTTCGATCCTGGCGGTCTGGGCGATCTTGCCCAATCGCGTCCGTCCTGCGGCCAGAGCGCGGAGGATGGAGAAGTAGTTGTGGGGATCGCGGAGCTCCTGGCGGAGCAGAAGGCGGCGCTCGTCGTACAAAGGAACTTCAGGTTGAAGGATGAGCCTCTCGATGTTGTCCGCTACAGTGAGTGTATCGTCCCATCCTTCCAGATGGGCAGGCATGCCGCCCACCACAGCATAGGCACGGACGCGATCCTCGGCGCTGTAATTCGGCAGGAAAGCGCAGGCCTGATAAAAGCTGAATGGCTGGAGGTATATTTGAGCTGTCCGCCGACCGTAAAGAGGCGCCGAGTAGGTTAGTGCCTGCCGTTCCATCAGGCCGATGTAGCTGCCGCAGAGGACGAGCATGATCTGCGTGTGCTGGAGCTGGTTGTCCCAAATCGCCTGAAGCAGCGAGGGGAGCGCCGGCGCGACTTCAGTGAGATAGGTGAACTCATCCAAGACGACCACCATTCGCTCTCGGGCAGGGCTGCCAGGGCGGTTAGGGCAGCCCGCCAGGAGGGGTAGATGGGAGCAACCTCGGGTTCCATTCCAGTGGCCTGAGCCATCAGTCGAGAGAACTCGGCCAGGTGCTCTCCCTCCGAGGCGAGGTCTGCGGTGTAGAAGATGTGGGGTTTGTCCTGACAGAACTTCCGCAGCAGGGCTGTCTTCCCCACCCGGCGCCGTCCGTAGGGGATGATCAGTTCCGCCTGGCCGGAGGCGTATCGTTCCTCCAATACCTGAAGTTCCCTGTCCCGGTTGACGAACATGATAGTATCCCCCCGAAAGTCGTTAACTCATAAGTAAATAACTTCAAAGTTAATTGCCTGCAAGTATATTATCGCCGCAAAACCGACACTGTCAAATAGCTTCATCCCCTTCCGATTTACGAGGAAACAGCCCCCTCGCATTTGAGGGGGCTGTTCTATGGACACAGTATGTGAGCCTGTTCCGATTCTCACACCTGTTCGATCTGCGCTCCAGAATACTACGCGCCCATATGATTGAGATTGCAGACGGTGCTGGCTCAAAATACAAGGCCTTGGGCTTCCCCAGGGCCTTGGTCTGACTGAGAAGGGAGAGCTACACCACAATATCCGTCCACGAGTAGCCCGGCTTGTAGGCGAAAATGAGTAATAAGGCACCAAGTAACGAGGCAACAAGTCAACGAGGCGCCCCTTGTTCCCTCGGTGCGTCATTACTCGTACCTTAGAAGGTCGTGGTAAGCTGCAGGGTCCGGTCTGTGCGGGCGGACTCATACCCCTTCTCGATGATCTCAATCACGTGACGGGCATGCTCGGCGGTGATCGTCGGCTTCTTCGCCTCGCGGATGCAGTCCACCAGGTGCATGATGTCGTTGTAGACGTGGAACTCCTGGATCTCCCGATGGACACCCGTTACGTAGGGCAACTCGCGGCGGACCGGGATGGTAAGTTTCCCGCCGGGCATGTCGAACAGGCTTGGATTACCGTAGACGGTGATCTCCTGCCAACTGACGTCTACGCTGCCCCCACTGCCTGAGATCTGAAGTTCCGGCCGGCGAGGGCCAGAGGCGAAGGTACCGTACACCTGGGCATAAACCGAGTCGCCGAAGTCGAGCAGAAGGTGGGTGTTGTCGTCCATATCCACCTGGACCCTCCCGCCCTTGAAGCTCCGCTCCTTCAGGCCTATGCCCGACATACTGCATACCCGCTTGGCAGGGCCCAGGATGCCGGTGAGGGTGTGCAGGGAGTAGACGGTCACGTCGTACATGGGGCCGCCGCCAGCTCGCCTCTGATAGTACCACAGGGGATTGACATCGGATAGGATGTCCTCCCCTCTGCGGAAGCCCTCGTACTCGTGGCCGATCCAGGAGCGCCCGATGAGGACCCAGTACACGCGCCCGATGACCCCTTCCTCCACCAGCTTCTTCACCTGCTGATACATCGGCCACTGCATCTGCCCTGGCGAGGCTACCAGGAGCACCCCTGCTTGCTTCGCCGCCTCGATCAGTTGATTCGCCTCCTCGGTGGTGGTCGTCATGGTCTTGTTGAAGTGGACGTGTTTGCCCGCAGCCACAGCCTTCATCCCCTGCTCAAAGGGGACGCCAATGGGGGAGGCGATGACCACCGCATCGAGGTCCGCTCTCTCCAGCATCTCCTCATAGGAGGCGTACCATTCGGCAGCCCCGAATTTCTCCGCCGAGGCCCTGGCCCGCTCAGTGACGATGTCCATCACCGCCCGCAGCTCCACCCGATCCTAGATGTCGGGCTGTGAGAGATGGGGCAGCAGCCCCCGCTGGGAAACGCTGCCGCAGCCGGCCAACCCGATTTTCACCCGTTTGCTCACCTGTGCCTGATCAGGTGCAGGCATTGGTTTCTCCTCCTCAAAGTATTGATCCTGACACCTCCACAGCACTGCTTGTACTTCAGCCCCGAGCCGCAGGGGCAGGGGTCATTCCGAGCCACCCTTACCCCCGAGGCCATGGCCGTCCGGGTGCGCTCCAGACGGATACGTGTCGCCAGCTCCCGGAAGCGCCCGTCGGCGTGGGTGTAGAACTGCTTAAGGGCGGAACAGAGATAGTGGTACTGACCGAAGCGACCATCGGCTCCCAGCCTGTAGCGAGGACAGCCGTGGTGGCAGATGAAATCCCAGGGACATGCCTCGCACTCGGCATAAGGCCCCTCTTTGACCCGGCTGAATTCCTCTGCCCTCGCGCTCTTTATGATCTGCGATAACGGCGTGTCCAGCAGATTTCCCAGCCACCACTCCTTGGACACGAAGAAGTCGCAGGGGTACACATCGCCGTTGTACTCGATCACCACGTAGCTGCCACACCGCTCCCTGTGCTCACACGATTCTCCGTCCTGCCCGAGGTAGGGGGCCAGCAGATTCTCGAAGGTGCGGATTGAGGCCTCAGGCTCTCCGTCATTCCACCACAGGTCGAACAGCTCACAGAGGAAATCGCCGTATTGCTGCGGCGTCACGGAGAAGGGGGCCATCTCACCGCTCTGGGGGTCTCGCTCCACGCAGGGGATGAATTGCAGGAAGTCGAAGCCCTGTTCGCGGAAGAAGCTGTAGATATCGGCCGGCCTCTGGGCGGTGAGGTTGTTGATCACGGCCAGGATGTTAAAGGCCACTCCGTATTGGTGCAGCAGTCCGAGGGCACCCATCACCCGCTGCCAACTCCCATGCCCCGCCGCGTTGTAGCGGTAGTGGTTGTGCACCTCCCGCGGTCCATCCAGGCTGACGCCCACCAGAAAGTTGTACTGGGCCAAGAAGTGGGCCCACTCCGGGTTGATGAGCAGGCCATTCGTCTGCAGGCCATTGCCCACTGCCTGGCCCGACACTCCAAAGCGCTGCTGCAGCTTGACCACCTGGCGGAAGAAATCCAGGCCCGCCAAGGTCGGTTCACCCCCCTGCCAGCCAAAGGAGGGGGTGGGACCTGCGAGGAGCATGTACTGACGCAGGAAGGCCCTGAGCACCTTCGGGCTCATGAGATGACGCCCCCGGCTGCGGTAGGGATCGGTGGAGCGACCATGGTAGAAGCAGTACGCACACTCCAGGTTACAGTCGGCTGAGGCAGGCTTCACCAGCACCGAAAAAGAGCACAACCCACCCGCCGAGGGCTCTCTGAGCGGAACCACGCTATCCTCCTGGTTACAGAATTACGAAAGATCTCTTAGCCCCCGAACCGTCCTGGATGAAACTTGCTGAGACGCTGCTTGAGGTCCTCGGCGAAGTGGCTGCGCCCCGTGCGCTCCAGGATTTCGATCATCCGCTCAGGGGTCATGTAGAGAAACGGGCCCTGCCACACCATCAGTTCCAGCGGATCAGGCGCGGCGCCCTTGCGGATATGCTCGTGCCGCCAGTCGGTCAGGTATTTGTCGAGCTGAGCCACCACCTCCGGATGCTGGGCCGACACGTCCTGCGTCTGATAGGGGTCATTCACCATGTCGTGCAGCCAGTAGGGTTCGTCGTAGGGGTAGCAGCCGGGATGCAGGATGTGGATCAGCAGCCAGTCGGGCGTGCGCACGGCCCGGGTGAAGGTGAAGATACCATGATCCCATACGAGATATGGCCAGCCACCGAACTCCTCACCACGCAACGCCGGAGCAAAGGAGTGGCCGTCCCAGCCCGCAGGCGTGGGAAAGCCCAGCAGGTCGCACAGCGTCGGCCCCAGGTCCAGCCCGTAGATCAGGCTGTCGCATGAACTCTGTTCGGTCACGCCCGGCCAGCGCACGATCATGGGGATGTTGTGCACTGCCTCGTTGGCGATGCCATGGTCGGCATACTGGCCATGTTCGCCGAAGGAATCTCCGTGGTCGCCGGAGACGATGATCGCTGTCTCATCCAGCACGCCAAGCTCCTCCAAGGTGTCCAACACCTGGCGGATGTGATAGTCGGTGTAGGCAATGGCCCCGTCGTAGCCATCAATGAGCTTCTTGAAATCATCGGTGGTGCGAATGGCCTCAGGCATCACCTCACCACGGCCATGATGGTCCACCGCTGTGCGAGGCCCGTAGATGGATTGATGGCGGTCAATAGCCGCCTGATCGGGCCAAGGGGGCGGTGGGTCATCGGCGAAGCGATCAGCCCACTCCTTTGGGATGCGATAGTGGGCGTGGATGTCCCAGTAGTGCAGGTGGACGAACCAGTTGTCCTCCTTCCCATGCCCTCGCAGCCAGGGCAGGAAGGCCTCGTTTACCTCGTCCGCCGTTTCCTGCCCACGCTTGTGGGTAAAGGTGTGCAGCTCCTCCCAACCAGCCGAGTACCACCAGGCGTTGTGTCGGTCGTGGAAGCAACTGAAAGCCACCGTCTTCATGCCCTGCGACCAGAGGTGGTGTTGGAGAAAGGGCCGCTCTGGGTCGCGCCAGTGGCCGTGGGAAAGAGGATGGTGGCCGGTGTATTGGCGGAGGACTTCACCCACGCCGTGGTGGGAGACGATGCCGTTGTTGATGCCAAACCGCCCGCTGAAAAGGCTGGCGCGCGAGGGCAGACAGGGTGAGTTGGAGCAGTAACAGTGAGTGAAAGTGACACCCTCCTCGGCGAGGCGATCAATGTTGGGACTGGTATTGCGATGGTACCCATTCACGCCCAGGTGGTCAGCCCGGCACACGTCGAGGTCAATATACAGAACGCGCATAGTATCCCCCTTTGTCGCCAAAAAGCAGGGGAGAGAAGTGACCTTCCCTCCCCCTCTCCACTGACAGAGATGCGCTAAGTCACCTCCTTCAGACCTCCTCAAAGTTAGCAAAATAGTGGATTCTCGTCAGACGTCAAATCAAGAGATGCCTGATATCAGACAGCAAGCAGCCCAAAAACCTCCCGAGCGGGATTGGCTGGCGCGCGGATGCGTCCACCAGCGCTGCGATCCCCTCCAGTTCCTCTTAGCCCTTCTTCGCCTTTTCCGCACGCAGCCTCTCGGTGAGCTCATCGCAGGCCTGGGCGATGGCATCAACCCCCGCCTTGCCCAGCCCGAACACCTGCTGAAAGACGGGCTTCAGGATCTCCTCGGCCATTGACTGGTTCCAGTACAGCTCCATAGGATAACCCAGGTCCCTCTCCCGCGCCTCCTTGAACAGCTCCAGGTTGACTTTCTCCAGGGGTGGTGCCTGCTCACGCAGGATCTTGGTGTAGTCATCCATCAACGACAGCCTCGCGGGCTGCAGGAAGTGGGCTTTGGCGAGGGCCTTGCCGTACACCCCGCCAGATAGGAAGACCATCAACTCCCAGGCGGCATCTGGGCTCTTAGTCTCCTTCCAAATGTGCCAGCCATCACTGGTGGCCAGCGTGTGAACTCCCCTGGGCCAATGGTACAGGGGTGCCACGTCCCAGGGAAAGGGACACACCTCAGACATCTCTTTCAGAGCCCAGGACCCTTCTTCCATGGTAGCGATTTTCCTGTCCGGGAATTGGCTGCGCATATGGGCCTCCTCCCCCACCTCAGCCGGGTTGGGCATGGAGTGATCCTCCCGACGCAGGACCCGCCAGAACTCCAACACCTCCTGAGCCTCCGACTTGCCCAGCCAGCACTCGGTGTCGTCGTCAGGGTTGACGAAATGAGCGCCGTTGGACAGAAGGAAGGGGGTGTCCCGGTCGGACCACTGGTAGCGGCCACCACCGTAGACCCGCTGTGGCTGCTCCAACTTACCTTTGGTCAGCTTCTTCAGCACCTCGCGGTACTGATCGGGGGTCCAGGCCTCGTCCCACCCACCGGGATAAGTGACCCGCGCCTCGCCGGCCATCTCCAGGTTTATGAAGATCGCCAGGTTGCCCTGATACTTGGGCCAGCCGTAGAGCTCATCGGTGTCTGAAGCCCGCCAGAACTTCATCTGGCCGCCCGGCAGGTCCTTCATGTCCTCCTCGGAGACTGTCTTCTCCGCATAGGGGTCCAGCACCAGGAGGTTCCCCATCTCCCAGAAGAGCCGCCCAGCGGGGCAGCAGGTCTCGAAGATGTCGGGTGCTGTGCCGGCCGCGAACTGAGCCAGAAGCTTCTCCAGGTACTGCTCGGGCCGTCCGCGATACTCCACCTCTATGTTGGGATGGGCATCGGTGAAGATATCCCGCACCTCCTGCCAGGCTTGGCGATAGCTCTCATCAGGCCAGTCCTGGTAGAGGATGTGAACTTTTTCCGCTGGTGCGGCCGGCCTCTCTTCCTCGGGCTTTTCCTCCGTCTCCTTCTCCGTAGGAGCAGGCGTAGCAGTTGACTGGCAGGCCACCATCATTGCGCCCGTAGTGGCTGCGGCGCATAGGCGCAGAAAATCACGTCGGTTGAGCCTCCTCATCTCCATAGGTTCCCTCTTTCCTGCTCAAAGTGTCAGCAAATGGCGACAGAAATCCTCTGCAAGGGATGGCTTCGCTCCTGCAGGAAGACGCATACTTCCTCTAATCAGACATCCTAAGCACCGCAACCCTTCACCTCGTACCCAGGATCAAATTGAGGGGCTGGTAAAATCGCATGCTCACCTTCAGACGTGGTGTTTATACCACATCACGTCAAACCTTGCAACTCTTCAGCTTTACTATCCCCAGGTCAGCCTCTCTCCCAAGGGATGCCCCCACTCTCTCAGGAAGGCGCACACTTCCTCCAGCGTCGGTGCGCCCTCGCTACCCCCCACCTTGGTCACTGAAAGCGACCCCGCTGCCACACCCAGGATCAGGCTCTCCTCCAACGTGAGCCCCTTCAGCCGGGCGGTGAGAAAGCCGGCGTTGAAGGTGTCGCCCGCCCCGGTAGTCTCGACCACCTCCACGGGGAAGGCGGGCACCTGCACGCACTTGTCCCCCTGACGAGCGATGGCTCCTCCGCCCCCCAGCTTGACCACCACCGTGGGCACCACCTCGGCCAGCACCTCCAAAGCCGCTTCCCAATCTGCCCCTCCGGCGATGGCCGGGGCCTCCACCTCGTTGGGCAGAAAGATATCCGTCTGGCGCAGTGTATCCCACAAGGTGGAATCCCACCTCTCCAAGGGATCGTAGCCGGTGTCCAACGAGGTGGTACAGCCGCGCATCCTGGCAGCAGCGAAGAGGTTGGGATAGCCGGGCTGAAGTCCCTGCTGCAGGAAAAAGGAAGAGGAGTGCACGTAACGCGCCCGATCGAAGAGGTTTTGATCTACCTCCTCGGGGGTGAGGGCCGCGATGGAGCCCAGGTAGGTTATGAATCCCCGGTCCTGTGGGGTGGAGATGGCAATGGTGGCCCCGGTGCGGGTGGACGGATCTACGATGATGGGCCCGGTGTCAACACCCAGTTCCTGCAATCGCCCCACCACGAAACGCCCAAAGAGGTCATCGCCTACCTTGCCCACAAACCCCACCCGCAGCCCCAGCTTGCTGGCGGCGGCGACACAGATAGCGGAGGAGCTGCCCATGCGCAGCTCCAGGCTGGGAGCCAGTATCTCCTTTCCTAACTCCGGCAGCCGCTCCAGCCCAGCGGCGATGATGTCCACATTCAGCTCGCCGATGACGAGCAGGTGCCAACGGGGATGCTCCTTCATAGATGCTCCTTGATGTCACTCTCCTAGGTTAACGGACAACAGGTGAACGAGTCAACGGGGGAGGCTTGTCCCGTCAACTATGGACTTGTCAGTTGAATTATACCTCCCTCGTCGCCAACGTCAATTCCTGATAGCGCGACCAGCTAGCCACCCAGGAACCCCCGGTGTACCCAGGCATCGCGTGCTCTTGTGTCGCGGTCCAGAAGCAGACGGCGAAGGAGGACCCGGCGCCTCTCCGGGCCAGGGGGCGGCAGCGGCAACCGGTTGGCCTCCAGCCGCTTGATCACCGTCAGCAACACCATGCCGACACAGGCCCAGGTCACCGCCGGAGGCTTCCCCAGCCACCAAGTCAGCAGCGGGAGGGATCCTATCCCCAGCAGGGCCACCACCGCTGTGTAATTCAACACCCTGCCAATGGCCAGGAAGGCCAAAAGCCAAGGGAAACCCCAGGGGAAGACCACTAAGGACACCCCAATGAAGGGGCTGATTCCCCTTCCCCCCTTGAACCTCAGGTAGAGGGGCCAGTCATGGCCGATCACGGCCGCCAGGCCTGCTGCCAGGGCGATGGGCAGGCCAAGCCCCAGTCTGAGACCCACCCAAGTGGACAGAGACGCTTTGGCAATGTCGAAAAGCCCCACCGGGACGACGGCCCAGCGGGCTGCATGGTAGTAGACGCCTGTGCCGCTGACCGTGCCGCTCCCTCGCCACCTGAGGTCTACCCCCTTGAGCCACTTTCCAGCCACATAGGCTGAGGGGATGGAGCCCAGAAGGTAACCGACGATCACCAGCAGGATGGACATAACCACCGTCAACATTGGCTCCTCCTAAGGTCAGAGATCCGGTTTCTATCACTCCGCCCAGAAGGAGAGGGCCAGCGTCCCCGGACCAGTGTGGGTGCCGATCACCGGCGTGATCCCGGTCTGGTACAGCTCTCGGCAATCGAAGCGCTCGCTGATGCCGTGGGTCAGCGACTCCACCTCCTCCTGTCTAGCCGCTCCCTGCTGTACGGCCACGTGCACCGGCCGCTCTCCCACCACCCGAGCCATGTGATCCACCAGGTCGCGCAGGGCACGGGCTCGTGTGATGGAACGCCCCAGCGGTTCCACCCTTCCCTTGTCAGCGGAGAGCTGAATCAATGGTTTGATCTGCAGCACTGATCCCAGAAGTGCCTGTGCGTCGCCGATCCGTCCACCTCGCCTCAGGTACTCCAGCGTGTCCATGGTGACGAACACATGTACCCTGGGGATCAGCTTCCGGACCCGATCCACTGCCTCCTGCACTGTGGCACCGCTCACAGCGGCCTTGGCCGCTTCCAGCGCCAGGAACCCCTGGGCCATCAGGCTAGTGCGGGAGTCCACCACCCGGATGTCCAGCTCCTCCATCTCCTGGGCGGCAGTGAGGGCCGCGCTGTAGCCCATCCCCAGCTCCCTACCGTAGGGGATGCAGATAATGGCCTCGGCCCCCTCCTCGACCATCTGCCTGTAGAAGGCCAGATACTCCCCCACCGATGGGGCGGAGGTGGTGGGCAGTCGCTTAGCCTCCCCCAGGCGTCGGTAGAACTGATCGAGGCTCATCTCCACACCGTGCAAGTAACTCTCGGTGCCGAAATTCACGTGCAGAGGGATGACGTGGATCGAGTACTCCCGCCTCAGTTCATCCGGCAGGCAGGCCACCGAATCGGTGAGAATCGCGATCTGATGCATGGCTTTCTCCTTCGTGAAGTTCGATCAGCTTCCGTTGGGGATGGCTCCTGTGACCTGAGCCAGTTCGGCCCGCAGTCCCTCGATCAGGTCGCTCTCCACTACCTGGCGCGCCCGGATGATGGCCCGGGCCACGGCTGGCGCCCGCGAGCACCCATCCCCCACGACCATAACCCCATCAATCCCCAGCAGCGGCCCCCTCCCAGCCGCGCCTCTACCTCCGTCATCGCCCGCAGACTGCCGACCCAATCCTCGTTCTGAGGCTCTTGGAGCTGCCCCTCCAGCCGGCGGGCCAGCCACCCGGCCAGGCCTCTCCCCAGCCCCTTGCTGTATTTGATCAGGATGTTGCCCACGAACCCGTCGCAGAGGGCCACATTCACGCCGCCGCCCGCCAGGTCCCATCCCTCGAGATAGCCGACGAAGTTGAACCCGCTCCTGTCCAGCAGCTCGTAGGCGGCCCGTGTCTGGGCGGCGCCCTTATCAGGCTGGGTGCCGTTGGACAGCAGCCCCACCGTGGGATTGGCGATGCCCAGCAGACAGCGGGCGTAGGCCACGCCCACCGCCGCGAACTGAAGGAACTGCTCCGCCTTGCAGTCGGCGTTGGCCCCCAGGTCGAGCACCACCGTCTGCGGGGCCAGGGGGGAGAGGACCCCTCCGCCCACGGGGCGGCGCACGCCCGGCAGTGAGCCGAAGGTCCAGTGGGCGGCGATCATAGCCGCCCCGGTGTGCCCCATGCTCACCGCCGCATCCGCCCGCTCCTCCTTTACCAGCCGGGCGCAGAGGGCCACGCTGGCCCGGGGCTTGGCCCGCAGTCCAGCCGCCGGGGATTCGCCATCCAGGATGAACTGATCGGTGTGGTGTAGCGGGATGGACAGGCCAGCCGCGTCGCAGGCGGCCAACTCGGCCCGGAGTCTCTCCTCCGGCCCCACCACGATGATCTCCGCCCCTTCCTGCCGGGCTGCCTCCACAGCCCCCTGCACCACCTCCTTCGGGGCGAAATCTCCTCCCATCCCATCCAGAGCAATCCGAATCCCTCCTTCTCCTTTCATCTCATCTCCACCTCCTTCCCTGGCCAGAACAGGCAGTCCTAGGACGCTGGATCGGTCACCTATGCTGCGGGTCCCCCTCATGCAGAAGGCCGGCCCCAGCCGCTCGGTGTGATGGCTGATGGTCTCCAGCAGCTCGCGGGGGGTTTGCTCTGAGCACCTTTCTCCCTCCTCCTTGAGCAGTCCCAGCGAGGTCTTAGTTATGGTCAGAGGGATGTGCAACTCGTGGGAGACGGTGCAGATAAAGCCGGCTTGCAACCTCTCCAGGGCTCGAAGTTGTTCCACCTGGCGCTTCTCAGCCTCGTACAGCCGGGCAAAGCGCTGATGTCCTCGACAACATAGGGTCTGCCCCCCCCAGGATGACGCTCACCAGCTCCATATCCACCCTCCAGCGCGCATTGGACAGGGATGCCGGGTCGAGTCCCTGAGGGGCGGCCAGCCGCAGATGGTGACCATCCTTCTCCATCAGGGAGATCACGGCGACATCGGCTTCCAGGAAGCGACAGGAAGCTGTGACCACCGTCTGCAGCACACGCTGGAGATCGAGGCTGGTGCCGAGGCGTTGGAAAAGGTCATTCAGGGCTGCGAGGCGGGCCACCAGAGCCCTTTCCCTTTCTGTCTCCAGCCGCTCCCGGCGCAGTTGTTCCAGGAATAGAGCACCCAGGATGGCGATCAGTAAGGAGAGGGGCGGAAGTGGCCGCCAGGCTGTAGATGGCGTAGGGGAGTTGTCGGCTAGCAGGGTTGATGAAGCAGACGGCTACGCAAAGGCAGTTGATAAGCAGGGCCAGGAGCACGGTCTGAACCAGGTTCAGATGGAAAGCTATGCCCAGGATGACGAAGTAGTCAACGATGAAAAAGCTGGAGTGAAACCCCCCAGTCAAGTAGATAGCCACGGTCGCTACCAGCGTGTCCAGGGCCAGGATGTTAAGAGGGAGGCGGGGCCAGGGGAAGATATGTCCCAGGGCCTGGATCAGCAGGTTGTAAATGACGGCGCCCAGGATGACGGTTGAGGTGGGGATGAGCACCCCTTCGGTGAAGGGCTCAAAGAAGGAGAGGAGGAGGACCAACCCCAGAGCCAGCCAGCGCAGGGCCATGATCACCCTGTCCGGCCCTTCCAGATGGAACAGCCGTGGCCACAATCTCGTCACATTTCTCATCGCTATCTCCTCGCACCCTCATACTAAGATTATACCACACTTCCCCAAAAGGCCATCCCAGCGCCACTCCGCTGCTGGAGCTGGCCAACTTGGAGGAGCAGGCCATGAGTCGCCTGCAGGAGATAGTTGGCTGACCCCCGGCCCTCCGTCAGACCCTAATCATTCGACCGAGTCCTTGGCCTACGCTCCCTGGCCGAACCAGGGAGGACAGGCCTACGACGAAGTCGGCTGAGTGACCTCATACCAATTGCTTTTGGAATGGCTGGTAGGTCTTGCATTTAAGCGTGGTTAGGGCAAAGTTGCGCAAACGGTGGAAATGGGGTATCCTTGTTGCTGTGCTTTGATGGGCTGAAGACCTATCTGTCTGCCTGCCGCGTGCTCCTTCGCACCCCTCTGCGCACCGGGAAGCCGGGCCGCCCACCTCTGATCCCCCCTGGACTGTCCGTCCACCTGTGCCTGCGCCCCAGGTGCAGGCAGGACAGGCTGGCCGGAGTTGTGCCTACCTTTCCGTCGGACAGACGGGGGCCAGATGGTCAAGCTTGCCTGGCGCCAAACAGGCCCTGGCCTGATGCCAGGACAGGGAATGGGATGGAGCGTCGGCGTTGGGTCGAAAGCACCTCAGCTATGGCGGCCGAGCTGACGGACCACCGCTGGAGGGTGTTGAAATTGTTAAGTTATAGTGTGCCGCCTCCTGGCGAAGGCACCCAACCGGCCTCCTGGAGGGCGGCAGCATGAGCACGGTTAAGTGTCGTCTTACCAGAGCATGAAACAAAAACAACCGCTAGTTTGATTGTAAATATAGGGGTTCCGATTTGACATTCTGGTCAAAGTGTGGTATGATCTGGATTGATTTGTATTTATAATAGCGTTTGGCGAAGGAGTGCTACGATGCTCGAACGACGACCACTTTACGAACAGGTACGACGACAGGTGCTCGCTTACATCGTCGAGCACGATCTGAAGCCAGGTGACCCCATCCCCACCGAGGCAGAACTGGCCGTGCGCCATGGCGTTAGTGTGGGCACGGTGCGTAGGGCTCTCCGCCAACTGGTGGATCAGGGAATCCTCTATCGTCAGCCGGGGCGCGGGACCTTTCTAACGGAGCAGAGCCGGCAGAGGGCCAGGCGGCGCGGTTCTTTGGCCTGCATTGTGCCCTACATACGCGATGCCTTCGCCTCCACTGTGATCGCTGGGGCACAGCATGCAGCGCAGGAAGCGAACTATGCCCTTCTGTTGCACAACTCCTACAGCCAGCCCGACCTGGAGGAGGAGATCCTGCGCCAGAGCCTGGGAAGCGCAAATGGGATCGTCCTCCTGCCAGTGGGACGGGCCACCCTCCCCTCCATAATGGAGGAGCTTCTGCAACGCCGTTTCCCCCTGGTCTTCGTGGATCGGCTCCCGACTCCGTCCACCGACAATGTCGATTGCGTGATCTCCGACAACCATGGTGGCGCCTATGCCGGCGTCCAGCACCTCATTGACCTGGGCCACCGTCGAATTGGGTTGGCCCTGACAGCCGATGCAGAAGTGAACAGCAGCGTGGCCCAGCGCGCGGAGGGCTATCGCCAGGCACTCCGCGAGCACGGCCTGGCCGTGGACGAGGCCCTGGTGCTGGGAGGGCTCATTCCCCGCCGCGAGGCCGCCGGTCCCATCCCTGTAGAAGGTCGCGAAAAGGAGGCTGATATCGAGCTGCTCCAAGAGTTCCTGCGGCGGGAGCGGCCCTCGGCGCTGTTCGCCGTCAACGACCTGATAGCTATCGAGGCCTGGCGGTCCGCCGAAGGGCTGGGACTGTCCATTCCTCAAGACCTCTCCATCGTGGGCTTCGATGACGCCGATTTCCTGCGCGACCTGGGCATCGCCCTGACCACCGTAGCTCAGGATTCTTTTGGAGCAGGCCAGAAGGCGGTGGAGATCCTGATCGAGTATATTGGGGGAAGGGTCGGTGTACCCCGCCAGGTGGTGTTGCCCACCCACCTGGTGGTCCGGGCCTCCTGTCAGGCCTATGGACCGGAGGATTGACCAATCGTGGAGAGTGTGATATAACCCAACCCCGGGGAAATAGAGCAGAGCACGTCCCTAATGGCTAGGAGGGTATCCTCCCCGGCAGGGACGTTTCGTTGCCTGTCCTGTGGTAGCCAGACACAGGGCCTTGCCTGTGGCGGCCAGGGCAGAGGGCCAGCAGCACTATCGCTGTCCAGGGTACCTGCCAACCATTAACTTCGTGGAGAGAACATGAAAGCAATTCGCCTGTATGGCCCGCGGGAGCTGCGCCTGGATGAGGTGCCACTGCCGGAGATCACCCCCCAGCAGGTTCTCATCCGGATTGAGGCCTGCGGCATCTGTCCCAGCGATGTGCGCTGGTACGCCGGAACCCGCCCCATCCCTGAGGGAGTCAAACTCCCCCGCATCCCCGGCCACGAATGGGTGGGGGAGATTGTGGAGGTGGGACCGGAGGTCACCGAATACCGGGTGGGGGACCGCGTGGCGGCCTACGGTCAGGTAGTGTGCGGCATGTGCGAGAATTGTAAGCGGGGCATCTTCAACTTCTGCCTCAATCGTCGGTGGGCCATCGAGGGTGGCTTCTCCCAATATGGCCGCGCCTCGGCCCAGGGGCTCCTCCACATCCCCGAGGAACTCGGCTACGAGGAGGCATCCTTCACTGAACCCCTCTCCTGCTGCATCAACGGCACCTGGCGCAGCAATATCCGGCTGGGGGATGATGTCGTGGTGGTCGGCGCGGGCCCCATCGGACTGCTGCATGTGCAACTGGCGCGCTTGCAGGGAGCGCGGGTCATCGCCACCGACCTGATCTCCGAAAGGCTGGAGGTGGCGAAAGAGGTGGGCGCTCACGAGGTAGTGGACGCTGCCGGAGGGGATGCCGTGGAGCAGGTGCGGGAGCTCACCAAAGACCGAGGGGCCGATGCGGTCATCGTGGCCACAGGAGCGCAGGCCGCTATGGAGCAGGGCCTACAGATGGCAGCCCTGCACGGCAACGTCAACCTCTTCGCCGGAAGCTATCCCCCTCCAGAGCTTTCCCTGGATCCCAACCTGATCCACTACAAAGAGCTGACCCTCACTGGCAGCCACCACTTTACGCCCTTTACCTTCCAGAGAGCCCTCAAACTCCTACAATATGGCCTGGTACAGGTAAAGCCGCTTATCAGCCACCGGCTGCCGCTGGATCGGACACAGGAAGGGTTCGACATCGTGGCCGGACAGAGGGGGCTCAAGGTGATCATCTTCCCCCAGCCTGAAGGCCGCAGGCAGCGATAGGAGCAGGGGCATGGGGCCATATCTGTTGGCCATTGACCAAGGGACCACCACCTGCCGGGCCATGCTGTACGACCTGGAGGCCCACATCATCGCCCAGGCCTACCGTGAGGTCTACCCCCATCATCCCCATCCCACCTGGGCGGAGGTGGACCCGGAGGACTGGTGGCAGGCGACGGTGGCTGTCATCCGCGAGGTGCTATCCTCCTGCGGCGTGGACCCGACCAGAATCGCCGGGGTGGGGCTGACCGCCCTGCTCCACGCCGCCGTGCCTGTGGATGAGGCGGGCCAACCCCTGGTGCGGGCCATGCTGTGGATGGATCAGCGCTGCCAGCCCCAGGTGGAGTGGATGATCCAGCAGCATGGGGCCGAGATCGAAGCGATCATGGGCCCTGACAGCCGGCCCAGCACCACCGTAACCGCGCCCAAGCTGCGCTGGTGGCTGGAGAACCGGCCGGAGGTCATCCAGCGGACCTACAAGTTCCTGTGGCCCAAGGATTTCATCCGCTACCGGCTTACTGGGGCCATGGCCAGCGATCCCACTGATGCCGGGGGAGCCTTCCTGTTGCACCCGGAGCGGCGCTGGGCCAGGGAGATCATGGAGATCATCGGCGTATCCGCCGAGAAGCTCCCACCCATGCTGGAGCCCTATGACGTGGCCGGGCATGTCACCGCCCAGGCTGCCCAGGAAACAGGGCTAGCCGAGGGAACGCCCGTGGTCACTGGCTGTGGAGACACACTAGCCACCCTCATTGGGGCCAATGCCAACCAGCCCGGCGGGGGGTGCCTCTACATTGGCACCGCCGCCTGGCTGAGCCTGGGCTCCTTCACCCGCTACTTCGCCCCCCCCGGGGCGCAACCCTCGGGTGAGCGGCGGCGGTGGAGCTTCGGGGCGGCGGCGACCACGGGCGCGACGGTGAAGTGGTTCCGCGATCTGGTGAGCGGCTGCTCTGAGAAGGCGGGAGTGCGGGAGCTGCTGGCTTACGAGGCGCTTTTTGAGGATGCGGCGACGGTGGAGCCCGGGGCGGAGGGCCTGATCTTCCTGCCCCACCTCATGGGCGAGCGGGGGCTGAACAACCCCTATGCCAAGGGTGTTTTCTTCGGGCTAACCCTGGCCCACGGCCGGCCCCACCTGATGCGGGCAGTGCTGGAGGGCTCGGCCTACTTCCTGCGACAGCTCATCGAGCGGGCCGGGGAGCCACTGGAGGAGATGGTGGCCGTGGGCGGAGGGGCCAAGAGCCCCCTGTGGAGGCAGATCTTCGCCGATGTGACCGGCGTGCGGGTGCTTGCGCCGCGCATCCTGGAGACGGGCACGCTGGGGGCGGCGATCCTGGCCGGTGTGGGGGTGGGCCTGTACCCCGGCGTGGCCCAGGCAGCGGAGAGGTTGGTGGAGATCGAGAGCGAACACCCTCCCGACCCCCGCTGGCGAGAGCGATACGACAGGATGTACTGCCTCTACCGCGAGTTGGAGGATCGCGTCGCGCCCCTCTATCCCCGGGTGCCGGTGGGGGCACGAACGATCGGTTGCTGAGTTGGGTCATGTTTCGGCTCGTAATCACGTCTGCAAGAGGGGAACCCCCGGCGCCACCCTATATCTAGACTGTGAATGCCGATAGATACCATCTATTGTGGTTGGATGAGAAGTCCTATTGAGGGTCGGCTAGCATAGAACTTGTTTCGACAAGCAACTTGTTCGTGGACACCGCGGGAGGTTCGAGTTTGACAAGGCGTTGCTGCTGTGGTACAATAGTGTGTGAGGTGGCAGCAATACTGTTGCGTTCGAACCGCAAAGGGGAAAAGGGACGGGGATAATAAGCATATGCGAAATAGTCAGGAGAAGCACAGAATGAAGAAGAGGACGTTCTTAGTAGCGTGTCTGTTGGCCGCACTGCTAACTGCGTGTGCCGGCACACAAGCCCCGTCCGTCAGTCCGACCATTGATCTGGCCACGGCTTCGGTGGAGTTTGCCCTGGAGATCAAGGGTGATCCCCATGCGCTGTCAATGGTTCCTGACGTGGCACTAGACTCGCAGGGCAATCTCCTCGTCATTGACGGCAACAACAACCGCATTCAGAAGTTCGACAGCAACGGGCGGTTTCTGAGCACATGGGGTAGCGAGGGTGCAGGCGACGGCGAGTTCAGATTCTCTAGTCCTAGCCCGCCTGAGGGCTGGGGTGGTGTGGCAGTAGATGCGCACGGTCACGTGTATGTGGCGGATTCGGTCAACGCCCGCATCCAGAAGTTCGACAGCGAGGGACACTTCCTGGCCAAATGGGGGGAGGAGGGGATGGGCGACGGCCAGTTCTTCTTCCCTGCGGGCATAGCGGTCGATGCCCAGGGCAATGTCTACGTCAGTGACAGCCGCCGCGAAGATATCCAGAAGTTCGACAGCGAGGGGCATTTCCTGACCAAGTGGCCCAACCTCGGGGGCGCGTCGTATGCGTTGTGGATCGCGGTGGATGAGCAGGGCAACGTCTATGTCCCAAACATGGAGAGCGACGAAGTCCGGAAGTTCGACAGCGAGGGGAACCTCCTGAAGACGTTCGGTGGGCCGGGTGCTGGGGACGGGGAGTTCCGCGATCCCGTGGCTGTAGCGGTGGACCACCAGGGCAGCGTGTATGTCGTTGAGGACATTGGCCTTCGGGTCCAGAAATTCGACAGCGAGGGAAACTTCCTACGGGGGTGGGGCTCCAGGGGCAGCGGCGATGGCGACTTCCGCAGCCCCAAGGGCTTGGTGGTGGATGTGGACGGCAGCGTCTACGTTGCTGACTGGGGCAACGAACGGGTCCAGAAATTCCGGCAGCAGTAGCCCCTCGAGAGACAGACGGTCATCGCGTACCTTGATGGCATGACACGCGACGTTGCGCTCACGGAGCCGGTGAGGTGGCTGGGGCATCCTTCGAGCAAGTGATACGATGGCCACGATCGACGGTGTGAATGCATAGGCCAAAGTAAGAAGGGAGAACAGATATCCCGATAGGAAGACGGCGGAGATGAACTCTGCGCGCCCTTGGTCGCTTCGCTTAGATGCTTCCGACTTCGCAGAAGATAAGAAACCGTCCAATCTCGCTCGAAGGGCTTTGCCGAAAAAAGCCGCTGAGGAGGCATAGACCAAGACTTGCTGGACAAGGGAGTGCACGAACGACCTGTTCCTGAGTTGGGTAATGTTTCGGCTCGTAGTCGCGTCTGCAAAGGGGAGAGCCTCGGGATTACCCCGTATCTAGAGCTGTGAGTGCCGATAGATACCATCTACTGTGGTTGCAACAAGAACCCTATTGAGCGTCGGCTACCATAGAACTTGCTTCGACAACAACTTGTTCGTGGACCTGCCCGTGGATTGAACTTGACAAACGGTCTGAAATGTGGTATAATATGTGCTGTAAAATACGTAGCCTCTAGTATGGCCGATGGTTTATTCCAACCCCGAGGGCAAACATGCGCGTTGGAATGGCAGTTGAAGGCAACAGACACAGGCAGGCTTCAGTCCCCTGAGCGACAGGGGGGAGCCTGCCTGCGACTTTGTCACTATGGCGGCGCGTGCCGGAGCGAAAACGAACCGAGTTTGCGTACCGGCCATCGCACATTTGGGGAAAGGAGGTGATGGGAACAAGCTAAACAGTAGGTAGGGTGCTCCACATCGAAGGAGATGGTGTGGAGCAGTGGCCGTGGGAAGCCAGGATAGGTTTTCCCCTATTTCCAACCAAAAGGAGCGAGAACGAATCATGGAAAAGAGGAGATTGACCCGACGTGACTTCTTGCGCCTTACCGCAGTGGCGGCGACCGGAGCCGCAATGGCGGCCTGCGCGCCGGCAGCTCCCCAGATCGTCGAGGTCGTGAAAGAAGTCCCGGTCGAGAAAGAGGTGATCAAAGAGGTCCCGGTCGAGAAGGTCGTGGAGAAGGAAGTAGAGAGACTGGTGACCCCGACGCCTGCGGAGAGAGCCGTTATCCGCTGGCAGTACGACGGCGGCGGCGTGTATCAGACGGCCGCCGAGCAGGGGGCGGAGAGGTTCAATGAGGACCACCCCGATATCGTGCTTCTCATCGAGCCCCGGCCGCCCGAGGACTATGAGAAGCTCATCGCTGCCATGGTAGCCGGCGTGGCGCCGGACATCTTCGAGTGGTGGGGGCTGTGGTTCGCCAAGCTGCACCAGAAGGGCCAGCTCATGGACGTGCAGCCCCTTGTGGATGCCACCATGACCGAAGAAGACATCGCCGACTTCGTCCCCGGGGAGTGGGAGAGCTTCAGCCGGCTGTCCTTCATACCCGGTAAGCGGGTGGCCATGCCCCGGTACATCAACTGGATGTGGCTGCACTACAACAAGGATGCCCTCGATGAGGCCGGGGTGAGCTATCCCGACAAGGGTTGGACGGTGGACGACATGGCCGATGCCGCTCTGAGGCTGGTGAAGAAGGATGCCGACGGCGCCATCACGCAATTCGGCATGAACTTCCCGGCCTGGTCTATGGAGCGCATGTTCTACCATCTGCAGCGGTTTGGCGGCTCCTTCGTGAAGCACGACGAGCCCAAGAAGTGCCTGATGGGCATGCCTGAGTCGCAGGAGGCCCTGGAGTGGCTGCGGGCGCGGTACTGGGACGACCATTCCTGGGCTGAGCCGCTGCTCACCAACCGGAGCTGGGGCGGCGATATATACACCAACGGATACGCCGCCATGATCGAGGATGGCGGGCCCTACTTCAATTGGCGGCGGGATACGCTGGGGATCTTCGATATAGACTTCATGCATCCGCCCATCGGCCCCGTGGAACGGACATCCTACATGGTGACCGACGGGTACGGCATGTGGTCGAACAGCAAGTGGCCGGATGCAGCCTGGGAGGTCATGCGATACCTCTCTGGTCCCATCAACCAGGAGATCCGCATGAGGAACGTGGGCCGCATGGCAGTGCGCATGAGCGTCATGGAGAAATACAAGGAGGCGATGATCGATATCGAGCCGGCAATGGCCGACATGAACCTGGACGTGGTCCGGGAGGCCTTCGAGATGGGCTACGGCCGGGATGACGAGCGGTTCCTCTGCCAGGCCGAGGCGGAGGAGGTCATCAACCCGCTGTTGGAGAAGGTGTTCATCATCGGTGATACGCCGGTCTCCGTCCTGGCGGACGCCTGCCCTGACGTGGAGGCGGTCCAGACCTGCGAGGCGATGTAGAACCAGTTTAATCGCGTGGTGAGGAGAGCTCTTGCTCTCCTCACCACCACTTTGCCCTCTATATCGGCGTGATAAGGCATGAATAGTGTCTCCCTGGATGGCTGCTGAGAACAGATGAGCCTTGGAGGGGAGCAAAGAATGTGTAGCGTGCAACGTGTGTAGCGTGTAGCGAGTTCACAATCGCGCTCCACGCCCCACGCTCAACGCTCAACGAAAAGAGGTAGGTAATGAATCGAACCGTGCCAGGTGCGATTGCGGAAAGGGAAGCCGAAGGCGTTCTGGAGAGAGTGTTGGCCCTACCCACGCAGGTTATTGGTTGGCGGAAGCCAGCCACGCGAGAGGCGATTTTTGCCTACGTCTGCCTCTCACCCTGGATCGTACACTTCGTGATCCTTATAGCCGGAGCGATGTTTGTCTCCCTCTTCCTGTCTTTTACGAAAACGGACCTCTTGACGGGCACGAAGTGGCTTGGCCTGGGCAACTACAAACACCTCTTCTTCGAGGATCCACTCTTCCCCCAGGCGCTGAAGGTGACGGCCATCTACTCCTTTGGATCGGTGCCCCTGACCACGACGTTGGCCCTGCTGATCGCCCTGATGCTGAACCAGAACATCAAGCTTCGGGGAGCGTGGCGCACGCTGTACTACATGCCCTCTATCGTGTCCGGCGTAGCGGTATCCATCATCTGGGCCTGGATGTTCAACCCCCGGTTTGGCCTCATCAATGCGGCTCTGAAGGGCATCGGCATCGCCAACCCACCCCGTTGGATCTTCTCCGAGGAGTGGGCCCTGCCGGCCTTCATCCTCATGAGCCTTTGGGGGGCGGGCAGCAATATGCTCCTGTATCTGGCCGGCCTGCAGGGCATTCCCACTCCCCTGTATGATGCGGCCAAGGTGGATGGGGCCAACGCCTTCCAGCGTCTCTTGAACGTCACCCTGCCCATGCTCTCCCCCACCATCTTCTTCAACCTGATCATGAACGTCATCGGCTCCTTCCAGATCTTCACCCAATCCTACATCATGACTCAGGGTGGCCCAAACAACGCCACCCTCACTATGGTGCTGTTTCTGTACCGCAAGGCGTTCCAGCAGTTTCGGCACGGCTACGCCTCATCCATCGCCTGGGTCTTGTTTGGGATCATTATGGCCCTGACCTTGCTGGTCCTCAGGAGTTCCGCGTTGTGGGTATACTATGAAGGGGAGTTAGCCAAATGAACGTGCCTTCTGAGATAACAATGGAGCGCGCTCGCAGACTGGCCGTTGAGCGCTGGCTTCTCCTGGCAGGACAGATCCTGGGCAAGATTGGAGTTCACCTGATCGTCATCACCGGAGCCTTTTTCTTCACCCTCCCCTTCGCCTGGATGGTCTCCACCTCTCTGAAACAGGGAGCTCTCGTGTTTCGCATTCCGCCTGTCTGGATCCCACCCAAGCTCATATGGTCTAACTATGTCATCCCCTGGACCATGGAGAATTTCAGCCTCTTCTACCGGAACACGGCCATCATCTGCACACTCTGCGTGCTGGGGACGATGTGCTCCAGCACCCTCGTGGCCTACGCCTTCGCCCGGCTGCGCTTTCCAGGGCGGGGTATTGTGTTCCTGACGGTGTTGGCCTCCCTGATGCTCCCCGGGCAGGTGACCCTCATACCGACCTACGTGCTCTTCTCCAGACTGGGCTGGGTGGATACCTGGTTGCCTTTGATCGTCCCCACCTCGCTGGGGAGTGCTTTCCATATTTTCCTGCTGCGCCAATACTTCATGACCATCTCTCGAGAGCTGGATGACGCGGCGAAGATTGACGGGTGCAGCCTGTTGGGCATCTTCTTCCGCATCATTCTCCCCCTGTCCCGGCCGGCGCTAGGGGTGGTGGGCATCTTCGAGCTCATGTACTGGTGGAACAACTTCTTCACTCCGCTCATCTACCTCAACCGGCCCGAGCGGATGACCATCTCCATAGGGCTGCGGATGTTCCAGACCCGTGATGAGGGCCACCTGGAGTGGACCATGGCCATGACGGTTTTGTCCGTCATTCCGTTGATCATTGTCTTCTTCATAGCCCAGCGGCGCTTCATCCAGGGTATCGTCCTCACCGGGATTAAGGGGTAAAGCACAGGTTCTCTCAAATTCAGAGCGGACAATACGACAATACAGGGGGCGTAGAATTATGCTCTGTGCCCCCTGTTTTCCTGCCAGGGTGGGAATGGGGATCGAAATATGGGGTTCGTAGTGGCGACTTCAGTCGCTTCGACCCCATTGCGGACGACCAAAATGAAAGCTAAGGAGTTACTACTCAGGCCACCCCTCCAAGAGCGCACGGGATAAAAGGGGAGCCAGTCAAAGCGCCATGAACGGCATCGATCACGTTCAGCCCGTGCTTGCGGGTGGTCGAGATGTAGCTGCGAAT
>Ga0114930_10000860_pt1 | contig 31012 bp, 25 predicted proteins | sample AnhtaG_FD_87300 | JGI IMG/M metagenome (GOLD analysis project Ga0114930, IMG submission 87300) | Deep subsurface microbial communities from Anholt, Denmark to uncover new lineages of life (NeLLi) - Anholt_01485 metaG | ecosystem: Environmental > Aquatic > Marine > Oceanic > Sediment | place... | reverse complement strand
GGTTTCAGTATTGTTCTACCTGTATTACCGTTTTTAGGTTTATCATTAGGCTTAAATGTGTTTCAAGTTGGATTAATAGCAAGTATATTTAGTTTTTGTCAACTGTTTGCAAGCCCAATAACTGGTAAACTCAGTGATCGATTTGGAAGAAAACCTATTTTAATATTTAGTCAGTCAAGTACTTTTTTAGGTTTCTTGCTACTTGGTATAGCTGATACAGTTTGGATATTAATTTTAGCACGTCTTGTTGATGGCCTACTAGGGAGTAATATGACAGTAAGCCAGGCATATCTTAGTGATGTATCAGATCCAAAAGACCGAACTAAAATCTTTGGATATTCGAGTGCAATTTTTGGTGCTGCCCTTATATTTGGACCCGTGATTGGTGGGACACTATCAGCATTGAATTATTACATTCCAATGTTTATTGCCGCAGGAATAAGCCTAATTTCCATAGTATTAGTTTTGATATTTCTACAAGAGTCCTTAATGATCAAACAAGATAAATTTAGCTTGAAATTTAACGATATTGTACCTATTAGTGAAGCAAAACGCTTTTTTAGATCTAATGCGGTAAGAGGGCTTCTATTGATCTTTTTTATTTATAGTTTTGCTTTCATGATTTTTATCTCTAGTTTCGCTTTATTTGCCCAAATACAATTGAATGTAACTTCTCAAGAAATTGGTTATTATCTAGCGTGGGTTGGAATCCTTCGTGTCGTTTTTCAAACTTTTCTTATCTCGATCCTAATAAAAAAAATAGGAGAAGAAAGTTCCTTGATAATAGGAATTTTAGCATTGATCATAACCATGGTTATCTTATTTTTAACCACTAACTATTTGATTGTACTCATACCACTAATATTTTTAGCATTCGGAACAGGTGTTGCACGCCCTATTCTTATAAGTAAATTAACTAAATCTGTAGAAAAAGAGGAGACTGGAAGTCTCCTAGGTGTGAATAACTCGCTATCTAGTATCACTCAGATTATAACTCCAATACTAGGCGGATTTATACTTCAATATTTACCCTCTCAAACACTTCCGACATTTTCAGCACTCTCTTTCTTTTTGATTTTTCTCATCTGGCGATCAGGAATTGTTAAACCTGTACAAGAGGAAATATTAGAAACAACAAAATTACCATAAGAATTAAATCTCTTTAGAAATATCTTCAAAAAAAGATGATTTGCTAATCGGACCATATGGAAGATTTCTTCTCTGTATGACGATATTTAGATGCTCAATTATTTTTTCTGCTAAATAAGTAAAATCAAATTGAAAAGATGAGGTTTCTTGATAATATTTCTTCAAAAATTTATTTATCAGCTCAATCTTATGTTTGGGTTCGTCCATATCAAAAAGTCCAGGATTAGTATCTAAAAGCGAACAACAAATCCATGCTAAATCGTCCATATGATTTCCCTCATAAGCATCTTCAAAATCTACCCCGTATAAAAAATCTTTTGAAAAATCTATAATAAAATCTCTTAACCTTGTATCTCCTTTATTTAGTACGAATAGCTCCTCTGATTTATATTTCCTAACAATGTTCTTTTCGTGTAATTGAGCGAGCCATTCAGCCAGTTTTTCAATACTTTTAATTACTTGATTTTTATTATCTGAAGTTAAATCATTTAATTCTTCAGTATCTCTTAAACTATCATTAATGAAATCACATAGATTAATCCCTTGCACTTTTTCTAAGATTAAGTAAGGTTTCTTTAAACTTAATATCTCTGGGACACGAAAATTTTGATTCTTTAATCTAATTAATATATTATTCTCACTTACGATGTTTTTTGTCCTAAAAATTTTGATTATAAATTCCTTTGGAAAACTTCGTGGTTGTTTATCAAAAACTAGATTTATTACTGAGTTCTTTCTGCTTTCTAATTCAGTTATATTAAAATTATATTCTTTATTGCGAAATTCCGGGATGACCCCTTTCAAATCCTTTGCAATTTTTGATTTAATTTTTTGAAGGCTCATCTCAAAGATACTAATTTGGTAATTTTATGAACTAAATAATAATATACATCTAAATAATTATGTGTTATAGTAAACTCAATAAGTCAGTTATATGCGGAAATTTAAAGGAATATTCTTATTGTTTTTCTTTAATTTTACTTATTATAATCTCTTTAATATCCGAGAAATTTGGAACAACAACAATCCCTTCCATTTTTTTTAATTTTTCAATGTTTTCCAATTCAATATCTCTAATTTTTAGCACAAGAGGAGATCCATCAGGTCTTGATGTAGTTATTGGCTCTAAATCTTGATCTGAAGGAAAAATATGCACAATCATACCTCCTTTAATTGCCTGAGCAATACAGTTAGTAATTAATGTATCAGCTATACCATGTACAATTTTTGCCACTGAATTTGCTGAAACAGGACAGACTAAGAATATATCATATTTACCTAATTGTAAAGGTCCCGCATAAAAGGGGATGTTTGGTGTTTTTTCCACTTTAACCCTTTTTACCGCTTCTGTTAAGGCTAACCATTTTTTATACCATTTTACAACAGACGCTCCTTCTTTTGTTAGAATTACTGTTAAATCTACACTATGTTCACCTTGTAGTTCTTTCATTAAGTCAATACACTCATCCAAAAGATAACCCGTTCCAGTTATGCCCCACATCAAATTAAACAATTAAAACATCCTCTTTTAATTTTTATTTTATAATTCCTTAATCTTTAGTTAATTAAATTTTTTTATAAAACCTAAAGAAAAATATTATTAACTCAATCATTATAATTAATTAACTGGGAAGTTCTAAAAGTTTTCATGATGATTAAATGTGAATGACTCAAAATATATTTACCTCGATAATGCTGCGACTACTCCAATGGACCCAAGGGTTATTGAAGAGGTTATTAAACATTTTAAAGAGACTTATGGAAATTCTTCAAGTTTGCATTCAGTTGGACAAAAAGCGGGTCAAATTTTGTTAAAATCACGTGAAACTATTGCTTCATTAATCAATGCAAATAGAGATGACATATTTTTCACTTCTTCAGGAACAGAAGCTGATAATATCGCAATTCTTGGTGTTACCTCAAAAAACAAAGAAAGAGGTAATCATATTATTACATCTTCAATTGAACATCATGCTGTAGAAAATCCATATAAACAACTAGAAAAAAGAGGATTTGAAGTTATTTTTTTACCAGTCGACCAATTTGGTCTAATTGCTACTAAAGATTTAGAGAATGCTATAACAGATAAAACTATCCTAATAAGTATAATGTTTGCAAACAATGAAATTGGTACAATTGAATCAGTAAAGGAAATTGGTGCAATTGCAAAAAAACATGATGTTATTTTTCATACGGATGCGGTTCAGGCTTTCGGGAAAGTTCCAATCGATGTAGATGATATGAATATTGATTTGTTATCTGCTTCAGCTCATAAGCTTTATGGTCCTAAAGGAGTTGGCATGTTATATATTCGTAATAAAGGAGTAAGAAAAGGATGGGGTAAATTTATAGAGCCAATTATGTATGGTGGAGGTCATGAGAGAGATATGAGACCAAGTACCGTTAATGTCCCTGGAATTGCAGGATTCGCAAAAGCTGCAGAACTTGCCAAAGAAGAAATGGAGGAAGAATCTTTAAGGCAGATAAAATTAAGGGATAAAATCATAAAATGGGTTACAGAAAATATTGAAGATACTTATCTCAATGGCCACCCAACTAAAAGACTTCCAAATAATGTAAATTTAGGATTTAGATATATTGAAGGCGAATCAATAGTATTAGATCTGGATATGGAAGGTATAGCAACTTCTACAGGTTCTGCATGTTCTTCGCAATCACTTGAGCCTTCACATGTCCTTACAGCAATTGGATTAAAAGCTGAAGAAGCCCATGGTTCATTGCGAGTTAGCATGGGAAGATTCACCACAGAAGAAGATGTAGATTATTTCTTAGAAAAACTACCTGGAGTAATTGAAAGGTTGAGAAAGATGTCACCTCTTAAGAAGGGTGTTAAATATAAGTTTACTGATTCATCTAATGATGATTATCATTAGTTTTGTGATTATAACTATTTTTTTATGCTTAATAAAAATTCGAAAGGATTTTTGTTTAAGGAATTTTCTTCTAATTAATGAGTACTGAAGAATTTAAATTTTTAGATAAAAAAATTCTTCTTGAAAAAAGAGAAGATATTAGCTCATCTTACAAAATTAATGTTTACAAGACTAAATTAAAATTTATGGAAGATAAAAAAATTCCTCAAAAAGATATAAAGAATGTTCTTAATCACTTTTTTAACAAAAATAGAAATATCTCAAACAGAACAAAAAATTCAATCTCTAAAATCATTTATTCTCATAAAGCTAAAATCTTAATTTTAGTTACTAATGCGGGAAAACAAATCATAGAAAATCGAGATAGATTAATTAAAGATTATGGCTGGTTTTTTTTCGTATTAAAATCAGAAAAAGAAGAAACTCAACCCAAAAAGAAAAAATCTAAAAAAAAAACTGAATTTAAAGTAGAAAGAACAATAAGTACAGAAGAATTTCATTATGATAATACCCAAATCTCTCTAAAACAAAAGGAACATATGAGGGCATTATATAACACAAAAGAATATAACCAATATTTAAAGCTGATTAAATCTAAAGAAATTCCTCAAATGTCTATAAGAGATGTTCTTGAAGATTTATTTTTCAAGGATGAGCTTGTTCCATTAGAAGAAAAAAAAGGAATTCGAAAAATTATCTATTACCAAAAAGAGAAAGTAATAGTAATTAAATCTCTTATAGGCGACAAAATGTATGAAAATTTAGAAAACTTAGTAAGCAAGTATGGATGGTACTTCTACATTACAGGCGTTCCTGTAGGAGAAAGTGAACTTTGTATCGCAATTGATAAAATTGAAAAAGATTTTTCTGAAGATTACTTTTCTAATATCTCGCTTGTCGAAGAATCAGGCAATTCTAAGGATATTAGGGTGACTATCTATCCCATAGTCTTAAAACCTAATCATAATTGTCATATTTTAGGCTTAGGAAAATTAAATATTTTATTGGATTGTGGACTTTCAGAGAAAGATGAAGAAAATGATATCGAGGGAGATTTCAGACATGTTGAAGATTATCTTCAAAATTTACCCGATTTTATCTTAGAACAAGAGAAATTAAGGCAAGATACTGCTACAGAAGAACCAAACGTGTCTAGTATAGGAAATTTTCCACGCAATTCCAAAATTGATGCAATCTTTATATCGCATAGCCATTATGATCATATTTCTGGTCTTAAGGAACTAATTAAATTATATCCTGATATTCCTATTTTAAGTTCAAGAATAACTTTGGACTTATATCTCCTTCGAGATTCTAATTTCCTTAAACAAGAAAACCATGATGACATCGAACAAGAAGAATACAGGAATATAGTTAAAAACATCATCTATGTTGAAAACGGTGATAAGATTGAGTTTAAAGAGAAGAGTTGTTTCTTTTCATTTTTCCATGCAGGTCACATGCCTGGGGCTTTGATGATGTTAGCAAAAGCAAATGATTTCAGATTACTTTATACTGGAGATTACACATACCATGATATTACACCTTTTGCAGGAACACGACGGTTCTTAGAACAAATATCTCGCCCTATTGACTACTTGTTGATTGATGGTACCAGCGCCCAAGAAGACTTTGGAAATTTATCTGATCAATTTCATAGCTTAATTTTGTTCCTAGAACAAAAAGCCGAATATGGAGATAATTCTTTAATTGGAGCAGATCCCTCAAGTTTAGCAATATCATTTATGCTAACATTTTGGAGATATTTTAGAAAACTCCAAATAAGGCGTGATTACAAGAAACGTCCCAATATCTATGTTGATATGATGGTCAGAAAAAATATTCAGGTTATCAATCATCGATACGAATATATTTATGGTCCAATTTCTCGTTTGATTAAAGACAAAGCAAATCCTTTTAATAGTATAAAGTTTAGATGGTTTGATCATAATAATCTAGATTTTTTACGTAAGAAAAATAATATTATCATCAGTCACCCCCCTGATCTTTCTTACGGTTTAATTAGGAATATTATAAATAGTGTAGGACGCAATCCACATAACTTTATTTTTCTTGCAGGATCGATTCATGAATCTCCCGGTGCAGAACTCATTGAAGGGGCAAAGGAAATAGAGTTTTCAGAGACATGGAAAATGCCATTTCGAGCATTTCTCCTCAATACATTTGCACCTCACATTAAAATAAAGCTTCATGCGGATAAAAATCAATTGAGAGAAATGATTAAAATTCTTGAACCAAAAGAAGTCTGCTTCTTCCATCAATCTGCCAAGAAGTTAACAAAAGTTGTAGAATACGTTAAAGAACTAGGTGTTGAGAACGTTTCATTACCAAAAAAGAGAATACTTTCGATTTTAAATTAATATAAGAAATAATGCATAAAACTTTAAGTCAATAATTTCTTATTCATCATAGAATACATAGTAGTAAGGTGAGTCAAAATTTATTCAGAAAAGGTTATGGAACACTTTAGGAATCCCCGAAACATGGGGGAAATGAAAGATGCTGATGCAATCGGGGAATTTGGCAATCCTACTTGTGGCGATTTAATGAGCATATATATTAAAGTGAAAGAGGAGAATGGTCAAGAAGTTATTAGTGATATATCTTTTCAAACATTTGGGTGTGCTGCTGCTATTGCAACTTCCTCAATGATTACAGAATTGGCAAAGGGAAAAACATTAGAAGATGCCTCTAACATTTCTCGAGATGATGTAGCTGAATCTTTGGATGGACTCCCCCCAATAAAATTACATTGTAGTAATTTAGCCGCTGATGCTCTTAGAAATGCTATTAAAAAGTATCGAGAAAATAAAAAGTAACGAATTTCCTTTAGAGATCTTTATTTCTTATTGGCATTTTAAATCTCAACTGAATTACTGCCATCAATAACTTTTATATTTGAAATGTAAGCAATTTTTTGGACATCTGACAATAACTCAACTTTCGAGTCCAATTCTCTTGAAAACTCTCTGCTCTTTTTGAATGTCAATAATTTTGACTTTTGCTTAAAGGTGACAATGAAACTAATGCGATTTGTATTCTCATCTATCTCTGTTGCATTATGAATGAATTCTGTAAGGTTTTTAGGTATGTAAGAGAAATCTATTATATTTGGGTATATTTGTTCCCATGAGGAATCAATACTGTTAGGAATAGTGTAAAAGTCACCATCCCAATTAGTTGCTTTAAAAATCATATCGTTTTCTTCAGGATTGTCAAAATTTTCTTGCTCTAAATTCAACAATTTTCGATCTATTCTTTCACAGAGTAAATAAAAACCTTTATTATTTCCGTTTATAAAAACTTCTATAAGTTTTGAATGCGGAAGTCTATAATTTGAATTATCATCTTTTATCATATTAAAGATGTCAAAAGCCATTTTGGTTCTAAGAGAATCTAAATACTTTCCCTGCGGTAAAAGAAGCCAATCATCATCATCACGAATTTGAAAGAGATTTTCACTTTGGTATAATTCAAAAGAAAAACCTCCATCAGAATCCCTTTTTCTAATATCCGCGGATAAATAATGATTTGCCCATCGGGATTTTACAAATTCATTTGAAATAGGAGAAATCTTTAAGAAACATTGTTGAGTATAATTTGTTATTTCACTTGAAACTTCAATTTTAATATTTGGCACTTCGGGAGAATATGTTATTAAACCTGTACTATCCTGATATGAAAAATAGAAAAAAGATGAAATTGTAATTACTGAAATAATAATAAAAGGAATTAGTTCTCTTTAAAGTCTTGATGGTTTTAATTTTTCAAGTCTATCTGACATTTAAATTCCTTTACAATTTTTAAATTTTAAAATATCTCAACAATAAAAAAATTACCCTTAAAACTATTTTATTTTTTTAAAATCTATATAATTAAACAAAATCGAATAAATAATTTAAATTTACAAGCAAAATTGAGTAAAACACTTTCAAACTATAAACCAAATATATAATTACTCAACAGAGTATTTTATTGATAGTTAATGGTGATGACTAATGGGAGCAGAATCTACAGAAAAAGTTAAAATAAAACTTAGTGGAATGACATGTGCAAATTGTGCTTTTAAAATTGAGACCAAATTAAAAGGATTAGAAGGTGTAAATAATTCAGTGGTTAATTTTGCTAATGAGGAAGCAACTGTTGAATATAATTCCAATAAAACAAATTATGAAGATTTTAATAAAGCAATTCGCGATTTGGGATATAAAGCTACTTTAGCTAAGATTGACCTTAAGATAATTGATTCAATTACAGAAAATAAATTTAATGATTTGATTAATTCTGTAAAGAAAATTGAAGGAATCCATGATGTTAGGGGGAATTATAAGGCAAATAAATTGTTTATTGAATTTAATGAATTAAAACTAGATGAAAATAAAATTATCACTAGTACTAAGAAATTAGGTTTCAAAATTGAGAAAACCGCTGGTGTAATGGATAAAGAGATTGAGCAACATAAAAAAGAAATGAATTATCGGCTTCGGATTCTTGGAATTTCTTTAATTTTTACACTTATTATTACTCCTATTAGTTGGTTTGTTGATGAGTCTTTTACAAGGAATTTAGGTTTATTCTTTCTTGCCTTAGTTAATTATACAGTTGCAGGTTCATTTTTCTTAATAGGGGCATATAAATCTCTTAAAAATAAATCAACCAACATGGATGTATTGGTTGTTTTAGGAACAACAACAGCGTTAGTTTATTCTGTTTTAACAACATTTCTAATTGAGGGTAAGACATTTTATGAGGCGATGTCTATGATCTTATCTTTTTTGTTAGTGGGAAAGTATTTTGAACATAAAACAAAAGGTCAAACATCTGAAGCTATTAAAAAATTGATTGGTTTACAACCAAAAACAGCAACTTTATTAAAAGATGGTCAAGAAATTGAGATACCAATTGAAGAAATCGAGGTAGGTGATATCTTAATAGTAAGACCGGGTGAAAAAATACCAGTTGATGGTAAGGTAATCAAAGGAAAGACCAAAGTGGATGAGTCTATGATTACAGGAGAAAGTAGATATATTAAGAAAGAAATTGAGAGTGAAGTAATTGGTGTGACAGTAAATCAGACCGGGTTGATTCAAATTCAGACTGAAAAGGTAGGAAAAGACACTCTTTTATTTCAAATTATTAATTTTGTAAAAGAAGCCCAAAGTAAAAAAGCTGCAAAACAACAGTTAGCAGATAAAGTTAGCAATTATTTTGTTCCTGTCGTGGTTCTTATAGCGTTAGGTGCATTCCTTTATTGGTACGTTATTGCTCAAATAGGATTAGAATTATCATTATTAGTTTTTACTTCTATAGTTGTTATATCATGTCCATGTGCGCTTGGTTTGGCAATTCCAACTGCTGTAATGGTAGGAACTGGCAAAGGTGCTGAAAATGGCATTTTACTAAAAGGTGGGGATTCTCTAGAGGCAATCAGTACAATTAACACTATAGTCTTTGATAAGACTGGAACATTAACAGTTGGAAAACCAAAAGTCTCTGCAATCTTTACTGAAAAGGATTTAGAAGGTCAAGGATATGATGATAATGAATTATTATTTTTTGCTGGGAGTGCTGAAATGGGTTCTGAACATCCACTTGGCCAAGCAATTATAGAAGAAGCGAATCAAAGAGGATTAACTCTTGAAACTCCCACTGACTTTGATGCAATTCCAGGTAAGGGAATCAGAACTTCTGTTAAAAACAAGACCATTTTAATTGGTAATGAAAAATTGATAACAGATAACCAAATCTCTTTTGACGCTTATAAGAATAAATATAATGAATTTCAACATCAAGGCATAACAACCATATTAATTAGTATTGAAAATAAAATCAGGGGAATTATTGGAATTTCAGATAAACTTAAGGATCAGGCTCCTTATGCATTAGAGAAATTGCGAGAAAGAGGATTGGACATTTATATGATTACTGGCGATAATAAACAAACAGCTTATAGCATTGGACGGATGCTAAAAATAGATGAGGATCATATTTTAGCAGAAGTATTACCAAATGATAAAGCCATAACAATACAGAAGCTTCAAGAATCAAATGATCATAAAATAGTTGGCATGGTAGGAGATGGTATTAACGATGCTCCTGCTTTAGCACAAGCAGATGTTGGGATTGCTATAGGATCTGGAACTGATATTGCAATTGAAACAGCAGACATTGTATTGATGAGAGGTGACTTGCGAAATGTCGTTTCGGCTATTAACCTATCAAAAAAAACATATAAAAAAATGATTACTAATCTTTTTTGGGCATTTATTTATAATCTTATTGGAATACCAATTGCTGCGGGAATTTTATACTATGCTACAGGTTTCTTTTTACCCCCTTATTTAGCTGCGGTTTTCATGGCATCAAGTTCGGTATCAGTAGTGACAAATGCGTTGTTCTTAAAGAGATATGAACCTAAAACACCTCAGCAAATTGAAGAAGAAAGACTATTAATCTCTCAAGAGAAAGTGACAGATCCTGTATGTGGGATGGAAATAGATCCAAGACGAGCAATTGAATATGAATACAACGATAAAATTTATCATTTCTGCAGCCCTAACTGCGAATCTCATTTTAAACGAGATCCTGAAAGATTCAAAAATTATGATGCCATGAATCCAAAATTAATGCAAATGAAAAATCTTGATGAAAGTAAACAAAAAGAAATTGTAATTAAGAATATTCAAAAAAAAGAGGAGGATAACAAAATGGGTAAATTAAAATGTGTGGAATGTGGATTAGAACAAGAACTTCCAATGCATTGTGGACAAGCAATGCATAAAGAAGGTGATCAGTTAGTCTGCTGGATGGGCGCTAGTTGTGGAGCTCAACCAATTCCAGAGCATCACGGAAAACCTATGGAAGTTGTAGGATAAGAAGAAATAAAGGTGAGAATATGGGCAGGTTAAAACTAAAATGTTGTAAATGCGGGAATGTAATGGAAACTCTTCCCAGCAGCAGTCAAGATATCATTATTGATGAAGAGAGTGGCGAGATGTTATATTGGAATGGGAAAAAATGTGGCTATAGACCTGCCGATTGTCTTGTATGTGAAAAATGTCAAGAAAAAGGTTGTTAAAATAAGATTTTTTTTGATCCCAAATTTATAATACATAAATAATAATCTTTAATGCAAACTTAATCTATTAAATTCAAATAATCAATAAATAGAAGTTAATAATTATGAGATATTATTCAAATATTTTGAAATTGATTGGAAGAACACCCTTAGTTCGAATTGATAAGAGTAATCCAAATTCTAAAATATTATTGTTAGCCAAATTAGAAAAATTTAATCCAGCAGGGTCTGTAAAAGATAGAATTGCCATCTCAATGATAGAAGAAGCAGAGAACCAAGGGCTATTAAAACCAGGAAAAATTGTTATAGAACCAAGTAGTGGAAACACAGGTATCGGCTTAGCGTTAGTATGCGCCATAAAGGAATATCCCTTGGAAATTGTAATGCCCGAAACGATGTCTGTTGAACGCCGTAAAATTATGACTGCTTATGGAGCAAAAATCACATTAACCCCTGGAGATGACGGAATGAATGGGGCGCAAGATTACGTTAAAGAAATAGTTGAAAAAAATCCTGACAAATACTTTTTTCCAAACCAGTTTGCTAATAAAAATAATCCTTTAGCACACTATAGATATACTGCAGAAGAAATAATTGAGGATACTGATGGTGAAATTGACATTTTTGTTGCGGGTCTTGGAACTTCGGGAACATTAATGGGAATATCAAAAAGATTGAAGGAATATAATCCAAATATTAAAATAATTGCTGTAGAACCTGAAGCTGAAACACCGATTCAAGGTTTGAAAAGTTTAAAAACTTCTTATATTCCAGAAATTTATGATGAATCGAGAATAGATGAAAAAGTGTATGTTTCTATAGAAGATGCTGCACATGCTTCTCGAATGTTAGCATTACAAGAAGGAATTTTTACAGGTATCAGTTCAGGGGCTGCTTTGCATGTTGCGTTAGAAACAGTAAAAAAGATAGAGTCTGGTACATTAGTAGTATTATTACCAGATAGTGGTGAAAAATATATTTCCAATCCCATTTATGCTCCGGAAAAATGTTTAGAATGTACTAAAAGATGTAAAATCAAGACTCTGTGGGATGATCAATATATAAAATCTATATCAGAGTGGTGGGAAAATAAACCCGAATAAAATTTATTTCTAATTATCTATGTTCAAATTATTTTTGATTTTCAACTTGAAAGAAAGATTTCTTCTAAATCTTTTTAATCGCAAAAGTTTTGAGTGAGGAAATTCTACATTTTTATCTTTAATTAAATTAAGAAGTAAAGAGAAAATTACTATTTACAATTAGACTTGATTCTTTTCTAAAACTTTGGCCATTGCCTCTAAAAGTTTTCGTAATTTTGTTCTATCCGGTATTTTTTCTAATTGTTCAGAATATATCGGATAATAGTTATACAAAATACTTAATAATTCAATCCAAGATTTCTGAGTTTCTGTTTTATCAGGAATTTGTTTTTTTAATTGGAATAAAAATCTCTTTTCTTTTTTTGTTTTAAGATTTTTAAGGAACGTTTTAGTAACTAAAATTCGAAATTTAGAGTACTCATCAGGTCTGAAATTAACCAATGAATAATTCAAATTATCATCCGCAAAAGGTAAAATTCTGATTCTTTTATCTTCAGGCTCATTTGGATTATCAACCAAAGAGATTTCAATATCATTTTTGTTTAAATCTTCTAAAATAGGATATAATTCTCCAGGTGTTATTCTTGTAGCTAATTCAATTTCATTCGAAATTTCAGATATAGGGATATAAAATACAGGAATTTTTCCTGGATTTTCTAGCCTGTAAGTATATTCTTTTTTGATTATTCGGATAATTTGGTTTATCAAATTCTCTGTAAGCTGCTCAGAAGTAAAAGAAATTTCTGCATTTTTTAGTTTTTCCTCATGCATTTCTTTATCTTTTTGTTTCTTGCTAAAATCAGATGTAAGTGATGATATAAAACTATTTGTGGTCTTCCCAGCTTCAGCATTCGTGGTTAACCTGCTAGTTTTTCTTTCTTTCTCCAAAGCTGTTTCTAAAAGTCTCTCACTTAGATATCTTCTTGCCTTTTGCTTAGCGACTCCTTTTTTCTCAAAACGTTCAGTAACGGATACGAAATCGATCATTTTAATTGGTTTTCCTAAATCCTGTTTTTCTTCTGTAATTAAAATATCCATATCCTTTCTTGCTAATTGTTCAAGAATGGTATAGACATTTCCCTTTGATAATTGAGTAGCTTTAATTAATTCTCGCAAAATTATTTCGATTGGGTAAGCTTCACCCCTCCTTATATATTCACTTCTAATAATTTTGTAAATTCTTTCTATACTTTTTTCTTCTTCACCCACCGTCTCTTTTTGTAATCTCATGAACATAGATGTTTCATGAGGTTTTAAATAATAAATTAATATAGTACACCCTAAGAATAAAATCATTAGAACTGAAATTATGTATTTATCAGCCATTATTACAATACCAATATCGGTTAGCGTTTGGTTATTTACTTGACTTGCTAGTGAAAAACGAGTTAAAGTTTGAGCAAATACGCAAGCTAAACACAGCAGAATTAAACCATCCTTTTTAAAGAAAAGTATTCGCCATCCTATTGTTTTCCCAGTTTTTCTGATAATTCGAAATAAGAAATACATAGATATTACAAATTCGAATATGTATATGTATGATGCTGGTGAACTTATTGCCCCAATCGTTGCCTTAAAAGCTGTAACAGTATCATCTTGAAGAAGCATATATATACTAATTTGTAAAATTTGAAAGAAAAATATAAACAATACTATTAAAGAGAACGTGAAGTTATCAAATGTACCAGCTCTTTTAGTTTCAGCTCGTCTTCTGGTAAGCACAAATTCAAAAATAATAAAGACAAGTGTCATTACTAAACTAAAATAAATTAAGGGCATGATTACACGCATTGCTAAATTATAAACTTTAACTGCACTTGTAGGATCAACTTTTCCAAAAAAATCTAAAGATAGCCACACTAAAAAACTCCTATATAATAATGAAATTATAACAAGTACAACTAAAATAAAAAATGGGATAATTATAGCAAAGAAATATCTTGGAATTGAATATTTCTTAATGAATCTTGCTTCTATTTTTGTTGAAAATTTCCTTGAATATATATAAAAGCGGCTACTCAATAGAAGTAGCCAAATCATTGCTAAAGTTAATAAATATGTCATAAAATTAAGATCTGTTGAAATATATAAAAATAACAGATACAATACTGCAACTAGACTACAATATAATATCAATTGCTTAATTGCAGTTTTTTCTTCAAAAATAAAGATTCTTACTTTATCTACACTAAACAGAAAAGACAACACCAAAAAAAAAGCAACAATTGTATTTGAAAAAACGAAAGGATTTCCAAGCATTAATAAATTAATCCAAGTACTTCCTGGAAAGTTAATAGCAGTAATTAATAGTAGTGAATATACCGCAAATATCCCATATAGACCATAAAATTTTCGCTGGAAAGAATATGATTTTGGTTCTTGACCATCTATATAGACTTCTTGATGAATTATCTTATCAGAATAAAAAGCTGATAATTGACCTTTTACTTTTGACGTGAACCTTGTCAATTTAATATTCTTTTTTGAGGTTAAACTCTTAACTTTTTGTTTAACCCCAATTTTATCAGGTTTTAACTTTTTTGAAGAATCTGATTGCTTATTAGACATTACTAAAATGAAAAATTGTAAGTTTATATTATAAAAATGTTATTTAAGAGAACTTTTAAAATTTCATAAAAAAATATTACATTTCAGTTATTTTTTACTCAAGCATTTCTAGTGAGATTTCTAAACTTAATTAGATCATCTATGAAATTACATTAACAATAATCTTTTAATTAGAAGAGTAAATTTTAAAAATATAACATATTAATATATCATAGTGAATTTTTTTTTTTAAGAATGAAAAAGACTCAAGTAGAAAATAAAGAAAGCCTGATAAATCTCGTAAAAAAGGGAATTGAGCTACTTTGCGAGAAAAATATTTCAAGTGTTGTAATATTATCTTCTTATAAGATCAACTCTGTTCTCCGCGATAACTATGGTGTAGATATCAAAGTTGATAGAATAGGCAGGATTTTAGGTCGGGTTGCTAAATTAAATCAATTAAAAAGATTAAATACGAATATTCCAAAATATAAATTACATATTTCAAAAGTCTCGAGTTTACAATTCTTCTAATAATAAATTTAAGTTATATTGCGGAAATCCGTAATTGTTTTTTGGAGTTTTTCAAATAAAATTTTTATTTCTGAATAACTTTCTTTGATTGGTTTTAATTCTAAATCTATTTCTTCAAATTTGGCATCAATTTGTGTTTTAAATGGAGCCGTAACTTTTTCTATGTGTACGCTTATATTTTTTGTAAGATTTTTTATTTCAGCATCCTTATCTGAAGCGAGGTTATTTAATTCCATTATCAAACTTGACATTTGAGAGTTTAAATTTGAAGTTCTTTCTAATATATCTAACACATTTTGAATTTTTTCTTCCAATGGAGTAATTACACTTTTAATATGATCATCAATTTTTATTTTTGATTCTTCGATGGTTCCATTTAGAATATGTGAAATTTCATTTTTTAATTCTCTTTGACCATCGACACGTCTATCAATATATTCAGCTACATTCTTCTTAAAAAGTCCAGAAATTTCTTCAAACGTGCTATTAAAGAATTTTTGTACCTCTCTTAGACCATCTGAAACAGAATTTTTTAATTGGTTTAAGGATCTACTAATATGTTCCATCCCTTTTAGAGCTCCTTGCGTCACCTCACCAATCCATGTATTAAACTGAGTTTCATAAGTCCCTCCAATTGCTTCACTTAATTTAGCCAATCCATTACTAAAACCAGATATTACCTGATCAACCTGTCCTGAATAATCTTTAACACTTTCTTCTATCAAATCTTCAGCTGAAAGAGGTATTTCTTGAAGTTCCCTTAAAGGTTTTTCCATTAATTCCTTAATTATGACTGGAGATAATCTTTGTGAGTCTTCTACAAATTTTTGTACCCATTTAAAGAAATTTAGGTTTGCAGGTATCTCAATTTCATATGAGACTTCAAGGTAATCATTTGATTTTTTATGTTCTTTTAATGTATAAATTTTAAAGCCAAACCCTTTCTCTTTACCCATGAGTGTATGATCAAAAATTACAACAAATCCTTTAGGGTTTTTCTCTGTTTGGAGAAATTTATGGTTTTGAATTGTAATTTCAGTAAAATCCAGACCCCATCCTGGTCGGGAAATATACCATCCTACTATATTCATATCCTTTTCTTGGTATTGCTTATCTAATCCAACAAATAATTCAATATCTTCTTTAGTAAAACCAGTTGATACATGAATTCCGTGTTGTATAGGAATAACACTAATTAAATTGATCACTTTATTTATTTCATCTATTTCACCAATACAAACGCCCATTACTTCAACACTTTCATCTAAAGCTTCATTCCCAAATCTTAACACATGAGTTATCATTCGAATCAATGCATCTGCTTTAATTTTAACTTTAAACCCAAGAGTTTCGTGTTTATTATCTAGCGATGACAACTTTCCTTACTCGCCCCCTTTTTCTAGTTTTTTTATTTTGTCTAACAACTCTTGATTTTCAGACCTAAGATCCTTTACTGTCTTTTGTAAATCCTTATTTTCAGTTTGAAATGTTTTTAATTTATTTTTGATTGGATTCTTAGAACTTTCTAATAATATAATCGCTGCCTTTAAATCAGATAAATAACTTTTTGTCTCTTTATTTAGATTATTAAGATTACCCTTAATCCTACTTACCTTTTTATTAAAAGATGTTAATAAATCTTCTTGTACTGTGTTTAAATTGCTTTGGATTAAATTATCTACAGACTTATATCTTTCTATATATTTTTTAATGGCATTGCTTCCTCTTTCTAAATTTTCAATATTATTTGAGAAATTTTTATTAAACTCAGTTAGGCTATTAGATATCCTTGTATTTTCTTCTAAAAGCTGATTAAACGCCTTATCTTTAAATGATACATCAATTTGAGTTTTAAAGTCCTCTTTCGAATTGTTAACTAACTCTTTGATGTTCTCCTTTTCATTATCTAATTCTTCAAGTTTATCATCAACATAGAAATCTATATCTTTTAAATCATTCTGCAAATCATAGTTGAAAGATTGTTGTAAATTAATAATTTCATTACTCAATTTATCTCTTATTTCTTTTAAATCGTTCCTCATCCCTGAGTTATTTATATATATCTTATTGACAATATCTTGTCCCCAGGTATTAAGTAAATAAGCCATTGGTTTAATACTTAATTCTAGAAAATTATCCATCCCTTTTTTTAAAGTTGAAATTATTTCCTCAAAATTTATTTTAGGCAATTTCGATTCTATTTGTTCTTCTTCAGGGATAAAAACATCGCTAAACAAGTCAACTGTTTCATTTAGTTCAAGAATTTGAGGGCTTCCCGTGTGAACAGCATTTATTAATTCCATTATCTTTAAATAAAATTCATGACTATTAGGAGGTTCGACAATAGCCTTTACTTCATGGTAATCTGATTTTAAAGCTAATGAAGGGTCATCTAGATTTGTTTCATCTAATCTAAAAACTCTAAAACCTAAATCTCCTGGTTTATCGAGATATGTATGGTCAAAAACAATTCCTATACCAGTAGGGTTCTTCTGCCAAAAAATTTGGTTGAATTTATCCGTTCCACTGAAGAAAATACCGAGTCCCGGATGGCTATGCATCCATCCTACCGAAAACCATCCAAGATCGCCATATTGCTCCCATATTTTTGTATCTAATTCCCCAAATGCTCCCAACTGTTCAACTGAGAATTTCACTTCTATTGTACCTCCATGAGAAACTGGTACTACATCTTCAACTATAACATTTTTAATTTCATCTTCTCCTTCAAGACGACCAATTAGAACGCCCATAACTTCAGATAATTTTGAATGTTCTATATATTTTGATCCAAAACGTAAAACATGTAGTAACATTTTATAATAAGCAAGAGGTTTAATCGTTACTATACTTTGATCGCTACTTTTCCCCATTTTAAATTCACTTGTTTTTTCAAATTTATGATATATATATAGTTTGTATAGTTTTAAATATTTGAACAAAAAGCATTTAATTTAAAAAGGTCTATTTTTATAATTTACAATTATAATCCAATTAGGTAAACAAGCTAGGATTTAATCATGGGGTAATGGTTTACCGCAATAAGGACAAAATTTCCAATCTAAATCCTTGCCACAGTGTGGACAAAAACTTGTAGCTGTTGAACTTGTTGGTGTTCTTTCTGCCATTCCTTCTTTTGGGATTGATGGCAATTGTCTTGATGTCTTCAATGTTGAAGCTGTTGAAGTACTAGGTTGTCCTCCAACTTTTCTAGCCGCTACTGTTTCTTTAAAAGCTTGTCTTCTCTCTTCGTCGAGTTCTTGTTGGCTTTTTGTACCCTCTGTTTTAACCCATCCTTGAACTTGTGGTCTTTTTAATTCACTTTCTGGTACTTTCTCTAATTCTAATTCCTTAGTTTCTGATAAAGGAGCTATAACCTTCCTTTCTTCTTTCTTTCTAATTGCCTGTTTCACTAAAGCTTGTGTGGTTTTCATGACTTGATGAGGATTAATATTAGGAATTGCTACTGTACGTAGAACCCATCCTACGATCAAATTTTGGTTTGGAAAGCCTCCCTGAACGTCCTCATCCTTATAAACATATGAATCAATTACATCTCTTCCTTTTAACAAACGTGAGGCCCATTTATCATTAATCAATCCTAATTGGATTCGATAGCTTGTTCCAGGTATCCCAAGTTCGCTTGTAAGTGGAATAAATCCTCTTTCTGTCAAGGTAAATCACTTTTTATATTTATTATTTGAATCAAGTAATATTATAAAGGTAAATTTTGAATTTAAATTATTATTTATTTCATAGTAAAATTTATTTCTATTATTAAAAATTTTATGGAATAGGCTAACTTAGAGTGCATCAAATCATCCATCTTTCTTTTTGCAATGAAAAAGACATAAATACAAAAAGTTATATTAATTTGTAAAAAGTTATTTTTTTTGATTGAAAATGATTGTAATCCCAAAGAAAGCCTATTTAACGATTGTAGCTGGAGCTGTGAGATTTGCTAATGCTCGCATTCCCAAAGATGATTGGCTTGAAGTAAGTGGTATTTTTACAGGTCGAAATGAAGGGGATAATGTTATCATATCAGCCGTTTACCCGATTATGCATCAAAAATTAGACAAGGATGCTGTGATTGATCAATACAAATGGTCTGATGAAGACTATGAATCTCTTTATATAATCGATGATGAAGCCTTTTCAAGGGATCCTCCCGAATTTGTAGTTGGTTGGTGGCATTCACATCCGGGATTTAAGGTTATGATGTCACATATCGATATTCGTACAACGTTATCTTATCAACAAAATAACCCGTTAGCGATTTCTCTTGTATTTAACCCTCAGAGATTGATACGCCAAATCGAAGTTGCTGATAAAAAGGGAGATCCAGATAAACAATTAAAAAATGATCCTGGGTTTAAGATCTTCAGATTAGATGACGTAAACAGTGGGATAGAAGCCTCTTATCATTCTGCCGATTATAGAGTTGAAGGTTACGAAAGCATGGAACAATTAATTAGTTTGACACAAAAATTCATTGTAGATGTCACAAATTTGTTCCCTAAAGATAATCTACCCCAAACTTATGAAAAAATAATTGATGATAAAATAGAACAATTGAATTCATTGCTATTAGGAACTGAAGAATATTTAACAACTTTAACTCGACGTGGAGAAACTCAGCGTATCCCTGAAGTTTTAGAAAATCAAAATCAAGAGATAACCAGATATGTGGAAGAAACAAATAAAAGAATAGATTTTATCAAACAGTTCAAAGAATTCTTAGAATTCAAGGAAAGAGAAATAGTAATCCCCCAAATAGAAAATTCAATATCCAAGTGGGATGGAGTTGTGGCTGGTTTGAGTAAAAAATTGAAAGAATTATCTAAAAAGTTTTAGTTTTCTAACCTTAAAAAAATATTTTTCATCTTATTTTTAATTTTGATATATTTTTATTTGATTAAGCGTTATTTTGATTAAGAAAACTACGAGTTAAAATAGTCATCTCGTAGAACGTAAATGAAACTTCTTTCATTATGAAAAAACTTAATTTTCCGTTCACTGCAATTCTTGGACAAGATAAAATGAAGATGGCTTTAATTCTTAATGTTATTGACCCACAGATTTCAGGTGTTTTATTAACCGGCCATCAAGGTACAGGAAAGAGCACTGCTGTACGAAGTCTCGTAGAATTAATGCCCCAAATCGAGGTTATCAAAGGTTGTGAATTTTCATGCGACCCTTATTCCGATATTGACGATTTATGTGATAGTTGCAAAGAAAAAAAGGAAAAAAAGAAAATTGAAACTGAATTCAGGGATATGTGGTTAGTGAATCTACCTTTGGGCGTTACGGAGGATATGGTATGTGGCTCCTTATCTATTGATAAAGTACTTACCGAGGGAATAAGGGCTCTACATCCAGGATTATTGGCAAAAGCTAATCGTGGTATTTTATATGTAGATGAGATTAATCTACTTCAGGATCACATTGTTGATGTTCTTTTAGATTCTGCTGCTTCTGGTGTTAATATAATAGAGAGGGAGGGTATTTCTGTATCTCATCCTTCTCGATTCGTTCTCGTAGGAAGTATGAATCCTGAAGAAGGTGACTTGAGACCACAAATAGCAGACCGGCTTGGTTTAGAGGTTAGGATCAGAGCTCCAAAAGATAACGAATTGCGAGCTGAAATCACTAAAAGAGTTATTAGTTTTGATGATAACCCAAAAAAATTCATTAAAAATTATGAAGATCAACAAGACGAATTAAGGCAAGACATCCTAAATGCCCGTAAAATATTAAAGGAAGTTCAAATCCCTAATTCTGTTTATGAATTTGTATCTAAAATAGTAAGCGAATTAGAAATCTTCTCACAAAGAGCAGATATTACCTTTATTAGATGCGCCAGAGCTCATGCCGCTCTAAATGCAAGGAAAGACATTGTGGAAGACGATCTAAATATTGCTATGGATTTAGTATTCGAACATAGAATTCAATCACTCCATTATGAAATGACACCCGAAGAGATAAAATCTAAAATTGCTGAAGTTTACGGAAAAATAAAGGAAGCTTATGAAAATACTAATGTACTACAACCCAACAGAGAAACAGAAGGACCTTTAAAGCATGATGATTCTTCCCAAAAGGAGTTCAAACGTCAATCTGTTGATCCAGATAAAGTGGATATACCAGAATCGAGAGAGCAGAAGCTTCCCCCCCCAAAATATCCGGACAATAAAAAGAGAAGTCCTAAACCTGCTGGAGGTTGGAAGGTAAAAAATATTCCTTTTGATGATGATCTCAGATTTTTTAAGGCTAAAAATACGTCACTGCCATTCATTTATCAAATGGAAAAAAAAATGACATCAATTCTAGATAATATTAGAAAAGATCGAAAGATTTCTGATTATGGGGGTAGAGGAATAGGAAGAAGAATTAAAATCTCTTCCTCTCAAAAGGGTAGATATGTATCATACAGAACACCCATAAGCGAGAACCCGAAAAGAATTGCTTTGGACGCTACAATTAGAAATTATCTAAAAAATATAGCATATAACGAGACTGATATAGAATTTCCAATACATTTTAATAAGTATGATTTAATGGATAAAATCTATGAATATCGCGCTCCTTTAGCTCTATTTTTTGTACTTGATAGTTCAGCATCAATGTATTATGTAATTAAACAAATGACAGATGTAATTTTATCTTTACATCGAGAAGGTTTTAGAAAAAGAGATAAAATAGCTTTAATTATATTTCGAGGTAAACAAGCCTTAGTTCTTCAAAAACCAACTGTCAATTTTAAGTTGGCAGTTAACAAATTGAAAAAAATCGAGGGAAAATCATACACCCCAATGGCAGCAGCTCTTAAAAAGGTTTCTGAGCTTATAAAAGTAGAAAAATTGAAGGATAGAAATATCATACCAATCGTTTTTATATGTAGTGACTGTGGAGCTAACATCTCAGCTAAACATCCTGACTTAATAGCTCAAGTTGAATCTGATTACGTGTTAATTACTCAAGAACTAAAAGAAATAACAAAGAAATTATCAAATCTAAAAATACACATGGTGGTTCTAGAGCCAAAGAAATCTTATGCCACTCAAGCCCTTGGAGTACACACTTATTCTGCTGAAAAGATTAAGAAGAACTTCAAAAAATATGCCAATTGCCAACTATACAAATTTAACAAGTACAATCCCAACTCCTTAATACTAGAATTGAAAAAAATACTTTAATTTAATTTCCTAAAAACTTCTTAAATTTTATATTCTAATTGTTTATTAATGGAAAATAATCCCAAATCCGTCTTAATTGTTGGATTCAACACCCGTCCATTAGCTTATTCTTTGAAGAATGCGGGATATGAAGTTTATGCTGTAGATTTTTTTGGTGACTTAGATTTTTATCCAAATGTGAAGGATAGTTTCGTTTTAACAAAAGAGTTAGAGACTAATTACAATTCAATAAAAGACAAATATAGCAAGTTATTGTCAGATTTTACAATAAAATTACTGAAAAAATATCCTAGAATTAATTATTTAATGATTGGGAGCGGATTAGATGATGCTTATATAGAACGAGAAGCGATTTCAAACGAAATAAAGGCTAAGAATTATAAGATAATGGAGTTGAATAATGATATTGAAACACTCAAAATGGCACGTAATATTGATTATGTTTATAATATTTTAAAGTTACACAAGTTTAAGGTTCCTTTTACTATTTCTTACGAAAATTTAAAGGTTTATAAAAATAATCTTCAATTTCCAATTATTTTTAAAAAATCTAAAAGTGCTGGTGGATTGAATGTTTTCAAAATTCAAAACCATGAAGAATTATTATCTAAAAGTAAAATTTTAGAAGGTAAAGAGTTTAATCCCCTAGAATGGTTGATTCAAGAGTATATAGAGGGCATTCCTATAAGCTGTACAACAATTTCAAATGGTATAATATGTGAAGTTATTTCAATCAATCGTCAAATTATTGGAGAACAATTTTTAAATGCTCCTAAAGAATTTATATATTGCGGTAATATCGTACCTGCGGGTTTGCCAAAAAAGGATGAACAAATTATATCAAGGATTTCAAAAATCCTAACAATCGAATTAGAGTTAAAAGGTATTAATGGATTTGATTTTGTGTTAAAAGAACATTATCCTTATTTAATGGAGGTTAATCCAAGAATTCCTGGTTCGATAAGAGCATCTGAGATGAGCTATGATTTAAATCTTTTAGATTTACATATAAAAAGTTTTGATTTAGATGAATGGAATATTATTAAAAAATTAATAAGTTCTAAGAAATTAAGTGGATTTTCAACAAAATTAATAGTTTTTGCCTCGAAAGAAATAGAGAAAAATCTTGTTTCTGAGATAAACAATCTTGAATATATTCATGATAAAAGTGAGCCGAATAAGAGTATCTTGAAGGGGGACCCTTTATGCACCATTTTATATAAAGGAAGAGATTTACCAGAATCTTATAGTGGAGCGATGGATATTGTGAATAAAATTAATAGGATTATCAGTTAATAGTTTTTATTTGTCTAAAGACCTTTTATAATTTCATTTACTAATAACTGAAATGCTAAATTAACATTTTCATCTGTTTTAGAGGACACTTTTATATAGTCTAGAAAACCATATTTCTCTTTGAAGAATATAGCATCTTTATCCTCAACAACGATTAAGTTAGTTAAGTCTAATTTAGTTCCTAAAAATAATATTGGTAGTTTTGGATCTTTTTCTCTGCAAATATCAACCCACTCATCTATTTGCTCTAAACTAGATTTATTCGTGAGATCAAAAAGTAATAAAGCCCCGTTTGCTCCCGAAGCGTAATTTTTTAGTATATGACGAAAGACTTGCTGACCCCCAAAATCCCATAATTGAAGGTCTATTTGTTTGTCGTCTGTATTAAATACTTTCCAAAAAAATTCAACTCCTAAAGTTGCCTTAGTGTCTGTCAGAAATTTTCCCTTAACATACCGATAGAGAAGTGTTGTTTTACCAACTCCTCCATCTCCAGCCGTGATGATTTTCATAAACATTTTCATAAGACATCCCTCCACCCAATTCTCAATATTCTAATTCACTCAAATGTTCAGAAGCATTGTCGCTTGTTATATAACCTTTAAGATTATCGCCTTAATTTTGGCGATATAAGATCCTAATTTCCTCTCATCCGATTCTGGGACTGCGAGTGCAAGAATTCGATTCTCGTCTAATTCATGAATGATAACAGAACCATTTTGTCCTCCAATTATTGAATATTCCATCCCACTTTCCAATAAAACTCCTGATAAATTATATAATGCGGCAATCATAGCAGATAGGATTGGTTCAGGCATCGTTGATTGAATTTTAATTGGTAAGCCATCTTTGGTTATAATTGCGAGAACTAGTGTATTAGGGATTGCTCTTTTTAACCCTTTAAATATTTCTTCCTTTAGAATGTCTGATGTTTCTATTATTGCTGAAATTTGTAATGCTAATTTCTGTAATCTATTTATATACGAGCCTAATCCTTCAAGGTCGGCTAATTCCCGATTCAGATAAGCGATCATAGTTATATTTTCCGATAATATAGAGAGGACAATTCTATCTTTCCCTGTAATTAAATTATAACCAACATCCTGATTTAAAGAATCTCTTAACATTTTGGAAGATAAAAATACCAGACTACTATTCGCAGCAGTAACTTCCCCTACAGTCATATTAATGGGTTTTTTAAACCTACTTGTAATTTTAGTGCCCTCTGGAGTTCCCACGTTAATACCAATTATAGCTGAAGCAGATTCAAGCTCTTTTTCGATTAATTCAGATACATCTGATTCTAGTTCCTCAATAATTTTATCTTGGTCTTCCATGCATGAATATTAGAATATGAAAATAAAAAGATATACCTAATAATTAAGTAATAATTTTAGAGTATATATACGAAAATTAATTGAAAATACCAATCTATGGAATTAAAACCAAATTTTTATGTAATTATATTAGCTGCGGGATTTGCTACAAGATTACGACCAATCTCAAATAAAATCCCTAAACCATTAATTGAAATTAATGGAAAAACAATCATTTTTAGAATCATCTCGAATTTTAAAGAAGCTGGATTTAATAAATTTTGTGTTATTGTAGGCTACAAAAAGGAGTTATTAATAAAAGAAATCCTTAAAAATAAAAAGGTTGAAATCCTGATTGCAGAACAAAAAGAAATCTCTGGAATGGCTAATGCTATAGAGGTGGCTATTAAAAGAATTAATCAAAATCAGAGTAATGAAGAAATTTATAATTATTTCATTACAGCTGCCGACATTATTTTTACCAAAGAAGAATTATTGAAAATGTACAACCTTTTTGAAAATTCACATGCAGATATGATTTTAAGTTTAATGAAATCGAATGATATTGATATAGCAAGGGGGCATGGAAATGTTAAAATAGCTGAGAGTTCAGATCTGGCAATGGATTTAGATTGTAATCAAGGACTACAGATAATTGATATCATTGAGAAACCAAAAGTTCATCAAATTTTAAGCGACTACTATTCTTTGCCTTTATATTTAGTAAATCAAAAAATTATTAAATGTTTAAAAACAGTAAGAGTTTCTGAACGAGGAGAGAAAGAATTTCAAGATGGGATAAAAAATGCAATCGCACAAGGTGAGAATATCAGGGGAATAAGAATAATTAAAAATTCGATTACCATCAGTAATATTGGAAAATTTCATCTAACTAATTTAGAGGATATTATCAAAATGAATAATAGGTTTTTAAATGGATCAAATCTCGGAAATATTGAAGGCTCTATTGCGAAATATGTTGAACCTATTAATATAAAAAATGATACTAAGATTGAGAATAATGTTTTATTAGGTCCATATACTACAATTGGTAAATCGTGTACTATTGGAGATTCTAGTAAAATATCTAATACTATTATATACGATAGGGTTAAAGTAGGAAAATTTTGTGAATTAGATTGGTGCATGATTGATGAGAATGTAGAGTTGCCAGAGAATTTTCGAGCAAAAGAGTGTTTTATAACAAGAAATAATGAAAAAGATTTAGAAATCATAAATTTTTAAACATTACTTATTATACTAAATATTATAAATAAGAAATATTGTGATTTTGGTATGGATGACTACGAATGGAAAAAACTATTAGAGACAAAAGATAATCTCCTTCGCTTAAAAGATGAACAAGTAGAAACCCTGGAAAATTCATTAAAATGGAAGGATGAGCAAATAAAGACAATAGAGAATTCATTAAAGATTAAAGACGAAAAAGACAGAACTCTAGAGAAAACAATCAAGCTTAAAGATGATGAAATCAGAAAATTAAATTCTGCTTCAATAGATCGGGGTGCTCTAAAAGAAAAAGACGAGAAAATTGAGCAACTTGAAAAGGAACTAGAAATAATTAATGGTGAGTTAGCTAAAGCAGATGAAGAATTGGAGAGTTTAGAACTTGAAAATGAGAAACTGAGAAAAGCTAGTTCTATTTCTACAGATAAAATTGTTGATTTTACAAACGTACAAATCACTAAATCTGAAATTCTTGAAAAAATGAAAGAAGTATTACAAAATAATGCGATGGCTAATGTAACGATTGTTGTTCCTAGTATTGAAGATTTACAAGAACTTTATCTATACGAGCTTAGATCTTCTGTTGCTATGAATATTGCTTGCTCGATTAATCCTGGAATTGATGAACATTCTGAACTTCTTCAGGAATTCGAGTCATTAGATAATATTTCAATTAAAAATTATGAGCAAGGAGATAGATATGGCGTCATTCGAGATGCAGAAGAATTACTTATTGCAGTTATAGGGAGATCCGAAAATAATCATTTAGTTTTCCATACCAAAGATTCAAAACATATCCGCTTATTAAATTCTTTAATAACAGAATCTTGGATCCGAAGCAGGAAAGTATAAATATTCCATCTTCATATTAGTATCCCTCCCTAAAAGATAGGGCATTTTTCTTTTTCACATTTATCGTTAAATCCTGAAAATATACACTTACTATATGGATACTTCAAATCAATATCGAATTTTTCTTTTAAGAATTCTAATGTTTCGCAAATAGAGAGTTTCACCGAACGTTTACAGCAATGTTCTAAGTTATCAGCTATTTTAGCTAATGATCTTGATGTTATTTAATTAGCTAATGTTCTGGGCTCATCTGTAGAAGGTGTTGCTCCTGTGAAGATACTAATTGCAACTCCAGATCCCATACCTGCACCACATGATCCATAAAAACCACACCATCCTCCTGGAATTTTAGATGACCTTCTGATTGCTTCCTTAATATCAAATAAAGATATCTCACCCCCATTAGGTTTTTTGATATTATTATTCTTAAGTGATGTTAAAATAACTGCAGGTGTTATTACATGATGTTCGGGTCCATACATTTTAAAATTTGGGTGTTTCATTATTAAATCTACTAATTCAAACGGATCTTTTATATCCGTTTCTTCACAAATCTTTTCAATAATATCTTTTGGACCTTTTATATGACATTCATCACAAATATAATGTCCATCTTCACAATAAACATTAGTGTTAAACTCATTTCCACAAAATTCGCAGTTAAGTACGTTAAAATATTCCAGTTTTGTCGCATAGACTAACTCTTTACCACAAATTTCGCATTTATCACTCTTCTTTTCTTTCATTTTTAATCATGACTGTTGAGTTATCAAATTTCTATAAAACTCCTTTTTCTTCTGTTATAATGTGCTAATTTATTATATCCTATCTTTTTCAACATTTTTATTGTTTTATCAAATTTCCAAGCAATATCTCCTGGTTTATGAGCATCTGACCCCAATAAAACAGGTATATCAAGAGAATACATCTCCTTTATAATTTGTACACTCGGATATTGTTCTTTACAATCTTTTCTTAATCCACCTGTGTTTATTTCCATTGTAACATCTCTTTTCTTAATTTGTTCAAGAGTTCTCATCATTTCATTATCAACTACTTCCTTATTAGTAGGGATATCATTGAACTTTTTTGGTAGATCGAAATGAGCGATAATATCGAAATCGAAAGTATCTGAATTTACCATTTTTTGTAAAGACTGGTAATAAAACATGTAAACTTTATCAGCCCCATAATAATCATAGTCTTTTCTAAATCTGGAATCATCAAAACCCCAAGCTCCCTTTCCATTAAAAAAGTTTAAAATGTGGATTGAGCCTAAGATGAAATCTAATCTTTTTTTAACAGGTGTTAAGTGGGCATTTAATGCAGACTCTTGATTTTTAAAATAATCTATTTCAAAACCAATTCGAACGATGATATCTTCTTTATATTTTTCTTTTAAAATTTCTGTTGTAGTTAAATAATTTTGAATTTCAGGTAAAGTTATAGCATAATCTTCATATGGAATTCGCTCAATATTTCCCAAGAATTCATATGGAAAATGATCACTAATTCCTATTGCCCCCAATTTAATTTTTATGGCTTTTTTAATGTAGTCCTCAATTGTACCTTTTGCGTGATGGCACAATTCATTATGAGTATGCCAATCTTCTAAAAGCATCTTAAATTAATATAATAGTCAAAATAAGATAAAAATAATGATTAGAAAAAATAAACAAATTATCACTAAATTTTTGATCTAATTAGATTTGAGGTAGTTCAGTTTGACAAAATATCATATGAGAAGGGTAGAAAAAGAAATATCGGATAGGGAAAACCTAATTAAGATATTAAAAGGCGGAAAATATACTGTAATCTCAATGTGCAAAGAAAATGAAGTATACTTAGTAACTTTAAGCTATGGATATGATGAGTCTAAAAACGCACTTTATTTCCATTGTGCTAAAGAAGGACAAAAAATAGATTTTATAAAATCTAACCCTTTCGTGTGTGGCACAGTTATTGAAGATAATGGCTATAAGGATGGTTGTAGTCAAGCTTATCGTTCAGTTGTATTTAGGGGCAAAATGATTATTGTGGAAGATTTACAAGAGAAAAAAAATGGATTTGATGTGTTATTAAACCAATTAGAGAATGATCCTAATACAATTAAAAATAAATTTTTTGAAAATGATGAAACATATGAAAACTCCGGAATGTTGAGATTAGATATAAATGAAATTTCAGGCAAGCTAGAGAAAGCAGAATCTTAGGATTTAATACTTTTAAAAACTGTTTGCCAGCAATATTGCTTTAAAATTTTTATTCTAGTTAAGGGTGCTTCTATAATATTAAGGACTTTATAAATAGCTTTGAAAAGCGTTGCGTTTTTTACAAAATCTCTAAAAAACATTGCGAGAGGGGAAAGAAGAAAGTATTCTCTGTGTTCAATATTCCCAAAAACTGAATTTGCTAATAACACATTTGAAATAAATAGGGGATGTTCATGTCTTGTTCTTCTTTGAGGAGCAAAGAATTTTCTATTTAATTCTACAATTATATTTTTTTTTAGTGGTTCAATAAAAACAATATATCCCTTCTGTTTTAGTAATCTCCTACATTCTTTAAAAAATAATTCAATATTAGGTAAATGATGTACTACTCTAGAACCTGTAATAATATCAAACGATTCATCTTCAAAATCTGGGATCTGAGCGGATCTGAGCATTCATTTCTTTAAATTCAATTGTTAATCCTTTTTTTTTTGCTTCCTCCTTGCAAAATTCGATTAGATTTTTAGAGAGGTCTATTCCTATAACATTCGCACCTCTTTTAGCTAAATACAAAGAGAGTGACCCTATTCCACATCCAACATCTAATATTTTTTTATTTTTAACATCGCCTAAAATTTTTTTAAATTTTAAATTTGCCTTTCGAAAGAAACTTTCACTTTCTAAATCATAGTCACCACTGGAACCAGTGATATTTTTACCATAATATTTTTTTTCATTGTCGAAAATATGTTTATAATTTGCAAGTATTTTTTGACGCTCTTCTAAATTCATTACTATCTCGTATCAATGTTATTGTTTTTCTCTATTATAATTATTTATAAATTTTTTATATTACTATCTTGTTTTTAATGAGTAAAATTTACTTATTAAATATGGTTAAAGATTAAATAAGATTTATATAATTTTAAAAGAAAGTATTTTTTGAGTGATTTGAAGACTCCGGAAGTAATATATAACGAGATACTAAACAATAAAATCAATATCGAAAAGGGAATTCAATTAATAATTCACTCTTTACAAGAGAGTGAAAATGACAATATAATATTTGATTGCAAAAGGATTTTTAATAAATTAAGTATACGATATAGAGAAATTTTTAATATCATCTCCAGTCTTTTGATAAGTAGCCAAAAGCCAATAACAACATTGACAATAGCGAAAATAGTCGTTACTAATTTTTCAGAAAATTGTGAAATTCTCTTAAGAGATCAAATACAAAGAGAATCTTCTGCTTTATTTTTAACGCAATTATATAGATTCTTAACTACTCAAACCACTGAAATATCTAAAATTTTAAAGACTTATCTAATTGAAAAATATAAAAATATGTATAATGTTAGTTCTAAAGAATGTCAATTTTTTATAGATTTAGAGGCTACTCAAATCAATGTCGTAAAAGAACTTGATATTAAACCAGGCTATTTTAAAAAATTCGAGACAGATGATATAGATATATTAAGAAATACTTCTAATTTCAATTATGTTGTAAGAGATTATCATGTTCGGGCATTAGATCTTAGTCGTTGGGAATTTAATGAAAT